>Ga0126362_10000089_pt1 | contig 100765 bp, 111 predicted proteins | sample ANMtaG_FD_126269 | JGI IMG/M metagenome (GOLD analysis project Ga0126362, IMG submission 126269) | Continental margin sediment microbial communities from North Pacific Ocean - ANME2c_DSS_Sorted | ecosystem: Environmental > Aquatic > Marine > Continental margin > Sediment | place: Pacific... | reverse complement strand
GCAACCATCGAGAACGAAATGCGCTCGCAGCAGGCAACGCAGGAGTTCGCGAAGGCCGCCGAGACCTTCACCGATGCGGTCTACCAGTCGCCCGAGAGCCTCAAGCCGGCGGCCGAGAAGCTCAAGCTCACGATCAAGACGGCCGACAACGTCGCGCGCACCGCGGCACCGGGTGCCACCGGCCCGCTGGCGAGCCGCAATTTCCTGAATGCGTTGTTCGCAGCCGATTCGCTCGAGCGCAAGCAGAACACCGAGGCGATCGAAGTCGGTCCCAGCCAGCTTGCATCGGGCCGCGTGACGAAGTACACGCCGGCGCACCCCGTGCCGCTGGCCGACGTGAAGGACAAGATCCGCGCGCAACTCGTCGCCGAGCGTGCTGCCGTGCTTGCCAAGACGGAAGGCGAAGCGAAGCTCGCCGCCTGGACTGCCAAAGCGGATGGCGCAACCTTTGGCGCGCCCGTGACGGTGTCGCGTCGCGACGTGCAATCGCAGCCGCTGCCGGTCATCGACGCCGCGCTGCGTGCCGATCCTTCCAAGCTGCCCGTGCTCGTGGGTGTGGACCTGGGCGCGCAAGGCTACACGGTGGTCCGCGTGACCAAGGTCGTTCCGCGCACGCCGCCGCCGGCCGAGCTTGCAAAGCAGGAGCAGATGCAGGTCGGCCAGTCCGTGGCTGCCGCCGAAGATGCCGCGTACTACAACATGCTGAAGGACCGCTTCAAGGCGGAGATCCTGGTGCCGAAGCCGGCTGACACACTGCCGCCTGCCGCGAGCCGTTGATACGCGCGCACGGCGCACTACCGGACGCACACAGCCCGAGCCAATCATTGGCTCGGGCTTTTTTCATGGAGCGCGATCAGGTCGCACGAGGGACAACTTGTGCCCTCGCTTCTTGCCAGAATCCCGCCCATGGGAACCCTCTACCTTGTGCGCCACGGGCAGGCCAGCTTCGGTGCTGCCGACTATGACAACCTGAGCGAACTCGGACACCGCCAGTCCGTTCGCCTCGGCGAGTACTGGCGCGAGCGTGGCATGAAGTTCGATGCCGTCATCACCGGCACGCTGAAGCGCCATCGCCAGACTTGGGAGGGCATCGCCAAGGGGCTGGGCCTCGAGCGCGACGACGTGTTGCCGTGGCCTGGTCTCAACGAGTACGACAGCGAGGCGGTCATCGCCACCATCCACGAAGGCAAGCTCGAGAAGCCCGATTCGCCCGAGATGTACCGGCACCACTTTCGCCTGCTTCGCGAAGGACTGAGCGCCTGGATGCAAAGGCGGACAGCGCCGGCCGGCATGCCGAGCTATGTCGACTTTCTCGCTGGAGTGACGACGGCGCTCGATCACGTGCGTGAAAAGCACCATGGCGCTAAGGTTCTTGTGGTGTCGAGTGGCGGGCCGATCAGCACGGCGGTGGGGCATGTGCTGGGCACGAGCGCTGAGACGACGATCGAACTCAACCTGCGCATCCGCAACACGTCGGTGACCGAGTTCGCGTTCACGCCCAAGCGGCACATGCTCGTGACTTACAACACGCTGCCGCACCTTGACGGTCCGGCGTACGAAGACTGGATCACCTACTCCTGAAGAGTGGCTGCTTCAGGCTTGCCAGACGCCGTAACCGGCCTTGCGCAGAGCGATGCCGAGGTCGACCTCCATCAGGCGCGCGTCCTCGTAGGTCATCGGGTTGTAGCGTTCGTAGAGTGAGGGCAGCAACCGCAAGCCGAATTCCTGCACGAAGCTGTTGGCCTGGATGCCGGCCTTGTGCTTGTCGAAACGGATGTCGGGGTCTAGGCCGGTCATGCCGACATGGACGAAAGGCTTGCCGAGCTGGTAATCGGGGTTGGCGCGCCTGAAGCGGCCGTTGTTCCATACGCGGTCGTCCAGCTCGACCACATAGACATGATGCTTTGCGCGCGCCTTGCGAGGCATCACTGCAGCGGCCGTGCGCGGTAGGCGGCACGGCCCCTTCTTCGCATCAGCTCTTGCGCTTGATCAGGCCGTAGATGAAGAGCAGCACGATGGCGCCCAGCACCGAGGCGATGAAGCCCGCGCCCTGGCCGGCGGTGTACCAGCCCAGCGACTGGCCGACGTACGTGACCACGAGCGAGCCCGCAATGCCGATGATGGTGGTGACGATGAAGCCCGCGGAGTCATCGCCCGGCTTGACTGCCCGTGCCACAAGACCCACGACAAACCCGATCAGAATGGTCCAGACGATGCTCATGAAGAATTCCTTTGGTGTGATGTGGTGAGGTGGGAATTGGCCGGAAACCATGCCCGTCTGCGCGGGTCGCATTCATGATAGCGGAGCGATGTGCATGCCGGCGATGACGACGAACATCGAAAGGCCACGCGGGAATTTGTGCCGGACTTCGTGATGCGGGCGTTGGGCGACGTCCTACAAATTCGTTGTCGTTGTCGTTGCGGTGGCCGACCGTTCGCACGCCATGCGCCGCTTCGATGGTGCAGGGTGGGGCGAGAGGCCTGACGGCTCGATCGGATCGAAGGTGAAATCACCCCGCCCAGGCCGACGGCGGCAGAGGGAAATGTGGCTTTCAAGCTGTTTGATCGATGCCACCTGTCGAAACGGCGATTTTTAACGCTACAATCGTAGGCTCTGCGGTGGCTGTAGCTCAGCTGGTAGAGTCCCAGATTGTGATTCTGGTCGTCGTGGGTTCGAGTCCCATCAGCCACCCCAATAAATATCTCCTCGCTGCTATTGCGCAATAGCGGTATTCAGAGGATCTCGACGCCGGGCTTGACCCGGCGTTGTCATTTTCGGCGGCCGCATCTTCTGCAGCCCTCGTGCCGAAGCTCCTTTTTCTCACCCTGCCTGCATATAAGACGTCAACGGCGGCGTCCACTTTGTGTTGCGAGTTGTTGCACTAATGCAATGCGCCACCGTTTTTTTCGTCCGGCAAGGCACTTGTGGCAAATGTAAACTGAATTAAAATCGCCCCGTTTTCAATTCAAGGAGTCCAACAATGGCTTCGACCCTCGCCGATATCAATTCCCAGATCAAGAAGCATGACGAGCAGATTGCGCAATTGCGCAAGCAGGCCGAAGACCTGCGTAACCAGGAACGCGCGGGCGTGATCGAAGAGTTGCGCAGGAAGATTGCCGAATACGGTTTGACGGCTTCCGACCTGAAGCTGGCCGGCCGGGTGGGCTCCGTCAAACGCGCCGCAGGCGCCGTGCCGGCCAAGGCAGCTGCCAAATATCGCAGCCCGACCGGCGAAACCTGGTCTGGTGGCCGTGGTCGCAAGCCGCGCTGGGTGACCGAGGCATTGGCAGCAGGCAAGTCGCTTTCCGATTACGAGATCAAGTAAGTGCCTCTGTTTTCTCTGGGCAGGTGCCCAATAAAAAAGCCCGCGCATGCGGGCTTTTTTATTGGGTGCCGAAGATGAAGAGGAGTCTCGGCGCGCTCAGTTCACCATCACGAGTTTTCCTTTGACGCCGCGCGAACCCATGTGGGCGTATGCGGCCTTCAATTCGGCCATCGGCATCGTGCTGTCGATCACCGGCTTGATCTTTCCTTGGCCGTACCACTGCGCCAATTCCGCCATCATCTGAGCATTGGCCTTGGGCTCGCGTTTCGCAAAATCGCCCCAGAACACGCCGACCAGCGAGGCGCCTTTCAGCAGCGTCAGATTCAATGGAAGCGACGGAATCGGGCCCGATGCAAAACCGACGACCAAATAACGGCCGCGCCATCCGATGGAGCGAAACGCCGGCTCTGCAAAATCGCCGCCTACCGGGTCGTAAATGACATCCGGGCCTTTGCCGTCGGTGGCGGCCTTGATGGCATCGCGAAAACCGTTGGGAAGCGAATGCGTCGTGTAGTTGATCGTGGCGTCGGCGCCAATGGAGCGGCAAAGCTCGCATTTCTCGTCGGTGGAGGCTGCCGCTATCACCTTGGCTCCTGCGGCCTTTGCGATCTGGATGGCTGCGGTGCCCACGCCGCCGGCTGCGCCGAGCACCAGCACGGTCTCGCCGGCCTTGAGCTGCGCGCGGTCCATCAGTGCGTGCCACGATGTGGCATAGATCATGATGAAGGCGGCCGCATCGACGTGGCCGCAGCCTTCGGGCAGCGGCATGCACAGGGCCGCGGGCGCCAGCGTATGGGTGCCGAAGCCGCCGGTACCGGAAAGGCAGGCCACGTTCTGCCCGACCTTGAGGTGGGTGACGCCTTCGCCGACCGCCTGGACGACACCCGCGTACTCGGAGCCCGGCACGAAGGGCAGGGGCGGCTTCATCTGGTATTTGTTCTGCACGATCAGCAGATCGGGGAAATTCAGGCTGGCCGCCTTGATTTCGATGAGCACCTGGCCCGGGCCCGGGGTGGGTGTCGGCAACTCCTTCCAGGTCAGCGCGTCGACGCCGATGGGGTTCTCGCAAAGCCATGCATGCATGCCGGGGTCTCCTTCAGATGGGTAATGTTGGGGCAATGTTGCGGGCGATGATAGGGGCCGCGGCGGGGTGGGCTTGTCCCTGCTGCGACGCACCCGAAGCCTACAATCCGGTGCATCCAGAGGCACCATGAAGATACTTATTTCCAATGACGACGGCTTCCAGGCGCCGGGCATCGTCGCCCTGCACGACGCACTCAAGGACATCGCCGAAGTCGAAGTGGTCGCACCCGAGCACAACAACAGCGCCAAGTCGAACGCGCTGACCCTTGCGGCGCCGCTCTACGTGCGCGAGGCGCACAACGGTTTTCGCTACGTCACCGGCACGCCGGCCGACTGCGTGCACATCGCGCTCAAGGGCCTGCTCGACTACCGGCCCGACCTGGTGGTCTCCGGCATCAACAACGGTGCCAACATGGGTGACGACACCATCTATTCAGGCACCGTCGGCGCGGCGATGGAGGCTTACCTCTTCGGCATTCCGGCCATTGCCTTCTCGCAGATCGAAAAAGGCTGGGCGCACGTGGATGCTGCGGCCCAGGTAGCGCGGCGGCTTGTGCAGCAGATCGAGCGCGAGCGCATGCTTGGAAGCGGAGCCTTCCTGCTCAACGTGAACGTGCCGAACCTGCCTTTCGACGAGCTGAAGCCAATCAAGGTCTGCCGGCTCGGCCGACGCCATGCTGCAGAGAAGGTGATCACGCAAGACAGCCCGCGCGGCGAGACCATGTACTGGATCGCCGGCGCCGGCGGTGCCAAGGACAGCGGCGAAGGCACCGACTTCCACGCCACCGCGGCCGGCCACATCGCACTGACGCCGCTGCAGATCGACCTGACAGACCACGCCAACCTTGGCCAATGGCGCGAGACGGTGGCCCGTCTCGGCAACTGACATGGCCACGCAGCGGCCCGGTTTCCCCGTTCGCCTCACACCCACCGCCCCGGCCGCCACACGTGGGCGCATGCCTGCCGCGCCGGTCAAGTCCGTGGTGCCTTCCACGCCATCGATGGCATCCGACGCCGTGCGTGCGCGCATGGTGCAGAAGCTCGCGGCGCAGGGCATTTCCGACCAGCGCGTGCTGCGCGCAATGGGCACGGTGGAGCGGCATCGTTTCGTCGACAGCGCGCTGGTGAACCAGGCCTACGAAGACACCAGCCTGCCGATCGGGCTGGGACAGACCATCTCCAAGCCCAACGTCGTGGCCCGCATGATCGAGCTGCTGATGGGCGCTCCCGCGCTGGCGGGAAAGCCGCAGGACAAGCTGGGCCGGGTGCTTGAGATAGGCACGGGTTGCGGCTACCAGGCCGCCGTGCTGAATCATGTGGCGACCGAGGTCTACAGCATCGAGCGCCTGCGCGGGCTGCACGAGCGCGCGCGCTCCAATCTGCGGCATTTCCGGCTGGCGACGGTGCACCTGATGTTGGGCGACGGAATGATCGGCTATGCCAAGGGTGCACCCTATGCCGGCATCATCGCCGCGGCAGGCGGCGAGGCAGTGCCGGAGGCATGGATCGAGCAGCTTGCGGTGGGCGGCCGCATCGTGGCGCCGACCCACTCCGCGAAGGGCGGCCAAGCCCTCGTCGTCATCGACAAGACCCCTCGGGGACTGGAGCGCCTCATTCTTGAGGCGGTCCACTTTGTCCCCCTAAAATCTGGTATCGCTTGAAGGAACAACAAATGCAGGGTTTTGGCAATCGGAGTTGGTTCGCTGGCGTCACGTTGGCCTTTGTGCTCGTGATCGCAGGCTGTTCCACACCGCGTGGGCCGGCACCAGTCGAAGACCGCGGCACGATGACGCGCGCGCCAGGTGCAACGGTGCCCGGCGGCCCGCCCATCACCACCGATGCCAACGGCAAGCCGCTTGCCGGTATCGAAAATTATGGCAAGCCCGGCTATTACGCCGTGCGCCCGGGTGACACCATTCGCCGCATCGGCGCAGAGACCGGGCAACGCTGGCAGGACATCGTCCGCTGGAACAACCTCGACAACCCGGACCTGATCGAAGTCGGCCAGGTGCTGCGCGTGATTCCGCCGGCTGGCTCGGCGGGCACTGCCGTTGCGGCCGCTCCCGCCACGTCGTCCGGCACTTCGTCCGAAGGCGCCGTCACGAAGCCGGTTGCTCCGCAGCCCGCTGTGGTGCCTTCGACGCCGTCCAGCGGCGCGACCAAGCCGCCGGCAGTGGTCACGGCTTCACCGGCAAGCCCCGGCAGCGGAAGTTCGGGTGATGAAGACCTCGGCTGGATCTGGCCCGCGAGCGGCTCGCTGATCGCCGGCTTCGACGAAGCCAAGAACAAGGGCTACGACATCAGCGGCAAGGCGTGCGACCCCGTACTGGCTGCCGCCGACGGCCGTGTGGTCTACGCGGGTGCTGGCCTGCGCGGCTACGGCAACCTGATCATCCTGAAGCACAACAACACCTACCTCACGGCGTACGCACACAACCAGGCGCTGCTCGTGAAGGAAGACCAGTCGGTTCAGAAGGGCCAGAAGATCGCCGAAATGGGCAACAGCGACGCCGATCGCGTGAAGCTGCATTTCGAGATCCGCCGTCAGGGCAAGCCAGTCGATCCCTCGCGCTACCTGCCCAACCGGTGATGCCATGGCTGCCTCCCGCCCCCGCCGCACGCTGTTGCCTGTGCGCGGGTCGACGGGCAAGGGCAGTTTGCCTTCTGGCAATGGGCATCCCGAGTTCGCCGGCGAGAGCGCACGGCCCCCGGAAGAAGACGTAGATCCATCGTCGGCGGCGGATGCCGCATTGCCCGTCAACGGCGCAGCGGGTGAACTGGTCGGCGGCGAGGGTGCCGATGCGTTGACCATCTACCTGCGGCAGGTCCGCCGCACCGAACTCTTCACGCCCGCAGAGGAATACCAGACCGCCTGCGCTGCGCGCGCCGGAGACTTTGCTGCGCGGCAGTCGATGATCGAACATAACCTGCGGCTGGTGGTCAACATCGCCAAGAGCTACCTGGGGCGGGGTGTGCCGCTGTCCGATCTCATCGAGGAGGGCAATCTCGGCTTGATGCACGCGATCACGAAGTTCGAGCCTGAGCGCGGCTTTCGCTTCTCCACATATGCGACCTGGTGGATCCGTCAGTCCGTCGAGCGCGCGGTCATGACGCAGGCACGAGCCATCCGGCTGCCGGTGCATGTGGTGCGCGAGTTGCAGCAGGTGCTCAAGGCTCGCCGCACGCTCGAAGGCGATGCCGAATTCGTTGCACGCCGGCCGGATGGCGTGCGTGTGGAAGACATTGCCGCGCTGCTGGGCCGCGACGTGCAGGCGGTTGCCGACCTGCTCGCCCTGTCAGAGGCCCCGCGCTCGCTGGATGCGGGTGATTCCCGGGGGGACGAGGGCTTCACGCTGGCCGACACCGTTGCATCCGAGGATGGGCAGAGCAGTCCGACCGATGTGGCGCACATGCGCGAGGTGGAGCGCCTGCTCGACCGCTGGGTGCATGCCCTCGACGCGCGCGAACGCGAGGTGCTGGAGGGGCGCTACGGCCTGCACGACCGCGAGCCCGAAACGCTGGAGGTGCTGAGCGTGCGCCTCGGCCTCACGCGCGAGCGCGTGCGGCAGATCCAGAACGAGGCCCTGGCCAAGATGCGCCGCCAGCTGGCCCGCTCCGGCGTGGGGCGCGACGCGCTGTTCTAGCGGCGTCCGGCCACGCTGAGACAATCGGGGGATGACGGAATCCATTGAAGAAAAGAAAGTCCCCACGAATCCCGGCGAAGAATGGCTGAAGGTCGAGTCTCTCGACCTCGATGCGCAGGGCGTTGCGCACAAGGCCGACGGCATGGTCGTGTTCATCGAAGGCGCGCTGCCTTTCGAGGAGGTGCAGTTCAACGTTCATCGCCGCAAGAACAACTGGGAGCAGGGCACGGTCACGGCCATCCGCCGTGAATCGTCGCAGCGGGTTCGCCCCGGCTGCCCGCATTTCGGCCTGCACACTGGCGCCTGCGGCGGCTGCAAGATGCAGCACCTCGACGCGGCCGCCCAGGTGGCCGTGAAGCAGCGTGCGCTGGAAGACAACCTCTGGCACCTCGGCAAGGTCAAGCCCGAGAACCTGCTGCGGCCGCTCGAAGGGCCGGCCTGGCATTACCGCTATCGCGCGCGCCTTTCGGTGCGCCATGTGGTCAAGAAGGGCACGGTGCTGATCGGCTTTCACGAACGCAAGAGCCGCTATCTGGCCGACATGCAGGTATGCCCGGTGCTGCCGAAGCAGGTCAGCGAAATGCTGATGCCGCTGCGTGAGCTGATCGGCTCGATGGACGCGCGGGACACCTGCCCCCAGATCGAACTGGCCTGCGGCGACGCGTCCGATTCGACGCGGCTTGGCACGATCGCCCTGGTGCTGCGTCACCTCGAGCCGCTCTCGCATGCCGACATCGACCGCCTGAAGGCCTTTGCCGAGAAGAACGAAGGCGTCCAGTGGTGGCTGCAGCCCAAGGGGCCGGACACCGTGAAGCTGCTCGAAGAAGGCGGCACGCCGCTTGCCTACAGGCTGCCGGAGTTCGGCGTCACGATGCCGTTCAAGCCTACCGATTTCACGCAGGTCAATCCGCACATCAATCGTGCGCTGGTGGGCAAGGCGCTGCGCCTGCTCGACGTTCAATCCGATGAGCGCGTGATCGACTGGTTCTGCGGTCTCGGCAACTTCACCCTGCCACTGGCGAGCCGGGCGCGCGAGGTGCTGGGCATCGAGGGCAGCGACACGCTGGTGGCGCGCGCGACCGACAACTTCAAGAGAAATCAGCCGGCCACTTCGGCTCGCCGTGAGCTATCGCCCGCGACGTTCGTGGCGCGCAACCTGTTCGAGATGACACCGGAGATGCTGGTGGCCGACGGCAGCGCCGACAAGTGGCTGGTCGATCCGCCGCGCGAAGGCGCGTTCGCGCTGGCCAAGGCCATCGCCGACCTTCACCAGCAGCCCGAGCTGCGCACCAACGGCTGGACGCCGCCCAGGCGCATCGTGTATGTGAGCTGCAACCCGTCGACGCTTGCGCGCGATGCCGGTTTGCTGGTGCATCAGGCGGGCTATCGCTGCACTCATGCGGGGGTGGTCAACATGTTCCCGCACACGGCGCACGTCGAGTCGATCGCAGTTTTCGAACTGGAATGAAAAAGGGCCCCTCGGGGCCCTTTTTGCTGGTGCGCGTGATGCGCCTGCCTGCTTGTTCGCTCAGTCGCGTTCGCCACCGAAGATGCCCAGCAGCGCCAGCAGGCTCTGGAACACGTTGAACAGGTCGAGGTACAGCGCAAGCGTGGCACTGATGTAGTTGGTTTCGCCGCCGTCCATGATCTGCTTCAGGTCATAGAGCATGTAGGCCGAGAAGATGCCGATGGCAGCCACCGAGATGACCAGCATGCCCGTGGTGGAGCCAACGAACACGTTGATGATGGCGCCGAACATCAGCACCAGCGCGCCGACGAACAGGAACTTGCCCATGCCCGACAGGTCGCGCTTGATGACCGTGGCCAGCGAAGCCATCACGAGGAACACGCCGGCGGTGCCGCCGAAGGCCGTCATGATGAGTTCCGAGCCGTTCTTGAAGCCGAGCACCATCGCGATCAGGCGCGACAGCATCAGGCCCATGAAGAAGGTGAATGCCAGGAGCACCGGCACGCCGGCGGCGGAGTTCTTGGTTTTCTCGATGGCGAACATGAAGCCGAAGGCACCGCCGAGGAAGACGATGAGGCCGAGGCCGCCGGTGAGCGACCGGGTGATGCCGGTGCTGACGCCGACCCAGGCGCCCAGCACGGTGGGCAGCAGGCTCAACGCGAGAAGCCAGTAGGTGTTGCGCAGCACGCGCTGGCGCTCGGCCTGCGCCAGCGGTTGTCCGTAGCTGGAAGAGGTATCTAGGGTGGTAACGCGGTCGTTCATGGCCGGAGCTCCTGTGATTGCTGCAATGACGCAGTTGGGCGCATTCTAGGGGGCCGCAAGAGGGGGTACTGAAAAGACCGTATGCGGGGTGTTCCCAAGCCCTGAGGACACCCTTGGCGGCATGGCCGTTATGCTGTCGGGTTTTCACGCAAACCGAGCTTATCCATCATGAAGACCAAGTCATTCCTCGAACTCGCCGACGTCAAGACCATCGCTGCAGCCGCCGAAGCCGAGGCCCTCAAGAACAACTGGGCGGTGACCATCGCGATCTCGGACGACGCCGGCAACCTGCTCTGGCTGCAGCGCCTGGACGGCGCCGCGGCGCTGTCCTCGCACATCGCTCCCGCCAAGGCGCACACGGCAGCCATGGGCCGCCGCGAAAGCAAGGTCTATGAAGACATCATCAACGGCGGCCGCACGGCTTTCCTGACGGCGCCGGAAGTGCAGGGCCTGCTCGAAGGTGGCGTGCCGATCGTCAAGGACGGCCACGTGATCGGCGCCGTTGGCGTGAGCGGCGTGAAGTCGAACGAAGACGCACAGATCGCCAAGGCTGGCATTGCGGCTCTCGGCCTCTGATTTTTCTTCCGCGCAAAGCAAAACGCCGACTTCGAGGTCGGCGTTTTTATTTGGGCTGCTTCAGCGTGAAAAAAAGCTTGGCTAGTCGGCGAACCGTTGGCTAGCAAAAAACGACCCTTCGGAGATGAATCTCCTTGAGTCGCCCCACGATGAAACTTGCGCGAAGGGGCGGGCTGGGTGACTTACTTGGTCAGGATCAGCTTGCCGAGTTTGGTGGCTTGAAGCCGGTAGAGGGAACCGTTGTGCATGATGCCCACAGTCTTGCTTCCTTTCAGAAGCTCCGTGCTCTCGAGCATCGGCACCGGACGCGTTGCCTGGATGGACGCATGGCCGCCACCCGATTGGTCGAGCGAAGGATGGTTCAGGACAGAGAAGGCATTCGGTGTGGCTGGCATCTGGAGTTCCCTTATCGAAGCGATGAGTGAATGATAATGATTCGCAACAAGAAGTCAATCATCACGATCAACTTTTTTTCCTTGTGCTTTTTCAGATCACTTCGCGTCGGGTTCCGTGACGAAGCCGATCTTGCGTACGCCGGCTTCGCGGGCTTCTGACATCGCCTTGGCCACGCGCTCGTAGCGAACGGCCTTGTCGCCGCGGATGTGCAGCTCGGGTTGCGGTTCCTTGGCCGCTTCGGCGGCGAGACGGCCTGGGAGTTCGCTGTCGTCGATCTTCTGCTCGTTCCAGTAGTAGGAACCATCAGCCGTGACGCTGAACAGGATGTTCTGCGGCTTGGGCTGCTCCGGCTCGCTCGAGGCGCGCGGGAGGTCGATGTTGACCGCGTGCTTCATCACCGGCACGGTGATGATGAAGATGATGAGCAGCACCAGCATGACGTCGACCAGCGGCGTCATGTTGATTTCGTTCATCACCTCATCGGGTTCGTCTTGTGTTCCGAAGGCCATGATGCTCAGCCCTTCTTGAGCGGAACCACGATGGCATCGCCGGCGCCGCTCTGGACGCGAGCGCCGGTCACGAAGTAGGCGTGCAGGTCGTGGGCGAAGGCGTTGAGCTTGGTCAGCACGAACTTGTTGCCGCGCACCAGGGCGTTGTAGCCCAGCACCGCGGGAATGGCGACGGCCAGGCCGAGCGCCGTCATGATCAGCGCTTCACCGATCGGGCCCGCCACCTTGTCGATGGTGGCCTGGCCGGCGGAGCCGATGCTCATGAGCGCGTGATAGATGCCCCAGACGGTACCGAACAGGCCGATGAACGGCGCGGTGGAACCGACCGAAGCCAGGATCGCGAGGCCGGTCTGCAGGCGGGCGGTGAAGGCGTCGATGCCGTTGCGCAGCGCGCGCGTGATCCAGTCACTCACGTCGAGCGCATCGTGCAGATGGGCCTTGGTGTTGCGGTGGTGGGCTGCAGCTTCGCGGCCTTCGAGGGCGAGCGCCCGGAACGGGTTGCTGTCGTCCTGACCCAGCTTGTTCAGTGCGGTGGCGAAGTCTTCGCTGTGCCAGAAGTCCTGCGAGTGCTTGGCGAGGCGCTTGTAGCGGATGACGTCGAGCGCCTTGACGATGATGACGATCCACGACGCGAGCGACATGCCGATCAGCAGCACCGCCACGGCCTTGGTGACGAAGTCGCCCTGATTCCAGACGTTCATCAAGCCAAATTGGGAATCCATTACTAATGCTCCAAAAAATTACTGGGAAAGAACAAACCTGATGGGGGCTCTCAACAGGTAGACGGTGGCCTCGTTGGCCCCTGGCTGCTTGATTGGCGTGACCTGCGACTGCATCACTGCATCTCGCGCCGCCTGGTCGAGCCGGTCGTATCCGCTCGACTTGAAGATTTCCGCGCGCTTTGGAATGCCGGAGCTGTTGAAGTACACGGACACGATGACCGTGCCGGTTTCGCCCAGGCGCCGGCTCATGGCCGGAAAAACAATGCGCGGCTCGCGGATGTACTGCGTTTGCCCTTCGCTGATCTCGATCAGCTTGGGAGCGGGAGGCGCGGCGGGCGGTGGAGCGGGCGGTTCCGGTGGCGCTGGCGGTGCAATAGGCGCTGGCGGCGGGGGCGGCTCGACGCTGCCCACGGGGGCATTGGGGGCGGGGACCGGCTTGGGCTCCCTGATCGCCTGGGGCCGCGGCGGAGGCGGGGTCTTGGCGGCCTTGGGTTGCGGTGTGGGCGGCGGGGGAGGCGGTGGCGGAGGAGCAGGCTTGGGCGGCTCCAGCAGCTGGCTGATGATCTCGACGGGAATCACCACTTCGGCGGCGCGCCGCAGCAGCCCGCTTTGAAGCGCCCAGAGTGCAGCTGCGTGAAACAGGATGACGCCACCGGCAATGACGACATTGCGCGAAAGGCCGAGGACGGAAGGAGGGGGGGCGAAGCGGTCAGACACGATCAACCATTCGAATGCGGGCACCACGGAAGGTGCCCCGATTGCAGCAAAACCGCTACGAAGACGCCAGTGGCGCTACTTGCGAAAGATCCACCAGACCGAACCCGCTACCAGGATCAGGCTGCCGCCGAGTGCCGAGACGAGTTCCATGCTTTGCTTTCCTTGATGGAGTTGGCAAGCTGGATCGCCCTCGGGCCCGATTCGCAATTCAAGGCGGCGACCGGGTGGGAGGCGCTGCACTGCGCGACGATATCGCGCGCACAGCTTTCACATTGACCACACTGGGTGGCTACGCCAAGTTCGAATTGCACTTCGTCGAAAGTCATGCCGGCCCGCACGTGACGTGCGATTTCTCGGTCGGAGACTCGGCGGCAGACACAAACGATCATGGCGGTGAAAGCGGCAGTTGGCTGGCTGTTGGATGTGGACGATTATAAATAAGAATCCATCGCATTCACAATAACTATGTGTTACCGATTCATGCAACACCCGGGCCGCTGAAGTCAGACTTCCGACCAGAGCCGCAAGAGGTTGTGGTAATGCCCGGTCAGGGCCACCGTTTCCTCGCATTCGCCCAGGCGGGCGCGCAGCCTCTGGATGTTCTGGTCCAGCTCGAAAAGCATGGAGCGTTGCTGATCGCTGCGCACCATGCTCTGGAGCCAGAAAAACGAGCAGATTCGCGCTCCCTGCGTCACGGGGTGTACGCGGTGAAGGCTGCTTGCGGGGTAAAGGATGAGATCACCGGCTGGCAGCTTCACCTCGTGCGAGCCGTAGGTGTCGATCACCTCCAGCTCGCCGCCCTCGTAGTCCTCCGGGTCGCATAGGAAAAGCGTGCACGACAGGTCGGTGCGCAGTTGCTGGCCGCTGCCGGGCAGGGCGCGCACCGCGCCATCGACATGAGCGCCATAGTGCTCGCCTCCCTCGTAGCGGTTGAACAGGGGCGGCACGAAGCGCGACGGAAGCGCGGCCGAGAAGAAAAGCGCATGCCGGGCCAGCGCCGCCAGCACGATCTTGCCCAGCTCCAGCCCGATCGGCGAATGCTCCGGCAACTGGCGGTTGCGCTTGACCTGCGCGCCCTGGGCGCCGACCGTCTCCCGGCCGTCGGTCCATTGCGTGGCGTCTAGCGCGGAACGCATCTCGCGTACCTGGTCGGGGCTCAGCACCTCGGGCACATGCAGCATCATTTTTCAGGAACTCCGCAATGAGAAAAGCCCCGGCGCGGGCCGGGGCTCGAGTGTCGCACTGCACCGGATGAGGCCGGAGCGTGGAGGAGGACCGTCAGAACGCGAAGTTCGCGGTGATCTTGGCCGAGCGCGGCGTGCCCGGCGTGTAGCGGTAGCCGCTCTTGTTGATGGCTGCCACGTAGTCCTTGTTGAACAGGTTGTACACGTTCAGCTGGATGTCGATGTTCTTGTTGATGCGATAGGACGCCATCGCATCGAACACCCAGTACGAGTCGACGTACGCTGGAGTGCCCACCGCGCCGTCGGTGCCGCGCTGCAGCTTGCCGTTGTAGCGGGCGCCGCCGCCGAGCGTCAGGCCGAACGGGAGCTGGTAGGTGGTCCAGAGCGTGAAGGCCTTCTTCGGCGTGTAGGCGAGGGCGGTCGAGCCGTCTGCCAGCACCGAGGGGCCGCTCAGCACGCGGGTGTTCATGGTGGTGAAGCCCGAGCTCACGCCCCAGTTGTCGGTCAGCGCGCCCGACACGCCGAGCTCGATGCCTTGCACGCGCTTCTTGCCGGTCTGGAAGTACTGCTGCGTGACCGAGTCCTGAACGACTTCGTTGCTCACGTCGGTGCGATACAGCGCCGCCGTCAGGGCCACGCGCTTGTTCATCACGTCCCACTTGGTGCCGACCTCGTAGGTCTTGGCCTTCTGCGGCAGGAAGTCGGTACGCGCTGCGCTGCTGCCGGTGCCGCCGGCGGCCAGCTGGGAGTTGGCGCCGCCCGGCGGCTGCGCGGCGGTGCCGTAGGCCGCGTAGACGCTGCTGTTCTCGGTCGGCTTGTAGACCAGGCCGATCTTGCCGGAGAGCAGGTTGTCCGACAGCTTCAGGTTGGTCGGCGTGATCGTCGAGGTCTGCGGGCCGTTGCCGGTGCGCGCTAGCGTCAGCGCGGTGGCGTTGTAGGTGGTCGAGTAGTGGTCGTAGCGCAGGCCGGCGGTCAGCTGCCATTGCTCGTTGAACTTCAGCGTGTCGAAGGCGTAGAGGCCGATGGTGTCGGTGCTGCCGTCCGAGCCAGTGCCGTTCGCGATGCGGTTGTAGCCGCTCACGTAGGGGTTCGGGTTGTAGAGGTTGGCGGCGGGCCACGAGCCGGCGGCGGCCAGCGTGGTGCCCACGCTCGCGAAGCCCGGCGCGTAGAAGTTGTTCGCGGTCTGCTTTTCGCGGATGAATTCGAGGCCGCCGTTGAACGAGTGGCCGATGCTGCCCGTGTTGAACTTGGCCGACACGCTCGTCTGGTTGGTGAAGATCGTGTTTTCCTGGTCCTTGTTGGTGGGCAGGTTGCGCGTGATCGTCCAGCTTGCCGGGATCGTCGGGATCACGGTGTTCAGGAAGCCGGCCGTCACGGCGGGCAGGGTGCCGGCGCCGTTCGTCGACGTCAGGCCGCCGCCCATGAACGACGTCAGCATGTAATCCTGCGAGGTCTTGCCGTAGCGGGTGGTGTTGCGGATGGTGATGTCGGGCGTCAGGTCGTGCTCGATGCGCGCGGTGAACATGTCGGCGGTCACGTTGTCGAAGTCCGAGCTGGTGCCGTAGAAGTTGCTCGAATCGGCGCGCGCGGCGGCGTTCAGGTAGGTGCGACGCGCCAGGCCGCGGGTGATTGCGGTGGCGTCCGGCGTGGTGTAGCCCGGCAGGCCGATGGTGGGCACGCCGCCATCTGGAATGTTGTTCTGCTTGACGTGCAGGTAGTCGAGGAAGATGCGCGTCGGGCTGTTCAGGCCGAGGGCGAGAGAGGGCGCGATCGCCCAGCGCTTGTTCTTGACGAAATCGCGGCCGGCCACGCCGCCGTCTTCGCTCACCGCATTCAGGCGGAAGGCCGCGCCGATGCCGTTGGCGCTGCTCAGCGACTTGTTCCAGTCGACGCTGCCACGTTTGAAGCTGGCGCTGCCGAAGCTCAGGGAGCCCAGGAAGCTGTCTTCGAGCTTGGGCTTCTTGGTGACGAGGTTGATGTAGCCGGTGGGCGAGGTGCGGCCCACGTCGGTACCCGAGGGACCCTTCACGACTTCGACCTGGTCGATGTTGAACACGTCGCGCGACACCGAGCCCAGGTCGCGGATGCCGTCGACGAAGATCGCGCTCGAGCTGTCGAAGCCGCGCATGAAGACGGCGTCGCCCGTGTTGGTGTTGCCGTTCTCCCCGAGGAAGAAGGTACCCACGCCGGGGGTGTTGCGCAGCGCTTCGGTGAGTGTGGTCGCGCCCTGGTCGCGAATGATCTGTTCCTTGATGACCTGGACGGTCTGGGGCGTGTTCATCAGCGGGGCCGTGAACTTGGGGTTCGACGAGTTGTCGGCCTTGTAGTCGGCGGCGGTGGTGGAGTCCTGCACGCGGACTTCAGGCAGTGCCCCGCGCGCCTGGGACTGGGCAAGAGCGCCTGGTGCCGCAATGGCCATCAGCGTGGCGGCGGCAGCGCCTGAGAAGTGTGGAACGGCGCGCGCAACGGTGTGCTTGCGGCTCTTGATGTAGGCCATGAAGGTTTTCTCCGAAAGGGGGGCGGACGGCAGGACTCGACTGGCGATGTCCTGACGGTCTGCGTTCCTTGGAGAAACGAGGGGACTGGCTGGGTGAGTCGATTCACGAAGCGTCGTAAATCGCTGCAAATGATATTGGTTCTCAATATCAAAATTGACCGGTGAGCCGAATTAATCCAAAAGTTGTGCTCGATTTGTTGCTGTCACGCAACTGACGCAATGGCCGCGCCTCAGTAGACATCGCGGCGATAACGCCCGCCGATCGTCAGCTCGTCGATCAGCGCATCGCCGGCAATCTGCCGCAATGCCGCGTCCACGCCCGATGCCATGCCCTGCAGGCTTCCGCAGACGTAGACGGCCGCGCCGCCGCGCAGCCATTGCAGCAGGGTGTCGGCCGACTGCAGCAACCTGTGCTGGACGTAGAAGCGCTCGGCCTGATCGCGCGAGAACACCATGTCGAGCCGTTGCAGCACGCCGCCGGCCTGCCATGCTTCGATTTCTTCTCGATAGAGGAAGTCGTGGGCGGCCTGGCGCTCGCCGAACACCAGCCAGTTGTCGTGCCTGCCCATGGCTGCACGAGCCCGCAGATGCGCACGCAGGCCCGCGATTCCGGTGCCGTTCCCGATGAGGATCAAGGGGCGGGCTTCGTTGCCGTCCAGCCGGAAGCCCCGATGTGGCCGCAGGCGCAGGGCTACCGTGTCGCCGATGCTGAGGGTGGAGGTGAGCAAGCCCGATGCCGCTCCGAGCGTGCCGTCCGGATGCTGTTCCTGCCGCACGAGCAACTGCAGTTCGCCGTCGGCGTATACGGAGGCGATGGAGTAGTCGCGCGGGCGCGCCGGATCGCTTGCAACGGCTACCTGTGCGAGGTCGCCCGAAGCCCAATTCGGCATCGCGCCGGCCTGCGGCACCAGGCCCAGATGGAAGACCGGTCCGCCAGCGCTACCCGGATTGAGGCGTGTGCGCTCGACGAGCCGCCATTGGGTGAAGCCATCGATTGCGGCATCGGCGATGCCGGGTTCCGGCATCTCGCCCCACTGCCCCTGCCATGCAGCCAGCGCGGCCGGGTCGCTGTTGTCGACCTCGATGCGATCGAACTCGCGCCTGGCGCCCGCTGCCTGCAGCCATTCGTCGAGCGTGCGGCCAAAGCCGCAGAAGTTGGCGTACTGCCGGTCGCCCAGTGCGAGCACGGCGTAGCTCAATGAAGGCAATGCTGGCGGTGAATTCGTCATCAGCCGTTCGACGAACACGCTGGCGCCATCGGGCGCATCGCCCTCGCCGTAGGTGCTTGCGATGAATAGCGCGCGGCGCGCAGTGGCCAGCGTCGAGGTGTCCAGCGCGTTCAGTTCCATCACGCGCGCAGGCGTGCTCGCGGCGCTCAACTGCCGAGCAGTCTGCCAGGCGATTGCTTCGGCCTGGCCGGTCTGGCTGGCGAACAGCACGAGCACCGGAGGCTCGTCACCCCCTCCCGAAAGCGCCACGGCATCGCGTGCGGCTGCGGCTTTTCGCCTGTGCTCGCGCAGGTAGATCGACGCGCAAAGCAACGCATATGCCGCCAGGGTGGAGCCTGCGCCCAGCGCGCGCCAGCCGAAGTCGTTCATGTCCTGCCCGGTGAGGGCCAGGCGGGTGTCGCCCTTGCGGCAGGCAGTGGATCTCCATGGCTCACGAACAGCGCGGCAATGCCGTGCTGCTGCGCAAAGTCGAATCCTTCGTCCGGGCCCAGCACCGTCAGCACGGTGGCCAGCGCGTCGGCCTGCATGCATTCCGCGTGCAGCGCGGTGACGCTGGCCAGTGCATGCGCGACTGGTTCGCCCGTGCGCGGATCGATGGTGTGCGACCAGCGACGCCCCCCGTGCGAACGCCGGTGCCACCGGTCGCCCGATGTGGCGATGGCCATGTCGGCAAGCGCTACGCGTCGCGCCCCGGACGGATCACCATCGACGAGCACTTGCCAGGTTTGCCCGCCGGGGCGCTTGCCGATGCCTCGCAGTTCCCCACCGATCTCTAGAAGTGCGTCGGCAATGCCCAACTCGCGCAAGGCCTCGATGCCGTGATCGACCGCGAAGCCCTTGGCAATGCCTGACAGATCCAGCGTGACGCCACCTGGCTGCAGCAGCGAGCCATCGGCAGCATCGAAAGCCAGTCGCGACCAACCGACGCGTTCCTTTGCCTCGGCCAGAACACTCGCGGCAGGCAGGCCGCTTTCTTCCCCTGCATCGGGACCGAAGCCCCAGCAGGAGACCAGCGGGCCGACGGTCGGATCGATCGCGCCGCCGCTGGCCGTCGCCCACTCGAAGGCGCACCGCATCACCGTCGCGAACTCCGCAGGTAGCGCATGGCGCGACCCGGCCTGAGCCCGGTTGAACCGGCTGATGTCCGAGTCGGGCTCCCAGTGGCTCATCTGCGCGATCACACGGTTGAGCGCCGCCTCGACAGCTGCTCGCACTTCCGCGAGCGGCAGCATGCGCGGGTTGTCGAAGCGCAGCGACCAGGTCGTGCCCATGGTCTGCCCGCCCAGCTGCTGCAAGGACGCGGGATCGGCGGGGCGAGGTACGGCCGCGTTGGCGTAGCCGCCAGCGCGCCAGGTGCTGAACGAAATGCCCAAGGTGGCGTTCTGCGTCAGGGCATCACTTCAAGGGTGGCCGCGTAGTTCAGGCGGCGTTCCTTGGCTTGCGGCACCGTGGTCTTGTTGTCCTTGGTGCTGGCGTCGAGCCAGTACATGCCGGCGGCCGGCCAGGTGACGCTGAACTGGCCCTTGTCGTCGGTCTTGAGCTTGATTTCCTCGAGCTTGTCGCGGTACTGGGTGTTGCCCGCCGTCACCGTCACTTCGAGTCCCTTTGCGGGCTGGCCGTCGAGGTTCAGCGTGAAGATGGCCTTCTCACCCTTGACCAGGTCGGTCGGGCTGCCGGTGGAGATGAGCTCCAGACCCTGGCCGACAGGCTTGAGCGCGGAAGGCTTGCCGACGGTCACGAAGGTCTCGATGCGGCCGAGCGATTGGGTGATCGTCACTTCCTGCGCGTCGGCCGGAATCTCCTTGCCGATGGTTTCGGCGGTGCCGCGCGCACGCTTGGCCTGGCCCGTGGCCTTGTCCTTCCAGCTCGCGAAGGCGCCGGCGTTGATCACGGCGATGCGGTAGGTGCCCGCCTGCGCAACGCTCACGTCGAACACGTTGCGCAGCTTGAGCTTGGCTTCGGTCTCGGGTTTGATGGTGCTGCCGTCGGGCGCGGTGATCTGCAGGCCGTCGAGCCGCAGCGGCGCGTGGTTCGCCACGAACAGGTCGTTCGACACCGCGGCATCGACGGTCACGGTGTCGGCCTTGGAGAACACGGTGGAGGAGGGCAGCAGCCAGGCGTTGTGCGCCTGTGCGAGCGATGCGGCGGCAGTGAGGGCGATGGCGAGAGAGGCTGCGCGCAAGTTGAAATGGGTCATGGCAGTTCCTTGATGTGACGGGCTGGCGAAAGACGAGGGCTGTGCGTTGTCGCTCAGGGCTTGAGTTCGAGCTTGATCTCGCCAAGCTCTTCCTTGCCCGTGGCGGTCGGCTGCGCCGCGGCCGTCGGAGGCCACTGGAAGGGAATGCTCACGACTTCGCGACCGCCGACTTCACGCGCGGCCTCGACCACGAGCTTGTAGGCGCCCGGTGCGAGCTTGGGCATGGGTGCCGTGCCTTCGGTGAAGCTCAGCTGGTGCTTGCCGGCGGGCTTGGTCGCGCCCGTCACTCCGTCAACCGGTACGGAGAGCTCGCGGCCGCCGCGGCGCCACCACTGGCGCATGTCCTTCAGCCACTTCGTGCCTTCGCCCTCGGGGTTGTTGGTCTTGACGCGCACGTCGTACCAGACGGCCAGCGTGCCGGCGACGGTGTTGTCGGCGCGCTCGATCCAGGTCGCCACATAGGGGCGGTGGTACTCGGAGACATTCAGCCGGGGAATCTCGATGTTGACAGCCAGTCCCGACGCGAAGGCCGGAGCCGCGAACAGCGCCGAGATGGCCAGCGGCGCGAGTGAGTAGCGAACGTGCACGGGAAACCTCTTTCCTGGATCTGGATTGATTGATGAACGGAATCAGTGAATGAACAGCAGCGCGAGCAGCACCGGCACGACAAGCCCCATGCCGACCATCGGCCAGGTGAACGGCCGGTTGCCCGCATGCATCTTGAGAATGAAGAGGCCTGTGATCGCGAAGACCAGTGCGGCGCCCGCGAAGATGTCGATGAACCAGCTCCAAGCGGCGCCTGTGTTGCGGCCCTTGTGGAGGTCGTTGAAGTAGGAGAGCCAGCCGCGGTCGGTGCGCTCGTATTCGATTTCGCCGTCGGCCAGGCTCAGGCGCAGCCAGGCATCGCCGCCGGGGCGGGGGAGCGACAGGTAGATCTCGTCGTCGGACCACTCGGCTTCGCGGCCTGCGGTGGAGATGTCCCAGTGCTTCTGCACCCAGGCCTGGAATTCAGGGGGCAGGGGGGCTTTCCCCTTGAGAGCCTTGGCGGCGGGCAGCTGCTTTTCGAGCTGTGCACGAAGGGCTTCGTCGATGGAGCCGCTCAGCTTCGTGACGGTCGGCTTGGCCTCGATCTGCCCTGCATGATTGAGGGTGAAGCCCGTGACGCTGAACAGGATCATGCCGATGAGGCAGATCGCCGAGCTCACCCAATGCCATTCGTGCAGGGTCTTGAGCCAGTAGGCACGGCGGCGGTTGTCGGGGCGGGTGGCAGTCATCGAAGGCGCGGATTTTATCTGCGCAAATGAGAATGACTGTTATTCGTGGGCGGTTAAGTTACGTAAAGCAATAAAAAACGGGATCGAAGTCCCGTTGATCGAAGAGGGGCAGAGGCCCGCCTTATTCGAGTTCGCCCATCTGCGACTGCAGGTAGTTCTGCAGGCCGACCCTGTCGATCAGGTCGATCTGGGTTTCGAGGAAGTCGATGTGCTCTTCGGTGTCGTCCAGGATCTCCTGGAGCAGGTCGCGCGAGACATAGTCACGCACCGATTCGCAATGCGCGATGCCGTCCTTGATGGTGGCCTGAGCGCCGGTCTCGGCGCCGAGGTCGCAGCGAAGCAACTCGGGCACGTCTTCGCCGATGTTCAGCTTGCCCAGGTCCTGCAGGTTCGGCAGGCCGTCGAGCATGAAGATGCGGTCCATCAGCTTGTCGGCGTGCTTCATTTCGCCGATCGATTCCTCGTATTCCTTCTTGGCCAGCTTGTCCAGGCCCCAGTGCTTGAGCATCCGGTAGTGCAGGAAATACTGGTTGATCGCAGTCAGCTCGTTCTTGAGCTGCGCCTGCAGGTGTTCGATGACTTTGGGGTCGCCCTTCATGATTTTTCCTTGTTCTGAAAGCGGTGATTGTCAGAGGCGAAAAGGCGCGTTTGCAAGCAAACCCATGCTGCGCCGGTCTGCATGCGTGTGATGGTGATACACGTTCGTATTGCGGCTGCGAAAGGGCGCCCGAAGCTCATCGTGAACATAGCGAGTTGCAATACTTTTGATAGATATCAACTATTAAATTTGATGGATTGGTAGTTATACTGATGGCTCGCCCTTTTCATCAGCCACCACAAGGAATCACCAATGTCCCTGATCAACACCGAAATCATTCCCTTCAAGGCCACCGCGTATCACAACGGCAAGTTCGTGCCCGTCAGCAACGAGAACTTCAAGGGCAAGTGGTCGGTCGTGGTGTTCTACCCGGCAGACTTTACGTTCGTGTGTCCCACCGAACTCGGCGACCTGGCCGATCACTACGCCGAATTCCAGAAGCTCGGCGTCGAGATCTACGGCGTGTCGACCGACACCCATTTCACCCACAAGGCATGGCATGACACCTCGGACACCATCGGCAAGGTCAAGTACCCGCTGATCGGCGACCCGAGCCAGCAACTGGCCCGTGCCTTCCAGGTGCTGATCGAAGAAGGCGAAGACGCCGGCCTGGCCTATCGCGGCACCTTCGTGATCGACCCCGAAGGCAAGATCAAGACCATCGAAGTGCACGACAACGGTATCGGCCGCGACGCCGCCGAACTGCTGCGCCGCGTGAAGGCTGCCCAGTACGTGGCTGCCCACCCCGGTGAAGTCTGCCCCGCCAAGTGGACCGAAGGCGCCGAAACGCTGAAGCCCTCGTTCGACCTCGTCGGCAAGATCTAAGCGCCTCCCGCGCGAAAGCCCGGGCGCTCACGAGGCCCCGGGCTTTTTTTTCCCCAGTTGATAGTTTCCAGTTATCGAAAGAGAGTCCCTCATGCTCGACGCAAGCACCAAAGCCCAATTGAAGAGTTACCTCGAGCGCGCCACCCAGCCGATCGAGATCGTCGCCTCGCTCGACGACAGCAAGGCCTCGGGCGAGATGCTGTCGCTGCTGAAGGACGTTGCCGAATCGTCCCCGCTGGTCAGGCTGACCGAAAGCCGCGACGACAACCACCGCAAGCCCTCGTTCTCGGTCAACCGCCCGAGCGAAAACCACGGCCCGCGCTTTGCCGGCCTGCCGATGGGCCATGAATTCACGTCGCTGATCCTCGCGTTGCTGCAGATCGGCGGCTATCCCCCGAAGGTCGAGCAGGCCGTGCTCGACCAGATCAAGGCGCTCGACGGCGACTTCGAGTTCGAGATCTACGTCTCGCTCACCTGCCACAACTGCCCCGACGTGGTCCAGGCGCTGAACCTGATGGCGGTGCAGAACCCGCGCATCCGCACCACGATGATCGAAGGCGGCACCTTCCAGGACGAAGTGAAGGAACGCCAGATCATGGCCGTGCCGACCGTGTTCCTCAACGGCACCGAGTTCGGCCAGGGCCGCATGAGCCTGGAGGAAATCCTCGCCAAGATCGACACCAGTGGCGTCGAGCGCGAAGCGAAGAAGATCGCCGGCAAGGACCCCTTCGACGTGCTGATCGTCGGCGGCGGCCCCGCCGGCGCGGCAGCCGCCGTGTACGCGGCGCGCAAGGGCATCCGCACCGGCGTGGCCTCCGAGCGTTTCGGCGGCCAGGTGCTCGACACCATGGGCATCGAGAACTTCATCTCGATCAAGGAAACCGAAGGACCGAAGTTCGCCCACGCGCTCGAGGAGCATGTGCGCGACTACGAGGTCGACATCATGAATCTGCAGCGCGCGAAGGCGCTCGTGCCCGGCAGCGATCTCATCGAGGTGAAGCTCGAGAGCGGCGCGTCGCTCAAGAGCAAGTCGGTCATCATTTCGACCGGCGCGCGCTGGCGCAACATCAACGTGCCCGGCGAACACGAGTTCAAGAACAAGGGCGTGGCCTACTGCCCGCACTGCGACGGCCCGCTGTTCAAGGGCAAGCGCGTGGCGGTGATCGGCGGCGGCAACTCGGGCGTCGAAGCGGCGATCGACCTCGCCGGCATCGTCGGCCACGTCACGCTGATCGAGTTCGATACGCAACTGCGCGCCGACGCCGTGTTGCAGCGCAAGCTCCGGAGCCTGAAGAACGTCGACGTGTTCACCAACGCGCAGACCACCGAGATCACCGGCGACCAGAAGGTCAACGGCCTGATCTACAAGGACCGCGCGACGGGCGAGTCGAAGAAGGTCGAGCTCGAAGGCGTGTTCATCCAGATCGGCCTGGTGCCCAACACCGACTGGCTCAAGGGCACGGTCGAGCTGTCGAAGCACGGCGAGATCATCGTCGACGCACGCGGCCAGACCTCCGTGCCGGGCGTGTTCGCGGCGGGCGATGCGACGACGGTGCCGTTCAAGCAGATCATCATCGCGGCCGGCGACGGCGCGAAGGCGGCACTCGGTGCGTTCGACCACCTGATCCGCACATCGGCCCCTGCATGAGTAAGCCTTAAGTTGTTTCAATGAGAACTGTTCTCATACAATAAAAGGCTCGAGCCGAGACTTTTGTTTCGGCCCCTCATTGCCAGCCAGGTCACCGCGCGCAGCCACCTGCGCCCGAAGGTCCAGCAAGCAGTTTCTTAACTGTTTCTGGACCTTTTTTCGTGGCCGCCAAAACCAACCTCCGTCCTTCCCATCGCCTTGCCCTCCTGCCTTGCCTGATCGCCTCCGGGCTCAGCCTTTCGGCGCCCTCGTGGGCCCAGCAGCGTCTGGCGGCGCTCAACGAGGTGGTTGTGAGCGGTTCGCGCTCCGAGCAGGCCAGGGACGACCTGCCGGTGAGCACCGAGGTCATCGGCCGCGACGACATCGAGTCGAAGCAGATCACCGACATCCGCGACGCGGTGCGCGACCTGCCCAACGTGTCGGTCAAGCGTGCGCCCGCGCGCTTCGGCCTCGCGCAGGGCAACACCGGCCGCGACGGCAACGCGGGCTTCAACATCCGCGGCCTCGACGGCAACCGCGTGCTGCTGCTGACCGACGGCATCCGCACGCCGCGCAGCTACGTCTTCAGCGCCAACGCATTCGGGCGCGACTACTTCGACATCAGCCTCGTCGAGCGCATCGAGATCATCAAGGGCCCGGCCTCCGCGCTCTACGGCTCCGACGGCCTCGCGGGGCTGATGAACTTCATCACGCGCGACCCCTCGTCCTACCTGCGGGACGGCAAGAGCTTCGGCGGCAGCGCCAGCATCGGCTACAGCGGCGACGACAACGGCACGCACGGCGGCGTCACGCTCGCGGGCAAGGCCAACGACACGCTGCAGTGGCTCATCTCGGCCAACATGGGCCGTTCCAGCGCGCTGGAGAACATGGGCACCAACAACGCCGCCAACGTCGACCGCACCACGCCCAATCCGCAGCGCGACCGCAACAAGGCGCTGCTCGCCAAGGTCATCCTCACGCCGAACGCCGACCAGCGCCACGCGTTCACCTTCGAGCACGTCGACAAGACCAGCCGCTACGACCTGCTCTCGGGCGTCGCCAAGCCGCCTTACGCCTCCACGTCGGTCGTCGGCCTCAACGCGAAGAACGACCTGCAGCGCGACCGCTTCACCTACGACGGCCGCCTGCGCCTGAACTCCGCCGTGGCCGACAACCTGCTCGCCGTGGTGAGCTACCAGAAGGCGAAGTCGCGCGAGTTCATCTACGAGGACCGCTTCACCGCCGCCGACCGCACGCGCGACGTCACCTACGACGAGAGCACCTGGCAGTTCGGCCTGCAGGCCGACAAGACCATCCGCATGGGCGACTGGGCGCAGAAGATCACCTACGGCTTCGACTACACCCGCACCAACGTCGAGAACCTGCAGACCGGCCTGGTGCCACCGGCCGGCGAGAGCTATCCGCTCAAGCGCTTCCCCGACACGCGCGAGACCTCGTCCGCGTTCTACGTGCAGGACGAATTCGTTCACGACCGCTGGAGCATCACGCCCGGCATCCGCTTCGATCGCTTCTCGCTCGATGCGAAGCAGGCCGGCTTCAACGCGCAGGCCGTTTCGCTTTCAGGCTCGGCCGTGTCGCCGAAGCTGGGTGTGCTGTTCCGGGCCACGCCGCAGTGGAGCGTGTACGGCAACTACGCCTCGGGCTTCAAGGCGCCCAACGCGTTCCAGGTCAACAACTTCTTCGAGAACGTGATCTCGGGCTACAGGACGATTCCCAACCCGAACCTCAAGCCCGAGAAGAGCCAGAACATCGAGCTCGGCCTGCGCGGGCGCACCGGCATCCTGAGCTTCGACGTGGCCGCCTTCACCGGCGACTACAAGGACCTGATCGAGAACGATCGCCAGGTTGGCGGCGTGTTCGGCTCGCGCACCAACCCGGCGACCTTCCAGTCGGTCAACATCGGGCGCGCGCGCATCAGCGGCTTCGAGATCAAGGGCGAACTCGACTTCACCAGCAACGGCAGCGGCTTCTCCGTGCCCTTTGCCTACGGGCAGGCGCGCGGCCGCGACCGCACCAACGACCGGCCGCTGAATTCCATCGACCCGAGCAAGGCCAGAGTCGGCATCAAGTACCAGACGCCGGTGTGGAGCGTACGCCTCGATGCCGTGAACCACGCGCGCAAGAAGTGGTCCGACATCGACCGCACCGAGGTCACGACCGGCACCCAGTTCCAGACGCCCGCTGCCACCACTTTCGACGTGAGCGCCCAGTGGCGCATCCGCAAGGATCTTCGCCTGAACGCATCGATCACCAACCTCACCAACAAGCGCTACTGGATGTGGAGCGATGTGCGCGGCCTGGCCTCCACGTCGAGCATCCGCGACGCCTACACGCAGCCGGGGCGCAGCTTCAACGTGTCGCTGGTGGCGGACTTCTGATCGCCCCCATCGCCATCCCCGAACAAGGAAAGGAAACCCGATGATGAATGCCGTAGACATCCGAGACCGTTTCGCCGCACTGCGCGCCAAGGGCATGCGCCACAAGGACGCCGCCGCGGCCATGGCCCTGTCTGAAGGTGCGGCCGTGGCCGCGCACGCCGGCACGCACGACAAGGCCCTGCGCGCCACGCGTCTGCGCGGGCCGTGGGTCGAGCTGCTGCAGGCGCTGGAGCTTTGCGGCCCCTTGCTGGCGCTCACGCGCAACGAGACCACGGTACACGAGAAGACCGGTGTCTACGAGAAGGTGTCGGGCAGCGAGGCGATGGGGCTTGCCCTGGGCGAGGCCATCGACCTGCGGCTCTTCTTCAGCCGCTGGCATGCAGGCTTCGCGGTGAGCGAGGCGGCCGCCAACGCGGGTGTGCCGCCGTCGCTGAGCCTGCAGTTCTTCGACGCGCAGGGCGTGGCCGTTCACAAGATCTTCGTACGCGACGCGACCGACCGCGACGCGTTCCTGTCGGTCGTCGATAGCTTCACGGCGCCCGACGAGCCCGTTGTGTTCGTCGCCCCGGAGGACAAGGCTGCGCCACAGGACGACAGCGCCATCGACGTCGGTGGCCTGTCCGACTCGTGGCGCGGCATGCAGGACACGCACGAGTTCTTCGGCCTGCTGAAGAAGTTCGGTGTCGAGCGTCAGCAGAGCTTTCGCCTGACCGAAGGCGAGTTCACGCAGCGGGCCGAGACGGGCGCCGTCCGCGGCCTGCTGCACGAGGCCTCGTTCGACGGCACGCCGATCATGGTGTTCGTCGGCAGCCCCGGCTGCATCCAGATCCATACCGGCCCCGTGGCGCGCATCGAACCGATGGAGATGAAGAACCCCGACGAGAACGCCCCGCCGATCCGCTGGCTCAACGTGCTCGATCCCGGCTTCAACCTGCACCTGCGCGAAGACCGCATCGCCAGCGTCTGGATCGTCGAGAAGCCGACCAGCGACGGCGTCGTGACCTCGGTCGAGGCCTTCGACCAGCAAGGCGAACTGATGGCGATGTTCTTCGGCGCGCGCAAGCCCGGCGTGCCGGAACGCGAGGAGTGGCGGCGCATCGTGCGCGAACTGCCGCGCCTTCAGGCCGAGGGGCAGGCCTGATGACTGTCTTCTTCAACGAAATATCTCGCCGTCTTCCGCAGCGCCGCGACGTGCTGCGCCTGCTTGGCGCTTCGTCGCTCGGCGCCGCCGCGCTGCCGCTGTTCGCGCAGGACGCGAAGCTGCCGAAGCTCGTGACCGTCAGCGGCGCGATCACCGAGGTCGTGTACCTGCTGGGTGCCGAGGCGCAACTCGTCGGCACCGATACCACCAGCCTGTATCCGGCGGCCGCACGTGTCACGCCGAAGGTCGGCTACATGCGCCAGCTGTCGGCCGAGGGGCTGCTGTCGCTCAAGCCCGACGCGATCATCGCCACCAACGAATCGGGTCCGGCCGTGGTGCTCGACCAGGTCCGCAGCGCGGGCGTGAAGGTCGAGATCATCGAGGCCGACCACAGCTGGGGCGAGGTGCAGCGCAAGGTGCAGGCCGTCGGCCGTGCCGCGGCGCGCGAGGCGCAGGCGCGCGAACTGCAGGTGAAGCTCGATGCCGAATGGGGCCAGGTGCAGCAGCGCGTGGCCGCCGCCGCCGGGAAGGGGCGCAAGCCGCGCGTGCTATTCGTGCTCTCGCACAGCGCCAGCCCGCAGGTTTCGGGCGAGAAGACCGCCGCGCATTCGGTGATCGGCTTCGCCGGTGGCGTCAATGCGCTCGGCGGCTTCCAGGGCTACAGGCCGATGACGGCCGAGGCCATGGCCAGCGCCGCGCCGGACATCATTCTCACCAGCACGCAGAGCATCGAGGCCCACGGCGGCGTCGACCGGTTCTGGCAGCGGCCCGAGCTGGCGCTTACGCCGGCGTTCAAGAAGCGCAGTCTGATCACGCAGGACGCGCTGCTCCTGCTGGGCTTTGGCCCGCGCATGCCGTCGGCCGTAGCCGAGCTGCACGAGAAATTCCTGGCTGCGCTGGCATGACGCAGCGCTTCACGGCCCGGGCCGTGCTGGGCGGCAGCTTGATGCTGCTCGTCGTGGCCTTCTTGGTGGGCGCGGTGTCGGGGGCTTATGCCATCAGCCTGCCGCAGCTCTGGAATGTGCTGGCGACGCTGGGGCAGGGTGCCGACAAGTCGCCCGAGCATCTCGTGTTCCTCAACATCCGCCTGCCGCGTCTCGTACTCGGCGTGGCCGCCGGCGCGGGGCTCGGCATGGCGGGCACCCTGATGCAGGGGCTGTTCCGCAATCCGCTGGCCGATCCGGGGCTGGTGGGCATCAGCAGCGGCGCGGCGCTGGCGGCGGGTGTGACGATCATCCTCGGCGCGTGGCTGTGGCCCGTGCTGCCGCGCACGCTCGGCAGCTGGACGCTGGTGCTCATGGCTTTCGGCGGCGGGCTGTCGGTGACATTGCTGATCTACGGGCTGTCACGCAGCGAGGGCGGCACCCGAATGGCGCTGATGCTGCTGGCGGGCATCGCGGTCAACGCGCTGGCGGGAGCGGGGCTCGGCTTTCTCAGCGTGATGGCGACCGACGAGCAATTGCGCAGCCTGCAGTTCTGGCTGCTGGGCAGCTTGGGTGGGGCGCGCTGGAGCGCCGTGCTGCTGGTTGCCGTGGCGGTGCTGCTTTCATGCGTGGCGGCGCGCTCGCTGGCCGAGCCGCTGAATGCCATCGCGCTGGGCGAGGCGCAGGCGGCGCTGCTCGGCGTGGACGTCGAGCGCACCAAGCGCCGGGCCATCGTCGTCACGGCGGTGGCGGTGGGGGCGGTGACGGCGACGACCGGGATCATCGGCTTCATCGGCCTGATCGCACCGCACTGGGTGCGCATGGTGGCGGGGCCCGATCACCGCGTGGTGCTGCCGGCGTCGGCACTGCTCGGCGCGGCGCTGGTGCTGGCGGCCGACACGGTGGCGCGCACGGCGATGGCGCCGGCTGAACTGCCGCTCGGCGTGCTCACGGCGTTCATCGGCGTGCCGATGTTCCTGTGGATGCTGCGACGCTTCAGGGGGCGCATATGACAGCGGTGCAACGCGATCCGATGGCTTTGTGCTGTACCGGCGTCGAGGTCCGGCTCGACGCGAAGACGCTGCTCGCCGACGCCTCGGTTCATCTTTCGCCGGGCCGGGTGACGGCCATCCTCGGGCCGAACGGCGCGGGCAAGTCGACGCTGCTGTCGGTGCTGGCAGGCCAGCGTGCGCCGACGCAAGGCAGCGTGACGCTCGACGGGCGGCCGCTCGCGGACCACGGCATGCAGGCACTGGCGCTGCGCCGTGCCCTGATGCCGCAGGAAAGCGCTGTCGCCTTCGACTTCACCGCGCAGGAGATCGTGGCGCTGGGGCGTTATCCGCACCGCCGCGCGCCGGTCCACGACGAGGACGCGATCGTCGACGAAGCGATGGCGCTGACCGACGTGTCGGTGCTGGCGCCGCGCATCCTCAACACCCTGTCGGGCGGCGAGAAGGCGCGGGCCCACATGGCGCGGGCGCTGGCCCAGCTGTGGCACCCGAGGCCCGATGGTGCGACCCGTTGGCTGCTGCTCGACGAGCCCACCGCGGCGCTCGACCTTGCGCATCAGCACTCGGCGATGCGCCTGCTGCGCGCCTGGGCCGGGCGCGGCGTGGGTGTGGTTGCCGTGCTGCACGACCTGAACCTGGCGCGGCGCTATGCCGACGAGGTGGTGGTGCTTGGGGGCGCCTCGGGCGGCTTGACGCAGGGGGCGACGGCCGAGGTGCTCCAGCCGGCGCTGATCGAGGCAGTCTGGGGCACGCCGTGCCAGCCCGTCACGAGTGCGGACGGCACGGTTCAGTACCTTTTCGGCTAGGCCGGCCGGTTGCTGTTTGCTATCCAAAAAGTAGCAATTTCAGTAAACCAGCCGCTCCGGCCGCAGCTCCTGCAGGATCGTGGTGGCGATTTCCTCGATCGACTTGGTGGTGGTCGAGAGCCAGCGGATGCCGGCGCGCCGCATCATCGCCTCGGCCTCGGCCACCTCGTGGCGGCAGTTCTCGATGCTGGCGTAGCGCGAGTTCGGCCGGCGCTCGTTGCGGATCTCGCTGAGCCGTTCGGGCTGGATGGTCAGACCGAAGATCTTCTTGCGATGCGGGATCAGGGCCGGCGGCAGCTGCCGGCGGTCGAAATCTTCGGGAATCAGCGGGTAGTTGGCGGCCTTCAGGCCGTGCTGCATCGCCAGGTAGAGCGAGGTCGGCGTCTTGCCGCTGCGGCTCACGCCCACGAGGATCACGTCGGCGCCCTCCAGGTCGCGATTGCTCTGGCCGTCGTCGTGCTGCAGGCTGAAGTCGATCGCGGCGATGCGATCGTTGTATTCCTTGCTCTTGCTGACGTCGCTGAAGCGGCCGATGCGGTGATTCGACTTCACGGCCAGCTCGATTTCCAGCGGCCGCACGAAGGTGCCGAACATGTCCAGCAGCATGCCCTTGCAGCCGGTTTCGATCACTTCCAGAACATCCATGTTGGCCAGCGTGGTGAAAACGATGGGTCGGACACCTTCGATTTCGGCAGTGTGGTTTATCTGCCTCACGGCCTGGTGCGCCTTGTCTACCGTGTCGGTGAAGGGCAGCCGGACGTGGCGCGGCTTCATCTCGAACTGGGCCAGAACGGCGTTGCCGAAGGTCTCGGCGGTGATGCCGGTGCCGTCGGAAATAAAGAAAACAGTGCGTGAGTGCATGGACATGCGGCCTTGTCCTGCGGCGCGGACAACCTTGCCCCGCCTACAATCAGGGCCATTATCGGGAATCCGCTTCCCAACCCCAATTCTCTCCATGCACATCGCGCCCGCACCCAAAGCAACGACAACGATCGTGCCGCGCCTTTTGCATGCGGCACCGGTTTCAACTTCTGGAGCTTTCCCATGTCTGCACTTTTCGACGCGACCGCCCTGGTCGTACCGTTTGAAAACCTGAGAATGACCGACGTCGAGGCGGTTGGCGGCAAGAACGCCAGCCTCGGCGAAATGATCTCGCAGCTGCCGCAGGGCGTGCGGGTGCCCACCGGTTTCGCGACCACGGCCCACGCATTCCGCCAGTTCCTGGCCCATGACGGCCTGGCCGACAAGATCAGCAAGCGGCTCGCCGCGCTGGACGTCGAGGACGTCCGCGCACTGGCCGCCGCCGGCGCGGAAATCCGCGGCATGGTCGAGGCCCAGCCGTTCCCGGCCGACCTGCAGAAAGCCATCACCGAAGCCTTCGCGACGCTGAGCGCGGGCAACCCGGCCGCATCGTTCGCGGTGCGCTCCTCGGCCACCGCCGAAGACCTGCCCGACGCCTCCTTCGCTGGCCAGCAGGAAACCTTCCTGAACGTGGTTGGCATCGACGACGTGCTGCACAAGATGAAGGAGGTGTTCGCCTCCCTCTACAACGACCGCGCCATCAGCTACCGCGTGCACAAGGGCTTCGAGCACGACGTGGTCGCGCTGTCGGCCGGCGTACAGCGCATGGTGCGCTCCGATCTCGGCGCCGCCGGCGTGATGTTCACCATCGACACCGAGTCGGGCTTCGAGGACGTGGTGTTCATCACCTCCAGCTATGGCCTGGGCGAGACGGTGGTGCAGGGCGCAGTGAACCCCGACGAGTTCTACGTGCACAAGCCGACCCTGAGAGCCGGCAAGAAGGCCGTCATCCGCCGCAACCTCGGCTCCAAGCTGATCCAGATGGAATTCGCCACGCCCGAGGAAAAGAAGGCGACCGGCAAGCTGGTGAAGACCACCGACGTCAAGGCCGAGCAGCGCAACCGCTACTCGCTGACCGATGCGGACGTCGAGCAGCTCGCCAAGTACGCGCTGGTGATCGAGGAGCACTACGGCCGCCCGATGGACATCGAGTGGGGCAAGGACGGCACCGACGGCCAGCTCTACATCCTGCAGGCCCGCCCCGAGACCGTGAAGAGCCAGCAGCAGGGCAAGGCCGAGCAGCGCTACAAGCTGCTGGGCAAGGGGGCAGTGCTGGCCGAAGGCCGCGCCATCGGCCAGAAGATCGGCACCGGCCCCGTGCGGCTCGTGCACAGCATCAGCGAAATGGACCAGGTGCAGGCCGGAGACGTGCTCGTCACCGACATGACCGACCCCAACTGGGAACCGGTGATGAAGCGCGCCGCCGCCATCGTCACCAATCGCGGCGGGCGTACCTGCCACGCGGCCATCATCGCGCGCGAGCTGGGCATTCCGGCCGTGGTCGGCTGCGGCGACGCCACCGACCTGCTGAAGGACGGCACGCTGGTCACGGTGAGCTGCGCCGAGGGCGACACAGGCTTCATCTACGACGGCTTGCTCGAGACCGAAGTGACCGAAGTGCAGCGCGGCGTGATGCCCGAGATCGACATCCAGCTGATGATGAACGTGGGCAATCCCCAGCTCGCCTTCGACTTCGCGCAGCTGCCGAACCACGGCGTGGGCTTGGCGCGGCTCGAGTTCATCATCAACAACAACATCGGCGTGCATCCGAAGGCGATCCTCGACTACCCGAACGTCGACAACGACCTGAAGAAGGCCGTCGAGTCGGTGGCCCGCGGCCACGCCTCGCCGCGCGCGTTCTACGTCGACAAGGTGGCGGAGGGCATTGCGACCATTGCCGCCGCCTTCTGGCCCAAGAAGGTCATCGTGCGCCTGTCGGACTTCAAGTCGAACGAGTACCGCAAGCTGATCGGCGGCAGCCGCTACGAGCCGGAAGAAGAAAACCCGATGCTGGGCTTCCGCGGCGCGGCGCGCTACCTGAGCGCCGATTTCGGCGAGGCCTTCGCCATGGAATGCGAGGCGCTCAAGCGCGTTCGCAACGACATGGGCCTGACCAACGTGCAGATCATGGTGCCCTTCGTGCGCACCCTGGGCCAGGCCGAGCGCGTGACCGGCCTGCTCGCCGAGCACGGCCTGAAGCGCGGCGAGAACGAACTCAAGCTGATCATGATGTGCGAGGTGCCGAGCAACGCCGTGCTGGCCGACGAGTTCCTGCAGTACTTCGACGGCTTCTCGATCGGCTCGAACGACCTGACCCAGCTCACCCTGGGCCTGGACCGCGACTCGGGCCTCGAACTGCTGGCCGCCGACTTCGACGAGCGCGATCCGGCCGTCAAGGCGTTGCTGAGCCGCGCCATCAAGGCCTGCAAGTCGCAGGGCAAGTACGTCGGCATCTGCGGCCAGGGCCCCAGCGACCACCCCGACTTCGCGCTGTGGCTGGCGGAGCAGGGGATCGAGTCGATCTCGCTGAATCCCGACAGCGTGATCGACACCTGGCAGCAGCTCGCCAAGCGCTGAGCCGGGCGAAGGCCGAAGCTCCTGAATTGCGGAAATCCCCATGGGGGGATTCCCGCGACTCGGGAGTGTGATTTGAAACAAATTGCGTATTTGATGCCAGACTGGCAGGACTCACGGGCGTATCCCGGAAGGGAAGACCACCATGATCCTCGTCAAGACAGAAGCAGGGCACCAGGCGCTGAAGGATCGTTCGATCCCGCTGTCGCCGCGCCAGCGCTCGGCGTTCATCCTGTTCGACGGCAAGCGGTCGGTCGATGACGTGCTGGCTGCCGGCATGGGCATCGTCCGCGAAGACATCGACCAGATGGTCGGGCTGGGCGTGCTGGAGCCGGCGGCGGGAAGCGCGGCGCCTTCCAAAGAGGTTGCGGCGCCTGCCCAGGGCTCTTCTGGCCGCAGCAGGCAGCAGCGCTACAAGGATGCCTATCCCATTGCGACCCAGCTGACTGGTGGCTTGGGCCTGAAGGGCTTCAGGCTCAACCTGCAGGTCGAGGCCGCGACGGGCTACGAAGACCTGCTGGCGCTGGCGCCGAAGATCCGCGCGGCAGTCGGCGACGAGAAGGCTGCGGCGCTCGACAAGGCCCTGAACGACTGAGCATCTTGCCGGAGTGCGGCCGACAGGGCTATAATCACCGGCTTTGCCTTGCCACACTGCGCCCGACGCTGCAGGTGGCTTTTCCTCTTCCTCGGAAGAATCCACAAGGAGTGCCATGCGTCACTACGAAATCATTTTGCTGATCCACCCGGATCAGAGCGAACAAGTTCCGGCCATGCTGGAGCGCTACAAGGGCCTGATCACGGCCGGCGGCGGCAAGGTCCACCGCGTCGAAGACTGGGGCCGCCGTCAGCTGGCTTACCAGATCAACAAGCTCAGCAAGGCCCACTACCTGTGCGTCAACATCGAAGCTGAACAGACCGTGATGGGCGAACTCGAACACGCGTTCAAGTTCAACGACGCCGTTCTGCGTCACCTGACCGTCCAGAAGAAGAAGGCCGAAACCGGTCCTTCGTCGATGATGAAGACGGTCGAGCGCGAAGAGGCCCGCAAGGCCCAGCAGGCCGAGTACGCCGCCAACAACAACTGATGGCGTGACTGCCGCCGCTGCGGCAACCGGGGTCAACCAGCTTCTGCTGACCGCCTCCGTTGCCGAACTCGGAACCCTGCGATTCACGCCAGCCGGCTTGCCAGCCATCGATCTGAAGCTCGAACATGAGTCGACGCTCCAGGAGGCAGGAAAGCCCAGGCAGGTGAAGACGGCCCTCAAGGCCGTTGCCTTCGGCGCCATCGCCGAACGGCTCGCAAGGCAGTCGATGGGAAGTCTCTGGCGTTTTCAGGGATTCCTCGCGACACCGGGCAACGGCAAGCATCCGGTCCTGCACATCCAGGATTTTCAGCAAGATTAATTTTCGACAAGAGGTCCCGAAATGGCCACGTTCAAGAAATTCAACAAAGACAAGCGCCCGAAGCGCAACACCCAGTCGCTGCTGTTCAAGCGCAAGCGCTTCTGCCGCTTCACTGTCGCTGGCGTCGAGGAAATCGACTACAAGGACATCGACACGCTGCGTGACTTCATCAGCGAAAACGGCAAGATCATCCCCGCCCGCCTGACCGGCACGCGCGCGATCTACCAGCGCCAGCTGAACACCGCCATCAAGCGCGCCCGCTTCCTGGCCATGGTGCCGTACAGCGACCAGCACCGCGTCTAAGGAGTCCCGACCATGCAAATCATTCTTCTGGACAAGGTTGTCAACGTCGGTGCCCTGGGCGATATCGTCAAGGTCAAGGACGGCTACGCTCGCAACTTCCTGATCCCGACGGGTCTGGCCCGTCGCGCCACCGCCGCCAACAAGGCCGAATTCGAAGCCAAGCGCGCCGAACTCGAAAAGGCTGCTGCCGCCAAGCTGGCCGAATCGCAAGCTCAAGGCGAAAAGCTTGGTGGCACGACCATCAAGCTGACGCAAAAGGCTGGCGTCGACGGCCGTCTGTTCGGCTCGGTCACCAACGGCGACATCGCCGAAGAGCTGGGCAAGCAAGGCTACAAGGTTGTCAAGTCGCAGGTTCGCCTGCCCAACGGCCCGATCAAGGTCGTCGGCGACAGCACCGTGAGCGTTGCCCTGCACACCGACGTGGTGGTCGACATCACCGTGACGGTCTACGGCGAAACCGCCTGATTGTCCACAGCGCCTCGTGCGCTGCACAAAAGCCGCCTTCGGGCGGCTTTTCTTTTTCCGCGCCGAGGTTGTCCCGTCTTTTCCAGCCGATTGCACTGGAAGATCACCGTTTATTCACAACCTTGTCCACACTCGCATCGACCTGCGCGGCTTAGCATGCAGGGTTGCAAGGGAAGTCCATGTCCGCCGTTTTCTCCTATGCCGACAATGACCCGTCGGCCGATCGCCAAGTCGCTCAGCTGCGCATTCCGCCTCACTCCATCGAGGCCGAATCGAGCGTGCTCGGCGGCCTGCTGCTCGACAACGGCGCCTGGGACCGCATGGGCGACCTGCTGGTCGACGGCGACTTCTACCGCCATGAGCACAAGCTGATCTACGCGGCCATCGGCGGGCTGATCAACGCCAGCAAGCCGGCCGACGTGATCACCGTCTACGAGCAGCTGCAGAACCTCGGCAAGGCCGACGAGATCGGCGGACTGGTCTACCTGAACTCGCTCGCGCAGTACGTGCCCAGTGCGAGCAACATCCGCCGCTACGCCGAGATCGTGCGCGAGCGCTCGATCCTGCGCAAGCTGGTCACCGCCAGCGACGAGATCGCGACCAACGCCTTCAACCCGCAAGGCAAGGCGGTCGACAAGATCCTCGACGAAGCCGAGCAGAAGATCTTCAACATCGGCGAAGAAGGCACGCGGATGAAGCAGGGCTTCCAGAGCATGGATGCCCTGGTGGTCGACCTGCTCGACCGCGTGACGGAAATGGCCGAGAACCCGAACGACATCACGGGCGTTCGCACCGGCTTCAATGACTTCGACAAGATGACCTCCGGCCTGCAGCCGGGCGACATGATCGTGCTGGCCGCGCGCCCCTCGATGGGCAAGACCTCGCTCGCGATCAACATCGCCGAGCACGTGGCGCTCGACGAGGGCCTGCCCGTGGCCGTGTTCTCCATGGAAATGGGCGCCGCCCAGCTGGCGGTGCGTATCGTGGGCTCCATCGGCCGCATCGACCAGGGGCATCTGCGCACCGGCAAGCTCACCGACGAAGAGTGGCCGCGCCTGACCGAAGCCATCGAGAAGCTGCGCACCGTGTCGCTGCACATCGACGAGACGCCGGGCCTCTCGACCAGCGAACTGCGCGCCAACGCGCGCCGACTGGCGCGCCAGTACGGCCGGCTGGGCCTGATCGTGGTCGACTACCTGCAGCTCATGTCGACCAGCAGCTCGGGCGACGAGAACCGCGCCACGGCCGTGGGCGAAATCTCGCGCGGCCTGAAGATGCTGGCCAAGGAGCTGAAGTGCCCGGTGATCGCGCTGTCGCAGCTCAGCCGCGGCGTGGAGAGCCGCACCGACAAGCGCCCCATGATGAGCGACTTGCGCGAATCCGGCGCCATCGAGCAGGACGCGGACATCATCATGTTCATCTACCGCGACGACTACTACAACAAGGAGTCGAAGGAGCCGGGCGTGGCCGAGGTGATCATCAGCAAGCACCGTAACGGCCCGACCGGCACCGTCAAGCTCGGTTTCCTGAAGCCGCTCACCAAGTTCGAAAACCTGGTCGGCTACAGCAACAACGACGAGTACTGACGGGGCGCCTGGCCGTCGTCAGCCGGAGCTGTTGCCGCTGCCTTCGTTGGTCCAGGGCGGCAGGGCATGCGGCTTTTGCGGCATGACCTTGCCTTGCACCGCTTCGGCCTGGACCTGCCGCAGCAGGTCGGCCAATGTCTTTCCCGGCTCGTCGCGGAAGCGTTCCGGCAGAACCTCGATCGCGTCCATGCGATCCAGGCGGAAGCCCCGGAAATCGTTGCGCAGTTCGCACCAGGTCGAGAGCGTCCAGACCTTGCCCCAGTAGAAGCAGCCGAGCGGTCGTACGGTGCGCTCGCTGGCATCGCCCGACACGTCGCGGTAGTGCAGCCGCAGCTTGCTGTGCGACTGGGTCGCTTCGCGCAAGGTCTGCAGCCGTGCGCGCAGGGCGTCGTCCAGGCCCAGCCCCGGCGCGTAGAGCGCAAGCGCCTCGGCCGAGACCCGTGCCGCCGACGGCAGCACAGACAGGATCTTGCCCAGCCCGGTCTCGATGTCGCGTGCCAGTGCCGGATCGACCCAGCTCTGTGCGAGCCGCGCTGCAGCCACCAGCGCCGAAGCCTCGTCCTGCGTGAACATCAACGGCGGCAGCTCGAAGCCGGCGCCCAGCCGGTAGCCCACGCCGGCCTCGCCCTCGATGGGCACGCCCTGGTGCTGGAGATCGGCCACGTCGCGGTACACGGTGCGCTCCGACACTTCGAGGCGCTGCGCCAGGAACGCGGCCGTGGTCAGCCGGCGCCCCCGGATGAGCTGCACGAGCTGGAACAGGCGGTCGGCGCGGCGCATCAGCGGATTCCGGTGAGCTTCTTCGCGAAGTCTTCGACGAAGTAGCGCTTGCCGCGCTGCGCGACCGTGTGGCCTTCGGCCTCGAGCCTCGACATCTGCGCCTCGACGCCCCCGGGATACTTTGCGTTGAGCTCGCCGCCGATCTTGAGGGTGCGCCACCAGGGTGTGCAGCTCTCTGCGTCGGACGCCTCCTCGGCGGCATGCGCGACCATGTGCGCGAAGATCGCCGTGGTCACGGTGCAGCCGATGGTTGCCTGGTGGCGCAGCGCGATCTCCTCGCCGATGCCCATCACCGTCGCGAGCCGGCCTTCCGGGATGCTGCGCATCGCGGCTTCCACTTCCTGCGGCGACGGCGTGGCGATGGTTCCCTCGCCGTGCCGGGGGCGCATGGCGGCGGGAATCTCCTTGACGTTCGGCAGGTGAGGGTAGCTGGCCAGGCGGTCGCGCCAGCTCTTCTTGAGGCTCATGAAACTCCGATGTGGATCGCCACCTTGTCAGGTCCTTCGTAGGCTTCGAAATCGCTGCGGTAGCTGCGTGCGATTTCCGGGTGCGCCTCGAAATACTGCCAGATGCGCTGCCAGGTGGCGATCACCATCTGCGGCATCTCGCCCTGGCCGGTGAAGACGAGGTAGTCTCCGGCCTCGATGGCGAGGCTGCCGGCTTCGCCCGAGACGGCGACGCCCGCCGTCACGTCGAAGGCGCCGTGGGCGTCCGATTCGTAGGCCGAATAGGCGCCGAAGATGCGCTCGTCGCCGGTGCGGCCGGGTGTCGATTCAGCGATCTTTTCGCCGAAGAATCGGCCCCACAGCGCCCCGAGGCGGGCTGTTGCGGGATTCATCTCCTCGCGGTTGGTGGTGCGGACGGTGAGGCCTGCGATGCGAAAGGCTGCCTGATGCTGGCGAACGGGTTCCATGTGCTTTCTCCTCAGAGCAATAGTGTTTTTAGATCGGCCTTCATGGCCTGGGCGATCAGCTTCATGTCGGCGTCGCTGACATCGAACATGCCGAAGCGGAATTTGTAACCCCATTGCTTGGGGTTCTCGATGAAAACGAGGCGCTCGATCAGCGGTGCAATCGGCGCCTCGTGCGAGGCTGCATAGATCACGTCGCGCCGCCATGGCACGAAGCCGTTGCCCATGTCGAACTCGTACGGCTCGCCGGGCTGCACGATGCCGATCGACACGAAGCTCTGCAGCTTGTCCGTGCCCCCGAACACCGTGGCTGGCGAGTAGTACGCCACGCGGTCGCCCGCCGAGAGCCGCTTGAGCGGCGCATGCTTGCCATGGCCGACCTGCAGGAAGCCGAGCGGCCGATGGTCGCGGCCGCGCCGCGCATGCTCGGCGCTGGCCACGGCGATCCAGTTGCGCTGTGCCACGGCGGATCACTCCTGCGCGTGCAGGCCGACTTCGTTGCCCTCGGTGTCGCGCAGGCGGGCGATGAAGCCCAGGCCGGGCGGCAGGGCGGACTTGGGTGCCACGATCTGCCCGCCGGCGGCTTCGATGCGCGCGAGCACGGCGTCGATGCTCGGGTTGCAGTCGAGGTAGATGCGGATGCCCGTGCCGGCGCGCGCGCTGGCATTGGCGCCGGCCTGCAGCGCGCCGCCGGTGGCGGGCTTGTCGTGCGGGAATACGGCCAGCGTCTCGCCGCCGAAGTTCTCGCGGCGCAGCTTGCGGGCCAGCACGGTCTCGTAGAAGGCCTGGGCGCGGTCCATGTCGGCGACCGGGATCTCGAACCAGCTGATGGCGTTTTGCATTCGGGACTCTCTCTTTCTTTCGTTGCGTTGGAAGGAGCCCCGATGGTGCGAGCGGCCTACTGACAGCGTCTTGTCAGTAGCCTGTCACCACGGATGAAAAAAGCCCGCGCTGCTCTTGGAGCATGCGCGGGCTCGCGTGGGGCCTTGCCCCGTGGATCAGAGCACGTCGCTCGCGAAGTCGGCCAGCCGCGAACGTTCGCCGCGCGCCAGCGTGATGTGGCCGCCGTGCGGCCAGCCCTTGAACTTGTCGACCGCGAAGGTCAGGCCCGAGGAGCCTTCCGTCAGGTACGGCGTGTCGATCTGCGCGAGGTTGCCCATGCAGATGATCTTCGTGCCGGGGCCGGCGCGGGTGATCAGCGTCTTCATCTGCTTGGGCGTGAGGTTCTGCGCCTCGTCGATGATCACGTACTTGTTGAGGAAGGTACGCCCGCGCATGAAGTTCATGCTCTTGACCTTGATGCGGCTGCGGATCAGCTCGTTGGTGGCCGCGCGGCCCCATTCGCCGGCACCGCCGCCGTCGCCCTTGGCCAGGAACTCGAGGTTGTCGTCGAGCGCGCCCATCCAGGGGCCCATCTTTTCCTCTTCGGTGCCGGGCAGGAAGCCGATGTCCTCGCCCACGCTCACGGTGGCGCGAGTCATGATGATCTCGGTATAGCGACGGTCGTCCAGCACCTGCGTGAGGCCGGAGGCCAGCGCCATCAGGGTCTTGCCGGTGCCGGCGGTGCCGGTCAGCGTGACGAAGTCGATCTCCGGGTCCATCAGCAGGTTCATCGCGAAGTTCTGCTCGCGGTTGCGCGTGTTCACGCCCCAGACCGCGTTCTTGCCCGAGCTGTAGTCCTTGAGCGTCTTGAGCACAGCGGTCTTGTCGCGGATCTCGGTGACGCGGGCGTACATGCTCGGCTCGCCGGGTGCCTCGAAGTACACGAACTGGTTGATGAAGAGGTTGGGCACCAGCGGGCCGCTGATCCGGTAGAAGGTGCTGCTGCCGCTCTGCCAGCTTTCGACGGTCTTGCTCTGGCGGGTCCAGAAGTCGGCCGGCAGCGCCAGCGAGCCGGCGTACAGCAGGTCGCCGTCTTCCAGCGTCTTGTCGTTCTGGTAGTCGTCGGCGGCCAGGCCCAGGGCGCGCGCCTTGACGCGCATGTTGATGTCCTTCGACACCAGCACCACTTCCTGCTTCGGCCGACCCGGGCGGTCCTTGGCGTATTCGTCGCGCAGCGCGTGCACCACGCCGAGGATCTGGTTGTCGGCCTTGCCCTGGGGCAGGCTGATCGGCAGCGAATAGTCGAGGGGTGCGGTCTGGAAGAACAGCCGGCCGCCGGCCTCGCGATGGCCGGTGGTGTCGAGCTTCAGGCCCTTGTCGATGTCGGCGTCCTGGGCGGCGGCCAGCGCGTCGAGCGTACGGCTGGTCTGGCGGCCGTTGCGCGCGACTTCGGTGGTGCCCTTCTTGTGGCCGTCGAGCTCCTCCAGCACGATCATCGGCAGGAAGATGTCGTGCTCCTCGAAGCGGAACAGGCACATGGGGTCGTGCAGCAGCACGTTCGTGTCGAGTACGAACAGCTTGGCCGGGCCCGTGGACTTGCTGCGCTTGGGGCGTGCCGGCGGCTGGGGTGTTGCGACGGGAGCGGGGGAGGGCGTGACGGTCGGCGCCTTCGTCTCGACCTGCACGAGCGCCTGCGGCTGGGGAGTGCTCACCGGCGCGGGTGCGGGTGGGGTCTTGGATCTGGCCTTGCGCGCGGGGCGCACGGCTTCGCCGCCGCCGGCGCCTTCGGTGCCAAGGCTGTCGAACAGTTCCAGCGGCTGCGGACTGCGCGCCACGGCTTCGTCAGCGCGCGAATCACCGGAACGGCGCGAACCCCGGTGCGAGGACCGGGCGGGCGCATCGAGTGCGTCCGGAGAGAGCAATGCAGCGCGTTTCGTGGGGGCGGGGGGCAGTGGCATGTGTCAGATCGCTCGCAGAAAGTGGGAACCAGAAAACGAAAAAGCCGCCTGAAGACCAAGGCGGCTTTGTTCGGAGGATGCGGTCGTGGAGCTCAACGGCATGAAGCCATTATGCACACCGCCGATGACGCGCCAGGGGCTCTTTACGCTCCGCGTTGGGCATTTCCCACGCAGGAGCGCAAAAGCGCACGGCCGGCTTGCCGGGCGACGATCAGGCGGCCTTCTTGAGTGCCTTGACGGCCTTGAGCACGTCGTCGACATGGCCGGGAACCTTGAGCCCGCGCCATTCGGCCTTCAGGATGCCGTCGGCACCGATCAGGAAGGTGCTGCGTTCGATGCCCTTGACCTTCTTGCCGTACATGATCTTGTTCTTGACCACGCCGAACATGTGGCACATCTTTTCTTCGGTGTCGGCGATGAGCTCGAAGGGCAGCTCGAGCTTGGCCTTGAATTCGTCGTGCGACTTCATGTTGTCGCGGGACACGCCGAACACCGTGGCGCCGGCTTTTTCGAAGTCCTTGTAGCGGTCGCGGAACTGCATGGCTTCGGTGGTGCAACCCGGAGTGTTATCTTTCGGGTAAAAATACATGACCAGCACGTGGCCGAGGTGCGAGGTATTCGAGACCTTGATGCCGCCCGTGGCGTTGGCGTCGAATTCAGGAATGGGTTTGTTGACAACGATCGCCATGAAACTTGTTTTCTCCGTTAGATTCCGCTCCCGAGCCCTCTCGCCCCGTTTCGGACAGGGCTTGCTCTAAAGAGTGGAGGATTGGTCGTTGCTAACTTTGGGGTAGCTGGCCTGTTCGCAACCCGGTATTTTACCCCGAAAACACCCCTCTCAGCCACCCGCGGGGCTCTCCACCAGCAGGGCCGCGATCACGTGCCGGCCTTCTCCGGCCAGGATGTTGTAGGTCCGGCAGGCTGCCGCGGTGTCCATGGTTTCGACGCCGGTACGCTGGGCCATCAGCGGCTTCAGCCAGGCGGGCTGGGGGAAGCGGATGCGGTTTCCGCTGCCGAAAATGATCAATTCGGCGCCCAGGGCCGCCAGTTGCGCGAAATGTTCGGGGCCGAGCTGGTCGAAGCTCGAGCAATTCCATTCGAAGCGCTCGCCGCGTGAGCCAACCACCACGCTGCCTTCGACTTTTTCGTTGTTGATGGCCACCCAGCCGGGGCCGTGTGCGGTGAGAGACTGAGCGTCGGATTTGTCGGGCTGGAGCTTCATCTGGGCACTGGGAACTGTGGTCAAATTATAGGTTTTCCCTAGTGCCACGGGGCTCGCAAGGGCCTTTGATTCCGCGTAAGCAAACTCCAACCCCGCGCCCGGGAGGGCCCTTTGAAGCAGCTCAAGAAATCGGCCAAGCTGGCCAACGTTCTCTATGACATCCGCGGTCCCATCATGGATGCCGCCAAGCAGATGGAAGAGGACGGCCAGAAAATCATCAAGCTCAACATCGGCAATCTGGCCGTGTTCGGCTTCGATGCTCCCGAGGAAATCCAGCAGGACATGATCCGCAACCTGCCCACCTCGGCCGGCTATTCGGACAGCAAGGGCGTCTTCGCGGCACGCAAGGCGGTGATGCATGAGACGCAGAAGCAGGGCATCGCGGGCGTCACCCTCGACGACATCTACCTCGGCAACGGCGCCAGCGAGCTGATCGCCATGTCCACGAACGCGCTGCTCAACGACGGCGACGAGCTGCTGCTTCCGGCCCCCGACTATCCGCTGTGGACCGCCTCCACGAGCCTGTCTGGCGGTACGCCGGTGCACTACCTGTGCGACGAGGCCAATGGCTGGATGCCCAACCTCGACGACATCCGCGCCAAGATCACGCCGCGCACCAAGGTCATCGTGGTCATCAACCCGAACAACCCGACCGGCGCGCTGTATTCCGACCAGCTGCTCAAGAGCATCGTGGAGATCGCGCGCGAGCACGGCCTCGTGATCTTCGCCGACGAGGTCTACGACAAGGTGCTGTACGACGGCGTCAGGCACACAGCCATCGCCAGCCTGTCGACCGACGTGCTCACGCTCACCTTCAATTCGCTGTCCAAGAGCTACCGCTCGTGCGGCTATCGCGCCGGCTGGCTGGTGGTGTCGGGCGACAAGCGCAGCGCGCAGGACTACATCGAGGGCCTGAACATGCTCTCGAACATGCGCCTGTGCGCCAACGTGCCGGGCCAGTGGGCCATTCAGACGGCGCTCGGCGGCTACCAGAGCATCAACGACCTCGTGTGCGATGGCGGCCGCCTGCGCCGCCAGCGCGACCTAGCCTACGAGCTGATCACTGCCATCCCGGGCGTGAGCTGCGTCAAGCCGAGCGCCGCGCTCTACATGTTCCCCAAGCTCGACCCGGAGGTCTATCCGATCGAGGACGACCGCCAGTTCTTCCTCGAGCTGCTCAAGGAAACCCGCGTGATGCTGGTGCAGGGCACCGGCTTCAACTGGGCCACGCCGGACCACTTCCGCATCGTGTTCCTGCCCCACGAGGACGACCTGCGCGAGGCCATCAACCGCATCGCGAGGTTCCTGGAGCAGTACCGCTTGCGACGCAAGCAGCGAGCATGACGCCTGCCCGCATCACTGCCGCCGCGGCGCTGTCGTTCGCCGCGTTCTCCGCAGGCGCCGCCGGCAAGGAGTCCGTTTCGTTCTCGCACAACGACTGGGAGCTGGCCTGCGACAACACCCGCACCTGCCGCGCAGCCGGCTACCAGGTGGAGAGCGGGAGCGCCCTGGAGCCGGTGTCGATGCTCATCACCCGCAACGCGGGCCCCGGCACCCCCATCGAAATCGACTTGCAGACTGGCGGCCAGGCGGATGCCAAGGGCTCGATGCGCTTCAAGGTCGGAAAGGCCACCTTGTCCGGTCTCAAGGACAGTGCCGTCAGCCTCGACCAGGCGCAGATCCGCACCGTGCTGCCCGAACTGCTCAAGGGGGACGACGCCACGCTCACGGACAGCGGCGGACACAAGTGGGTTCTTTCGCTTGCCGGCCTCAACGCCGTGCTGCTGAAGATGGACGAGGCCCAGGGCCGCGTCGGTACGCCCGGCGCGCTGGTGCGCCGCGGCAACAAGCCCGAATCCTCCGTGCCGCCGCCGGTGCCGGCACCCGTCGTGAACGTGGTCGTGCCGCCCAAGGCGCGCACCGGCGACGACGCCCTGGCCGCGCGCATCTTCCCTTCCCTGAAGCTGGACAGCGTCAAGGAAGCCTGCAACAACCACGACGACTTCAACGCCAAGTCGCTGAACGTCTCGCGCCTGACCGACCGCAAGGTGCTGCTGTCCTTCGGCTGCGGCATGGGCGCCTACAACTACTCCAGCCTGCTCTGGATCGCAAACGACAAGCCGCCCTATGCGCCCGTCGCCATCGAGGCGAACGGCGACTTCGACGGGAAGGACGCCAGCGTCACGTCCTCCATGAAGGGCCGCGGCATCGGCGACTGCTGGTCGAGCGAGACCTGGAGCTTCAACGGCAAGGACTTCGTGCGTACCGGCGCCTCGGGCGACGGCATGTGCCGAGGCTTTGCCGGCGGCGCCTGGAGCCTGCCGCGCTACGTCAGCCGCGTCGTGCTCTCCGAGCCGTCCGCCACCCCATCCAAACCATGAACGCCATGAGTGCGACTCTCCAAATGAAATCCATCCAAGTAGGCCTGCTAGGCGCAGGCACGGTCGGCAGCGGCACCTTCAAGGTGCTCCAGCGCAACCAGGAAGAAATCAAGCGCCGCGCCGGCCGCGGCATCGAGATCACCATGGTTGCAGACCTCGACACCGCCCGCGCCCGCGAAGTGGCCGGCGAGGGCGTGAAGGTGGTGAGCGATGCGCGCGAAGTCATCGCCAACCCCGAGATCGACATCGTCATCGAGCTGATCGGCGGCTACGGCATCGCGAAGCAGCTCGTGCTCGAGGCCATCGCGGCCGGCAAGCACGTGGTCACGGCCAACAAGGCGCTGCTCGCGGTGCACGGCACCGAGATCTTCGCGGCCGCGCACGCCAGGGGCGTGATGGTGGCCTTCGAGGCAGCGGTGGCCGGCGGCATCCCCATCATCAAGGCGCTGCGCGAAGGCCTCACGGCCAACAGCATCCAGTGGCTGGCCGGCATCATCAACGGCACCACCAACTTCATCCTGTCCGAGATGCGCGACAAGGGCCTGGACTTCGCGACCGTGCTCAAGGAAGCGCAGCGCCTGGGCTACGCCGAGGCCGACCCGACCTTCGACATCGAGGGCGTGGACGCGGGCCACAAGGTCACGCTGATGAGTGCCATCGCCTTCGGCATCCCGGTGCAGTTCGACAAGGCCCACATCGAGGGCATCACCAAGCTCGCCGCGCAGGACATCAGGTACGCCGAGCAGCTGGGCTACCGCATCAAGCTGCTGGGCGTGACCAAGCGCACCGCCAAGGGCATCGAGCTGCGCGTGCATCCCTCGCTCGTGCCGTCGAAGCGCCTGCTGGCCAACGTCGAAGGCGCGATGAACGCGGTGGTAGTGCACGGCGACGCCGTGGGCACCACGCTCTACTACGGCAAGGGCGCCGGCAGCGAGCCGACGGCCAGTGCCGTGATCGCCGACCTGGTCGACATCACCCGCCTGCACACGGCGGATGCCGCGCACCGCGTGCCGCACCTGGCCTTCCACCCCGACGCGATGAGCGACCTGAAGGTGCTGCCTATGTCGGAAGTCGTCACCAGCTACTACCTGCGTCTGCGCGTGGCCGACCAGGCCGGCGTGCTCGCCAAGGTGACGGGCCTGCTCGCCACCGCCGGCATCAGCATCGACGCCGTGCTGCAGCGCGAGGCCGATGAAGTGGGCGGCGAGGGCTCGACCCAGACCGACCTGATCATCCTCACGCACGACGCGCGCGAAGGCACCGTCAACGACGTGCTGGCCGAGCTGCAGGCGCTGCCGACCGTGCTGGAGCCGATCGTGCGCATCCGCAAGGAAGAGCTGTCCTGATCTGACTGACTGCCGCCATGGAATGCCGCCGTGCCCACGCTCATTGCCACATTCGCGCTGGTCGGGTTGCTCCGGTTCGCGCATGTGGAAATGCCGCGCTGGCACTTGGCGTTCTGGTTCGCGGTGCTGGTCACTCTTGCGCTGTTCGGCAGCCTCGGCTGGCGGCAGCTGGTTCTCAACGCCGCCGGCAGCTTCCTCGCGGCCTGGGCCTATTTCTCGGCGCTCGACGCAACGGACAATGTCGAGCACCGCACCTTGCACTACCTTCTTCTTTTCTTCGGCATGCTGGCGTTGATCGGCTCTCGCTTCTGGCTTGACATCCGCCACTATGGAATCGGTCTCTAGGAATATCCCGTGAACTACCTGAGCACCCGCGGCCACCCCGACCGCAAGCGCTTCTGCGAAATCCTCCTCGAAGGCCTCGCGCCCGATGGCGGCCTTTACCTGCCTGAAAAGTACCCGCAGATCGACACCGCGACGCTCGCCAGATGGCGCCAGCTGCCGTACGCCGAGCTGGCCTTCGAGATCCTGTCGCTCTACATCGACGACATTCCATCGGCCGACCTGAAGGCGATCTGCGCGAAGACCTACACCGCTGAAGTGTTCGGCACCGACGAGATCGTGCCGCTGCGCGAGCTGGAAGACGGCGTGTATCTCGAGGCCCTGTCCAACGGCCCCACGCTGGCCTTCAAGGACATGGCGATGCAGCTGCTGGGCAACCTGTTCGAGTACGAGCTGACCCGCCGCGGCGCCGAGCTCAACATCCTGGGCGCCACCAGCGGCGACACCGGCAGTGCGGCCGAGTACGCCATGCGCGGCAAGAAGGGCGTGCGCGTCTTCATGACCTCGCCCGACGGCCGCATGAGCCCGTTCCAGCAGGCGCAGATGTTCAGCCTGCAGGACGCGAACATCCACAACATCGCCATCACCGGCGTGTTCGACGACTGCCAGGACATCGTCAAGGCCGTGTCGAACGACCTGGCCTTCAAGCGCAAGTACCGGATCGGCACGGTCAACTCGATCAACTGGGCGCGGCTGCTGGCGCAGGTCGTCTACTACTTCGCCGGCTACTTCCAGGCCACCGCGAGCAACGACAAGCCCGTGAGCTTCACCGTGCCCTCGGGCAACTTCGGCAACGTCTGCGCGGGCCATGTGGCGCGATCGATGGGGCTGCCGATCCAGACGCTGGTGGTCGCCACCAACGAGAACGACGTGCTCGACGAGTTCTTCCGCACCGGCGTGTACCGCGTGCGCGGCGCTGTGGATACGCACGAGACCTCCAGCCCGTCGATGGACATCAGCAAGGCCAGCAACTTCGAGCGCTTCGTGTTCGATCTGGTCGGCCGCGACCCGGCAAAGCTGCGCAAGCTGTTCGTGGACGACCTGGGCCTGAACGGCAGCTTCGACCTGAGCTCCGACCCTGCATTCGCACAGGCCGCCGGGCGCTTCGGCTTCCGCAGCGGCCGCAGCACGCACGCCGACCGCCTGGCCACCATCCGCGACACCGACAAGCGCTTCGCCACGCTGGTCGATCCGCACACGGCCGACGGCCTCAAGGCCGCTCGCGAACAGCTCACCCCCGGCGTGCCGATGGTGGTGCTCGAAACCGCGCTGCCGATCAAGTTCGCCGCCACGCTGGTCGAAGCGCTTGGCGAAGAGCCCGCGCGCCCGAAGAAGTTCGAAGGCATCGAGGCGCTGCCCAAGCGCGTCGTCAAGCTGCCGGCCGACGCGGAAGCCGTGAAGGCTTTCATCGCAGAAAACTGTGACTGACCGTAGCGGCTTTTCGGCATGAAGGTCGTCGGTTTCGCCGGCTATTCGGGCGCGGGCAAGACCACGCTGCTCGAGCGCCTCATTCCTGCGCTCAAGCGGCTCGGCCAGCGCGTGTCGGTGGTCAAGCATGCGCACCACAAGTTCGACATCGACCATCCCGGCAAGGACACGTACCGCCATCGCGAGGCAGGCGCCTTCGAGGTGGTCGTGGCGTCCGACAAGCGGCTGGCCGTGATGCGCGAATTCGAAGTTCCCGTCGAACTCAGCGTGCACCAGCTGCTGGCCGAGGTGCACCCGGCGGCCGACTGGGTGCTGGTCGAGGGCTTCCGGCACAGCGACGTACTCAAGATCGAGATCTGGCGTGAGCCGGAAGCAGGCGAGCCTTTGCGGCCTGTGCTGTATCCGGAGGATCCCTTCGTCACCGCCGTGGCCACTGACGCACCGGACAGCTTGCCGTCGCCCACCGGGCGGCCGCTGTTCGACCTCAACGACGCCGAGGCCATTGCGAAGTGGTTGATCGACAGCGGCGACCGCTTCGAATACAACCCCGATCACCATGGCTGATTCACCCGTTCCCTTCGCCGCCTCTTCCTCGCGCCCGCCGTTGATGCCTCTGGACGAGGCGATCGCGGTGCTGCTTGCGAAGGCCTCGCCGAAGCTGCCCACCGAAAGCGTCGGCACCTTCGAGGCCGACGGCCGCGTTCTCGCGCAGGACCTGGTTTCCGGGCTGACCGTGCCGCCGCGCGACAACAGCGCGATGGACGGATATGCCGTGCGAGTGGCCGACTGCGCCGCGCCAGGCGCCGAGCTGAAGGTGGCGCAGCGCATTCCCGCCGGCACCGTCGGCACGCCGCTCTCGGCCGGCACCGCGGCGCGAATCTTCACCGGCGCGCAGATTCCCGAGGGCGCCGACGCCGTCGTGATGCAGGAAGACACCGCCGCCACCCCGCAGGAAGGCGGCCTGGGTTCGGTGCGCATCGCCATCGTCCCGGCAGCCGGCCAGTGGATTCGCCGCGCGGGCGAAGACGTGGCTTCCGGCGACGTCGTGCTCAAGAGGGGCGAGCGCCTGACGCCCGCCGCGCTGGGCCTCGCGGCCAGCGTGGGTTTCGACCGCCTGCAGGTCGCGCGCAAGCCGCGCGTGGCGATGCTCTCCACCGGCGACGAACTGGTGATGCCCGGCGAGGTCACGCCCGACGCGATGAAGCCCGGCGCCATCTACAACTCCAACCGCTTCTTCATGCGGGCCCTGTTGCACAGGCTGGGCTGCGAGGTGAACGACCTGGGCATCGTGCCGGACAACCGCGAGGCCACCATCGTGGCGCTGCGCGACGCTGCCGAGGTCAGCGACCTGATCATCACGACCGGAGGCGTTTCCGTCGGCGAGGAAGACCACATCCGCGCGGCGCTGCAGTCGCTCGGCGAGCTGCAGCTCTGGTCGCTGTCGATGAAGCCCGGCAAGCCCTTCGCCTATGGCTCCATCGCGCGCAGCAACGGGCAGGGCGCATGCCATGTGACGGGGCTGCCCGGCAACCCGGTGTCGAGCTTCCTCACCTTCCTGATGCTGGTGCGGCCCTTCCTGTTGACGTTGCAGGGTGCGACGCGCGTGGCACCTGAAGCGGTGAAGATGCGCGCCGATTTCGACTGGCCGCGTGCCGACAAGCGCCGCGAGTTCCTGCGCGCCCGTCGAAATACCGCGGGCGGGCTCGACCTGTTTGGCAACCAGAGCTCGGGCGTGCTCACGTCGATGGTCTGGGGCGACGGCGTGGTCGACAACCCGGCGGGCCACACGATCAAGTCGGGCGACACCGTCGATTTCATTCCCTTCGCATCGCTGCTGGGCTGAACCGCATGAAAGTCCAGGTCCGTTATTTCGCCTCGGTGCGCGAGGCGCTTTCCAGCAGTGGCGAAACCGTCGACACGCAGGTCGAGACGCTTTCGGCCCTGCGCGACGAACTCATCGCCAGGGGTGGTGCCTTCGCCACCGCGCTTGCACGCGGCAAGGCGGTGCGCATGGCGCTCGATCACGTCATGAGCGACGAAGCCGCAGCCTTGAGCGAAGGCTGCGAAGTCGCCTTCTTCCCGCCCGTCACGGGCGGTTGAGCCGCTCCTCCAGCGCCACGAGGCGCTCGCGCAGGCTGTCGGATGCGCGGGTCATTGGCGAGCGCAGTTCGTCGCGCATTTCGCCACGGTGGGCCAGCAGCGCCTTCACCGGGCCGGGATTCGGCTCGGCGAACAGCAGTTCCACAAGCGGCTGCAGCGCCTGCCATTCGGCGCGTGCCTCGGCCAGCCGGTTTTCTGCCAGCAGCTTCACCAGTTGCACGAAGCGCCGCGTCTGCACATTGCCGCTGGCCGCGATGGCGCCCACGCCGCCTTCGGCCATGGTGCCGAAGATCTGGTGGTCCTCGCCCGTCAGCACCTGCAGCCGGCCATCGGCGATCACCGCGCGCGTCTTGGCCATGTCGCCGCCGCAGTCCTTGATGCCGCGGATGCGTGGGTGCTCCGCCAGCGCCAGCAGCGTCTCGCGGGCGATGGTGACGCCCGTGCGGTAGGGAATGTCGTAGACCAGCACCGGCACCGTGCTGGCATCGGCGATGGCGTGGAACCATTCGAGCAGGCCGGCCTGCGAGGGGCGCACGTAATGCGGCGCGGCCACCAGAAGACCCGCCACCGGGCGTTCGGAGAGCTTGCGGGCCCAAGCCGTGGCCTTGCCCATGTGATAGCCGGAAACGCCCATCACGACCGGCAGGCCGCCGGCCGCGCCCAGCACTGTGTCGAGCACGGCCAGTTGCTCGGTCTCGTCGAGCGCGGCCGCCTCGCCGGTGGAGCCGCAGGGCACGAAGCCCGTCACGCCGTCGTCGGCGAGGCGCCGGACCAGCGCTGCGAGGGCGGTGTGATCCACCGCGCCATCGCGGAACGGGGTGACGAGGGCCACCCAGAAACCGGAAAAGTCGGGGGTGTTGGGGCTTGGTTGTTGTTGAGGCACGCGGGCTTCCTTTCAGGAATCGACCGATGGAAAGAACCATCGTCCGATGCGCGCGCAACCCAGTAGGGGCCAAAGCCTTTTGCAGGTTCCGTCGCTCATCCGACGACGGAACCTCGGCTCCGGTCAGACGAGCTTTGGTTTTTTGGCTTTGCTGCTGCTGCCTTGGCCTGCGCGGCGGCCTTCGGGGTGCGAAGGCACCGGGAAGAGCGTGGGCGTGGGAAGGCAGGGCATCGCCACAGTCTATCGCGATGACACAATTCGGACATGAGCCTTGCGCGTGTTTCGATCCAGACGAACGATTTCGACCTCTCCCGGGAGGTCGCCGCGTTGCGCGACGGCGACAGCCGTGTGGGCGCTGTCTGCAGCTTCGTGGGCACGGTACGCGATCGCAACGACGGCAGCAGCGTCGCGTCGATGGAACTGGAGCACTACCCCGGCATGACCGAGAAGGCCATCGAGGCCATGATCGACGAGGCCCACCAGCGCTTCGACATCCTGGGCGCGCGCGTGATCCATCGTGTCGGACTGCTGCAGCCGACCGACCAGATCATGATGGTGGCGGTGGTCTCGGCCCATCGCGGCCAGAGCTTCGAGGCCTGCGAGTTCCTGATGGACTACCTCAAGACCCAGGCGCCCTTCTGGAAGAAGGAGCAGACGCCCGAGGGCGCCCGCTGGGTCGATGCGCGCGTGGCCGACGACGCGGCGCTGGCGCGCTGGGGCATCAGCGCCCCGAATGCTTAAAGAGGCTTGAAGCCGCTGGCCTGGATGATCTTTTCCCAGGTCTGCGTGTAGGTGCGCACGCGGCCCGCGAACTGGCCCTGTGGCTCGTAGCCGACCGTCAGCCCCATCGTCGTGAGCTTCTGCTTCACGTCGGGCATGGCCAGCACCTTCTGAAGCGCGTCGCCGTACTTGTCGATGATCGGCTGCGGCGTGCCCACCGGCGCGAAGATGCCGTAGTAGGGTAGGTCCTCCAGGTTCGAGAAACCCAGCTCGGTGAAGGTCGGCACGTTCGGGATCACCGCCTGGCGCTTGGCACCGATGGAGGCCACGATGCGCACCTTGCCCGCCTTGTGGTTCTCGATGAAGTCCGGCACCGAGGCGATGCCCGCGGTGATCTGGTTGCCCAGCATGTCGGCCGTCATGGGCGCGCTGCCGCGGTAGGGCGCGGGCTGGACGTCGATCTTGTACTTGTCCGAGATCATCTTCACCAGGAACTCCGGAATCGATGCCGGCGCCGGGATGCCGATGGTTTCCTTGCCGCCCTTCTGCGTGCGGACCCACTTCACGTACTCATCGATGCTCTTGGCCGGCGTGCCGCCCGATACCGCCAGCACGTTTGCGAAGGTGGCGAAGCCGGCCACGGGCACGAAGTCGGTGGCGGGGTTGAAGCCCGGGTTCTTCACCACCTGCGGCAGGATCGAGATGGTGTGGTCGTGCGACAGGAACAGCGTGTGGCCGTCGGCCGGGGAAGACTTCAGCACCGTCGCGGCGATCTGCCCACCCGCGCCGGCGCGGTTCTCGACCACCACGGGCACGCCCAGCACGTCCTTGAGTTTTTCGCCCAGCGTGCGTGCAATGGCGTCGCTTCCGGCACCGGCGGGGAAGCCCACCAGCAGGCGGATCGGCGTGCCGCTCTGGGCGTGGGCCGGTGCCAGCGCGGCACCCGACAGACCCAGCGCCAGCAGCATTTGCACCCCGAGCGACACGACATTGCGCCTTGAAAAGGACATGATGGACTCCAAAAACAGCAGAAGTGAAAAGTAAAAGAAAAAAGCCCCCAAGCGGTTTTGCACTTGAAGGGACGGCCGACGGCCCTATTTTGAATGCAGGAATCAAGCCATGCGACAAGACAAACTCACCACCAAATTTCAGGAAGCACTGGGCGACGCGCAGTCGCTCGCGCTGGGCAACGACAACGCCTACATCGAGCCGGCTCACTTGCTGGCCGCGATGCTGCGTCAGGACGACGGTCCGCGCGCCCTGCTGGAGCGTGCCGGCGTCAACGTGCCTGGCCTGCTCGCCGCAGCCGAAGCCGTCATCAAGAAGCTGCCGCAGGTGCAGGGCCACGACATCGTGCAGGTCGGCCCCGAGCTCGGCAAGCTGCTGCAGGCCACCGAGAAGGAGGCCATCAAGCGCAATGACCAGTTCATCGCCGGCGAGCTCTTCCTGCTGGCGCTGGCCGACAGCAAGGCCGACATCGGCAGGATCGCCAAGGAAAACGGCCTGAGCCGCAAGTCGCTCGAGGCCGCCATCGACGCCGTGCGCGGCGGGCAGGGCGTGAACAGCGCCGACGCCGAAGGCCAGCGCGAAGCCCTCAAGAAATACACCCTCGACCTCACAGAGCGCGCCCGGCTGGGCAAGCTCGACCCGGTCATCGGCCGCGACGAGGAAATCCGCCGCGCCATCCAGGTGCTGCAACGCCGCACCAAGAACAACCCCGTGCTCATCGGCGAACCCGGCGTGGGCAAGACCGCCATCGTCGAAGGCCTGGCGCAGCGCATCGTTTCGGGCGAGGTGCCCGACTCGCTCAAGGGCAAGCGTGTGCTGTCGCTCGACATGGCCGCGCTGCTGGCGGGCGCCAAGTTCCGGGGCGAGTTCGAGGAGCGCCTGAAGACCGTGCTCAACGAACTCGCGAAGGACGAAGGCCAGACCATCGTCTTCATCGACGAGCTGCACACCATGGTGGGCGCCGGCAAGGCCGAGGGCGCCATGGACGCGGGCAACATGCTCAAGCCGGCGCTCGCGCGCGGCGAGCTGCACTGCGTGGGTGCCACCACGCTCGACGAGTACCGCAAGTACATCGAAAAAGACGCCGCGCTGGAGCGCCGCTTCCAGAAGATCATCGTGGGCGAGCCCAGCGTGGAGGCCACCATTGCCATCCTGCGCGGCCTGCAGGAGAAGTACGAAGTGCACCACGGCGTGCAGATCACCGACCCGGCCATCGTGGCCGCGGCCGAGCTGAGTGATCGCTACATCACCGACCGCTTCCTGCCCGACAAGGCCATCGACCTGATCGACGAGGCCGCGGCCAAGATCAAGATCGAAATGGACTCCAAGCCCGAGGTCATGGACCGCCTCGACCGCCGCCTCATTCAGCTGCAGATCGAACGCGAAGCCGTGCGCCGCGAGAAGGACGAGGCCTCGCAGAAGCGCCTCGGCCTGATCGAGGACGAGATCGAGAAGCTGCAGAAGGAGATCGCCGACTACGACGAGATCTGGCAGGCCGAGAAAGCCCAGGCCCAGGGCAGCGCGCAGGTGCGCGAGGACGTGGACAAGATCAAGTTCCAGATCGAGGAGTGGAAGCGCAAGGGCGACTTCAACAAGGTCGCCGAGCTCCAATACGGCCAGCTGCCGGCGCTCGAGAAGCGCCTGAAGGAAGCCGAGGCGAATGAGGCCACCAAGGGCAAGTCCAGCGCGCCCACGCTGCTGCGCACGCAGGTCGGTTCGGAAGAAATCGCCGAGGTCGTGGCGCGCGCCACCGGCATTCCGGTCGCCAAGCTGATGCAGGGCGAGCGCGACAAGCTGCTCGTGATGGAAGACAAGCTGCACGAGCGTGTGGTCGGCCAGGACGAGGCCATCGGCGCGGTCGCCAATGCGATCCGCCGCTCGCGCTCGGGCCTGTCCGATCCGAACCGCCCGACCGGTTCGTTCCTGTTCCTCGGCCCCACGGGCGTGGGCAAGACCGAGCTGTGCAAGGCGCTCGCGGGCTTCCTGTTCGACAGCGAAGACCACCTGATCCGCATCGACATGAGCGAGTTCATGGAGAAGCACTCGGTCGCCCGCCTGATCGGCGCGCCGCCGGGCTACGTGGGCTACGAGGAGGGCGGCTATCTCACGGAAGCCGTGCGCCGCAAGCCCTACAGCGTGGTGCTGCTCGACGAAGTCGAGAAGGCCCACCCCGACGTGTTCAACGTGCTGCTGCAGGTGCTCGACGATGGCCGCCTTACCGACGGCCAGGGCCGCACCGTGGACTTCAAGAACACCGTGATCGTGATGACGAGCAACATCGGCTCGCCCATCATCCAGTCCATGGTGGGCAAGCCCTCGGAAGAGATCAAGGAAGCGGTGTGGGACGAGCTGAAGAACTACTTCCGCCCCGAGTTCCTGAACCGCATCGACGAGACGGTCGTGTTCCACGCGCTCGACGCGAAGAACATCGAATCGATCGCCGCGATCCAGCTGAAGGTGCTGCAGGCGCGGCTCGCGAAGATGGACCTGGGGCTGGAGGTTTCGCAGGCGGCGCTGGCGGAGATCGCCAAGGTCGGCTTCGATCCGGTGTTCGGCGCGCGTCCGCTGAAGCGCGCGATCCAGCAGCGCATCGAAAACCCGCTGTCGAAGCTGCTGCTCGACGGAAGCTTCGGGCCGAAGGACACGATCGAGGTCACGACCGACCCGATCCAGTCGCCCGGCCAGTTCGCCTTCCGCAAGGCGGGGGAACCAACGGCTGTCGCTTCGGCCTAAAGTCGGATGATGAACTTCGTAATACGCGTCATTCTTCTGCTCCTGGGGCTGGTTTTCGCGGCCAGCCTGGCTGTTGCGGTCATGCTGCTGGCGGCCGTGTGGGGTGTTCGCTACGCCTGGGGGCGGCTCACGGGCAAGCCCGTGACCCCCTGGGTCATGCGCTTCAACCCCCGCTCGGGCTTCGACAAATTTCGCAATGCGGCACAACCGGCTGAACCGACTGCCGCCGACGTTGCCAACGCCCGGGCACGTGGCGAATCGGTGGAGCGCCCTGTGCGCATCCGCGGCAGCGTCAGCGACGTGACCGACGTTTCGCCGAAATCGGTTTCCCCGCGCGGCTGAGCGCCGCAGGTATTTCGGGCGCGACAGCCGGTCGCGCCGTTCGCCGTCAGAATCGTCCTCCTGGAGCCGTGGCCTTCCGGCCGCGGCTTTCTGCTTTCATCCAGGAGAGACATTCCATGACTTCGCGCGACATCTTCGTGGTCGGCACCGCCCGCACCGCCATCGGCACCTTCGGCGGCTCGCTGAAGGACGTGCCCAACACCCAGCTAGCCACCACTGCCGTCAAGGCCGCCATCGAGCGCAGCGGCGTCGCCGCCGATGCCATCGGCCACGTGGTCATGGGCAACGTGATTCCCACCGACGTGAAGGACGCGTACCTGAGCCGCGTGGCCGCCATCGATGCGGGCTGCCCGATCGAGACGCCGGCCTTCAACGTCAACCGCCTCTGCGGCTCGGGCCTGCAGGCCATCGTGTCGGCAGCGCAGGCCATCGCATTGGGCGACTGTGACATCGCCATCGGCGGCGGCTCGGAGTCGATGAGCCGCGGCCCGTATTTCGACACTTCTGCACGCTATGGCGCGCGCATGGGCGACGCGCTGCTGGTCGACTACATGCTGGGCATCCTCCACGACCCGTGGGAGAAGATCCATATGGGCATCACCGCCGAGAACGTGGCCGCGCGCTACGGCATCACGCGCGATCAGATGGACGAGCTGGCAGTGGGCAGCCAGCAGCGCGCGGCGGCTGCCATCGCGGCGGGCCGCTTCAAGGAGCAGATCGTTCCGGTCGAGGTGAAGACGCGCAAGGGCGTCGTGCTCTTCGACACTGACGAGCACGTGCGCGCCGACACCACCGTCGAGACGCTGTCGAAGATGAAGCCCGCGTTCAAGAAGGACGGCCTCGTTACCGCCGGCAACGCCTCGGGCATCAACGACGGCGCGGCTGCCGTGGTGCTGGCCAGCGGCGAGAGCGTCAAGGCGCGGGGCCTGAAGCCACTGGCGCGCCTTGTCGGCTATGCGCACGCCGGCGTCGAGCCCGCGTACATGGGCATCGGCCCGGTGCCCGCCACGCGCAAGGTGCTGGAGCGCACCGGTCTGAAGGTCAGCGACTTCGACGTGATCGAGTCGAACGAAGCCTTCGCGGCGCAGGCCTGCGCGGTCATCAAGGAGCTGGGCTTCGATCCGGCCAAGGTGAATCCGAACGGCTCGGGCATCTCGCTGGGCCATCCGGTGGGCGCGACCGGCGCGATCATCACGACGAAGGCGATCGCCGAGCTGCAGCGCACGGGCGGCCGCTATGCGCTGGTCACGATGTGCATCGGCGGCGGGCAGGGCATCGCAGCCGTCTTCGAACGAGTCTGAGCGCATGCTTCGTCCGAGCGTCCTGATCGACCCCGACGAGGTCGACTTCAGCGCCATCCGGGCGCAGGGCGCGGGCGGGCAGAACGTCAACAAGGTGTCGAGCGCGGTGCACCTGCGCTACGACATCCACGCGAGCTCGCTGCCGGCCGATGTGAAAGAGCGGCTGCTCGCGCTGCGCGACAGCCGCATCACGCAGGAAGGCGTGTTCGTGCTCAAGGCGCAGCAGCACCGCACCCAGGAGATGAACCGCGCCGATGCGCTCGCGCGCCTGCAGGCGGTGATCGACAGCGTCGCCACGCCGCCGCGCGTGCGGCGCGCCACCAAACCCACCTACGGTTCGAAGCAGCGCCGGCTTGAAGGCAAGAACCAGCGCTCGCAGATCAAGAGCTTGCGCGGGCCGGTGCGGGATTGATCGTGCCAGCGCCGCCGCGCAGCCGGCGGATCTGCAGGCCGACGCCGATCAGGTAGAGCACGAGCAGTACCCCGGTGATCGCCTTGAGCTCCGGCGCATCCGCGTTCGGCAACAGCGGGGCGCCGAGCGGCAGGCGCGTCAGCGTTTCGGTGAAGGCCGGAATCCAGTGGAACAGGAAGCTCGCCGAGAACGCGATGGCCTCGACGTAGCGCGCCCACTTGCCGAAGAGAACGCCCCGTCCGGCGAGCGCGCCCACGGCCAACGCCAGCAGCGTGATGACGCCCAGCGCATGCGGCTTGCCGAAGCCGCCGTGCTGGAAGATGCCGAAGCCCGTGAGGCACGTGAGCACGGTGGTCCACACGAAGAGCCGGCCGAGCCCGGTGCGCATCGTGATTTCCTTGTAGCGGAACAGGGCCAGAAGCCCCGCGACGACGGCGACCAGGCTGATCGCGGTGTGAACGGTACCCAGGGACGTGAGTCCCAGCCATCCTGTCGGTGCCATGCGGACCTCCTCGTGATCGTGGTGCAGCATTCTGGCGCTTTGTCCTGAATTTGCCGAATCTGGGCGAAATTGAGTGCAAAAGGCCCTGCTTTACGGGTCTGAAACACGTCCCAAGCACAATCGGGCTCATGAGAAGAATTCTCTTTTCGCACGCGAGGCTGGTCGCCGCGCTCCTTCTGGCACCCACCGCCGCGCTGCTGGGTGGTTGCGACCCCGGAGTGGCCGGGCAGGTGCAAAGCACCGCACCAGCGCCCGAACTCAAGTGGGAAGAGCTCATTCCCAAGAGCTGGGATCCGACGAAGCGCTACCGCAACATCAGCCTCGAAGCCCTGCGAGACAACGATCCGCGCGCGATCCAGATGCTCGACGAAATGCGTGCCGTCTGGGACAACGCGCCGGTCAACGTGGCGCTCGACGGCAAGGCTGCCAAGCTGGCGGGCTTCGTCGTGCCGCTGGACAACACGCAGGACGGCATCCGCGAGTTCCTGCTGGTGCCGTACTTCGGCGCCTGCATCCACACGCCGCCGCCGCCCGCCAACCAGATCGTGCACGTGGTCGCGGCATCGGCCGTGAAGGGCCTGCATGCGATGGACACGGTGTACGTCAGCGGCATGCTGAAGGCCGCGCGCTATTCGTCGGTGGACATGGGCGTGAGCGGCTACGAGATCCAGTCGGCCGCGGTCGAGCGCTTCGTGCCGAAGCAGCCGCAATGACCGTGCTCAGCCCATGCGCTGGGACAAAAAATCCAGGAACGACGTGATGCGCGCCGACAGCTGCGTGTTGCGGTAGTACACGGCATTCACCGGCTGGCGCACGTCCGCCGTCTCCTTCGCCAGCACCTGCACCAGCGCGCCGCTGGCGCGGTCGGCACCCGTCATGAAGTCCGACAGGCAGACGATGCCCACGCCGGCCAGCGCCAGCTGGCGCAGCGTTTCACCGCTCGATGCCACCAGCGTGGGCGCGATGTTCCATTCGTCGCCATGCACGCCGCGCAGGGGCCAGCGGTTCAGCGATTCGGGTTGCGTGAAGCCCAGCAGCGAATGTTCTGCAAGGTCGGCCACCTTGCGCGGCTTGCCGTGTGCCTCGAGGTACGCAGGGCTCGCGAGCACGCGCAGCCGGTGCGTGGCGAGCGGGCGCGCATGCAGCGTGGAGTCGCGCAGCGGGCCGATGCGGATCGCGATGTCGGTGCGGCGCTCCAGCAGGTCGATGGGCAGGTCGTCGGTGTCGAGCTCCAGGCTGATTTGCGGATAGAGCCTGCGGAACTCCGGCACCAGCGGCACGATGGCGTGCAGCATGAAAGGCGAGGCCGCGTTCACGCGCAGCCGTCCGGCCGGCTGCTGGCGGCGCGCGGCCATCTGCTCTTCGGCGTCGTCGATGGCATCGAGGATCGCGCGCGTGCGCTGCAGGAAGGCTGCGCCTTCTTCCGTGAGCTCGAGCCGCCGCGTGGTGCGGCGAAGCAGCGTGGTGTCGAGCTTCTGTTCGAGCCGGCTCAGCGCGCGGCTGATGCCCGAGACGGTCTGTGCGAGCTGCTCCGACGCGGCCGTGATCGAGCCCGTGTCCACCACCGTGCGGAACGCGACGAGTTCTTCGATGGTGGTCTTCATGGGCGCTGGCGCGTCAGGCGGCGGTTTCCTGCTCCGAAGTCACCTCGACGCGCGGCATCAGTGCCGCGAGCGCCTCGCCGTCGGTGCGGTAGCTGAAGAGCATCGGCCCCGGCGCCAGCAGGCCGGCGCTTTCCAGCACCTGCATCGCGGGCAGCTTCATTCCGCTCAGATGGAGGCGGATGCCCTTGGATTCCATCATCCGGCGGATCGAGCCGAACACCTCGGCGCCGGTGATGTCGATGCGGTTGATGGGCTGCGCGAACAGGCACACGTCGGTGAGCCCGGGTTGCTCGGCCAGCGCCACCGTGAGCGCGCGTTCGAGCGTGGAGGCGGAGGCGAAGTCGAGCTCGGCATCCATGCGCAGCGCGTAGAGATTCGGCGCCAGCGGCGGCAGCTTCCACAGGTGGCGGTCGCGCAGGCTGCCGTCGGGGTGCAGGCCCACCTCGATGATGCGCGGGTGCAGGTGGCGGTACATGTAGTGCGCCAGGGCGGCCAGCAGCCCGCCGAGCACGCCCCAATAGATGCTGGGCGCGGTCGCGATGGTCAGCACGAAGGTGCCGAAGGCGATGCCCGCCTCGATGCGCGAAATGCGCCACAGCGCGGTGAAGCTCGCCGGCTTCACCAGCCCGAGGCTGGCCGTGACCACCACCGCAGCCAGCACCGCCTGTGGCACGTGATAAAGCAGCGGCATCAGCCACAGCAGCGCGCCTGCGACGACGACCACGCTGAAGAGCGTCGCCCAGCCGGTCTGCGCACCCGCGTACAGCGTGATGGCCGAGCGCGAGAACGACGAGCTTGTGGGAAACGCGCCCGTGAAGCCCGACGCCAGCTTGGCCAGGCCCTGGCCGATCAGGTCCTGGTTTTCGTTCCACAGCGTGCCGGCGCGCGCGTTGTCGACCTTGGCGCTCGACGCGGTTTCCAGGAAGCTCACCAGCGTGATCATCAGCGCCGGCAGCACCAGCGCGCTGAAGGTGCTCACCGGCAGCAGGCCTGGCCAGTAGAACGAGGGCAGGCCCGAAGGCAGGCTGCCCACCACCGCGCCGCCGCGCAGCGCGTAGTCGACGAGCCAGCTGATGGCGGCAGCGCCGGCCACCAGCGCCATCGTGGTCGGAAAGCGCGGCAGCATGCGCTTGCCCAGCCACAGCACCGCGATGCTGCCGAGCCCGAATGCGACGGCCACGAGGTCGGGCAGCGGACCGCCCTGCAGCACCTGCGGAATGGTCCGCCCCGTGAAGCCCAGCAGCGCGGGCAACTGCGAGATGGCGATCAGCACCGCCGCACCCTGCGTGAAGCCGATGAGCACCGGCGAATTCACCAGCCGCAGCAGCCAGCCGAAGCGCCCCGCGCCCAGCACGATCTGGATCGTGCCCGACATCAGCGTGAGCCACACCGCCATCGCCACCCACTCGGCGCTGCCCGCCACCGCCAACGGCGCGAGCGAGGCGCCGACCAAGAGGCTGGTGAGCGCGGTAGGCCCGACCGACAGCCGCTGCGACGAGCTGAACATCACGGCGATCAGCGCCGGGAACAGCGCCGCGTACACGCCAGTGACCAGTGGCATGCCCGCCAGTGCGGCATACGCCACGCCTTGCGGAATGACCATCAGCGCGACTGTGATGCCGGCCATCGCCTCGTTGCGCAGCAGCGCTGCGGAAGGGCGCGGCCAGGCCAGGCAGGGAACCCAGCGGGACAGGCGCTGGCGCAGGGAAGGAGAGGGGGCAGCCGGGGTCATGGGTTCTTGCTGGCGCACTGGGGAAAACTGAAGGCACATGCGCGGTGCGCCGCGCGGGAGCGATGCGGAATGCGGAGCGGGGTCAGATCAGCGAAGTGGCGTTTTTCAGGACGTAGTCGCAGGCCTTTTCCTTGACCTTCGACGACAGGCCCTTGAAGTTCAGCGACTTGCCGTCGCCGCCCTGCAGCAGGCCCTTGGCACCGCTGGCGAAGCCGGTCTCCTGCTTCTTCTGCCCGGTGATCTTGGCGAGCAGCTTGTCCTTCACCGAGGCCGCATCGCCGCCCAGGTAGTTGTTCTTCACGCAGTACTGCAGCACGCCGGCAGCGTTGCCCATGGTGCTGGAGCCGATGGCGGGCATCTTGAAGCCCAGGCTGCTGCCGAGGTTGCCGAGCGCGGATCCGCCGGCGCCGCCTTGCGAGTTGGCGGTGGCCGCCTCGCCGGCTTTTTCCTTCAGTTGATCGAGCAGGTCGTTGGCTTGCGCCGAGGCGCCTGCGGCGAGCAGTGCCAGGGCGATGAGGGTGGAACGGGCGTGCATGGTGTCCTCCTGTCGGTAAGCGTGATGGAAAGCGGCCATCAGCATAACGGAGACGCCGGAGCGAAGCCCCGGGTGCACGCGAGCCTGCTTACTTCGAACGTGGCGGGCGCTTTTCGAGCAAGGGTGCGCTGGTGCCTTGCACGCCGACCAGGCCGAGCACCGTCACCAGCGAGTTCTGCGCGCCCTTCCAGCCGTCGGTCACGTCGATCCACTCGCTGAGCGCGTGGAAGCCGCCGGTCTTGCCGCCGCCGCCGATGATGATGGCCGGGATGCCCAGCGACATCGGCACGTTGGCGTCGGTGCTCGCGCCTGTCAGCAGGGTCTTGTGGCCGAAGGCGGCGTTCGAGCGCGTGGCGGCCTCGACGATCACCGTGTCCGACTGCGTGCGGCCGCCTGGACGGTCGCCGATGAGCTTGGTGCTCACGCTCAGCGTGTTGACGTTCCAGCGCTTGTTCTCCTCGACCACGGCTTCGTCGATGGCCGCCAGGATCTTCTTCTCGGTCTCGAGCAGCGGCGCCATCTCGTCGGAGCGGATGTCGACCGCCATGCGCGCATCGGGCGCAATGGTGTTGACCGAGGTGCCGCCACCGACCGTGCCGACGGTGAAGGTCGTCTTCGGGAAGCTCGGCGTGCGGATGTCGGCGATCTTTGCGCTGGCGCGGCCCATGCCGTGGATGGCGCTTGGCACCTGGCCGAAGGCGCCGTAGCTGTGGCCGCCCGGGCCCTTGAAGGTCACTTCGTAGCGGTGGCTGCCCGTGCCCAGCATCAGCACCGAGCCGTCCGGCGCGGGCTCCAGGCCGACCATGCCGTCGATGTCGAGGTTGTCGCGGAAGATGGCCTTGATGCCGCGCAGGTTGCCGAGCTCTTCTTCGCCGACATTGCCGACGATCAGCAGATCGCCCACCGTCTGGATCTTGTTGTCGTTCAGCACCTTGAGCCACGACAGCAGCACCGACAGGCCGCGCGTGTCGTCCGAGATGCTGGGTGCGTAGAGCTTGCCGTCGCGCTCCTTCACCTTCACGTCGGTGCCGGCGGGGAACACGGTGTCGAGATGCGCCGAGATCAGCAGCTTCGGGCCGTTGCCCGTGCCCTTGCGCAGGCCGACCACGTTGCCTTCTGCGTCGATCTTCGCGTCCGAGAGGCCCAGCGCCTTCATGCGGGCGAGAAAGGCCTCGGCGCGCTTCTGTTCCTTGAAGGGCGGGGCTTCGATCTCGGTGAGCATCTTCAGGTCTTCGACCGAGCGCTCGTGGTCGGCCTTTACCGCATCCAGCAGCTTCTGAATGGCGGGCGAGGCCATCAGCTGTGTGTAGGCCTTGTCCACCTCGGGCCGCACCTGCGTGGGCGTGGCGGCGACGGAGCCGCCCTGGGCGTGCGCGAGGCCGGCGGCAGCGGAGGCCAGGGCGAGGACGAGAGGGGCGAGGCGAAGCGACACGGGGCGAGGCATGGTGCGGGATGTCCTTGTAGAGGTGAGGCCGGGCAGGGAAGAGCAGCGATGTCAATGCCGCGTCTTCAGCAATTCTTACGGCTGTGTTAGGCGGACGCTCTGGTTTAATCTTCGGCGTCGTCAGTTTTTCTAACGAGGCCCGCCATGCGCCGCCACATTCCCAGTACCCGCGCGCTGCTGATCTTCGACGCGGTGGCCCGCCACCACGGTGTCGGCAAGGCCGCGGAGGAGCTGTGCCTCACGCACAGCGCGGTGAGCCAGCAACTGCGGCTGCTGGAAGAGCAGATCGGCGTGCGGCTGGTGCAGCGCACGGCGCGCGGCACCGAGCTCACCGAGGCCGGCAAGCGCTATCACGGGCAGATTTCCGGTGACCTGCTGCGGCTGCAGAACCACACGCTGGAAGCCATGGCGCAGCGCACCGACGGCCTGCGCCTGCTGGTGGGGGCCGTGCCGGTGCTGGCCGAGGGCTGGCTCACGCCGCGGCTGCCCGAGTTCATTTCCCGGCACCCGGGCTGCAGCCTGCACCTGCAGGTGTTTCCGACGCATCTCTACATGGAGGACATGCCCTTCGATGTGGGCGTGCAGTACGACGACGCCGTGTGGCCGGGCGCGAACGCACTGCAGTTGATGGGTGAATCGTGCGTTGCGGTGTGCTCCCCCGGGGCGAAAGGGCGGCCGGCCATGGCGCGCGGCGACTTCCGCGCGGCGCCGCTGCTGCAACTGCGCACGCGCATGGGCGCGTGGGAAGAGTGGTTCGGGCAGGCCGCGCATCTGCGCGCACCGGAGAACCTGGTGGCCGGGCATCGCTTCGACCTGTTCTCCTCGCTGGTCGCGGCGGTGCGCGCCGACCTGGGCGTGGGGCTGGTGCCGGAATACTTCGTCGAGCGCGAACTGCGCTCCGGCGAACTGGTGCTGGCCTGTCCGCATCGGGCGCCTTCGAGCCGGGGCTATAGCGTGTTCGTGGCGCCGAGCCGCACGGACGATCCGCTGGTCAGCGCTTTCGTGGCTTGGCTGCGCGCGGCAGCAGAGCCGCCGCAGGAGGCGCTGGCCGCCTAGGCGCGGCGGAAGAGCAGTACCGAGTTCGTGCCGCCGAAGGCGAACGAGTTGCTGACGGCGGCTTCGAGCGACGGTGCAGCCGTGTCGTCCTGCGTCACGAGGTTCAGCCTGCAGTCGGGATCGACCTCGCGGCAGTTCGCGTTGGGCGGCAGTTGCCGCTGGTTCAGCGCCAGCACGGTGACGAGCGCCTCGATGGCGCCCGCCGCGCCCAGCATGTGGCCATGCAGCGCCTTGGTCGAACTCACGCGCAGCGAATCGAGCTCGTCGCCCCACACCTCGGCCAGCGCATTGCGCTCGACCACGTCGCCGATGCGCGTGGCCGTGCCGTGCGCGTTGCAGTAGCCCACGTCGCGCGGCTGCAGGCCGGCCTGGCGCAGTGCAGCGCGCAGCGCGCGGGCCTGGCCCGGGGCGTCGGGCTTGGTGAGATGGGTGGCGTCGCTGCTCAGGCCCCAGCCGGCCAGCGTGGCGTAGCTGCGGGCTCCGCGCGCACGTGCGCGTTCGGCCGATTCGAGGACCAGGAAGGCCGCCCCCTCGCCGAGCACGAAGCCGCTGCGGTCGGTGGCGAAGGGCCGCACCGCGCCGGCTGCTTCCCCGGGCTGGAAGCTGGCCAGCGTCTGCATCGCCTGCCATGCGACCACCACGCCGGGAACGATCAGCGCTTCGCTGCCGCCGGCGATGGCGAAGTCGACCTCGCCGCGCTGCACGGCCTTGGCCGCCTCGGCGATCGCGGCCGAAGAAGAAGCGCAGGCGACCGAATAGGTGAGCACCGGGCCCTTCACGCCCTGGCGCATCGCCACGTGGGCGGCCGGCGCATTGGGCATGAATGCGGGAATGGTGAGCGGCGAGACGCGGCCGTTGCCTCGATAGGCCGCCTCGAGCGCCGCCGCACCGCCCATGCCGCAGCCGGAGAAGACGCCGACGCGCTTGGGGTCGGCATCGGAGGCGGCAAGGCCCGCGTCGCGCATCGCCAGATCGGCGGCAGCCACGGCCAGCTGGCTCACGCGGTCGACACCGGCGAGCTGCAGCTTGGTGAACCAGCGGGTTTCATCGAAGGCCACGGTGGCCGCTGCGGCTGGCTTGGGCAGGTCGGCAAAGACGGGCTGTATGGCCGAGCGGCCCTGCAGCAGGGCCTGGAACAGTGCACCGGGCTCGTCGCCATGCGGTGCGACGACGCCCAGCCCGGTGACGGCGACTTCGTGGTTCACGCGGCTTTCGCGGCCCTGACCTTGTCGACCAGCTGCGTGAGTTCGGCCAGGGTGTCGATGTTCGCGTCCTCGTCGGGCATGGTGATGCCGAAATGGTCTTCGATGGCGAACAGAAACTCGGCGAGGGCCAGCGAATCGAGTCCGCCGGTTTCACGCATCGAGGCGTGTGGGTCGAGCTTCGACGGTTCGATGCCGTACTTCTCGTGGATCAGGTCCTGCAATTCCTTCAGCGAACTCATCGTGCAATGCCTGTCGTCGTGTGCCGCCGATCGATCGCCGCCCAGTGCGGTCCTGTTGAATCAATCGATCCCTTCCTCGTCGGCCAGTGGTGAGTGTGGTCAGTGAGGACGGATGATATCCGCTCCAACCTGAGGGGAATCCCCTCGCAAACGCCCACCCGGCCGCCAGCGCAGCGAGGGTAGCGCGAACGCCATACCCAGCAGTGCGCCGGCCGCGACATCGAGCGCCACGTGCTGCTTGACCGCCAGCGTCGAATAGGCGATGGCGGCGAACCAGGTCCAGTTGAGCACGCGCCACAGGGCAGGCGTGCGGGCCTCGCGCAGCACGTCCTCGATGCGGATGGCGGTGAAGATGGCCACCGCCACGTGCATCGAGGGGCAGGCATTGCCCGCAGCGTCGACGCCTTGCAGCATCGCGAAGCCCGGGTAGCCGGAGACGTCGATGGCCAAAGGAGGTATCTGGGTCGGCCAGAAGTAGAAGATGCCCAGCCCGGTGATGCAAAGCCCCCCGATCCACAGCCCGTAGACCACCAGTTCGCGGAAGGTGAGCTGCAGCCCCGGCGCGATGCCCACGTACACCCAGAGCGAGAGGTACGGGCCCAGCAGAAAGGCCTGGAACGGGATCAGGTGGTCCAGCGGCGTCAGCGGCATGACGACGATCGGGAACGACGGGTTGCGCAGCAGGTGGAAGTAGCCGATGAAGAACAGCCAGGTGAAGACCGTGGTGCCGACCGCCTTCAGCAGGAAATGGCGGCGCACGCGAAGCCAGATGTCGGCGGTCCACGTGGGCGGCCTGGCGCCGGGCGCCGCGTTCAGGGAGATCGGTGAGTGCATGGTGTTGTCGGCCGCCGATCTTGCCAGAGCGTCGTGAAGCACCCGCCCATGCCCCGACGTGTCAGGAGGGCGCGGGCCGCTTGCGGTGCTGGAACGAGGTGGGCGAGCGGCCGGTGGCGGCCTTGAACATCGCGCAGAAGGCGCTGTCGGTGGCGTAGCCGCTGGCGGCGGCCACCTGGCTCACGGCCATGCCGCGCGCCAGCAGCGGCAGCGCATGGGCCATCACGGCCTGCTGGCGCCATTGCTGCCAGCTCATGCCGAGCTGGTCGCGGAACAGGCGTGCCACCGTGCGCTCGCTGGCGCCGATGGCGGCGGCGCGCTCGGCGAGCGTGGCGCGGTCGGCCGGGTTGCGCAGCAGCGTCTCGCAGAGCTGGCGCAGGCGCTTGTCGGTGGGCAGCGGCACGTCGATGCGGATCTGCGTGGCGCGCTCCAGCTCGTCGACCAGCAGCGGCGCGATCATGCGCTCGCGCTGCGGCGCATGCGCGTCGGCCGGCGGCAGGCCGTCGGGCGTGGTGTCGAGCGCCAGCATCAGCGCGCGCAGCAGGGGGCTGATTTCGAGCACCTCGCATTTCTCCCACGAGGGCGAGATCCAGGCGTGCAGGTAGACGGTGCGCAGCTCCGCGTCTTCTATCAGCGTGATGCTGTGCGGCATGTTGGCCGGCACCCAGAGCGCGCGCGAGGGCGGCACGATGTAGCTGCCGTCCTGCGTGCTCAGGCGGATCACGCCGCGCGTGGAGAAGGTGAGCTGCGGCCACGGATGCTCGTGCAGCTCGACCAGCGTGTCGGCGCTCAGGAAGTGCTCCTTGGCGCGCAGCGGACGCACCGCGTCGGGGGCGTAGAGGTGCGGCGTGAGGGATGCGACGCTGTTGATCGGGGCGGCCGCGCCGCGCAGTTTGGCGGCCACGGCGCTTCTGGATGTGGAAGAAACGGCGCTTGGCATGGTTTCGACAAATGTTGTCGCTGTATCGCCATTCTGCCGCTTCCCCGACGCATAGCATCGGTGCCTGCCCCGTTTTTTTGTAGCAATCCATGTCCTCAACCTCGCCCACGAGCGCTGCTTCTTCCTCTCCCACGCCAACCCTGCGCACCGACGCCAAGCTGATCGGACTGGTCGGCCTGGCCCATGCCGTCAGCCACTTCAGCCAGCTCATCCTGGCGCCGTTGTTCCCGTGGCTGAAGGACGCGTTCAACGTGAGCTACGTGGAACTGGGCGCGGTGCTCACCGTGTTCTTCGTGGTCTCGTGCATCGTGCAGGCGGCCTCGGGCTTCATCGTGGACAAGCTGGGCCCGCGGCCGGTGCTGTTCGTCGGGCTCGGGGCGCTGGGGCTCGCGGCATTCGGCTATGCCATGGCGCAGAGCTACTGGATGCTGCTGCTGTGCGCGGTGGTCGGCGGCATCGGCAACGGCGTGTTCCACCCGGTCGACTACACGCTGTTCAACCGCAAGGTCGCGCCGACGCGCCTGGGCCACGCCTACAGCGTGCACGGCATCACCGGCAGCCTGGGCTGGGCGCTCGCGCCGGCCTTCGTGGTGCCGATCGCCATCGCCTTCTCGTGGCGCGTGGCGCTGGCTTCGGCGGGGGCCGTGGCCCTGCTGGTGCTGCTGGTGCTGTGGATCTACCGCAGCGTGCTGTCGCTCGACGCTGCGGCCGTGCACAAGGCCACGGGGCAGGGCGAGCATGCGCATTCCGGCGGCGAGTTCGACTTCCTGCGCATCCCGGCCGTGTGGATGTGCTTCGGTTTCTTCTTCTTCTATGCCGTGGTGATCAGCGTGGTGCAGACCTTCGCGCCGGTGGCCGCGGGGCACCTGCATGCGGTGCCGGTCGCTCTGGTGGCGGTGTGCCTCACGGTCTACATGGTGGCGAGTGCCGCGGGCATGGTGGTGGGGGGCTTCCTGGCGTCCGATCCGTCGCGTTGCGAGCGCATCGTGGGCATCGGCTTCGGCATCGCGGCTGCACTGGCTCTCGCGCTGGCCTTCGCGGACTTCCCGCCGATCGTGGTGCCGGTGCTCTTCGGCGCCATGGGCTTCGTCTCGGGCGTCGCGGGGCCTTCGCGCGACCTGCTGGTGAAGAAGTCGACGCCGCCCAATGCGACCGGGCGCGTCTACGGCGTGGTGTACGCGGGGCTCGACATCGGGCAGGCCCTGGCGCCGCTGGTGTTCGGGCGGTTGATGGACCACGGGCAGTACACGAGCGTGATCGTCGGGCTGGCGCTGGTGCAGGGCGTGCTGATCGCCAGTGCGTTCAACGTGCGTCGCGTGCGGCGCACGGCGCTCGTGGTGCCTGCTTCGGCCTGAGTCCCCGTTCTGCTGAAGTGCGGTCGATATCATCGACCGCATGCAAGCCTTGTATGTCTATGTGATCGCCGGCGCGGTGCTGGCGGGTTTCGTGCAGGGCCTGTCCGGCTTTGCGTTCGGGCTGGTTGCGATGTCGGTTTGGGCGTGGACGCTGGAGCCGCAACTCGCCGCGGTGCTTGCGCTGTTCGGCGCGCTGACGGGGCAGGTGATTGCCGCGGTCACCGTGCGGCGCTCGTTCGATAAAAGCGTTCTCTGGCCCTTCGTGCTCGGCGGGCTGGTCGGGGTGCCGTTCGGCGTGTGGCTGCTGCCGCATCTCGATCTTGTCGTCTTCAAGCTGTGTCTCGGCGTGCTGCTGGTGCTTTGGTGCCCGGCGATGCTGATGTCGCAGCACCTGCCGAAGGTCGAGTTCGGCGGGCGCGCGGCTGACGCAGTGGCCGGCGCCATCGGCGGAGCGATGGCGGGCATCGGAGGGTTCTCGGGGACCATTCCCACGTTGTGGTGCACGCTGCGCGGATTCCAGCGCGACACGCAGCGCGCGGTGATCCAGAACTTCAATCTCTCGATGCTGATGGTGGCGTTCGCCATTCATGTTTTCAGCGGGAGCATCGGGCGCGCCGTGGTGCCGTTGCTGGGGCTCGTCGCGCTGGCCGTCGCGGTGCCGGTGTTGCTGGGGGCCCGGCTCTATATCGGGATCAGCGAAGCGGCGTTCCGGAAGGTAGTGCTCGGGTTGCTGACTGCTTCCGGGGTGGCCTTGCTGGCCTCTGCATTGCCCGCACTGCTGCGGCGCTGATCCGACAGGCAAGCCTCACCGCGGCAGCGCCAGCGCAAACGGCAGGCTCAAAACCCCCAGCAAGGTCGACAGCGTCACAAGCCCCGCCACATACGGCCCGTTGTAGCCCATGCGCGCCGCGAGCACGTACGCGCTCGACGCGGTGGGCACGGCCGAGAAGGCCATCAGCACCGAGGCCTGCATCGCGTCCAGCCGCAGCGCCAGCGCCAGCCCCCACGCGACCAGCGGGAGGATCAGGTGGCGGATGGCCAGTATCGACACCGCCAGCATCTTGCCCGTGCCCAGCGTGGAGAACTTCATTCCCGCCCCTGCTGCCAGCAGCCCCAGCGCCAGCGATGCGGCCCCGATGCGCGTGAGCGTCGGCGTCGCCCATGTGGGCACGCTCAGGCCCAGCACGTTCGCCAGCAGGCCCGCCACGGTCGCGACGATCAGAGGGTTGCGCACCAGCTGCCGCACGAACCCGGTCTGCGCGTGGCGCGTCATCGGCCACACGGCTGCGATGTTGAAGATGGGCACGCAGACGCCGATCAGCACGGCGATCAGCAGCAGCCCCTCCGACCCCGCCAGCCGCTCGGCCAGCGCGAGGCAGATGAACGAGTTGAAGCGGAACGCGACCTGGGCGCTGGCCGCATGGTCGCGGCGGTCGATGTGCGAGCCGATGCCGGGCAGGAAGGGCAGGGCGTAGGCCATCGCGATGCCGCAGGCGCCTACGCCGACGCCCGCAGCGAGCAGGCTGGACGTCGCACCGAAATCGAGCGGGCTGCGCACGATCGAGTGGAACAGCAGCACCGGAAAGAGAAAGTAGTAAACCAGGCTCTCGACCTGGTCCCACACGCGGCGGTCGAGGGCGGTGTAGCGGCAAAGGAGCCAGCCGATGGCAATGAGGGAGAAGTCGGGGAAGAGCAGCTGCGCGTAATTCACCGCTTCGAGGATAAACCCGCTTGACCATGGGTAATCCAGAGCACGAAGAACGCCCCCGAGCCGCTAGCATCCGTGCTTCGTTTTTCGACATCGGTCGAGTCAGATCAAATAAGGAGTTTTCGATGCAACGTCGTCAATGGGGCGCGATGGTGGGAGCCACGGCACTGGTCATGGTCGCGGGTCAGAGCTTTGCGCAGGGTTATCCCAACAAGCCCGTCGAACTGAGCGTTCCGTTCGCACCGGGCGGCACGACGGACATCGTGGCGCGCGTGATCTCCGATCCGCTGGGCAAGGTGCTGGGCCAGCCCGTGGTGGTGATCAACCGTGCAGGCGGCGGCGGCATCGTGGGTGCGGCCGAAACGGCACGCGCCACGCCCGACGGCTACAAGCTCGGCATTGCCACGGTCTCGAGCACGGCGGCCAACCCGGCCATCAACCCGAAGACGCCGTACGACCCGATCAACGACTTCACGCCGATCATCAACATCGCGGCCACGCCGAACATCATCGCGGTCAACCCGAGCTTCCCGGCGAAGAACTACGCCGAGTTCGTGGCCGAGCTGAAGAAGAACCCCGGCAAGTATTCGTACGCATCGTCGGGCACGGGCGGCATCGGCCACCTGCTGATGGAGCTCTACAAGAGCCTGACCAACACCTTCGTCACGCACATCCCGTACCGCGGCGCGGGCCCGGCGCTGAACGACGTGGTGGCCGGCCAGGTGCCGATCATGTTCGACAACATCCCCTCGGCGATGCCCTTCATCCAGAGCGGCCGTCTGATCCCCATCGTGGTGTCGGCGCCGCAGCGCCTGGCCGCGCTGCCCAACGTGCCCACCTTCAAGGAAGTGGGCCTGGAGCCGGTGAACCGCATGGCCTACTACGGCATCCTCGGTCCGAAGGGCCTGCCGAAGGAAGTGGTCGAGAAGATCAGCGCGGGCGTGAAGAAGGCCGTGGAAGAGCCCGCGGTGCGCAAGCGCATCGAGGACACCGGCTCGCTGATCGTGGCCAACACGCCCGACCAGTTCGCCGCGCAGATCAAGGCCGAGTACGACGTGTACAAGCAGGTCGTGAAGAAGCAGAACCTGAAGCTCGACTGAGGGCTCTTCCTCGCACCAGGGAAGCCGCCCGCGTGCCGGGCGGCTTTTTCTTTTTGCTATCTTGCAAGGCATGACCGAGGCCGCCCCGAAGACAAAAGCACAAGCATCCGCGCAGACACCCGGCATCGACGATTTCATCGATGCCCTGTGGCTCGAGGACGGGTTGTCGAAGAACACGCTGGCCGCCTATCGCCGCGATCTCGCATTGTTCGCGCAGTGGCTGCATGCGCAGCGCGACGGCGCCGGGCTCGACACCGCCAGGGAGACGGACCTGCAGGCCTACATGGGCGCGCGCCTGTCCTCCAAGGGCAAGGCCACGTCGGCCAACCGCAGGCTCACCGTGTTCAAGCGCTACTACCGATGGGCGCTGCGCGAGCGCCGCGTCGCGGCCGATCCGAGTATCCGGCTCATGACCGCGAGGCAGATGCCGCGTGCCATCAAGACGCTGTCGGAAAAGCAGGTCGACGATCTGCTGGGCGCACCCGACGTTGAATCGCCGCTCGGCCTGCGCGACCGGGCGATGCTGGAGCTGATGTACGCGAGCGGCCTGCGCGTGAGCGAGCTGGTGGCGCTCAAGGCCACCGACATGAGCCTGAACGACGGCGTGCTGCGCGTGCTCGGCAAGGGCAACAAGGAGCGGCTCGTGCCCTTCGGCGGCGAGGCGCGGCGCTGGATCGAGCGCTACCTGGAGGAATCGCGCCCCGAGATCCTCGCCGGGCAGCAGACGCCCGACCTGTTCGTGACCGCGCGCGGCGCGGGCATGACCCGCGTGATGTTCTGGATCATCGTGAAGAAGCACGCGACCGCGGCGGGCATCCATGTGCCGCTGTCGCCGCACACGCTGCGCCATGCCTTCGCCACCCACCTGCTGAACCACGGCGTCGATTTGCGCGCGGTGCAGCTGCTGCTGGGGCATGCCGACATCTCCACGACGACGATCTACACGCACGTGGCGCGCGAGCGCCTGAAGCAGCTGCATGCGCAGCACCACCCGCGCGGTTGAGGGCGCGCGGTTCTTTCCAAAAACGAGGAGACACGATTCATGAAAAAGAAGATGGCGACCCTGCTCGCGGCCGCACTGCTGGCCACAGGCAGTGCCGCGTTCGCGCAGGGCTTTCCGGCTGCCAAGCCGATCCGCCTGATCGTCGGCTATCCGCCCGGCGGCGGCATCGACTTCGCGGCGCGCACGGTGCAGGTGCCGCTGCAGGAGGCGCTCAAGCAGCAGCTGGTGGTCGACTACAAGCCCGGCGCGAGCGGCATGATCGCGGCCACCGAGCTCACGCGCCAACCCGCCGACGGCTACACGCTGCTGCTGGCCAACACCGGGCCGTTCGCCATCGCACCGTACCTGCAGAGCAAGCCGCCGTACGACCCGATCAGGCAGTTCACCTACATTGGGCAGATCAGCCAGGGCAGCTATATCGCGGTGACGCGGCCCGACCATCCGGCGAAGAACTTGAAGGAGTTCGTTGCCTGGGCCAAGGGCCAGCCGGGCAAGGTCAACTTCGCCTCGGGCGGCAACGGCACCTCGACGCACCTGAACGGCGAGCTGATGAACCAGGTCACGGGGCTCGACATGACCCATGTGCCGTACAAGGGCAGCGCGCCTGCGGTGCAGGACCTGATCGGCGGGCAGACGCAGATCCTCATCGACGCGGGCAGCGTGCTGCTGCCGCAGGTGAAGGGCGGCAAGCTCAAGGCGCTGGCGGTGACCGGCCCGGTGCGCGACCCGCAGTTGCCTGACGTGCCGACGGTGAAGGAGCTGGGGCTTGCGGGCATGGAATCGGTCGGCTTCCAGGGACTCGTGGGGCCGGCCAACATGCCGAAGGATGTTGTCGAGCGGCTCTCCGGCGAGCTCGCAAAGGCGCTGGCGCAGCCCGAGATCAAGGCCAAGTTCGCGACGGCCGGCGCCGAGGTGCATTCGCTCGGCCCGGTCGAGTTCGCGGCCTTCGTGAGGGCGGACAATGAGAAGTGGTCCAGGCTGATCAAGGAGCGCAAGCTGCAGCTGGACTGACGCAATCAATCACGTACGCAGACGACATGAATTTCCTCGCTTCCTCGAAGCCCTCGCGCCGCACGGCGACCCGACTCCTTGCCGCTGCAGCGCTGTGCGCCGCTTCCGGCGCTTTCGCGCAGGCGGTGCCAAAGACCGTGCGCCTCATCGTCGCCTACCCGGCGGGTGGCGTGAGCGACGTGGTCGCCCGCGCACTGGGCGACCGGCTGGCCGCGCAGATGGGCATCACGGTGATCGTGGACAACCGTGCCGGCGCGAGCGGTGCCATCGGCATGGATGCCGTCGCCAAGGCTGCGCCCGATGGCGCGACGCTGGGCTTCTCGGCCATCAGCCCGCTGGTGCTGAGCCCGCACCTGGGCAAGCTGCCCTTCGATCCGCTGAAGGACGTGGCGCCGGTGGCGAGCGTGATGTATTCGCCCGTGCTGCTGATCGCCACGCCGGCGAGCAAGGCCAAGGACTTCAAGGCGCTGATCGACGATGCCAAGGCGCATCCGGGCGCGGTGCGCTGGGCGACCTCGGGGCCGGCGTCGCTCGGCCACATCGTGCTGGAGCAGCTGCGCGCGGCCGCGGGCGTCGACATCACGCACGTGCCCTACAAGGGCGGTGGTCAGCAGCTCAACGATGCGATCGGCGGGCAGTTCGAGATCCTCTCGACCAATGCGAGCCCGACGCTCTCATCGCACATCCAGTCGGGCAAGCTGCGTCCGCTGGCGGTGGGTGCGCCCGCGCGCCTCGAGAGCCTGCCGCAGGTGCCCACGCTGGGCGAACTGGGCTACAGGGCAGCCAACATCAATTCGCTCTTCGGCGTGTTCGCGCCCGCGGCCACGCCGGCTGCACTGGTCGCGAAGTACAACGCCGAGATCAACAAGGCGCTGGCCAGCCCCGAGCTGCGCGCCAAGCTCACGGCCACCGACAACGTACCGACCGGCGGCACCCCGGCCGCGTTCGCGAAGGAGATCGCCAGCGAGTTCGAGAGCAACGGGCGCATCGTCAAGGCGGCGGGCATCAAGGCTGACTGACGCCTTCATGACACCTCGGCTTGTGGTTTGATTTTCCCTACCTTATAGTAGGTAGATGACCAACGCCACAGCCCTTGCCACAGGCAGTACCCGCGAGCAGATCCTCGCGGTGGCGCGCGGCTTCATCGAAACGCGCTCCTACCTGGGCTTCAGTTTCCAGGACGTGGCCGACGCGGTCGGCGTGCGCAAGGCCAGCCTGTATCACCACTTCCCGACCAAGGAGGCGCTGGGCGTCGCGGTGATCCGCGCGGCCACGCAGGGCTTCAAGGACTGGGACGCCGCCCGGGCGCGCGAACCGAAGGACGCGCTCGAATCGTATTTCCGCATGTACCGCAACACGCTCAGGGCAGGCTCGGGCATGTGTCCTGCCGGGGCGCTGGCGCCCGGCTGGGGTGTCATCAACGACGAGTTGCGCCAGGCCGTGCAGGAGCTGCGCAACACGCAGGTGACGTGGCTCACCGGCGTGCTGGGCGCATTGATGCCCGAGCGGAAGAAGGGCGCCTCGGTCGCCTCGCTGGCCGCGTATGTGTTTTCGGTCTGCCAGGGCGCGCTGCTCTCGGCGCGCATGACAGGGCGCGTGGACGACTTCGACGAAGCCGTCGCGCAACTCAGGAGTTCACTGCCTGGCTGATCGCCCGGCCTGACGCAGGCACGCTCCGGTGTGCCTATTTTTTTGACCTTGAAGCCTACCGATTGGATGGTAGTCAAACTGCTGGAGCACATCCCATGAAAGCCGTCATTTCCGCCTACGCCCGTTCCCCGTTCCATTTCGCGAAGAAAGGCGCGCTCGCCGAAGTGCGGCCCGACACGCTCGCCGCCGGCGTGGTGCGCGGCCTGCTGCAACGCACCGACCTCGATCCCGCGCTGCTCGAGGACGTCATCCTCGGCTGCGCCTACCCGGAAGCCTCCCAGGGCAACAACCTCGCGCGCATCGTCGGGCTGCTGGCCGGCCTTCCGCACGAGGTGGGCGGCATGACGGTGAACCGCTTCTGCGGCTCGTCGATGCAGGCCGTGCACATCGCTGCCGCGCAGATCGAGGCGGGCATGGGCGACGCCTTCCTGTGCGTGGGCGTGGAGTCGATGACGATGGTGCCGCAGGGCGGCTTCAACTTCTCGCCAAGCCCGGAGCTCAAGGAGAACACCGACGCCTACATCTCGATGGGCGAGACCGCCGAGAACGTGGCGCAGCGCTGGAACGTGAGCCGTACCGACCAGGAAGCCCTGGCGGTGGAATCGCACCGCAAGGCGGCCCAAGCGCGCGAGCAGGGGCGGCTGGCAGGCGAGATCGTGCCCGTGCGCCTTGCCTCCGGCGATGTGATCGATGCCGATGGCTGCATCCGGCCCTCGACTTCGGCCGAGGCGCTTGCGAACCTCAAGCCCGCGTTCCGCCCCGACGGCGTGGTCACTGCCGGCACTTCGTCGCCGTTGACCGATGGCGCCGCCGCGGTGCTCGTCACCAGCGACGCCTTCGCGGCGAAGCACGGCCTGCAGGCGCTGGCACGCATCAGATCCTTCGCGACCGTGGGCGTCGACCCGGCGATCATGGGCATCGGCCCGATTCCCGCGACCCGCAAGGCGCTTGCGCGCGCCGGCCTGAGCGTGGCCGACCTCGACGTGATCGAGATCAACGAGGCTTTCTCCTCGCAGGCGCTGGCCTGCATCCGCGACCTCGGGCTCGATCCGGCCAAGGTCAACCTCGACGGCGGCGGACTTTCGATCGGCCACCCGCTGGGCGCGACCGGCGCGCGCATCACCGGCAAGGCGGCCTCGTTGCTGGTGCGCGAGAAGGGCCGCTATGCGCTGGCCACGCAGTGCATCGGCGGAGGGCAGGGCATCGCGACCATCCTCGAGCGCGTCTGAACGCCGGAGCGCCCGAGAATGACGGTTGCCACAACAAAGGAGACCCCATGGCCAAGCTGTATCTCGAAGACCTGAAGGTCGGCGATCGCTTCCGGAGCGCCGAGCACGCGCTGGATGTGGCGCAGATCAAGGCCTTCGCGCAGCAGTTCGATCCGCAGCCTTTCCACACCGACGAGGAAGCCGCGAAGAACACCTTCTTCGGCGGCCTTGCCGCGAGCGGCTGGCACACGGCCGCGCTCACGATGAAGCTGCTGGTCGAAAGCGGCATTCCGTTGGCCGACGGCATCATCGGCTCGGGCGGCGAGCTGCAATGGCCCCGGCCGACGCGGCCTGGCGACGTGCTGCATGTGGAGGGCGAGGTGATTGCAATCGTGCCCTCGCGCTCGAAGCCCGGCCGCGCGATGGTGACGATGCACTGCCGGACGCTCAACCAGCGCGGCGAGGTGCTTCAGGACTTTTCGCCGAAGCTGGTGGTGCACGCTAGGCCCGCATCGGCCTGAGCCGCGTTCAGACCACGCGCAGGCCCAGTTCCTCCACCAGCGAGGCGGCCTGCCGGTGCGAGATGGTGGCGCCCTTGAACTGCGCTGCGTTCGCGAGCCGAAGCCCTCCCAGATCGACTTCTCGCAAATCGGCGTCTTCGAAGCGCGCGAGCTTCAGGTGCGCGTTGCGCAGGCTGCCGCCTTCGAACACCGCCTCGCGGAAATCGCAGCCGGACAGGTCGGCCTCGGAGAAGTCGAGCTGTTCGAGCTTCTGCTTGCGAAACGACATGCCGCGCAGGCGCGCGTCGACCAGCAGCGAGTCCTTGAAGCCGATGCCCAGCGCCGACACTTCGCCGAAGTGCGCGCCGGTGAGCTTCACGCCGCTGAAGAACGCCGAGGCCAGCTTGGCGCGCGCCCATTGCGTGTTGTTCAGGTCGCTGTCCTGGAAGCGTGCGTTCGTCAGGTCCGCGAGGCCGAAGTCGGCCTGGCGCGCCCTGCATCCGGCCCAGCGGGTGTCCGACAGCAGCGTGCGGTCGAACGAGGTCTCGGCGAAGTTGCACAGCGTGAACTGCGCGCCGCGCAGGTCGAGACGCGACAGGTCGGCCTCGTCGAAATTGCAGCGCTCGAAATGCAGGGGCTCGTTGCCCTTGCGGTCCTGCAGGCAGGCGAGCAGGTCGGGGCGCGACCAGGTCTGGTCGGAAACTACGGTGGTCATTCGGGGCGGGAGTCGGTCAGCGCACGAAGCTCTTCGGGGCTGAAGCCCGCCCGGCTGCGTGCCTCGAGGTTGAAAGGCGGCTTGTGGCGCGGCGCGTCATAGCGCGCGACCAGCGTGGGGTAGGTGGCCTCCGCATCGAGGCCCGCGCCATCGCACAGCCAGCGGTACCAGTGATTGCCGATGGCGACGTGGCCCACTTCGTCGCGCAGGATGATGTCGAGGATCTCCACCGCGCGCAGCGCATCGGGCGTGTTCACGCGCTTGAGCTTGCCCTGGATGAGCGGCGTGGCGTCGAGCCCGCGCGCCTCCAGCGTGCGTGGCACCAGCGCCATGCGGGCGAGCACGTCGTCCTTCGTCTTCTCGCACATGTTCCACAGGCCGTCGTGGCCGGGGAAGTCACCATAGCGCCAGCCCATGTCCTGCAGGTGCGAATGCAGCAGCGTGAAGTGCAGCGCCTCTTCGTCGGCCACGCGCAGCCAGTCGCGGTAGTAGGCCTCGGGCATGCCGTCGTAGCGCCACACGGCGTCGAGCGCGAGGTTGATCGCGTTGAACTCGATGTGGCAGATCGAATGGATCAGCGCGGCGCGTCCCTCGGTGGTGAACGGCGAGCGCTTCTGCACGGCGGTGGCGGCCACGCGCAGCGGCCGCTCCGGGCGGCCGGGCACGCCCAGGTCGTCGCCTGGAGTGCGGATCGGCTCGGTTGCTATGGAATCGGTAGCGCCATGCAAAGAGATGGCGCGCGTTGCAGCCACCTTTTCATCGGGGTCTGTCAGGCGCAGCGCGGCCAGCGCGCTCAATCGGGGGTGCATCCCTACAATTCTAGGTTTTGACCTTGCAGGGACTGCAAACAATGGCGCTCTACGAACTCGACGGTGTGGCCCCCCAGGTGGGCGAAGGTGCATGGGTGGCCGACAGCGCGGAGGTCATGGGCAACGTCAGGCTGGCGGACAACGCCAACGTGTGGTTCGGCGCCGTGCTGCGCGGCGACACCGAGACGCTGAGCATCGGGCGCAACAGCAACATCCAGGACCTGTCGGTGCTGCACGCCGACATCGGCTGCCCGCTCACCGTCGGCGACAACGTCACCGTCGGCCACCAGGTGATGCTGCACGGCTGCACCATCGGCGACAACACCCTGATCGGCATCCAGGCCGTGGTCTTGAATAACGCGAGGATCGGCCGCAATTCGATCGTTGGCGCCGGCAGCGTCGTGACCGAGGGCAAGGAGTTTCCCGACAACTCGCTCATCATGGGTTCGCCGGCCAAGGTGGTGCGCACCCTCGACGACGAGGCGGCCGCCAAGCTGCGCCAGGGCGCGGAGAACTACGTGGCGAACGCCCGCCGCTTCGCCAAAGGCCTGAAGAAAATTGGCTAACCCCCAGGCTTGCCCACTTCGTGTGGCCGCCAACCCCCTTGCAGGGGGCAATACCGGCGGCCCGGCAAAGCCGGTTCCGCGGTATTCCGCGCGAAGACTGTTTTATTGAGAGAGGACCAATGTTTTGAGCGAGCTGCACAAATTCCTGTTCGATGGCCTGCCGGTGCGCGGCATGATCGTGCGCCTGACGGATGCGTGGCAGGAGATCCTCGCGCGGCGCGCCTCCAACACCGCCACCGGCGCCTATCCGCCGCCCGTGGCCGAACTGCTCGGCGAGATGACAGCGGCAGCCACGCTGATGCAGGCCAACATCAAGTTCAACGGCGCGCTGATCCTGCAGATCTTCGGCGACGGCCCCGTCAAGGTCGCGGTGGCCGAGGCCAAGCCCGACCTGAGCCTGCGCGCGACCGCCAAGGTGATCGGCGACCTGCCGGCCGATGCGCGCCTGCCCGACATGGTCAACGTCAACAACAAGGGCCGCTGCGCGATCACGCTCGACCCCAAAGACAAACTGCCGGGCGTCACCCCTTACCAGGGCGTGGTGCCGCTCTTCGGCGACGACGGCGAGAAGCTCGGCAAGCTCAGCGACGTGCTGCAGCACTACATGCTGCAGAGCGAGCAGCTCGACACCACGCTGGTGCTCGCGGCCGACGACAAGGTGGCCGCGGGCCTGCTGATCCAGCGCCTGCCGGTGAAGGGCGAGGGCAACCTCGAAGGCACGTCCGACAAGGACCACGACCAGGCCAACGAAGACCAGATCGGCCGCAACGAGGACTACAACCGCATCTCGATCCTCGCGTCGAGCCTGACGCGCGACGAGCTGCTGACGCTCGATGTCGAAACCATCCTGCGCCGCCTGTTCTGGGAAGAGAAGCTGCTGCGCTTCGAGCCGCAGGCCGGCCTGCTGGGCCCGCACTTCGCCTGCACCTGCGGGCGGGAGCGCGTGGCGCAGATGATCCGCGGGCTGGGCGTGGAGGAGGCCGAGGGCATCCTCGCCGAGCGCGGCGACATCGAGGTGGGCTGCGACTTCTGCGGCAAGCAGTACCGCTTCGACGCGGTCGATGCCGCGCAGCTGTTCAAGCCGCTGGGCGACCAGATTCCGGGTAGCCCGGTCGTCCAGTAAGAGCAAGCAAGAAGCCGCTCGCGCGGGCTGGCCAGCTCAGCGGGTGCCGTTGTCGTCGAACGCACTGAAAGCGATGTCCGGCGCGCTGGTGTTGTGCTTCGACGGCAGGCTGCGGCCGAAGCGCACCTGCGTGGCCTGAAGGCTCTTCACCTCCGGCAGCGGCAGCACCTGCTGCGCGGCCTGCGGCGATGCCTGCCAGCGCACTTCGCTCACGTCGGCGTTGTCGGGCGTGACGTACATCGAGCGCAGCACCGCAAAGGGCTGTGCGCTTGCGGTGGGCTTCGACAGCGTCACGTCGAGCGCGGTGCGCACGCGGCTGATTTCGTCCACCCGCACCGCGGCGTTGCCACCATCGGCGAAGCGCACATGGATGGCCAGCGGCCGGGGCACGATGCGGATCGACGCGATGTTCACCACCGGCCGCCCGGCCGCCTCGACCGGGCCGAGCAGGAACGACGAGCCGTACACGCCGTCGCCGAAGCGCGCCTCGGGCAGCGGCTTGATGCGCCAGTAGCCGTCGGACGGATAGAGCACGATGGCTTCGAGCGCCTTGCCGTTCTCCTTCCTGAACACCTGCAGCAGGTGAAAGCCGCTGTCCTTGCGCTTGCCCACCCGCACGGGAACGCGCTGCGGCCGCCAGAAGCTCGGCAGCGTCATGCCGACGATGCGCCACTGGGCGTTGTCCATCAGCACCACGGTGCGCTTGCGGAAGCGGTAGGCCGGATCGGTCGGGTGCGCGCCGCCATCGAAGTTGCAGCCGGAGAAGTCGGGTGCGGTGACGTCGTTGCCGATCTTGTCGAGGTAGTCGGGCTGCAGCGCCTCGATGCGCATGCGGCGGATGCCTTCGCCGCGCAGGGTCAGCGAGACGTTGTCTTCCTCGGCGCAGGCTGTGGCGGTGGTGCCGTTCTCGACGGTGGCGGCGACAGGGGCTGCGTGGACCGGGCCGGCGATCAGCAGGGCGGCCAGGGCACCGGGAAGAAGAAGCGTGGTGACGCGCGCGACGGTCGAAAGGGGCATCGGGTCTCCGGCGGGGGAAGGAGGGAAGGGCGCGCTACTCGCGGCGCGCGATCAGGTCGCTGAAGAGCTTATGTTCGCACTCGGGGTCGGAGCATTTCTCGCAGGGCCATGACCATGAGGCGGGCTTCGCGTCAGACCGGGCGCGCGTGCGGGGGCGGCCCTCGTTGCCCGCAATCGACACGATGGCATTCCAGGCGTTGGCGAGCCGCTCTCCGCCCGTGCCGTGCACCACGGCATACGAGAGCTTCGCGCTCGTGAGCGCGGCGCGCACCAGCGTGTCGGTCGGCTGCCGGGCATGCGGGCCGTCACGCATGTCGTCGGCCACCCAGGGCAGGTCGAGCGCGGTGAGCAGCGTGATCGCATAGCGCCGCTGTGCGGCCAGGGCGCTGTCGTAGAGCGAGGTGTCGGCGAACAGCTGTTCGCTGTAGACCGCGGTCATGAGCGCGGTGGTGTCGGCCACCACCACGCCGGAGACGGCGGCGACTTCGATGCGGCGGGTCTGCTCGTTGGCGATGGCCTGCTGTTCGTCGGGGCGTGGCGTGCGGCCTTCACGCTCGCACCATTCGCGCAGGTATTCGCTCACCAGCGTGACTGGCACGTCGCGGTCCCGCAGGCGCTGCGCGATGGCGCGCGCCAGTTCGGTCTTGCCGGTGCTCTCGGCGCCCACGAGGGCGATGACGCAGCCGGTCGGCAGCACGGGCGTCATGCGTGCACTGCCTTTGCGGTGGGCATGCGCTGCCGCCACGCGATGTAGCCGGCCACGCTGAGCACCGCGAACACCGCATACAGGCCCACGGTGAGCCAAAGCCCCTTGTGGATGAACAGGCCCACGCTCACGACATTCACGGCCAGCCAGATCAACCAGTTCTCGATGAACTTTCGCCCGAGCAGGAACTGCCCGACCAGGCTCAGGCCCGTGGCGAAGCCGTCCCACCAGGGCACGTCGGTGTCGGTGAAACGATGCAGGAAGAGGGCGACAGCCGGCCATGCAAGCGCGCAGGCGGCCAGCGTGAGCGCGACGCCGCGCGGCGAGAGCCGGCTGACCCGCAAGGCGCTGCCGTCGGCCCGGTGGCCGCGCAGCCACTGCGCCCAGCCCCAGAAGGCGACGAGCGCGAAGAAGACCTGGAGCGAGGCGTCGCCGTAGATGCGCGCCTTGGCAAACACCGCAACGTAGAGCAGCGAACTGACGATGGCCAGCGGCCACCCCCAGTGGATCTCGCGCATGTTGCAGCCGACCATGGCGAGGGCCAGCGTCGACGCTACGAGTTCGAGCCAGCTGACGGGAGAGCCCCAGAGCAGGAATGCAGGGGCCGAGAGGAGCTCAAGGATCAGATTCGCCCCCGGAGGGCACCGTCGCGGTCTGTTCGTGGGACACCGCGGAACCGGCTTTGCCGGGCCGCCGGTGTCGCCCCCTGGAAGGGGGTTGGCGAAGCGACACGAAGTGCGCGAAGACTGGGGGTCATCCTAGTGCGCGATTTGTACGAACACTTCGTTCGGCTTGACCATGCCGAGTTCGGCACGCGCGCGCTCCTCGACCATCTCTAGGCCGTCCTTCAGGTCGTTGACCTCCGAGCTCAGGCGCTCGTTGGTCAACGTGGCCTTGGCGTTGGCTTCCTTCTGGTCGGCCAGCTTGGTGCGCAACTGCGCCACGTCGCGCACGCTGCCGCGCCCGTTCCACAGCTGCCACTGCAGGATGGCCAGCAGGAGCAGCAGGACGATGGGAGGAACGAAGCGGGCGCGCATGCAGCGTGGCGTCCGGGCGTTACTTCAGGTTGTAGAACGCGCCGCGGCCGGGGTAGACGGCGATGTCGCCGAGGTCTTCTTCGATGCGCAGCAGCTGGTTGTACTTGGCGATGCGGTCCGAACGCGACAGCGAGCCGGTCTTGATCTGGCCGGCGTTGGTGCCCACGGCGATGTCGGCGATGGTGCTGTCCTCGGTCTCGCCCGAACGGTGCGAGATGACTGCCGTGTAGCCCGCGCGCTTGGCCATCTCGATGGCGGCGAAGGTTTCGGTGAGCGTGCCGATTTGGTTGATCTTGATCAGGATCGAGTTGGCGATGCCCTTGTCGATGCCCTCTTGCAGGATCTTGGTGTTGGTGACGAACAGGTCGTCGCCCACCAGCTGCACGCGCTTGCCCAGGCGTTCGGTCAGGTGCTTCCAGCCGTCCCAGTCGCCTTCGTGCATGCCGTCTTCGATGCTGATGATCGGGTACTTGTCGACCCAGGTCGCGAGCATGTCGGTCCAGCTCTCGGCCGTGAGCGAGAGGTTTTCGCCCGACAGCACGTACTTGCCGTCCTTGTAGAACTCGCTGGCCGCGCAGTCCAGGCCCAGGGCGATCTGCTCGCCTGCGGTGTAGCCGGCCTTGTCGATGGCTTCCAGGATCAGCTGGATGGCCGCTTCATGGCTCTCGACGCTGGGAGCGAAGCCGCCTTCGTCGCCCACCGCCGTGCTGATGCCGCGGTCGCCCAGGATCTTCTTCAGTGCATGGAACACCTCGGCGCCGTAGCGCACGGCCTCGCGGAAGCTCTTGGCGCCCACGGGGATGATCATGAATTCCTGCAGGTCGAGGCTGTTGTTGGCGTGCGCGCCGCCGTTGATGACGTTCATCATCGGCACCGGCAGCTGCATGCCGCCCATGCCGCCGAAGTAGCGGTACAGCGGCAGGCCCGACTCTTCGGCCGCGGCGCGGGCCACGGCCATCGAGACGGCGAGGGTGGCGTTGGCGCCCAGGCGGCCCTTGTTGTCGGTGCCGTCGAGGTCGATCATCGTGCGATCGAGGAAGGCCTGTTCGCTGGCGTCGAGGCCCAGCACGGCTTCCGAGATCTCGGTGTTGATGTTCTCCACGGCCTTGAGCACGCCCTTGCCGAGGTAGCGGCTCTTGTCGCCGTCGCGCAGCTCGATGGCCTCGCGCGAACCGGTCGATGCGCCCGAGGGCACGGCCGCGCGGCCCATGGTGCCCGATTCGAGCAGCACGTCGCACTCGACGGTGGGGTTGCCTCGGCTGTCGAGAATTTCGCGGCCGACGATGTCAACGATTGCACTCATCTTCTGTCTTTCTCTTTCTGGTCTCTTTGGGCGGATGAATAGATGGGGGAACGGGTCGGAGGGTTCAGAGGCCTTCGACGGCGACCATGTTCATGATCGCGGCGCCGGCACGCGCCTCGCGCGCCTTCAGGTACTCGGGCGTCTCGTAGAAGGCCCTGGCCTTCTCGAAGCTGGGGAACTTGAGGATCACGATGCGCGTGGGCTTCCAGTCGCCTTCCAGAGGCTGGATCTGGCCGCCGCGCACGCATACCTCGGCGCCGTGCGCCTGCATGGCGACGGTCGACCACTTGCGGTATTCCTCGTACTGCGTCGGGTTCGTCACCTCGACGTGGGCAATGACGTATCCACTGCTCATGCGACGGCCTTCAGCGTCTTGTTGGTGCTGCCCGAGCCCTTTTCCTTGTGCTCGAGCGCCGCCTTGATGAAGGCGTTGAACAGCGGGTGGCCGCCCCACGGGGTCGACTTGAACTCGGGGTGGAACTGCACGCCCATGAACCACGGGTGCACGTCCTGCGGCAGCTCGACGATCTCGGTCAGGTGCTCGCGCTGCGTGAGCGCCGAGATCACGAGGCCGGCGTTGCGCAGCTCGTCGAGGTAGTTGACGTTGGCTTCGTAGCGGTGGCGGTGGCGCTCGGTGACCACGTCGCCGTAGATGCTGTGGGCCAGCGTGCCGGGCGACACGTCGGAGCTTTGTGCGCCCAGGCGCATGGTGCCGCCGAGGTCGGACTTCTCGTCGCGCGTCTTCACCGTGCCGTCGCGGTCCTTCCACTCGGTGATCAGCGCGATCACGGGGGTGGGCGTCTCGGGGTCGAACTCGGTGCTGTTGGCGTTCTTCAGGCCGGCCACGTGGCGGGCGTATTCGATGGTGGCGACCTGCATGCCCAGGCAGATGCCGAGGTAGGGCACCTTGCCTTCGCGGGCGAAGCGGGCGGCCGAGATCTTGCCTTCCACGCCGCGCTGGCCGAAGCCGCCGGGCACCAGGATGGCGTCGTACTTGGCCAGGCGCGACACGTCCTGTGCGGAGATGGTCTCGGAGTCGATGTAGTCGATCTTCACGCGGGCATGGTTCTTCATGCCGGCGTGGCGCAGGGCTTCGTTCAGCGACTTGTAGCTGTCCGACAGGTCGACGTACTTGCCGACCATGGCGATCGACACTTCCTTCTGCGGATGCTCGACCTCGTACACCAGTTCGTCCCAGCGCTGCAGCTTGGCGGGCGGGGTGTTGATGCGCAGCTTGTCGCAGATCAGGCCGTCCAGGCCCTGCTCGTGCAGCATGCGGGGCACCTTGTAGATGGTGTCCACGTCCCACATCGAGATGACGCCCCATTCGGGCACGTTCGAGAACAGCGAGATCTTGGCGCGCTCGTCGTCGGGGATCGGGCGATCGGCGCGGCAGAGCAGGGCGTCGGCCTGGATGCCGATTTCGCGCAGCTTCTGCGCGGTGTGCTGCGTGGGCTTGGTCTTGAGCTCGCCGGCGGCGGCGATCCAGGGCACGTAGCTCAGGTGCACGAAGGCCGAGTTGTTCGGGCCCATGCGCAGGCTCATCTGGCGAACGGCCTCCAGGAAGGGCAGCGACTCGATGTCGCCCACGGTGCCGCCGATCTCGACGATGGCCACGTCCACCTCGTGCGCCGTGCCGATGCCGGCGCCGCGCTTGATGTATTCCTGGATTTCGTTGGTGATGTGCGGGATCACCTGCACCGTCTTGCCGAGGTAGTCGCCGCGACGTTCCTTCTCGAGCACGGTCTTGTAGATCTGGCCGGTCGTGAAGTTGTTGGCCTTGCGCATCCGCGTGTTGATGAAGCGCTCGTAGTGGCCGAGGTCGAGGTCGGTCTCGGCGCCGGCATCGGTGACGAACACTTCACCATGCTGGAAGGGCGACATCGTGCCGGGGTCGACATTGATGTACGGATCGAGCTTGATGAGGGTGACTTGGAGGCCGCGCGATTCGAGGATCGCGGCGAGCGAGGCGGAGGCGATTCCCTTGCCAAGGGAAGAAACGACACCACCGGTGACGAAGACAAATTTGGTCATGCCAGTTCCGGACGCTGTGAATCCGGGCAGTGGGAAATTGCGATTATAGGTGTGCCCTTCGCGACACCTTCCGCCAAGGGCTTGTTGCCATGGGGCCGATGGCATGTGAGCAACAATACGCCCCATGCAAGATCTCGCCGGCAAACACATCGTTCTCGGTCTCACTGGCGGCATCGCCTGCTACAAGTCGGCCGAGCTGTGCCGGCTGTTCGTGAAGGCGGGCGCGACCGTCCAGGTCGTCATGACCGAGGCGGCCGAGCAGTTCATCACCCCGGTGACCATGCAGGCGCTCTCGGGGCGTGCCGTCTACACCTCGCAGTGGGACACCCGCGAGCCCAACAACATGCCGCACATCAACCTCAGCCGGGAGGCGGATGCCATCGTGCTGGCGCCTTGCAGCGCCGACTTCATCGCGCGGCTGGTGCAGGGCCGCTCCGACGACCTGCTGAGCCTGATGTGCCTGGCCCGCCCCATGGACCGCATTCCGCTGCTGATCGCGCCGGCAATGAACCGCGAGATGTGGGGCCATCCGGCCACGCAGCGCAACCTGATGCAGGTGTCGGCCGACGGTGCCACCGTGCTGGGCGTGGGCAACGGCTGGCAGGCCTGCGGCGAGACCGGCGACGGCCGCATGCTGGAGCCTGCGCAACTGCTGGAGGACATCACGGCCTTCTTCAGCCCCAAGCTGCTGGCGGGGCAGAAGGTGCTGGTCACGGCCGGCCCGACCTTCGAGGCGCTGGACCCGATCCGCGGCATCACCAATCACTCGTCGGGCAAGATGGGCTTTGCCATTGCCCGCGCCGCCCGCGAGGCGGGCGCGGATGTCACGCTGGTGGCCGGCCCGGTGCACCTGCCGACCCCGCGCGGCGTGACGCGCGTCGATGTGCTGTCGGCGCAGGACATGCTCGAAGCGACCACCCGCGCTGCGCAGAGCGCTAGCATTTTTGTAGCTACGGCGGCTGTTGCCGACTGGCGCCCGGCCACGCAGAGCGACCAGAAGATCAAGAAGGACGGCAGCGGCAAGACGCCGGTGCTGAACTTCACCGAGAACGCGGACATCCTCCTCACGGTCGCGAAAAGCGAGCGCGCCCAGTCGAAGAAGCTCTTCTGCGTGGGCTTCGCCGCCGAGAGCGAGAACCTCGCCGAGCACGCCAAGGCCAAGCGCGAGCGCAAGGGCATCCCGCTGCTGGTCGGCAACATCGGCCCGCTGACCTTCGGGCAGGACGACAACGCGCTGCTGCTGGTGGACGCCAAGGGCGTGCGCGAGCTTCCCCGCGCGCCCAAGCTCACGCTGGCGCGCGAACTCATGGCCGAGATCGCGGCCCGGCTTCCCGACTGGAGAGTTTGATGAACACCCAAGGGAACACGCCACCCGACGGCGATTTCGTGCGCTATGTCGAGCGGCTGTCCGCGCAGGCGGCGCTGCCCAAGCGAGCCGCCTCGCCCGGAGAGCACGGCCTGGATGTCGGCATGACTCAGACTACCGGTTCACCGGGGCAGGGCCCGGTCACGACCGCGATGCAGCGCCCCGAGCTGACGAACGGCGAGGTGCCGAAGCAGCAGCCGGGCTCCTTCGATCCGGTGCTGCTCAAGGTGCTGGGTGCCTTCGGCGCGGTGGTGTTCCTCGTGCTATGGGCGGCGGGCGTGCCGTTCGGCGTGCTGGTGCTGCTCGCGGCGCTGGCCACGTGGTTCGGCAGGAAACTGAAGGGCGTGAAGCTCACCCCGGGTGTCGCCAAATGGCAGCAGGTGCTCGAAGAGGCGGCACGCAAGCAAAGAGAACAGCAACAGAAGCAAGGCAACAGATAAAAGTGAAAGTCGACGTCCGAATCCTCGATCCGCGCATGGTGGATCAACTTCCCGCATACGCCACCCCCGGAAGCGCCGGCCTCGACCTGCGAGCCTGCCTCGATGCCCCCATCACCCTGGAGCCCAACGGCTGGCAGCTGGTGGGCACCGGCATCGCCATCCACCTCGCCGACCCGGCCTATGCGGCGCTGATCCTTCCGCGCTCGGGGCTGGGCCACAAGCACGGCATCGTGCTGGGCAACCTCGTCGGCCTGATCGACAGCGACTACCAGGGCGAGCTGAAGATCAGCGCCTGGAACCGCAGCGACACGCCCTTCGTGCTGAATCCGATGGAGCGGCTGGCGCAGCTGGTGATCGTCCCCGTGGTGCAGGCACAGTTTCGTGTGGTCACGGAATTTGCACCTACGCAACGTGGCGAAGGGGGCTACGGCTCCACCGGCAAACATTGAGCAAATCCTGAAGGCAGGCTGAGTTTCCGGGCGGTAAAGAACGGAACCGGCGCGGGCCGCGCGGCCTCGAAGGTTTCAGTGTGTGTACTGCGTCATCGCGGCGGATGCTGCGGCGTTAGTCAGGCACACGCAGGGTGCATGTATTCATCATCCGTGCACCGTTCTATCCGAGGAGCCTCCCAACATGAAGATCTCAATGCGCTTTGTTTCCATCACCGCTTCCGTGCTGGCCGTGGCCACGCTCACGGCGTGCGTGGCACCGGCGCCGGTCTACCAGACCTCGCGCTACCCCTACCAGGCGCCCCCGCAGGCCATCCAGTATCGCGAAGCTTCCTACGTCGAATACGGCCACGTGGCCAACATCGAGGTGCTGCGCAGCGAAACTGCCGGCACGGGCACCACGGGTGGTGGTGCTGTCGCCGGTGGCGTCATCGGTGGCGTGGTGGGCAACCAGTTCGGGCGCGGCAACGGCCGTGCCGCGGCGACCGCGCTGGGCATCGTGGGTGGCGCCCTGCTGGGCAACACCATCGAGGCCCAGCAGAACGGCCCCCGCGCCTATGAAACCTACCGGGTGTCGGTGCAGACCGATCGTGGCGGCTACCGCGCCTTCGACGTGCAGAGCCCTGGCGACCTGCGCATCGGCGACCGCGTACGCATCGACAACGGCCAGATCTCGCGCATGTAAGCGAGCACCACCAGCACCCCCATCGGGGAACGAAAAAGCCGGGCGTTGCCCGGCTTTTTCATGGGTGGCGCAGGCTGCCGTCAGTGCAGCGTCTCGTTGCCCGGTGCCATCGGCGCGACCTTGAAGAAGCCCGTGCCCGCCGTACCGCGGCCCACTTCCTCTTCGGTGGCCTCGCGCACCGAACGCACCGTGATGTCGAGCCGGATCGCGATGCCGGCCAGCGGATGGTTGCCGTCGAGCACCAGGTGGTCGGGGTAGATCTCGGCCACGGTGTAGATCGTGTCCTTCGGGATATCGCCATTCACGCCCTTGGGCAGGGCGGAGCCGTCGAAGGTCATGCCTTCCTCGGTGCCTTCGGGGAAGAGGGAGCGCGGCTCCAGAAAGAGCAGTTGGTCGTTGAAGTCGCCGAAGCCCTGCTCGGGTTCGATCTGCAATTGCACCCGGGCGCCGGGCTCATGGCCTTGCAGGGCCGCTTCGATCACGTCGAAGAGATCGTCGCCGCCGACCAGGAATTCGACCGGCTCGTCGAGCACGTCCAGCACGTCGCCGAGCGTGTCTTTCATCGTCCAGGTCAGGCCGACTACGCATTGTTCAGAGATTTCCATTGCAGAATTCTCCCATGGAGATTAACCAACCGCTGCCGTTGCTCGGCGGCCTGAGCGCCGCGCAGTTCATGCGACGGTACTGGCAGAAGAAACCGTTGCTCGTGCGCCAGGCAATACCCGAGATGGTGCCACCGATCGAGCGTTCCGAGTTGTTCGCTCTTGCCGAACGCGAGGACGTCGAGTCGCGCCTGATCCGCCATGGCAAGGCCGGCTGGTCGCTCAAGCACGGGCCGCTGGCCCGGCGCGCCCTGCCGCCGCTGAAGCAGCCAGCCTGGACACTGCTGGTGCAGGGTGTCGACCTGCACCACGAGGGCGTGCACCAGCTGCTGCGGCAGTTCCGCTTCCTGCCTGATGCCCGGCTCGACGACCTGATGATCAGCTACGCGAGCGACACCGGCGGCGTCGGCGCGCATTTCGACAGCTACGACGTGTTCCTGCTGCAGGCGCAGGGGCGCCGCCGCTGGTCCATCGGCCAGCAGAGCGACCTGCGCCTGCAGCCGGGCGTGCCGCTCAAGATCCTCGAGAACTTCGAGCCCGAACAGACCTTCGTGCTCGAGCCCGGCGACATGCTCTACCTGCCTCCGCGCTATGCCCACGACGGCGTGGCCGTTGGCGACGACTGCATGACCTGTTCCATCGGCCTGCGTTCGTCGGCCCTGGGCGAGCTTGGCTCCGACCTGCTGGCGCGCATGGCGCAGGCGTACGCGGAAGACCTGGAAGATGCCGGGCCGGCCGAGCTGGCTCGCTACCGCGATCCGGCGCAGTCCGCGGTCGATGCGCCGGCTGCGATGCCCGCCGCGCTGCAGGGCTTCGCCCGCAAGGCCATCGATGCTGCGCTGCGCGATCCCGATGCCATCGACCGCGCGCTGGGCGAATCGCTCACGGAGCCCAAGGCCAACGTCTGGTTCGGTGAAGGCGGCGAGGTGCCCGATGCGATTCAGCATGTGGCGCTCGACCGCCGCACGCGCATGCTCTACGACGCGCGGCACATCTACATCAATGGCGAGAGCTTTCGCGCTGGTGGCGCCGATGCGACGCTGATGCGGAAGCTGGCAGACCGGCGCGCGCTCGGGCCGCGTGAACTCGCGCGTGCCAGCGAAGGTGCCATTGCGTTGCTGGGCGAGTGGTGCGAAGCAGGGTGGCTTCATGCCGGGTGACCTGCCCGAAGGGCGTTTCGACGGCCGGGAGGCCTTCGATGCTCTCCTGCGCAATGCGCTGTCGGCCGCGTCGGAGCAGGGCTGGAAGGAGATCGTCTTCAGCGATCCCGATTTCGCCGACTGGCCCCTCGGCGAGCGCGCGACCATCGAGGCGATGCAGGCCTGGTCGGCCAGCGGCCGCCGCCTGATGCTGCTCGCGCAGCGCTTCGACATTCTCGAACGCGGCCACGCGCGCTTCGTCTCGTGGCGTCGCATGTGGGACCACATCATCGAATGCCGCGCCACCGGCAAGGCCGCGGGCTCCGAAGTGCCGAGCGCCATCTGGACGCCCACATGGTTCGTGCATCGCATCGACCCCGAACGCAGCCGGGGCGTGAGCGGCACCGAATCGCGCGCGCGCCGCGAGTTGCGCGAGGCCATCGACGAGTGCTGGCGCCTCGGTCGGCCCGCGTTTCCGGCATCGACGCTCGGCTTGTAAGCCAATGCCGCGAATGCGGCTGCGAGACATATTCGGGCGGATATGCAGGTCTAGAATTTTTTCGTTCCAGACCTTCATTGCCAAAGGAGATTCCATGAAGAAGTCATCGTCCGTCCTGATCGCCTCGCTGATTGCCGCTGCCGCGCTCGTCGCCTGCGGCAAGAAGGAGGATGCAGCGCCGGCTGTCGTGACGCCGCCTCCTGCGCCCGTGACTGAACCCGCACCCGCTGCGGCCCCCGCGCCAGCAGCCGATCCGGCCGCATCGTCCACGGCGCCGGCTCCGGGCGCTTCGTCCGCACTCGATGCCGCTAACGCAGCCACCGAGGCAGCGAAGAAGAATGAAGCGCCGAAGCAATAGCCAACAAGGCTTCGGCATCCGCCATGCAAAAAGCCGCCATGAGGCGGCTTTTTTTCTTAGGTGAGCGTGAGGACGAGGACGCTGCTGCTGCTCAGACGTCGAGCCAGGGCGAGCCCCCGGCAGCCGTTGCAGTAAGCATCTCGGCCTCGTTGCCGCCCAGTGCCTCGGCCATCAGGCGCCGCACGATCTCGGGTCGGTTGTTCTGCTCGCTCAGGTGCGCCGCGACCACGTGCCGCAGGCCGTCGTGCAGGAGCGCGCGGGCGATTTCGGCCGCGGCCGTGTTCGACAGGTGTCCGTAGTTGCCGCCTACGCGGTGCTTGAGGAAGGGCGGATAGCTCGAGTTGGCCAGCAGCTCGCTGTCGTGGTTGAACTCCAGCAGCAGCGAATGCACGCCGCCCAGCCGAGCCAGCACGTGGGCCGTGGCATGACCCAGGTCGGTCAGCACGCCCAGCGTGCGGTTGCCGTCGGTACAGCGCAATTGCAGCGGTTCGCGCGCGTCGTGGGGAACGGTGAAGGGCTGCACGCAGATGTCGCCGACCGCGAATTCCGCGTCGTCACGCGCCAGGTTCAGCAGGCCCTCGAAGTCGCGCCCGCCGGTGGCGAGCCACGTGCCTTCGCTCATCCAGACGGGAATGCGGTTGCGCCGCGACAGCGAATGGGCACAACCGATGTGGTCGCCATGCTCGTGGGTCACGAAGACCGCATCGATGTCGCTTGCGGCAAGACCCGCCTGGGCCAGCCGCAGGTCGAGCTGCTTGAGGCCGAAGCCGCAGTCGACGAGGAGGCGGGAGGTGCGGCCGGCGCTGGTCGTCTCGACCAGCGCGGCGTTGCCCGTGCTGCCGCTGCCGAGGCTTCGGAAGCGGAGCATGCGGGTTATCTCAGGTCGTCGGCGATGACCTTGACGATGCGCTCGGCGTTGACCGAGGTTTCGGGCGCGCCGGCTTCGTTGAGCACCGACACCGTGGTGGATTCGCCCTGGCCCTTGACCGAGATGCGGAACTTCGCAGGCGCTTCGGTCTTGCTCGAGCCACCGAACAGCTTGCCGAAGAAGCCGGGCTCCTTCTTGTCGGGGTTCGGCGGCACGTAGCGCACGAAGTAGAGGCCGGCGCTGCGGTCGCGGTCTTCCACGGTGAAGCCGGTGCGGTCGAGCGCGAGGCCGACGCGGCGCCATGCGCGGTCGAAGCCTTCGCTGATCTGCACGACCGGCTGGTTGCCGACCTTGGCGATGGTGGCGGTCTTGGGCGTCGCGGTGGTGGCGGCCAGGATCTTCGACTGCTCTTGCGACACGCCGAGCTTGACCATCAGGCGGCGCAGGAATTCGGTCTCGAGTTCAGGATCGCTGGGGCGGGGCTGCCACACGGTCTGGTCCTGGCGCGAGTTGTTGTAGACCTCCTGCATGCCGCGATGGCTGATGAAGATCTCGGTGCCGGTGGGCGTGCGTTCCAGGCGGGTGCGGAAGCGGTCGAGTTCGCCGGTCGAGTAGACCGAGTCGACCAGCTTGCCCAGCGTGCCGCGGATGATGTCCTGCGGCAGCTTGGCGCGGTTCTCGGCCCAGTCGGTTTCCATGATGCCCAGGTTGCGCTGGTCGGTGGTCAGCAGGAAGCCGCTTTCCTGCCAGAAGTCCTTCACCGGATCCCAGAGCTGGTCGGGCGTGCGGTTGACGACGATCCAGCGCTGCGTGCCCGAGCGCTCCATGCGCACGTCGCCGATGTTGGCAACGGCGGTGGGGATGCCCGGGGCGTTGGCGATGCCGGCCTGGTAGGAGTTGGCCGTCACGGCACCGCCGGGGATGGCGTAGCGGTTGTCGCGCGAGAGTTGGGAGAGATCTGGTGGGACTTCGAGCGTCGGGGCCTTGCCTGCGCTCTTGTAGTCGATCTTGTCGCTCTCGAGGACGGAGCAGGCGGCGAGGCTGGCAACGAGGGCCAGCAGTGCAAGTCGCGAAAGGTTCTTCAACGTCGTCTTCCTTGTTGGAATGGTTCGGTCAATCTAGGGGCCGCAGTGCCCGCCGCCATCTCTGAGCGCGGTTCGGGCAAAAGGTTGCTTAACCTTGCTGCGGCCAGGGGAAAGGCAGGTCCGGGACGTGCTGGAGAGAGGCGCTCAGCCCTTCAGCAGGCCGGTGGCGCGCAGGGCGCCCTCGACTGCCGGGCGGCTCGCTTCGCCGAGTTCGGTGAGCGGCAGGCGCAGTGCGCCGCCGCACAGGCCGAGCCTGGCCATGGCCCACTTCAGCGGGATCGGGTTGGGCTCGACGAACAGGTTGCGGTGCAGCGGCATCAGCTCGAACTGGATCTGCATGGCGCGCTTCACGTCGCCCGCCAGCGCAGCCACGCACAGCTCGTGCATCTTGCGCGGCGCGATGTTGGCCGTGACGCTGATGTTGCCCTGGCCGCCGCAGAGCATGAGCGCGACCGCGGTCGGGTCGTCGCCGGAGTAGACGGCAAAGTTCTTCGGCACATCGCGGATCAGCCACTGGGCCCGCTCGATGTTGCCGGTGGCTTCCTTGATGCCGATGATGCCGGGTACCTGCGCCAGGCGCAGCACGGTGTCGTGCGCCATATCGGCGACGGTGCGGCCGGGCACGTTGTAGAGCACGATGGGCAGGTCGCCCACGGCCTCGGCGATGGCCTTGAAGTGCTGGTACTGGCCCTCTTGCGTGGGCTTGTTGTAGTACGGCACGACCTGGAGCTGCGAATCGGCGCCCACGCCCTTGGCGAACTTGGCGAGCTCGATGGCTTCCTTGGTCGAATTGGCGCCGCAACCGGCCATCACGGGAACGCGGCCCTTGGCCTGCTCGACCGAGACACGGATGATTTCGCAGTGCTCCTCGACGTCGACCGTCGGCGACTCGCCGGTGGTGCCGACCACGCCCAGGCAGTCGGTGCCTTCTTCGATGTGCCAGTCGATGAGTCGCCGCAGGGCGGGGTAGTCGACACTGCCGTCGTCGTGCATCGGCGTGACGAGCGCGACGATGCTGCCTGTCAGTTGCTCCAAGGGGAATCTCTTTGTCGGTGGACGAAAGCGCCGATTCTACTTACTCCAGGGGCCCCCGAGACAGCCGCCCCGGCCCCCTCAGTTTCCCTTAAGGAGGTGGCGGGCTGGTGGCCCGGCATCGGGGGCTGTGGGGCGAACGGCGGCGATGCGCTGCACGAAGCGCGCCGGTTCCGGGACGAAGCCGTCTTCGTAGGCCACCACGCGCAACCCGGCGCAGGCCGCCAGCAGTTCGCCCGGCTGAAGCAGGAAGTCGGGGCGCGAAGGCTTGCCGATGGTCTCGTTGCCCGCTGCGAAGGTCTCGTAGAGCAGCACGCCGCCCGGCGCCACCGCGGCCACGATGTCGGCCATGCGCGGACGCCAGAGGTAGTTGGTGACGATCACGGCGCCGAAAGCCTGTCCGGTGAAGGGCCAGGAGCCGGATTCGATGTCCGCCTCGACCGCGTGGCCGAATGCGCCGGCAGCCTCGACGGCTTCAGGAGAGCGGTCGACGCCAGTGACTGCATGCCCCCGGCCTGCGAACCATTGCATGTGCCGCCCGGCGCCGCAGGCCACGTCGAGCACGGTCGCATCGGAGGGGAGCAGGTGCGACCAGCGGACGATCCATTCGGACGGGGCTGCCATGCCGTGCATCGGCGCTACTTCTTTCATAGCGGGCCGGGGCTCAGAAGCACGACCAGATCTGGTCGACCAGCGTCACGAGGAAGTCCGGGTGCACGTAGAGCGTGAACACGCCGCCCAGCACCGCCAGCGCGGCGGCCAGCCAGCCCGCGTGAACGATGTGATGACGCAGTTGAGGAGTCATGGCCCCGATTCTTGCGCAACCGGGCCGGTCAGACGACAGCGCCCGCCGGCTGCGCCGAGGAAGGGCGCGAGATGGCGCTTTCCTTCACCGGCAGGTTGATCAGCGCCGCGAACACGCCCAGCGCGATCGAGATGTACCAGACGATGTCGTAGCTGCCCGTGGTGTCGTACAGGTAGCCGCCCAGCCACACGCCCAGGAACGAACCGACCTGGTGGCTCAGGAACACGAAGCCGCTGAGCATCGACAGGTGCGCCACGCCGAAGATGCCCGCCACGATTGCATTGGTCGCGGGCACGGTGGACAGCCACAGGAAGCCCATCGCCGCCGAGAAGAGGTACACGCTCAACGGCGAGATCGGCGCCAGCAGGAAGAGCGCGATCGACACCGCCCGCGCGAAGTAGATGGCTGCGAGGATCTTCCGCTTGGCCAGCTTCTGCCCCAGCAGCCCGACCGTGTACGTGCCGAACACGTTGAAGAGCCCGATCAGCGCCAGTGCGTAGCCCGCCACTTCTGCAGGCAGCGCGCGGTCGCGCAGGTAGGTCGGCATGTGGATGCCGATGAAGGCGAGCTGGAAGCCGCAGACGAAGTAGCCGGCCATCAGCAGGCCGAAGCTCGGGTAGCGGAAGGCCTCGCCAACCGCCTGCATCACCGACTGCTCGCGGTGCCCGGCAAGCGCCGCCGTCTTCGGTTCGCGAAGGCCGAAGGCGAGCGGAACGATCACCAGCGCCAGCACCGCCACCACGGCCAGTGCGGTCTGCCAGCCCAGCGTGCCGATCAACCGCCCCTCGATGGGCGCCATCAGGAACTGTCCGAACGAGCCGGCTGCCGCCGCCACGCCCATGGCCCACGAGCGCCGCTCGGCCGGAATCTGCCGACCGATCACGCCGTAGATCACAGCGTAGGTCGAGCCCGCCTGCGCCGCGCCGATCAGGATGCCCGCGCTCAGCGTGAAAAGGAGCGGCGTCGGCGAATGCGCCATGCCGAACAGCCCTGCCGCATAGAGCAGAGAGCCGCCGATCAGCACCCGGAACGCGCCGAACCTGTCGGCCAGCATGCCCGCGAACACGCCGAAGATGCCCCACGAGAGATTCTGGATCGCCAGCGCGAACGAGAAGGTCTGCCGACTCCAGTCCTGCGCCTGAGTGATCGGCTGCAGCCAGAGGCCGAAGCCGTGGCGTATGCCCATCGACAGCGTGACGATCATCGCCCCGCACAACAGGACTTGCTTGACCGAGAGGGCAGGAGCTGGGGCGGCGGATTGCATGACTTCGAATGTAACGATTCGCCTGCTCCGGCAGGTGGCATGGCGGCCAAAGCCATTGATGATTTATCGGCGGCTTTTCGATGCGCCGAATGCATCAAAGCCGCGAGGGCTTCAACGCGCTGTCGCACCGGCGACAGCGCGCGCTCCGGGGAAGCCGTGCGCGCAGGCCCTCCACGTCAGCCACAGCGCGGGCGCCAGCAATACGAGCAGCGACCAGGGCAGCGCGCCCGCGCCGCCGCCTTGCAGCAGCAGTCCGCCGATCAGCCCGCCACCCGCAATGGCCAGGTTCCACGCCGTGACCACCATCGATTGCGCCACGTCCGCCGATTCGCCCGCCGCCTGCGCCGAGGCGGTCTGGAACAGCGTGCCCGCACCTCCGTAGGCCAGGCCCCAGATGGCCACGCCCAGGTACACCACCGCCGTCGACCCCGCGGCTGTGCCGAGCAGCAGCGCCGTCAGCCCGAATGCGACCGTGCTCGCCAGCACCAGCTCGCGCAGCCAGCGGTCGATCAGCACTCCCGTCACCCAGATGCCCGCCAGCGAGGCCGTGCCGAAGACCAGCAGCACCAGGTCGACCCGCGCGCCCAGCCCCGCATGCACCAGGAACGGCGCGATGTAGGTGTAGAGGATGTTGTGCGCCAGCACGAAGGCCAGCATCACCCCCAGCACCGGCCGCACGCCCGGCAGCAGGAACACGCGCTTCACGCTCTGTCGGCGGCCGGCTTCCTGGCCCGGAAAGTCGGGCACCTGCCAGCGCACCCAGCCGAGCAGCAGCACTGACAGCGCCGACATGACCAGGAAGGCCGGGCGCCAGCCCACGCCCGTGCCCAGCAGCGTGCCGGCCGGGATGCCCAGCGACAGCGCCAGCGGTGCGCCCAGCATGGCGACCGCGATCGCGCGGCCCTGCATCGACGGCGGCACCATGCGGCCTGCGTGTCCGGCCACCAGTGCCCAGAGCAGCCCCGCGAACACGCCGGCGAAGAAGCGCGCGGCCAGCGTCAGCGGGTAGCTGTGGGACAGGGCGGTGACCGTATTGACGACCGCGAAGCCGCCGATCGCCAGCATCAGCAGCGGACGCCGCCGCCAGCCGCGTGTGAGAGCCACCAGCGGAATGGCAGCCACCAGCGAGCCGAGTGCATACACCGTCACCAGCTGGCCGACCAGCGCGGGCGTGATGGCAAGGCTCGCGCCGATCTGCGGCAGCAGGCCGGCCGGCATGGCCTCGGTGAGGATGGTGATGAAGCTGGCGGCCGCCAGCGCGAGCAGGCCGGACAGCGGCAGCCGTGCCCTGGAAGGGGATGAATTCGGGTTGAAGGATGTCATGCGGCCAACGATAGGAAGAAGCCGACTCCGGAAAAAGGGGGATACAGTTCCGATCAATACGGACATGAGAGTCCGCAATGGAGCCCAGCCATGGACAGCCTCAGCGGCTTCACCGTCTTCATCCAGGTGGCCGAAACCCGCAGCTTCGTCACCGCCGGCCGCGCACTCGGCGTTTCCGCGTCCGCCGTCGGCAAGCGCGTGGCGCGGCTCGAGGAGCGGCTGGGCGTGCGGCTGTTCCACCGAAGCACCCGCAGCATCACGCTCACCGCCGAGGGCGCACTGTTCCTTGCGCGCAGCCGCCGCGTGCTGGCCGAGATCGAGGCGGCCGAGCAGGAGCTGTCTTCCTCGGCCGGCTCGCCGCGCGGCAAGCTGCGCGTGAGCCTGCCGCTGGTCAGTTCGCTGGTGCTGCCGTTGCTGGCCGACTTCATGTGCGAATACCCGGACGTCGAGCTCGATCTCGACTTCAGCGACCGGCTCGTCGACGTCATCGAGGAGGGCTTCGACGCGGTGGTGCGTACCGGCGAACTCACCGATTCGCGGCTCTCGGCGCGTCGGCTGGGCCAGTTCTCGCAACTGCTGGTGGCCTCGCCCGACTACCTGGCGCGCCGCGGCGTGCCCCTCGTGCCGGCGGACCTGGTCCGGCACGCGTGCCTGCACTACCGCTATCCGGCCACGGGCAAGGTGGAAGTCTGGCCGCTCGTGCCCGGGCCCGACGGTACCGAGGTGAAACCGCCGGTCTCCATGATCTGCAACAACATGGAAACCCGCCTGTGCTTCGCGCTGCGCGGCCGCGGCGTTGCCCTGCTGCCGGACTTCTGTGTACGCGAGGCACTGGCCGCGGGCAGGCTGCGTAGCGTGCTGGCCGAGCATGTGCGCCCCCATGCCATCGACTTCGGTGTTCTTTGGCCTTCGGGACGAAATCCGTCGCCCAAGGTTCGGGCCTTCATCGATTTCCTGGGGGCGCGCATGTTCGTGTCGTAGCCGCCTCCTGTATGGGTATAAGGGGTATCTATTTAGCTCCAGCAGCCCCATTGATACTGTGATTTCATCCAGCAATGGTATCCGATTGGCTCTCCCCGGTGTTCTTGCTCACGACATCCCCATACGTCACTGGCGGCGT
>Ga0126362_10000088_pt1 | contig 101652 bp, 102 predicted proteins | sample ANMtaG_FD_126269 | JGI IMG/M metagenome (GOLD analysis project Ga0126362, IMG submission 126269) | Continental margin sediment microbial communities from North Pacific Ocean - ANME2c_DSS_Sorted | ecosystem: Environmental > Aquatic > Marine > Continental margin > Sediment | place: Pacific... | reverse complement strand
GGCATGCTTATGGGTGTTCATCCGGTTGGGCGTCCTGAGTGGATTGGGTGTTTGGCGACTTCCAGTCTCTCAAACCCAATCCGGATGAACACCGGATACAACCTATTGAAGCTTCACAACTAGCCGGCCGGGCTCCCGCTCTTTTCCAGGAACACCGAGGAACCGGCTTTGCCGGGCCTCCGGTGTTGCCCCCGGTAGGGGGTTGGCGTAGCGGACACGAAGTGCCGCGCAGCCTGGGGGCGAACCTAGTGTGCCGTGCGGCCTTCGCGGCTCTCGCAGAGTTCGTCGAGCACCAGCGCATCGGGCTCGATGCCGGTGCTCCAGTGAACCATCAGCACGATGATCTTCAGCTCGTCGAGCGCGACCGGATCGCCGGGGGCGGCCATTGCGCGCTCGATGACGATCTCGCGCAGCCCGCAGGGCAGCACGTCCGAGGATTCGAGAAAACGGATGAAGCCGAGGCACTCGGCACCCAGGTGCTCCTGCTCGGCCTGCGAGTACACGCGCATCGCGTTGCCGGACTGAGGCAGGGCCGCAGGGGGCGCTCCGGACAGCACGACCGTGGCGGTGGCCTCGTCGTCGGCGCTGTGCTCGATCTGCATCCCTTGCGTTGCAAGGCTGAGGCCGTCGAGCCAGTGAAGGGCTTCGCGGATCTCCTCCGCCTCGAAGCCGTGAGCACTGAGCTTGCGGCCCAGTTGTTCGGCTTCGGGGCAGGCATCGCCGCGCCAATAGTTTTCGTACACAAAAACAAGCACTTCGAACATGGACCCAATATAGCCGACGTTCGTGCAATGTCGATTGGTGCAGGCATCTGCTGCGGTCATCGCTGCCGGGCCCTGGCCGGCTCGGCATGCAGGTACGCAGCCACATGCTGCCGGCAGAAGTCCAGGTAGGCCCGCACGATGCTGGACGGGTGGCGGTGCGATGGATAGAGCAGGTGGACGACCTGCTCGGGAAGCTGGTGCCTGGCGAGCAACGGCTCCAGCCGGCCTTTTTCGATTTCCCGCTGCGCGAGGAACGGCGGCAGCTCGGTGATCACTTCACCGTCGGTGGCCCGGGCCCGAAGATGCAGGTAGTCGTTCGTCGTCAACACGGGCGTGGGCTCGAACTCCTGCTCGCCGAGCCGCCACACGCTGCGGCTGCCCGGTTCGGCGGACCACATCGCGCAGGGAAAGCGATGCAGGTCGTCGATCGATCGCGGCTTGCCCAGCCGCTTGAGCAGCGCTGGAGATGCGACCAGCATGTGCCGGTAGGCAGCAACGCGACGCGCCACCATCGATTCATCGGCAACGGCTCCCACCCGCAGCGCCACGTCGATGCCGTCATGCACGAGGTCGACACGGCGCTCGGTCGAATACACGCTCACCCGGATCTCCGGAAACTGATTCTGGAAGTCCTGCAGTAACGCCCACCAGGGCTCGAAGGCCGGGGGCAGCGAAAGCCTGAGCCGTCCCTTCAGCCGCGCCTGGTCGCTGCGGATCGCCTCCTCGCCCTCGGCCAGTGTCTCGAGTCCCCGGCTTGCGTGCTCGTACAGCCGCATCCCGGCATCCGTGAGCTGGATGCCGCGCGCCGAGCGCTCCAGCAGCTGCACGTTGACCTGCTGCTCGAGCTGCCGGATGCGCCGGCTCAGCGTCGGCAGCGGGATGTCCATTCGTGCCGCCGCGGCCGACAGGCTGCCCGACTGGACGGCGTTCACGAACATCAGGGTGGCGTTGAGGTCCATTTTCAGATTCTCAAATATGGAAGGATGGTTGCCGGATTCGTTCATTCCATTCTGGATTCGAGACTCCTAGAGTTCAAGCCACGCAGAGACGCAAGGGGCCCGAACCGATGTTCGAAGAGGCGATGGCCCCGGGTGCCGAGCTGCGTTGCTCATCAACCGTGGTGCGCTTCGGGCGCCATTCACTCCCAAGGAGAATCGAAATGAAGGCTTATGTGATCGAACGTGCGGGCGGCCCCGAGGCTCTGCAGTTGCGCGATATCCCGTCGGTGCCCCCGGGTCCGGACGAAGTGCGCATCCGCGTGCGCGCATTCGGGCTGAACCGCGCGGAGCTCTATCGTCGCGCCGGAAAGATGGGGCCCATCGAAGGCCAGGTCGTGCCGGGCATCGAGGCCGTCGGCGAAGTGCTGCAGGACCCGTCGGGCGTCTTCCGTCCCGGCCAGCGCGTCGCCACCGCGATGGGCGGACTGCAGTTCACCCGCAACGGAAGCTACGCCGAGGAAGTGACCGTGCTGCGCGGCAACGTCGTGGACCTGCAGGCGACCACGCTTTCGTGGGAAGAGCTGGCGGCACTGCCCGAGAGCTACCTGACGGTCTGGGGCGCGCTGGGACGGCTGATCGATCATGACCCCGGCCAGACGCTTCTGGTGCGCGGCGCCACCTCCGGCGTCGGGCAGGCCGGCGTGGCGTATGCCAAGGCTCGCGGACTCAAGGTCGTCGCCACGACGCGATCCGCGCAGAACGCGTCGCGGCTGAAGGCGATCGGCGCCGATGCGGTGGTGGTCGACACGGGCGAGATCGCCGGCAAGCTGCGCGATGCCGCGCCGCAGGGCATCGACGTGGCCCTGGAGGTCGTCGGCGCCGCGACCGTGCGCGACAGCCTAAAGGCCCTCAAGCCCTTCGGCACCGCCGTCGTGATCGGCCTGCTGGGCGGTGCGCCCGTGCTGGAGAACCTGCAGCTGATGAGCGACCTTCCGCAGGCCACGCGCCTGGCGTTCTTCGGCAGCGGCATGCTCGGTACACCGGCCCTGCCGCTGGACGACGCCCCCCTGTCCTGGATCGCCGAGCGGGTGGCGCACGTGGCCATGCCTTCGCTGCGGGTCCAGACCTTCGACTTCGACGATGTCCGGCGCGCGCACAGCCTGATGGAGAGCGACGGCGCGCTCGGCAAGCTGGTGGTGCGCGTCTGAGCGGCAGGCTGCAGCAAACAAGGAGCCGAGCCATGAACCGCTTTTTTCGCAAGATGCTGGTGGCCGCAGCGGCGGCCATGGTGCTGCCGGGCGTTGCCTTTGCTGCCGATGGCGACGACGCGCAGGCCGTCCGCAGGCAATTGCTGCAGTACGAGCAGGCGCTCAACGCGTCGAGCACCGACAAGGTGATGGCGCTCTACGCCGCGGACGCCGTCTTCATGCCGCAGAACAGCATGCCCGCCGTTGGTCGCCAGGCCGTCAGGGAGAGCTACGACCGCGTGTTCGGTGCGATCAGGCTGAACGTCCGGTTCGAGATCGACGAGGTGGGGGTTCTCTCGCCGGGCTGGGCCTATGCCCGCACGCGCTCCAACGGGACCGTGCAGGTGCTCGGCAGCGCAGCGCCGCCCGGACCCGAGTCCAACCAGGAGCTGTTCCTGCTGCACAGGGAGCCGGATGGCCAGTGGCGCTTTGCGCGCTACATCTTCTCGGCCACCACGCCTCCCGCTCAGCGCTAGGTGGCCGCCACCCGCTGGAAGAGCCCGCCGGGAAGCCGCGAGACATGGCCGTCGAGTTCGAGTTCGAGCATCTTCGCCTGGAGTGCCGCGGCACTCCAGCCGGTGCGCGCGCCGAGGGCGTCGAGGCTCACCGGTTCATGGCCGAGGGCCTCCAGCAGCGGGTTGTCCGCCCGAGGCGCCGCGCTCGCACCGTTGGGCGCGGGCGCAGCCGCAATGCGCGGAGCCTGCAGGGGCGGCAGCTCCTCGAGGATGTCGCCCACCGACTCCACCAGCTTCGCGCCCTGGCGGATCAGCGCGTGACAACCGCGCGATTGCGGCGAATGGATCGAACCGGGGATCGCGAACACCTCCTTGCCCTGCTCGGAGGTGAGCCGCGCGGTGATCAGCGAGCCCGACTGCAGCGCCGCCTCGACCACCAGCGTGCCGCGCGCCAGCCCGGCGATGAGCCGGTTGCGCTTCGGAAAATTCTGCGTGAGCGGCGGCGTACCCAGCGGCAGCTCGCTCACGATCAGCCCCTGCAGCGTGATGCGGTGCGCGAGGTCGCGGTGCCGTGCGGGATAGACCCGGTCGAGCCCGGTGCCGACCACGGCCACTGTCGCGAGCCGGTGCACATCGCCCGCCGCGTCGAGTGCGCCCAGGTGCGCCGCGCCATCCACGCCAAGTGCCAGCCCCGAGACCACTGGCAGTCCGGCCTCGCCGAGCGCCCTCGCGAAGCTGCGCGCATTGGTCGCGCCCTGCGGCGTGGGGTTGCGGCTGCCCACCACGGCGATGCTGTGGCCGAGCTGCGTGAGATCGAAGTCGCAGGCGCCGAGCACGTAGAGCATCAGCGGCGGATCGGCCATTTCGAGCAGGGAGGCCGGGTAGCCGGCGTCGCCGAGCGTGACCACGCGGCGCGAGACCTGGTCGTCGCCCGCCTGCAGCCATTGCCAGGTCAGGTCGATCTGGGCCTGCAGGCCGGTGGGCGGCTGCATCAGCGCCTCGGCCTGCGCGTGCGAGACGACCTCGCGCAGCGCGGCATCGGGCTGCGCGAAGATGCGCTCGGGCAAGCCGAAGGCCGCCAGCAGGCGGCGTGCGGCACCGTCGCCGATGCCGGGCGTGAGCGAAAGTCGCAGCCAGCCTGCGAGTTCTGCGCGTTCCAAACGAGTGTGCGAGAAGAAAGGCCGGAGTCGCGGGTCAGGGATTGACGAGGAAGTCGCCGGCGCGCGGAGTGTCGTTGATTTCGAGCACCAGCGCGTACGAAACTTTCTCGAAGGTGCGGAACACCATCAGCAGGCCGATGCGTTCGTTCGGCAGCTTGATGGTTTCCTTGCGGGCACCGGTGCGGTCGAGGATGGTCTCGCCGTTCTTCAGGATGGCCAGCACGTGGCCGTTGTCGATGCCGTCGCGCGTGCCCTTGTTGATGGCCACCACCTGGTTCTGCGCCGCGAACTGCACCGCGTTGCCGTAGACCGAGATGATGCGGCCGTCGACCTGCGTCGACGGGGCACGCGGCACGTAGCTCAGCAGCTGGCGCGGCGGCTCCGGCAGCAGGCGGTCGCCGGCGCGCATTTCCTCGCGCGAGGCAATGATGTCGATGCTGGCGGGCACCACCGTGATGAGGTCCTTGTCCTCGACCGTCTCGACGGTGGTCGACTCGCCGCGCTGCAGGCGGGCCTTGCCCAGGTACTGCGCCTCGTAGCCGAGGATCTCGCCCGTGCCCGGGTCCTTCAGCGGCGTGGCGTTGCGGAAGATGCGGAAGTTCTGCACCGGGCCCGGCACCTCGACCAGCGGCGCCTCGGCGGTGCCGCGGGCATAGGCCCGGTCGCCGCGCGACAGCAGCACGCGGCTGTCGTTGCCTGCAACGATGCGCGGCGCGGCCTCGAGCGTGCCGGCGTCGACCACGATGGGTTCGCTCAGGAAGGGTTCGATGATGCTCGGGTTGAGCGTGGGCAGCGCCATGCCGGCCAGCGAGTCGAAACGGGTGCGAGGTGACAGCTTGATGGTGCCGCCGTCGCCGCTCGTGCCGCCGCGGCGCATGGTCAGGCGGGCGCGGCCGCCGCTCTTGTCGAGATAGAGCACCTGGCCCGGGTAGATCCGGTGCGGGTTGGCGATCTCATTGATGTTCATGCCCCACAGCTCCGGCCAGCGCCAGGGGTGCAGCAGGTAGAGGCGGGAGATGGCCCAGAGCGTGTCGCCGGACTTGACCGTGTACTCGTCGGGCGCCTTGGGCGACAGTTCGCTCAGCGGCACGCCGGCCTGGGCCGTCTGCTGCGCGGTGGCGCGCTGCTGCTGGGTGATGGGGTAGTTCTGAGCCCAGGCCGTCGTGGCGCCGCAACTGCCGATCACCGCCAGGGCTGTCAGCGTGGCAAGGAGGGAGGGGCGCTGGCGTTCGGTGAGTCTGAGCTTTTTCATGTCTGGATGGGTGAGCGCGCGACGTATCGCTGCGCATACGAATCTCACAATTTGCTACGAATTCTGCGCTGAAGCCCTTGGGAGGGCAACGTTTTCGGGCTCCCGTGGCGCGTGTCGTCGCGGAATTGGCGAAAATAGCCACAACTTTCCCCCGATTTCATGGCCAAACGAAACATTCTGAGTTACCCGGACAAGCGCCTGCACACCGTGGCCAAGCCGGTGCAGGGCGTCGACGCGCGCATCAAGACCCTGGTCGCCGACATGCTGGAAACCATGTACGACGCCAACGGCATCGGTCTGGCCGCGACCCAGATCGACGTGCACGAGCGCCTCGTCGTGATCGACGTGTCCGAGGAGCGTAACCAGCCGATCGTGCTGATCAACCCCGAGATCACCTGGGCCAGCGAAGAGAAGGTCGTGAACGAGGAAGGCTGCCTGTCGGTGCCGGGCATCTACGACGGCGTGCTGCGTTCCACCTCGGTGAAGGTGCAGGCGCTCGACGAGAACGGCGAGATGCGCACCATCGAGGCCGAAGGCCTGCTGGCCGTATGCATCCAGCACGAACTCGACCACCTGCTGGGCAAGGTGTTCGTCGAATACCTCTCCCCCCTGAAGCGCAACCGCATCAAGAGCAAGCTGCTGAAGCAGCAGCGCGAAGAACTGCGGGAACGAGCCTGAACGCCATGACCATGCGGCGCTTCGGCTCCCTTGCGGCATTGGCGGTTTGCGCGGTCGCGGCGCTCGGGCTCGCAGGTTGTGCCAGCGAACCCACGCGCGTCCAGCCCGGCGCCACCGCCGCCGACACCCTGCAGCGCCTGGGTGCGCCCACCGGCCGCTACCCGCTCAACGGCGGCGGCGAGCGGCTGCAGTACTCGCGCATGCCGGCCGGCTTCGAGGTCACCGACATCGACGTCGACGCCTCCGGCAAGGTCGTCTCGGTGACGCAGGTGCTCAGCGAGGCGCGCTTCGGCCAGGACATCAAGGTCAACCAGTGGCGCCAGAACGACGTGATGGCCTTCTACGGCCGCCCCTATGAAATCACCCGCGTCAGCTCCTTCGACGGCGCTGTCTGGACCTGGCGCTACAAGGCCGTGAACGAGCGCCGCATGCTGTACATCTACATCGATCCGACCGGCGTGGTCCGGCGCTATCACACGGGGGACGATCTCGAATTCGATCGGATCCGGGATTGAGCCGCCTCAGAGTCGTTTTCGCGGGCACGCCCGAGTTCGCGCGCGTCGCGCTCGAAGCCATCGCCGCCGCCGGCCATGAGGTCGTGCTGGTGATGAGCCAGCCCGACCGCCCCGCCGGCCGCGGCATGAAGCTGCAGGCCTCCCCCGTCAAGCAATGCGCCGTGGCCAACGACTGGCCCGTGGCCCAGCCGCGCAGCCTGCGCCTGGACGGCAAGTACCCCGACGAAGCCTCGGCCGCGCGCGACACCCTGCTGGCCGCGAAGCCCGACGTGATGGTGGTCGCCGCCTACGGCCTGATCCTGCCGCAGTGGGTGCTCGACCTGCCCGTGCACGGCTGCCTCAACATCCACGCGAGCCTGCTGCCGCGCTGGCGCGGCGCCGCGCCGATCCACCGCGCCATCGAGGCGGGCGACGCGCAGACCGGCATCACCATCATGCAGATGGACGCCGGCCTCGACACCGGCGACATGCTGCTGCGCGAGGCCGTCGACATCGCCGCCGGCGACAACACCGCCCGCCTGCACGACCGCCTGGCCGACCTGGGCGGAAAGATGATCGTCGAGGCATTGGCGCGCATCGGCTCGCTCGTCCGCACGCCGCAGCCGGCCGAAGGCGTCACCTACGCCAACAAGGTCGAGAAGCACGAGGCGCTGGTCGACTGGGCCCAGCCCGCCGACGCCATCGTGCGGCGCGTGCTCGCATTCGATCCGTTCCCTGGCGCCAACAGCCCGCTGGACGGCGAAACCGTCAAGCTCTGGGCGGCCCATGCGGCGGCGTCGGCCGAACAGGTGGTGCCGGGCACCATCCTCGCCGTGAACGACGCCGGCGTGACCGTGGCCGCCGGCAACGGCTCGGCTCTCATCGTCACCGAACTCCAGCGACCGGGCGGCAAGCGCCTGGCCGTGGCCGATTTCCTGCGCGGCTTCGATCTGAAGCCCGGGCAGGCGTTCGGCTGATGTTCCTCTCGCAAAGCATCCGCAGCCGCCCCGAATTCCGCATCGGCGTGCGCGACATGACCCCGGTGGCGATGGGCATCGGCGCCTGGGGGCTGATGACCGGCGTGGCCATGGTGAAGTCGAACATGAGCCTGGTCGAGGCGGTGGCGATGACGCTGCTGGTCTACGCGGGCAGTTCGCAGCTCGCGGCCATCCCGCTGCTCTTTGCCGGCGCGCCGGCCTGGGTGATCCTGGCCACGGGCTTTTGCGTGAACCTGCGCTTCGTGGTGTTCAGCCTGCACCTGCGGCCCTACCTCATGCACATGCCGCGCTGGCGCCGCATGCTGCACGGCTACCTCACGGCCGACATGAGCTATGCGCTCTTCACGAAGAAGTACCCGAAGCCGCCGCTGACCGTCGCCGAGCAGGAAGCCCAGGAGGCCTACCTCACCGGCAACTACTTCGTGACTTGGGGCGCCTGGATGGGCATGAGCCTGCTGGGCATCGCGCTGGCCAACTTCATGCCCCAGAGCTGGGGCCTGGGCTTCGCGGGTGTGCTGAGCCTGGTGGCCATCGTCTGCTCGATGGCGACGACGCGCCTGCGCGTGCTGGCCGCGTTGATCGCCGGCGCGACGGCCGTGGCGGCCTATGCGCTGCCGCTGAAGCTCAACATCGTGGTCGCCATCGGCGTGGCGGTGCTGATCTGCTTCTGGCTCGAGAAGCAGTTCGGCCTCGACCCGACGGCGGAGGACGACAAGTGAGCACCGCGAACGCGACCACCGACTGGTGGACCATGGGCGTGATCGTCGGGCTGGCCCTGGTCACCGTGCTCACGCGCTGCTTCTTCTTCATCCTCGACCGGCCCTGGGGCCTGCCCGAGTGGGCGCACCGCGCGCTGCACTACGCGCCGGCCGCCGCGCTCGCGGGCGTGATCGCGCCCGAGATCGTCATGACGCAGGGCCACCTGATCACCACGCTGCACGACGCGCGCCTGTACGCGGCGGTGGTCGGCGCGGCCTACTTCTACTGGCGGCGCGGTGTGCTGGGCACGATGCTCGCGGGCATGGCTGTGTACCTGCCGCTGCACCTCGGTCTGGGCTGGTAGGCGGCCGCCGCCGGGCCGCCCCAAGGCGGGCCGCGCCTCCCCCTCGGGGGGTGGAGTTACACGCAGCGAAGCGAAGTGAAAAGCCGGGGGGCTCCGGTTTCTAGTCGAGCTTCACGCCGGCCGCGGCGATGATCTTGCCCCAGCGATCGCTCTCCGCCCGCGAGAGCTTGTAGAAGTCCTGCGGCGTCCCCGGCAGCGCCTCGAAGCCGAAGTCCGCGAACAGCTTCGTCACCTTCGGTGCCTTCATCGCCTTGTGCAACTCGGCGTTGATTCGCGCCACCGCCTCGGGCGGCATGCCGGCCGGGCCGATCAGGCCGTGGAAGGCGTAGGCGTTGACGTCGCTGAAGCCGGCCTCGACGAAGGTCGGCACGTCCGGCAGGGCGCTCGCGCGCTGCGGCAGCGCAATGGCCAGCACCCGCACCTTGCCCGACTTGATGATCGGCAGGCCCGAGGCCAGGTCCAGCATCATCGTCGGCACCTGGCCGCCCATCACGTCGGTCATGGCCGGCGCCGCGCCCTTGTAGGGTACGTGCGTGATCGTCAGGCCGGCCTTCTGCTTGAAGAGCTCCATCGCCATGTGATGCGGCGAGCCATTGCCGGGCGAGGCGTAGCTCACCTTGTCGGGGTTGGCCTTCACGTAGCGCACGAACTCCGCCACGTTCTTCGCGGGAAAGTCGGGGTGCACCACCAGCGCCACCGGAAAGCGGCCGATGGTGCCGATGTAGGTGAAGTCGCTCGCGGGCTTGTACGGCAGCTTGGCGAACATGTGCTCGTTGAAGAGCAGCGCGGCGTTCTCGGCCTGCATGATCGTGTAGCCGTCGGGCTTGGCCTGCATCATCACGCCCACGCCGATGTTCGTGGACGCGCCCGGCCGGTTGTCGATGATGAGCGGCTGCCCCAGCGACGGCTGCATCGCCTCGGCCAGCGTGCGCGCGAGGTTGTCGGTGCCGCCGCCGGCCACGTAGGGCACGATCCATTTGATCGGCTGGGTGGGGTAGGCCGCCGGTTGCGCCGATGCGAAGGGGGAAGTGGCCAGCGCCAGGGCCGCGGCCAGCAGGGGAAGGAATCGCTTCATCGTCTCTTGTCTCCGTTGCTCGTTTTGAAATCCGTTCAGGTCAACTCACTCGCCGCGCAGCGTCTGCCACAGCTGGCGGTCGCGCTCGGCGGTCCACACCACCGGGTGCTCGATGCCGCGCAGCTCGTCGTACGCGCGCGAGACATCGAAGGGCAGCACGTGCTGGAACACGGGCCAGCTGCCGAAGCGCGGCGTCATCGCCGCCTCGGCGCGCGCGAAGCAGCCCTTGAGCGTGTCGCCGGCCGAGATGCCGGCCTTCACGCTCTCGAGCAGCGTCGAGAGGAATGCCTTGGTGAGTGCGATGGCCTCGGCGCATGCGGTCTCGTCCAGCAGCACCGCGCCGCGACCGGGCACCAGCACGCGCGGCTTCAGGGCAGCCACGGCGTCGAGCGTGCCGGCCCAGTCGCCGATGTAGGCGTCGCCGGCATACACGCCGCAGTGGTTCTCGACCACGTCGCCCGAGAACAGCACGCCGCTGTCGGGCAGCCATGCGACGGTGTCGCCGCTCGAATGGCCCCGGCCCAGCGCCATGAGCCGCAGCTCGCGGCCGCCGCCGAGCGGCAGCGTCATCTCGCGCTCGAAGACCGTCGTCGGGATGGTCAGGCCCGGAATCTCCTCCACGCCGGCGAAGAGTCGCGGAAAGCGGCCCACCTCCGAGTCGAAGTCGGCCTGCCCCCGTGTGCGGATCCAGTAGAGCGTGCCCGCGCTCGCGACGATGTCGCGCACCTCGTCGAACGCGCTCGCGCCCATCACGCGCACCGCGTGGTAGTGCGTGAGAACGATGGTGCGGATGGGCTTGTCGGTCACCGTGCGGATGGCCGCGAGGAAGTCGCGCGCCATGCGCGGCGTGGGGCGCGTGTCGATAAGCACGACATGCTCGTCGCCGACGACGAAGCCGCAGTTGGGATCGAAGTCGCTGATGTAGCCGTACACGCCGGGCGCGAGCGCCTGCAGCCGGGGCTTCTGCTCGCGGGTGTCGGAGGCGGATGCGAAGGAAACGGTCGTGGTCATGGCGAGTCTTTCGTCGTCGTGGTGTCTTCTTCGGCCGCCGCGCGGATGCAGGCGAGCAGCACGTCCTGGTCGCCGCACTGGTTGGCCAGCTGCAGCACGAGGCGCGCATTGAGATCGGCGCTCTGCGCTTCGGTGCGGCCCTCGTGCGCGGCGAGCAGCGCCGCGTAGAAGCCGTCGGGGTCGGGGATGCGGGGCTCGGTGATCATGGGTTGCGTTCGTTGGCGGCCAGTACGGTGCGCACTGCGGATGCGATGGCTTCGGGCGTGGCGTTCGCCAGCGCGGCGGCGCGATAGGCGTCGGGGCGCACGAGGACGAGGCTGCCCGCATCGCCTGCGCAGAGATGGCTCGCGAGCCTGTCGTCGGCCTGCAGCGTGGGCAGGCCGCTGTCGCCGCCCACGGCCAGCAGGCGCAGCGGCAGTGACGCCATCGCATCGAGCGCCGCCTGCGCCTGCTCGCGGGTCGGCGCGAACCACAGGCCGATGCACTCGGTGCCCTCGGACAGCAGCTGCATCAGCGTCGTCTCGCGGCCGTCGGTCCAGCGCAGCGACAGGTTCTGCACCGAGCGCGCGCCCTCGGGCAGCAGCGGCGCGGGTGGATAGTCGTTGGCCGCCGACATGCGGCCGGTGTTCACCAGCGCCCGTGCGAACGGATGGCGCGCCGCCAGCGCAACCACGGCGCGGCGCAGCGTGTGCTCGGCCGGTGAGCGCGGTGCGAGGAAGCGCGCCGAGCGGCTCGTGACCTGCAGGTTCTGCTTCGCGGCGGGTTGCCGCTCGGCGTCGTAGCTGTCGAGCAGTGCGTCGTCCGTCTTGCCCTGCGCGACGAGCGCGAGCTTCCAGCCGAGGTTGGCTGCATCCTGGATGCCGCTGTTGCCTCCACGCGCGCCGAAGGGGCTCACCACGTGCGCCGCGTCGCCGATGAAGAACACGCGGCCGTGGCGAAAGCTGTCGAGCAAGTGGTCGCGGTAGCCGTAGGGGCCGATCCAGACGAACTCGAATTCCACGTCCGGCCCGAGCTGCTCGCGCAGCCGTGCGCCCGCCACTTCGGGCTTGCTGATATGGGCGGTGTCGCAGTCCTCGGGCATCTGGTAGTCGATGCGCCACACGCCGTCGGCCATCAGGTGCTGCCACACGCCGCGGCCTTCGTTGAAGGGCGCGTCGACCCAGGTCCAGCGCTCGGTGGGCAGCGGCTTCTTGAAGCGCACGTCGCTGATGCACCAGCGGTCGGTGCTGCGCGAGGAATGCGCGTCGATGCCCAGTTGCGTGCGGATCGGGCTGTTGGCGCCCGTTGCGTCGATCAGCCGGTCGGCCTCGATGGTGTAGCTGCCGGCGGGCGTCTCCACATCGAGGCGCACGCCGTCGGCCAGTTGCTCCACGCGCGTGACGCGGTTCTTCCAGCGCACGTCGGTCAGCCCCAGTTCGAGGATGCGGTCGACCAGGAACCACTCGACGTAGAACTGCTGCAGGTTGATGAAGGGCGGCTGCCTCGAGACGCTGTTGGCCTGCAGGTTGAAGTTGTAGACCTCCTGCTCGCCCGAGAAGGTGCGCCCGAACGACCAGGTGACGCCCTTGGCAGCGATGCGCTCGTAGATGCCAAGGCGCTCGAAGATCTCCAGGCTCTTCTGCGCGTAGCAGATGCCGCGCGACGAGGCGCCGCGCACGCCGACGGTGTCGTCCTCGTCGAGCAGCACGGCATGCACGCCGCGTTGCGCGAGGTCGCAGGCCAGCGTGAGGCCCGAGGGGCCGGCACCGACGATCACGATGGGGTGGCGCACGGGCTTCGTGCTGCCCAGTTCGGGCGGCGGCGTGAAGGGCCAGACCGGCAGCTCGTAGGCCGGCGCGAAAGCGAAGTTTTCCATGTCTCTTCTACAGCGCGTGCGCGAATTCGGCGATGGCATCCGCCGCCCTCGGAATCAGCTCCGGCTGCCCCGCGAGATAGTGGTTGCCGCCGACGATGTCGACGTTGCGGATACGCGATCCGCCCGCCGCCATCCACGCGTCGCGCGTGCTCGGGAAGGTCGACTGGTCACCGGTGTAGGTCAGCAGCAGCTTGGGCACCGTGGTGCGCGCGAGGTTGGTCGGCCCGTCGGCCTGCGAGCGCGACGACCACTGCGACAGGAACGCCGTGAGCGAGGTGGTGCGACCCATCGCGTTGGCCGAGTAGTTCACCTGCCGCGCATCGCCCCACACGCTGCCGGGCAGGCGGTCGTTGGGGTCGAGCGAAAGATCCACGCAGCGCGGATCGGCGTGCGTTCGGTAGACGACGAAGGTCTGGTCGCGTGGCGCGCCCGGCGTGTCGCGCAGCAGCGCGAGGCGGTCGATGCACCACTGCTCGATGCGATCGAGACGTGCCTTCTGCGCGGCGCCGAAGCGCGCGAGGAAGTCGCCGTCGTAGGGCACGCGATGGCGCGCGTCGTACATGTCGAGCTCGGGGTCGACCGAGAGCGGGTCGTGCTCGTCGGTGACCGAGGGGTCGATCCAGTCGCGCATCAGCCGCGTGCGGCCCAGGTGCGCGGCGCACAGCGCGATGCCGTCGACCGGCGGCAGGTCGTCGGGGTGCAGGTGCGTGGGGTCGCCGTCGGGCAGGTGCGTGGCGGTGAGCTTCTCGGCCTGCGCCTGGTAGAAGGCCGAGAGCGCGGCGCCGCCGGAGTTGCCGACGAGGAATACCTTCTCGTAGCCGGCCGCGCGCAGGTATTGCACGCCGGCGCCCAGGTCCTGGATGGCGCGCTCCATCAGCAGCACCGTGTCGTTGCCGACGAAGCGGGAGTTGAGGCCCATGCAGCAGATGCCGCGCTCGGCCAGCGGGCCGATCAGGTAATGGCCCATGAAATTGCTCGTGGGGTGCATCACGATGGCTGCGATCTTCTTCGAGCCCTGCGGCGCGCGGTATGCGCCGTAGATGCGCGGGCGCAGCAGCTGGAGGCCCGACTGGCTCTCCATGGCTGCGCCGGGCTTCACGTCGATGACGGCGAGTTGCAGCTCAGGCATTCGACGCGCTCCTTGCCGCGCGAAGTTCGGCCTTGCGCGCGGTCCATGCGTCGAGGTCTGCCCGGGCACGCAGTGCGTGTTCGTCCATCTCCGATTGCGGCACGGTCGGCGTGGTCAGCTCCACGCGGATGCCGTTGGGATCGAAGAAGTAGATCGATTCGATGATGTGGTGGTCGGTCACGCCCAGCACCTCGACGCCCGCGCCTTCGAGCCGCGCCTTGGCGGCCAGCAGGTCAGCCACCGAATCCACTCGCAGCGCGATGTGGTTGACCCACGAGGGCGTGTTGGGCGAGGGCAGCGCGGCGACGTCGTCGCCCAGGTCGAAGAAGGCGATGTACGAGCCGTCGCGCATCTGGAAGAAGATGTGCACGTAGGGGCAGTACTCGCCGGTACTCGGCACATGGTCGCTCTTGATGACGTGGGCCAGCGGCAGGCCGAGCAGGTCTTCGTAGAAGCGGCGGGTTTCCTCGCTGTCGCGGCAGCGCCAGGCGAAGTGGTGCAGCCCGCGCACGGGCGGTGGTGGGGTCGGCATGGCTCGTGTGTCTCCGGTGAGCCGGTATTGGGCGATGCCGGGTCTTATGATGCAATCGAAATTAATTCATCGATTGATGAAATAACCGTATATATGAACCTCACCCTGCGCCAGCTGCGCGCCTTCGCCGCCGTGGCGGAAACCGGCAGCTTCACCGCCGCGGCGCAGCAGCTGCACCTCACGCAGTCGGCGCTCAGCGTGCTCGTGCGCGAACTGGAGCGCGAGATGGGCGTGCAGCTGCTCGACCGCAACACGCGCCGCGTGCAGCTTTCGGAGGCGGGGCGCGAGTTCCTGCCGTCGGTGCACCGGCTGCTGGGCGACCTTTCCAGCGCGGTAGCCGGCGTCACGGACTTGCGTGACAAGAAGAAAGGCTTGCTACGGCTTGCCGCGCCGCAGCTCATGGCCTGCACGCTGATGCCGCGCGTGATCGCTCTCTACCGCGAGCAGTACCCCGACGTGGACGTGCGCCTGGCCGATACGCTGCCCGAGCACCTGCTCGCAGGCGTGGCGGCCGGCGACGTGGAACTGGCCGTGGGGCAGGACGTGGCCGTCGACGATGCCATCGAGCGCCGCGCGCTGCTGCGCGACCGGCACTGGCTGATCTGCCCCCCCGGCCACGCCTTCGCCAACCGCCGCAAGGTGCGCTGGCACGAGCTCGAGCCCTACACCTTCATCGCCCCCACGCGCGACTTCCGCCAGCGCGTGCTGCCCGAGCTGGCCCCGGCCGAGCGCGACTACATGCTGCGCCCCGGCACGCAGGAGGTGTCGTACATGACCACCGCGCTGGGCATGGTGGCCTCGGGGCTGGGGCTCACCGTGTGCCCGACCTATTCCGCGCCGCTGGTGCGCGCCCATGGCCTGCAGATGGTGCGGCTGGAATCGCCCGACTTCCATCGCGAGGTGTGCATCTACAGCGCGGCGCGGCGCTCGCTCTCGCCGGCTGCCGCGAGCTTCGTCGGGGTGCTCGAAGGCTTCGCGCGCGAACAGCAGCAAAAGGGCTGAAAAGCATCGAAGCGCGGCAAGAGGCGCATAGAGCGGCGTTGGGGCCAAAACTACAATGCAGGCCGACTCCCGTCTTGTGTTTCATCTTCTCCGGATTCCCCCATGAACGTCATTCGCTTCACCGACCTCTGCGCGCAGGGCAAGGCCGCCGGCCAGCGCGTCTTCATCCGTGCCGACCTCAACGTGCCGCAGGACGACGCCGGCAACATCACCGAAGACACGCGCATCCGCGCTTCCGTGCCCTGCATCAAGCTGGCGCTGGACGCTGGCGCGGCCGTGATGGTCACCTCGCACCTGGGCCGCCCGACCGAGGGCGAGTTCAAGCCCGAAGACTCGCTGGCTCCCGTCGCCAAGCGCCTGGGCGAGCTGCTCGGCCGTGAAGTGCCGCTGGTCTCCAACTGGGTCGACGGCGTCGACGTCAAGCCCGGCCAGGTCGTGCTGCTCGAGAACTGCCGCGTCAACAAGGGCGAGAAGAAGAACGACGAGGGCCTGGCCCGCAAGCTGGCCGCGCTCACCGACATCTACGTGAACGACGCCTTCGGCACCGCCCACCGCGCCGAGGCCACCACCTACGGCATCGCGCAGTTCGCCAAGGTGGCTGCCGCCGGCCCGCTGCTGGCGGCCGAGATCGACGCCATCACCAAGGCGCTGGCGCAGCCCAAGCGGCCGCTGGTGGCCATCGTGGCGGGTTCCAAGGTCAGCACCAAGCTCACCATCCTGAAGAGCCTGTCGGCCAACGTCGACCAGCTGATCGTCGGCGGCGGCATCGCCAACACATTCATGCTGGCCGCCGGCCTGAAGATCGGCAAGTCGCTGGCCGAGCCCGACCTGGTCGACCAGGCCAAGGCGGTGATCGACGCCATGCGCGCGCGCGGCGCCGACGTGCCGATTCCGGTGGACGTGGTCACGGCCAAGACCTTCGCGGCCGACGCGGCCGCCACCGTGAAGGACGCGAGCGACGTGGCCGACGACGACCTGATCCTCGACATCGGCCCGAAGACGGCCGCCCAGCTTGCCGCGCAGCTGCGCGAGGCCGGCACCATCGTCTGGAACGGCCCGGTGGGCGTGTTCGAGTTCGACGCCTTCGCGGGCGGCACCAAGGCCATCGCGCAGGCCATCGCCGAGAGCAGCGCGTTCTCGATCGCCGGCGGCGGCGACACGCTGGCGGCCATCGCCAAGTACGGCATCGAGAAGCAGGTCGGCTACATCTCGACCGGCGGCGGCGCCTTCCTGGAAGTGCTGGAGGGCAAGACCCTGCCGGCCTTCGAGATCCTGTCCAAGCGCGCGGCAGGCTGAGGCCGGGTCCCGGGGCTCATTGCGGAAAAACCCATGGGTGACTTCCGCCGGACACACAAAGTGTATACAGTAGCGAATACAAAACGGAGACTACCTTCATGAGCACGGACCGCATCCCCCGCCACGCCACCAAGATCGTCGCCACCCTCGGCCCGGCGTCCAGCTCGCCCGAACTGCTGGAAAAGATGATCCAGGCCAAGGTCAGCGTGGTTCGGCTGAACTTCAGCCACGGTACCGCGCAGGACCACATCGACCGCGCCACCATGGTGCGCGAAGCCGCCCGCAAGGCCGGCCGCGAGGTGGCCATCATGGCCGACCTGCAGGGCCCGAAGATCCGCGTCGGCAAGTTCGCGCAGGGCAAGGTCTGGCTGGAGCCGGGCGCCAAGTTCGTGCTCGACGCCTCGCGCACAGAGCTCGGCGACACCGATGCCGTGGGCCTCGACTACAAGGACCTGCCGCGCGACGTGAAGCCCGGCGACCGCCTGCTGCTGAACGACGGCCTCATCGTGCTGACCGTCGACGCCGTCAGGGGCGAGGCCGTGCACACCACCGTCAAGCTCGGCGGCGAGCTGTCGAACAACAAGGGCATCAACAAGCAGGGCGGCGGCCTCACGGCGCCCGCGCTGACCGCCAAGGACATGGAAGACATCAAGACCGCGATGAGCTTCCAGGCCGACTACGTGGCCGTGAGCTTCCCCAAGAACGCCACCGACATGGAAATGGCGCGCCAGCTGTGCAACGTGGCCGCGGCCGAGTACGGCCACAAGCCCGGCATGATCGCCAAGATCGAGCGTGCAGAGGCCATTCCGAAGCTGGAAGAGATCCTGCGCGCCAGCGACGGCATCATGGTCGCGCGCGGCGACCTCGCGGTCGAGGTGGGCAACGCGGCCGTGCCGGCGCTGCAGAAAAAAATGATCCGCATGGCGCGCGAGATGGACAAGGTGGTCATCACCGCGACCCAGATGATGGAGTCGATGATCACCAACCCCGTGCCCACCCGCGCCGAGGTGAGCGACGTGGCCAACGCCGTGCTCGACGGCACCGACGCCGTGATGCTCTCCGCCGAGACCGCCTCGGGCCGCTACCCGCTCGAGACCGTGCAGGAGATGAGCCGCATCTGCGAAGCCGCCGAGGCAGCAGAAGACAAGCAGCTCGACGCCGACTTCAGCGGCCAGAACTACAGCCGCATCGACCAGTCGATCGCCATGGGCGCACTCTTCACCGCCCACCACCTGGGCGCCAAGGCCATCGTGGCGCTCACCGAGTCCGGCTCCACCCCGCTGTGGATGAGCCGCCACCGCGCGCACATCCCCATGTACGCGCTGACCTCGCGCCTCGCCACGCAGCGCAAGATGGCGCTCTACCGCAACGTGCGCCCGCTGCTGATGGATTCGGAAAGTGACCGCGACACCGCGCTGCTGCAGGCCGAGAACCACCTGAAGAAGCGCGGCATCGTGCAGAGCGGCGACGTCTACGCCATCACCTGCGGCGAGCCTATGGGTGCCCCGGGGGGCACCAACATGCTGAAGATCTGCCGAGCGAGCTGACGGCACCATTCGGGAAACACCGCGGAACCGGCTTTGCCGGGCCGCAGGTGTTGCCCCCTGCAAGGGGGTTGGCGTAGCGACACGAAGTGCGCGAAGCCTGGGGGTTTGCCTATTTCTAGCCGTTCCTGAAGAGGAAGCTGTAGGCGTTCAGCGCTGGCACCCCGCCCAAGTGGGCGTACAGCACCTTCGAGCCCGCCGGGAATTCACCCAGCCGCACCTTCTCGATCATCCCGTGCATCGACTTGCCCTCGTACACGGGGTCGGTCAGCATGGCCTCGAAGCGCGCGCTCAGGCGGATGGCTTCCAGCGTGCCTTCGTTCGGCAGGCCGTACTCGGGGCCGCCGAAGCGGCGGTCGAGCACGATGTCCTTTTCAGTGATGTCGCGGCCCAGCTCCACCAGCTCGGCCGTGTTCTTCGCGATGCGCAGGATCTGCTCGAAGGTCTGCTGCGGCTTGGCCGACGCGTCGATGCCGATCACGCGGTCGGCCCGGCCGTCGGCCGCGAAGCCCACCACCATGCCGGCCTGCGTGCTGCCCGTCACCGAACAGACCACGATGTAGTCGAACTTGAAGCCCAGTTCGGCCTCCTGCTGGCGCACTTCCTCGGCGAAGCCGACGAAGCCCAGCCCCCCGCGCGGATGCTCAGAGCAGCCCGCCGGGATCGGGAAGGGCTTGCCGCCGGCCTTGCGGACGCTCTCCATGGCGTCTTCCCAGCTCTTGCGGATGCCGATGTCGAAGCCCGCCGCGTCCAGCCGCACGTCGGCGCCCATGATGCGTGACATCTCGATGTTGCCGACCCGGTCGTACACCGCGTCGGAGTAGTTGACCCAGTTCTCCTGCACCAGCACGCACTTCATTCCGAGGTGCGCCGCCACGGCCGCGACCTGGCGCGTCTGGTTCGACTGGATGCCGCCGATGGACACCAGCGTGTCGTAGCCGCCTTCGAGCGCCTCGGGGATCAGGTATTCGAGCTTGCGCGTCTTGTTGCCGCCGAAGGCCAGGCCGCTGTTGCAGTCCTCGCGCTTGGCATAGAGGTCGACCTTGCCGCCGAGGTGCGCGCTCAGGCGCTTGAGCGGCTGGATCGGCGTGGGGCCGAAGGTGAGGGGGTGGCGGGGAAACTTCTTGAGGTTCATGGTGCGGCTCCAGCGTGTTGAAGCCCCTGATCGTAGGAAGAAGCGCACGCAACGTGCTCGCGAAGTTTTCCGGCATTAATCAAGAAAAAAATGCAAGATTGCCGGATTGAATATTTTTGTCTTGAAGATTAGGCAATGAGCACAACAAAGTTGCGTGACCCCCCGGAGCTCGACCGCATCGACCGCGCCATCCTGCGCACCATGCAGCGCGACGCCTCGCTGTCGAACGTGGCGCTGGCCGCCAAGGTCAATCTCAGCGCCGCCGCCTGCCTGAGGCGCGTGGAGCGGCTCAAGGCGGCCGGGCTCATCAAGGGCGTCGTGGCGCTGCTCGAACCCGACGCGCTCGAGCTCGGCATGCTGGTGATGATCGGCGTGGTGCTCGACCGCTCCACGCCCGACTCCTTCTCCGACTTCGAGAAGGCGGCGCAGAAGGTGTCGGGTTGCCTCGAATGCCACGTGGTCACCGGCGAATTCGACTACTTCATGCTCCTGCGCACCCGCGACAACGACAGCTTCAACCGCTTGCACGCCGAACAGCTGCTCTACCTGCCGGGCGTGCGGCAGATCCGCACCTTCGTCGTGCTCAAGCAGGTGCTGTCGACCACGCAACTGCCGATCTGACGAAACCGGCACCCGGCGGCGCGCGTACTGTGGCGATGAGTCTTCCCTCCTTCGCCTCGCTCCGCCGGCGCCGCAGCGCTTTCCTCATCGCTTTCTCCGTCATCGCCGCGGCAGTGCTTTCGGCCTGTTCGCCGGTCAAGGTGCTCAACGGCCTGGTGCCCACCGACACCTACCGCTTCCAGGGCGGCATCGCCTACGGCCGGGCGCCGCACCAGCTGCTCGACGTGTACCAGCCGCTGCCGTCCACGCAGCCGGCTTCGGGCGCGCGGCCGCTGGTGGTGTTCTTCTACGGCGGCACCTGGACGACCGGCGACCGCGCCAGCTACAGGTTCATGGGCGAGGCGCTGGCCGCACGGGGTGCCTTGGTGGTGGTGCCCGACTACGGGCTCTCGCCCGCCTTCACATATCCGGCGTTCGTGCGCGACAGCGCGCTGGCCGTCAAATGGGCGCTCGACAACGCAGTCCGGCTGGGCGCCGATCCGAAGCAGGTGTTCGTCATGGGCCACAGCTCGGGCGGCTACAACGCCGCGATGGTGGCGCTCGACGGGCGCTGGCTCGGGGAGGTGGGCGCCAGCCCGGCACAGCTTGCGGGCTGGATCGGCCTGGCGGGTCCCTACGACTTCCTGCCCATCATCGACCCGCAGGCGCGGGTCGCCTTCAACTGGCCCGACACGCCGCGCGACTCGCAGCCGCTGGCGCATGTCACGTCCGAATCGCCGCGCGCCCTGCTCATGGCGGCGTCGAAGGACGACCTGGTCTATCCCGACCGCAACACGGGCCAGATGGCCGCGGCGCTGCGCGCAGCGGGTGTTCCGGTGCAGGTCCGGCTGTTCGACGACTTGAGCCACGTGACGCTGGTCGGCGCCTTCGCCAGGCCCATCCAGTGGCTGGGCGGGCCGGTGCTGCCGCCCGTCATGGATTTCCTGGGGCTGGCGTCGGTCCTGTCCCACAAGGGGGCTCGGTAGAATTAGGGCAGTTTTTCTCGTCTTTCCGTCTTCTTCTTTTCCTAATTCCCGCGAGGTATTTCCCCATGGCACTCGTCTCGATGCGCGAACTGCTCGACCATGCCGCAGCCAATGGCTACGGCATTCCGGCCTTCAACGTCAACAACCTCGAACAGGTCCAGGCCGTCATGGAGGCCGCCAAGTAAACCGGCGCTCCCGTCATCCTGCAGGCCAGCGCAGGCGCCCGCAAGTACGCCGGCGAAGCCTTCATCAAGCACCTGATCCAGGCCGCCATCGAGCAGTACCCGAACATCCCGCTGGTCATGCACCAGGACCACGGCCAGAGCCCGGCCATCTGCCAGGGTGCCATCGACCTCGGCTTCTCCTCCGTCATGATGGACGGCTCGCTGCATGAGGACGGCAAGACGCCCGCCTCCTTCGACTACAACGTCGACGTGACCCGCAAGGTCGTGCAGCTGGCGCACAAGGTCGGCGTGACCGTCGAAGGCGAGCTGGGCTGCCTGGGCTCGCTCGAGACCGGCATGGCCGGCGAGGAAGACGGCATCGGCGCCGAAGGCGTGCTCGACCACTCCGCGCTGCTGACCGACCCCGAGGAAGCCGCCCAGTTCGTCAAGGCCACGCAGCTCGACGCGCTGGCCATCGCCATCGGCACCAGCCACGGCGCCTACAAGTTCACCCGCAAGCCCACGGGCGACATCCTGTCGATCCAGCGCGTGAAGGAAATCCACGCCCGCCTGCCCAACACCCACCTGGTGATGCACGGCTCGTCGTCGGTGCCGCAGGACCTGCTCGAAATCATCCGCAAGCACGGCGGCAACATGAAGGAAACCTACGGCGTGCCCGTCGAGGAAATCCAGGAAGCCATCAAGTACGGCGTGCGCAAGATCAACATCGACACCGACATCCGCCTGGCCATGACCGGCGCGGTGCGCAAGTTCCTGTTCGAGAACCCCGAGAAGTTCGACGCCCGCGAATGGCTCAAGCCCGCGCGCGAAGCCGCCAAGCAGATCTGCAAGCAGCGCTACATCGAGTTCGGCTGCGAAGGCCAGGGCGCCAAGATCAAGGGCGACACGCTGCAGGTCGTCGCAACCAAGTACGCCAAGGGCGAACTGGCGCAGGAAGTGATCTAACCAGGCTCGCCCCCAGGCTGCGCGCACTTCGTGTCGCTTCGCCAACCCCCTACCGGGGGCGGGCCGGCCGCTTCGGGCGGCCGTGCGCGGCGGCCCCCTCGAATGAGCAGGGCCTTTTCACGATCTGCGGGCCACCTTCGATGGTGGCTTTTTTCTGCGCGCACAATCCGAACTCCGCTATCCCGTTTCACCGCACCAGCCCCATGACCACCGTCCACACCTCCTCCATCCAGAGCCTGCCCCTGCTTGCGCGCGGCAAGGTGCGCGACAACTACGCCGTCGGCGAGGACCGCATCCTGATGGTCGCGAGCGACCGGCTCAGCGCCTTCGACGTGATCATGGGCGAGCCCATCCCCGGCAAGGGCGAGATCCTCACGAAGATGGCGCTGGGGTGGTTCGAGCGGCTCGGCCAGATCTGCCCCAACCACCTGACCGGCGATGCGCCCGAGAGCGCCGTCACGGCCGAAGAGGTGCCGCAGGTCACGGGCCGCTCGATGCTGGTCAAGCGCCTGAAGCCGATCCCGGTCGAAGCCGTGGTGCGCGGCTACCTGGCCGGCAGCGGCTGGAAGGAATACCAGGAAAGCCGCTCGGTCTGCGGCGTGCCCCTGCCCGAGGGCCTGACCAACGCCAGCAAGCTGCCGCGCCCCATCTTCACGCCCGCCGCCAAGGCCGCCGCCGGCGAGCACGACGAGAACATCAGCTACGAGCGCGTGGTCGAGATCGTCGGCCCCAAGCTGGCCCAGCAGATCCGCGAGACCAGCATCGCCATCTACGAGACCGCCGCGCAGATCGCCCTGGCCAAGGGAATGATCATTGCCGACACCAAGTTCGAGTTCGGCCTCGACGAGAACGGCACGCTGGTGCTGATGGACGAGGTGCTCACGCCCGACAGCTCGCGCTACTGGCCGGTCGAGGGCTACCAGGCCGCGCTGGCCGCCGGCGCCAATCCGCCGAGCTACGACAAGCAGTTCGTGCGCGACTGGCTCGAAGCCACGAAGATCAACGGCAAGCCCTGGGACAAGACGCCGCCCGCGCCGCGCCTGCCGGCCGAGGTCATCGAGAAGACGGCCGCCAAGTACCGCGAGGCGCTGGAGCGGCTGACGGGCTGATGCCCTCCGCCGTTTCGCCGCCGCAGCAGCGGTAGTTCATCCCGGGCGCGTTGTCGCCACGGGAACAGGGGATGTCCGAACATCTCCGCCTCGCCATCATGTGTGCTCAAAACATGAGGGGTGGGGATATGAAAACCGGAAGCGTTCTTCGTTGGCAGCGCTGCGTGGCGGCGGCGCTCGCCTTGGTCATCGCAGGCTGCAGCAGCATCGATCCCTACCAGCGCAGCAAGCGCGCCGACCTACCGATCAATCAGCTCGGCTACGAGGAGATCACATTCGCCAATGCCAGGCCGCTGGCCGGCAACCTTCAGGGCGCGCTGGGCGCGCTGAAGGACCAGCGGCGCGAGTGGTACGAATCGCTGTCGGCGCAGGCCCGCGTCCGCACGATGACCCAGCTCAGCTTGCTGGGCGTGACGGCGCTGGCGCTGTACGGTGGCCTGAAGTCCGGCGTAACCAGCGACCGCGAGAAGACCCGGCTGGCTGCGGCCGGGGCGGTGGGCTTCACGGCCTATTCGGCAAGCAACTGGTTCGTCAATCCCCATCAGGAGCAGGCCTACGTCGAAGGCGTTCTCGGGTTGACGTGCGCGATGCTGACCATCGAGCCGCTGCGGTTGGACATTGCGAGCTTCGACCAGATGTGGGCCGAGCAGTACCGGTTGACGCAAGCCATCAACAGGCTCGACGCGGAGCTGTTGCGCGCCCAGGCCGTTCATCGCTATGCCCGCGACATCGAACTGCCGCAAGCCCAGGTGCGCCGCGAGGCCGCCACCGCGCTGGGGCGCGCGCGCAGAACCCTGGCTTCCAGCGAGCAGCTGTATGCCCAACTGGGGAACAGCGGGATCATCCTGATGCGAGAAGGGGACCTTGTCTTTGCCCGCGTGGCTGCGCGCGTCAACGCCGCCAACAAGACGGTGTCCAGCCCGGATGAACTGGCGACACAGGCCACGGGAATCATCAGCAAATTCCGGGCGGTCAAGATCGATCCAGGAGAGGGCGAGTCCGAGGCCGCTGGCCGGACGGGGGCGGATACAGCCGGGAAAAAGCCGAGCGGCGGTGATGCACCCGCGGTCGACAAGGACGACGATGACGCGGCGCCGCCGGCAGCAGCCATGACCAGGCGGAAGGCGCAGGCTCTGCTCGACGCGGTCAAGAAGAAGGACGCCGCCGACGCCGATGCCGCCATGGCGCAGATACACAGGAACCTGAAGGCGTCCGAATTGGCGCTCAAGCAGGCCAAGGCGGCAAACGACGTGGCCGCCACTGCCGCGAACAGGAAAGTGATCGATGCCTGCAAGGCTGCGGGGCGCAGCGATTGCGGCCCGCTGAAGGCGGACGACATCGCGCTCAAGCTCGCTTCCGGGACGGCAGATGTCTATGCCGCTCGCCGGCCATTGAGCAATCGCCTGCTCACCTTCAACGACGCACGCAAGGCAGCCGCGCGAAATGCCGGCTGCGTAGGCGGCGGCAGCGCCATGACCGTGTCGCCGGCCGAGGATGCCAAGGTCAAGCCGGGCCAGCGCTATTCCATTACCGTGAACGGCGTCACCAAACCACCGCTGGCGTCGGTCAAGGGGCCCGCAACCGTGGAAGTTCTCGTCGTCAGCGGCAATTCGACTCAGTACATCGTGCGCGTCATCGTGAAGGCCGATGCCAAGGGCACGGTGGACGTCAGCATCTCCGATCAGGGCCTGGCCGTCGAAGAGATCCAGCTGACGGTCGACGCGCCAGCTGCCAAGTAGGGGCGCCTCAGCGCCCCCCGCCGCTGCTCAGCAGCGCCGCCGTCCGCCCGTTGCCGTCCAGCAGCGCCAGCCGGTTCGGCCCCGCCAGCCGGTAGCTCGCGGTGCTTTGCAGCGCCGAGATGAACTGGGCCTCGTTGGCGCCGCGCGTCGGGTCGGTGCAGGCCATGCGGGTCGATGCCATCTGGCCGATCTTCAGCGTGACGCCGGTGCGCGTGAAGGTGCCCGAGATGCGGTTGCAGCCGCCCGAGCCGCTCACCCGCCCGCTGCTGCGGTCGAACTGCACCTGCGCGCCATTACCCGGCGCGACCGGTTCGTCGCCCAGCTGAACCAGTTGCCACGCCGGGCCTTCGATCGGTTCGTCGAGGCTGATGCCGCTCCCGCAGCCGGTCAGGGCGGTCGTCAGTGCCGCCGCCGCGAGGGCGGAAGGCGCGATGCGGCGGGCGAGGCGGGCGAATGAGCGCATGGCCGGTCTTTCCTTTTCAGATCAGATCTGCAACAAGTTGAATCGGGCGTGATCGTATGCGACGGCGCGGGGCTCGCCAATGTCGCGCTTCTTCGCCGCCGGACCATGAAAAAAGCGACCCCGGGGGTCGCTTGCCTTGGCTCGGGTAGATCAGCTCAGCACGATGCTGCTGAGCCGGCGCCGGTAGGTGGCCACCACCGGGTCGTCCGGCGGAATCTGCCCGTCGGCAACCTTCACCTTCGGCGGCTCGATCAGGTCGAGGACGGCGATGTAGGTCTTGCGGGCCAGGTCCTCGCTCCAGGTCTTGTCGCGCATCAGGATGTCGAGCAGCTCGTCCATGGCGTCGGTCCAGCGCTGCGCGGCCATCAGCAGGCGAGCGCGGCCGAAGCGGGCGTCGAAGTCGCGCTTGTTGGCAGCAATCTTCGCGTCGAAGTCGGCGATCGAGGGTGCGGCGCCTGTTACCGGTGCTGCGAAATCGATAGCGTCCATCCAGCGCTGCAGCGCGTCGAAGCGGCGCACCACCGTGGTCTTGGCGATCACCGGGGCGAAGGCCACCTTGGCATCGTCGATGCGGCCTTCCTGCAGCAGCAGCTTGATGTAGTCGAAGCGGGCGTCGTCGTTGGCCGGATCGGTGGCCACGGCGTGCTGCAGCTTCTCGAGCGCGCCCTCGGTGTCGCCACCGGCCAGCGCCTCCTGGGCGGCGGCTTCCTGCGAGGCGGCCTCGGCCTCGTCGGCGTCGGGCACGTGCTTGTCGAGGAATTCGCGGACCTTGTCGGCCGGGATGGCGCCGACGAAGCCGTCCACCGGCTGGCCGTCCTTGAACATCACGCAGAACGGGATGCTGCGCACTCCGAACATCTCGGACAGCTGCGAGGAAATCTGCGGCACCTTGTCGGCGTCGAGCTTGGCCAGCGTGAAGCGCCCGCCATACTCGACTTCGAGCTTTTCGAGCACCGGGCCCAGCTGCTTGCAGGGGCCGCACCATTCGGCCCAGATGTCCAGCAGCACCGGCGTGGCGACCGAGCCTTCGATCAGTTCGGCCTGGAAATTTTCGAGAGTGATGTCGATCATCGGAACCAGCTGGGGGTGAAACGTAAAATTGAAACCATGAACGAAACCATTCAGGTCGGTGTAGTGATGGGCTCGAACTCCGATTGGGAGACGATGCGCAACGCGGTCGAGATTCTCCAGCAATTCGGAATCGGGCACGAAGCCAGGGTGGTCTCGGCCCACCGGATGCCCGATACGCTCTTCGAATACGCCGAAACGGCAGCCGGGCGCGGCCTCGCCGCGATCATCGCGGGCGCGGGCGGCGCGGCCCACCTGCCGGGCATGCTGGCCTCCAAGACCACGGTGCCGGTGCTGGGCGTGCCGGTGGCGAGCCGCCACCTGCAGGGCGTCGATTCGCTCTACAGCATCGTGCAGATGCCCAAGGGCGTGCCGGTCGCCACCTTCGCCATCGGCAACGCGGGCGCGGCCAACGCGGCGCTGTTCGCGGTGGCCATGCTGGCGGTGAACAACCCGGCGCTGCGCGCGAAGCTCGACGCCTTCCGCGCCGCGCAGACGGCAGCCGCCGAGGCCATGACCCTGCCCCCGGCCCCCGCTGGCGAGGCGCCCCCCGTGTCTCCTTTCTCGCCGCAAGGCGGAGGTGCCCTGTGAGCAGCAAGACCGGCGACCTGCCCATCCTCCCGGGCGCCACGCTCGGCGTGCTCGGCGGCGGACAGCTGGGGCGCATGTTCGCCCACGCCGCCCAGCGCATGGGCTACTTCACGGCGGTGCTCGACCCCGACACCGACAGCCCCGCCGGCCGCGTGAGCCACCACCACATCCACACCGACTACGACGACATCGACGGCCTCGCCCGCCTCGCCGGCCTGGCCGACGCGGTGACCACCGAGTTCGAGAACGTGCCCGCGCCCTCGCTGGAGCACCTCGCGGTGGCGCGACCGGTGTCTCCCGCCGCGCCGGCCATCGCCATCGCGCAGGACCGCATCGCCGAGAAGGCGCACTTCACCCGCTGCGGCGTGCCCTGCGCGCCCTACGCCGTCATCGAAACCGCCGCCCAGCTCGCCGCCGTCGACGACAACCTGCTGCCCGGCATCCTGACGACCGCGCGCCTGGGCTACGACGGCAAGGGCCAGCAGCGCGTGAAGACGCGCGCCGAACTGGTCGACGCCTGGCAGGCCACGGGCTGCGTGCCTTGCGTGCTCGAGAAGATGCTGCCGCTCGAATTCGAATGCTCGGTCATCCTCGCGCGCGGCCGCGACGGCCAGATCGTGCACTTCCCGCCGCAGCGCAACCTGCACCGCGACGGCATCCTGGCCGTCACCGAGGTGCACCCGCAGAACATGCCCAAGACGGTGGCGCAGGGCGCGGTCAATTCGGCAAAGAGCATCGCCAACGGCCTGGGCTACGTGGGCGTGCTGTGCGTCGAGTTCTTCGCGCTGGCCGACGGCTCGCTGGTCGTCAACGAGATGGCGCCGCGTCCGCACAACAGCGGCCACTACACGATGGAAGCCTGTGACGTGTCGCAGTTCGAGCTGCAGGTGCGCACGCTCGCCGGCCTGCCGCTGGCGGCACCGCGCCAGCACAGCCCCGCGATCATGCTCAACCTGCTGGGCGACCTGTGGTTCACCGCGGGCGGCGACAAGCCCGTGCCGCCGCGCTGGGGCGAAGTGCTCGCGCTGCCGGGCGCGCACCTGCACCTCTACGGAAAGATGGAGCCGCGCCGTGGCCGGAAGATGGGCCACCTCACGCTCACCGGCGCCACGCTCGAAGCGGTGCGCGCCACGGCCTCGCAGGCCGCGCTGCTGCTGGGCCTGCCGGCGGTGACCACCGCCGACCTCGCATGATCCTCGACGGCCGCTCCCCCGAAGCCATCGCCGAGGCGGCGCGCGTGCTGCGCGCGGGCGGGCTGGTGGCCTTCCCGACCGAGACCGTCTACGGCCTGGGGGCGGACGCGAGCAGCGACACGGCCGTGGCCGGCATCTTCGAGGCCAAGGGCCGGCCCTCCGACCATCCGCTGATCGTCCACGTGGCGGCCGGCATCAAGGGCACCGAATCGCTCTCGCGCTTCGCCCAGCCGCTGCCGCCCTTCGCGCAGAAGCTGGTGCAGGCCTTCTGGCCCGGGCCGCTCACGCTGATCGTCACGCGCCAGCCCGGCGTGGGCGCGGCGGCCGCCGGCGGGCAGGACACCATCGGCCTGCGCTGCCCCTCGCATCCGGTGGCGCAGGCGCTGCTGGAAGCCTGCGCCGAGCAGGGCGTGCCCGGCGTTGCGGGGCCCAGCGCCAACCGCTTCGGTCGCGTCAGCCCGACCACGGCTCAGCACGTGCACGACGAATTCGGCGACGACCTGCTGGTGATCGACGGCGGCGCCTGCGACGTCGGCATCGAGGCGACCATCGTCGACTGCAGCCGCGGCGCGCCCGTGCTGCTGCGCCCCGGCCTCATCACGCGTGCCGAGATCGAGGCTGCCTGCGGCGAGAAGCTTGCCGACCGCGAAGTGCTCGAAACGCCCGATCCGCGCGCCTCCGGCACGCTCGAGGCGCACTACGCGCCGAACGCCAAGGTGCGGCTGATGGATGCCAAGGCGATCCAGACCGGCCTCGACGTGCTGGGCGCGAACGCCGCGCACATTGCCGTATGGTCGCGCGCCGCGGTGCGCAGCCGCTCGCAGCGCGTGGTGCTGCGGCGCATGCCCGACGATGCGGCAGCGAGCGCGCAGCTGCTGTTCGCGGTGCTGCGCGAGTTCGACGCGCAGGGCGTCAAGCTGATCTGGGTGGAGACGCCGCCCGACACGCACGAGTGGGAAGGCGTGAAAGACCGCCTTCAAAGGGCGTCGGCCGCTTGATCCAGAAACACCGTGGAACCGGCTTTGCCGGGCCACTGGTGTTGCCCCCGGTAGGGGGTTGGCGAAGCGCACGAAGTGCGCGCAGCCTGGGGGCGAGCCCTATCCTCCGGCGGCCAGTACACCCTGGAAGAAGCCACGGGCCGATGCCAGGCAGAACGGCGGCGCCAGCGTGCCGTGGTACGCCAGCGTGACCGCCTGCGCCTTGTCCGTTGCGCTGCCCGGCGTGCTTTGCGCCAGCAGCGACTTGGCCTGCGCGAAGCCGGCGCGGGCCGTCGAGTAGGCGTCGATCGCGGCCGAATCCTCCAGGTCGACCACCGCCAGTGCGGCGGCCGGCACGCCCCTGGCGCGGAAGTAGCCCGAGGTGGCGCGGGTGCTCGCGAAGTTCACCGTCGGGTCGTTGGCGCCGCCGCACATCAGCATCGGCCGGGTCGGCGCCCAGTTGCGCAGGTCGTTGGCGATCGCGGCCTTGCGGAAGCCGGTCGACGGCTTGCAGTCAAGCGGCGTGGTGGTGCCCCGCGAGGCCGTCGTGTCCGGCAGTGCGTTGCCGGGGCAGGGGTTGGACTGGATGTCGCCCGCCGCCAGCGTCAGGAAGCTCTGCTTGATGAGGTTGTTGGGGCCGTAGAAGATTTTCAGATCCGAGGTCAGCGGCCCCGGCTTGGCGTCCGCCGGGAACAGCGCGAGCTGCGGCAGCTTGCCGCTGGTGAACAGCGTGCCGGGCGAGGTGCTCGGCAGCAGGGTGTCGATGCCGGTGGCGTACTGGGCCTCGTAGACGTCGCTGGTGGAGCTGTAGACGTTGCCGAACTGCTGCTGCCAGCTGGTCGACAGCAGCGGCACGAACAGCGTGGAGCCCAGCGCCGGCCAGCCCAGGTAGGTGTAGTCGGTCAGCAGGCTGATGGCCGATGGCGCCGACAGCGGCGCCGAGGCCGTGACCGTCTTGCCGGTGGCCTGCATCTCGCGGTGCGCCGCCATCGCCACGTAGCCGCCCTGCGAGTAGCCGGTGATGAAGAGCGAGCCGGCATCGTTCGCGTTGATGCCCGAGAAGGTCTTGCGCGCGGCGGTGAGCGCGTCGACCATGTCCTTGCCCTGCTGGTCGCCGTTGAGGTACGGGTGGTAGGGCAGCGTCGACTTGTCGTAGCCCGCGTAGTTGGGCGCCACCACGATGAAGCCCTGCGCCGCGAACATGGCGGCGACCATCAGGCCCTCGCCGGCGGCGGGCTGGGTGCTGTCGGTCCACTTGGCCAGGTTGTAGGCCTTGGCGGCGGTGGTGCCGTGGGCATAGAGCACCACCGGGCGCTGGCCGCTGCAGGCCACGTCGGTGCCCGTGGGCACCATGATCGCGGCGGTGGCGTTGGTGGCCTCGTTCTTTGCGCCGACGGTGCGGTATTCGAGGTAGCGCAGGTCGATGCCGCACTTGGGGGCGCCAGCCACCTGCAGCAGCGCCTTGCCCTGGTCGCTGGCCTGCAGGCTGGTGGCGAAATGGCTGGCCGACAGCGCTGCGGTCAGCGTGGGCGGGTCGGAGACCACCGAGCCGCGGCCGTTGTCGACGGCGGGTGGCGGAACGCCCACTCCGATGCCTATGCCCCCGCCTCCACCACCGCCGCCGCAGGCGGCGAGCAGCAGCAGGGTCGCGCCCGAGAGCGCCGCCAGGGCGGCCGTCTTGCGTGTCGGAACTGACGGGAGAAGGTGTGGCTGGTTCAAGGCATGTCTCCTGCGTTGGTCTTGTACGGAATAGAACGACCGTCCGATTCTGTGCAGGGGCATGCCCGCGCGCAAGCGGGCGTTTGCCCTCAGAAGACTTCAGTACACAGGGCTACGAACCAGCCACCGGCCTTCAGTTGTCCTGCGAGGCCCAGTCGACCAGCGCGTCGAAGGCCGCGCGCGCGGCTCCGGCGTTCTCGCCGTTGGCGATCGCCACCAGCACGTAGCGCCGCCCGCTCGCGCCGTCCACGTAGCCGGCCACGCCCGAGGCGTCGCGCAGCGTGCCCGTCTTCAGGTGCGCCGAGCCGCCCGAGCGCAGCGTGCGCTTCTTCAGCGTGCCGTCCACGCCCATGGCCGGCAGCGAGGACATCAGCTCCGGCATCAACGGCGAGCGCCACGCCACCTGCAGCATCCTGCCGAGCGCGGCGGCGCTGATGCGCTCGTCGCGCGACAGGCCCGAGCCGTTCTCGAACACCGGCTGCGCCTCGCCCGTGCCGATGCGCTCGCGCCACCATTGGCCCAGCGCCGAGCGCGAGGCCTCGAAGGTGCCGCGGTTCTTCTGCGTGAGCCCGATCGTGAGGAACAGCTGCTGCGCCATCACGTTGTTGCTGTACTTGTTGATGTCGCGGATCACCTCGGCCAGCGGCGGCGACTCGAACTCGAAGGCCGGCTTCAGCCCCGCCGGCACGCGCCCCTCGCGCATCTGCCCGCCCACGCGCCCGCCCATCTCGGCCCACATGCCGCCGATGGCGCGCATGGCGTAGGTGCGCGGGTCGCCATACGCCACGGCCCAGCTTTTCTCGCCGCAGCCGGAGGGGAAGCCGCCGTTGAAGCGGATGCGGTTCACGTCGCTGAAGTCGGTGCGCAGCGCGGCACGCCAGTCGCCACATTCGCCGGGCACGATCGCCACGGTCTGCGGCATCACCACGCTCGCGAGCGGGGGCTCGTAGCTCACCCGCGCGATCTGTCCGGCGCGGTCGGGCGAGAAGGTCATGTTGACCGACTTGAAGTTGACGAGCAGCGCGTCGGGCGAGGCGTTGTAGGGGCGCAGCGGCTCGCCGTCGAAGGCGGCGGGGTCGCCCTCGACCGTGGTCTCGAAGGCGCTGCGGTCGATCACGATGTCGCCGCTCACGGTGGTGATGCCCAGTCCCTGCACGTGGCGCAGCAGCAGCCACATGCGCTCCAGCACCAGCTTCGGATCGCCCTGGCCCTTGATGTAGAGATTGCCGTTGAGCACGCCGTTGTTCACCGTGCCTTCGACGTAGACCGGCGTGGTCCAGTTGTAGGCCGCGCCGAGCAGGTCGAGCGCGGCGTAGGTGGTCACCAGCTTCATGATCGACGCGGGGTTCACCGGCGCCTGCGTGCGCCACGCAAGGCGCGGCTGGCGCGTGCCGTCGGCCTCGGCCACCAGCATGGTCACGGACTCGCGCGGAACCTTGGCGCGGGCGAGGGCGGCTTCGACCTGGGTTGGGAGGGCTTGCTGGGCGAACACGCCGGCCGGGGCCAGCGTCGTAAGGATCAGGGCGCAGGCGGCGCGACGGAAGGCAAGAGGCATCCGCCCATTATCCCGGCGGGAAAACGTGCAGCTTCGCGTGATACAGCAGCATCACCGTCTTGGCGTCGGCGATGCGGCCGTCGGCCACCATGGCCAGCGCCTCGTCGATGCCGAGTTCGAGCACCTCGATGTCCTCGCCTTCCTCGGCCAGCCCGCCGCCCGCGCCGATGCGCATCGAGGGCTCGTAGGGCGCGACGAAGAAATGCAGCTTCTCGGTAACCGAGCCCGGGCTCATGAAGCTCTCGAAGATCTTGCGCACCTCGCCGAGCCGGTAGCCGAGTTCTTCCTCCACCTCCGCGCGGATGCGCTCCTCGGGCGCCGCGTTGTCCAGCAGGCCGGCGGCGGCCTCGATCAGCAGGTCGTCGTGACCGTTGACGAAGGCCGGGTAGCGGAACTGGCGCGTGAGCAGCACGGTGCGCTGCGCGAGGTTGTAGGCCAGCAGCGTGGCGCCGTTGCCGCGGTCGTAGGTCTCGCGGTGCATGCGTTGCCACTGGCCGTCGTTGCGCCGCCAGTCGAAGGCGGTGGTGCGCAACGTGTACCAGTTGTCGGAAAGGAGGGTGACTTCGTGCACCCGGACGCGGTCGTGGATGGTCATGGCGGCGAGCATATGCGCACGTTCGTGCAAAAACAAGAAAAAACGTGCAAACGACGGCACAAGTCGATACCATCGGGCGATGCTCACCAGCCAGCGCAAGCAACACATCCTCTCGGTCCTGCAGCGCGACGGCAACGTCGTCGCGAAGTCGCTCAGCGAAGAACTGGGCCTGTCGGAAGACACCATCCGCCGCGACCTGCGCGAGCTGGCGGCCGAGGGCCTGCTGCAGCGCGTGCACGGCGGCGCGCTGCCGGTCGCGGCGGCAGAGGCCGACTTCGCGGGTCGCCAGCAGCTCGTGCCCGACGAAAAGATCGCCATCGGCCGCGCCGCCGCGCGCCTCGTGAAGCCGGGGCAGGTGGTTTTCATCGACGGCGGAACCACGGCAGTGCAGCTCGCGCGCCACCTGCCGGCGAACCTGCAGGCCACGGTGGTCACGCACAGCCCCTCGGTGGCGGTCGAGCTGGCGTCGCATGCGAGCGTGGAAGTGGTGCTGGTCGGCGGGCGGCTCTTCAGGCATTCGATGGTGGCGGTGGGCTCGGCGGCGATGGCGGCCATCGCGCGCATCCACGCCGACACGTATTTCATGGGCGTCACCGGCGTGCACGCCGAGGCCGGGCTGACCACGGGCGACCTGGAAGAGGCCGAGATCAGGCGCGCGCTGATGGCGTCGGCGGCCGAGACGGTGGTGCTGGCCTCGTCGGAAAAGCTCGGCGCGGCGTCGGCATGGGTGGTGAACCCCGTCACCTCGGCCGCCAGCCTGCTGGTATCGCCGGACGCGCCCGCCAGGGCGCTGGCGCCGCTGCGGCAGGCGGGGCTGACCATCTTGCGCAGCGACAACAACGGCGCATGACCCTGGGGATTGCCCGCCCCTCGATAATCGGGGGATGTCCCCCGTCTCGCCCAAGCTGCTCGCCTTCGACACCAGCACCGAACACCTGTCCGTGGCCGTGCTGCACGGCGACAGGCTGCTGGCGCACAACGGCGCTGGCGGCGCGCAGGCATCGAGCACCCTGCTTCCGCTGATCCGCCAGTTGCTGGGCGATGCCGGCCTCGCGCTGGCCGAGCTCGACGCCATCGTCTTCGGCCGCGGCCCCGGCTCCTTCACCGGGCTGCGCACCGCCTGCTCGGTGGCCCAGGGGCTGGCTTTCGGCGCCAAGGTGCCGCTGCTGCCGGTCGATACGCTGCTCGCCGTGGCTGAAGAGGCGCGTCATGCCTCCGGCGCGCAGCAGGTGGTGGCGGTGCTCGACGCCCGCATGGACCAGATCTACGCGGCGCGCTACGACTTCGCGGCCGATGGCCCGATCGGTGGCAACGACGAGCCCCTGCTGCTGTCGCCCGAAGCCCTCGAAGTGCCCGCCGCCTGGGCGCTCGCCGGCAATGCCTTCGCCGCCTACGGCCCGCGCCTGGCCCCGGCCGCCGCCCGCCACGAGGCGCTGCCGACCGCCACCGCCATGCTTCGGCTGGCCCCCGCGCTGCTCGCGGCCGGGCGCACCGTGCCGCCCGCGCAGGCCTGGCCGCTCTACGTTCGCGATAAAGTGGCGCAAACCACCGAGGAGCGCGCCGCCATCAAGGCGGCCGCCGCTCACTGACCCCGCCGCCAGACCCCGCATGAGCGCCGTCCTCCAACCCGTCGAAGCCCGCCTCGAACCGCTCACCGTCGAGCGGATCGATGCCGTCTGCGCGGTCGAGCAGACGGCCTACAGCCATCCCTGGACGCGCGCCAACTTCACCGATTCGATGGCGGTGGGCTATCACTGCCAGTGCCTGCTGGCCCCCGGCACGGCGCCGGGCGTCGATTCGCCGGTCACCACGCTGGGCGAAACGCTGATCGGCTACTTCGTCGCCATGAAGGGCGTCGACGAGGTGCACCTGCTGAACATCACCGTGGCGCCGGCCTTCCAGCGCCAGGGCTGGGCGCCGCTCATGCTCGAGGCGCTGGGCGGCTGGTCGCGCGCCGAGGGCGCGCAGTGGCTCTGGCTCGAAGTACGCCAGAGCAACCAGCGCGCGCTCGACATCTACATGCGCCAGGGCTTTCGCAGCGTCGGCGTGCGCAAGGGCTACTACCCGGCGCACGACGGCAAGCGCGAGGACGCCGTCGTCATGAGCCTGCGTTTGAACGAAACAGGCTCCGCCTGGGGAGCCTTGCGATGAGTGCGGTACAGACATTGAAGCTCGACGCCCGACAGCGCGCGATGCTCGACGAGATGGGCGTGAAGGTCTGGTGGCCGGTGCCCGAGGCGGTCGAAGTGGCTGCTGCTGCGCCGGCCGAGCCCGAAGCGGTGGCGGTTGCCGAAGAAGAAGTGGCTGTGGTCGAAGAGCGCATGCCGGTCGAAGCGCCCGTGGCAGCACCGGCACCCGTCGCACGACCTGCCGCGGCACCCGCACCCTCTGCCCGCCCGGCCGCGGCGCCGCTCTCGCAGGGCGCGGCCGTGCTGGTCGAGGCGCCGTGCCGCCTCTATGCCGAGGCCGGCGCAGCCGGATCCGCGCAGGGCGGCTGGCTGGTCGTGGCCGACATGCCGCCCGAGGCCGATGGCCGCCACGGCGAGCCCTTCGCGGGCGACGCCGGCCGCCTGCTCGACAACATGCTGCGCGCCCTGAAGCTGCACGATGGCGGCACGCCCGTGCACCTCATGCGCACCCACCGCGGCGTGGCCGCCGGCCAGCCCGGCAGCCCCCGCGCCATGGATGAAGCCTTCGGCGAGCACGCCGCGGCGCTCGCCCCGCGCGTCGTGCTGGCGATGGGCCCGCTGGCGGCGCAGAGCCTGATGCGCAGCGGCGACCCGCTGGGCAAGCTGCGCGGCCGCGTCGTGCCGCTGGATTCCGTGGGCGGCGCGTCGGTGGTGGCGACCTATCACCCGGCGTACCTGCTGCGCAATCCGGCCGACAAGGCCCGCGCCTGGGCCGACCTCTGCCTGGCGGCCGAACAGCACACGCCCGCCCCGAACTGAGGGCGGGAGGCGGGCCGCCTAAAATCGGGCCTCATGACTTTTCTCGACAAGCTGGCCGCCGCACAGCAAAAAAACGGCTCCCTGCTCTGCGTGGGGCTCGATCCGGAGCCCGCCAGGTTCCCGGGGCAGTTCAAGGGCGACGCCAGCCGCATCTTCGATTTCTGCGCCCGCATCGTCGACGCGACGGCCGACCTGGTCATCGCATTCAAGCCGCAGATCGCCTACTTCGCGGCCCACCGCGCCGAAGCCCAGCTCGAACAGCTCATGGAGCACATGCGCCGCAACGCGCCCCATGTGCCCACGATCCTCGACGCCAAGCGCGGCGACATCGGCTCCACCGCCGAGCAGTACGCCCTGGAAGCCTTCGACCGCTACGGCGCCGACGCGGTCACGCTGTCGCCCTTCATGGGCTTCGACTCGGTCGCGCCGTACCTCAAGCACGAGGGCAAGGGCGCCTTCCTGCTGTGCCGCACCAGCAACCCGGGCGGCTCCGACCTGCAGGGCCAGCGTCTGGCGGACGTCGAGGGGCAGCCCTTCCTGTACGAGCACGTCGCCAGGCTGGCGCAGGGGCCGTGGAACCTGAACGGCCAGCTCGGGCTGGTGGTGGGCGCGACCTACCCCGCCGAGATCGAGCGCGTGCGCGAGCTCGCGCCGACGGTGCCGCTGCTGATTCCGGGCGTCGGCGCCCAGGGCGGCGATGCGGTTGCCACGGTGCGTGCCGGCTGGCGCGCCGATGCGCCGATCGTCGTGAACTCGTCGCGGGCGATCATCTACGCGTCGTCGGGCGACGATTTCGCCGAGGCGGCCAAAAACGCCGCGCGCGCCATGCGCGACACCCTGGAAGCGGCCAGGCCCTGAGCCTCAGGCTCTACGGAGGCGGGTAAAAGCCTCGAACTCCCAGTTCCGCATCCCCAGCAGCAGCGTGTAGCCCTCGCGGTCCTTGGCGGCCAGTTTCTGGTCGGTCTGGTGTTGCTGGGCGAAGTCCTGCGCCACGCGCTGCAGGCGTTCCAGGAAGGCGGGCGCCAGCGAGCGGCTGATCTGGCCGTGCACCAGCAGCAGGCCCTCGGCCGGGCCGTCGAAGCCGCCCTTGTAGTAGTCGAGCACCACGTTCTCGCGGAAGAACTCCATCACCGGACCGTGCGGCCGCCAGCGGAAGGTCTTGGCGAGCTTCAGGCGATACCGGTTGAGCGGGCGCAGCTCGATGATGCCGATGCGGTCCAGCTGCGCCAGGAAGCCGATGCACTCGGCCTCGCTCACGCGGTAGGCCGCCACGATCTGCTCCAGCGTCCACTGGCTCAGCACGCTGATGGCCACCAGCAGCAGCTTCTTGTCCTTGACCACGGCCTTTTCCTGCTCGTGCGTCAGCTCCTTCAAGAGCGGCTGGGCGTCGGCCACGCGGCGCGCCAGCTCGGCGAAATCGATCTTCAGCGCCCGGCAGATCGCGTCCACGCGCGACAGCGGCATGTCGCTCTTGGCCAGCATCCGCTTGACGCTGGATTCGGCCATGTCGAGCGACCGTGCCAGGTCGGCGTAGGTCATGCGGGCGCTCTTGAGTTCGTTCTTGAGGGCTTGGACGAGATCGACGGTGGTACTCATGGGCCGGAAGCGTACACGGGCGGCGGGGAGTATCAAGTGGAGATACCGTCAGGTGTGAATTAATGCCTCGTATCGATTCTCGATGCCTGCAGAGCGCCGCGCCCCTAAATTCCGCGACTCGTACAGACCACCCACCGAGGACCGCCATGCTTCTGCCCTCTCTCAGCCGCCGCGAACGCGGGTTGCTTTTCACCTTCGCACTGCTCGCGCTGATCGCCTTCTTCGGCCCCGAGCTGCCGGCCGCCGACATCGCCATCGCCTCGGTGTTCGCCGACAACCGCGCCTGGCACGGGCTGCCCAACGCCATGGACGTGCTGAGCAACATCCCCTTCGTGGTGATCGGCCTGTGGGGCCTGTACCGGCTCAACCGCATCGACCGCTCGCACCAGGAGGCGCTGTCGCAGTTCCCGCTGGCCCCGCCCGCGAGCGACCCGCCGGACAACACGCTGGACTGCGCCTGGCTCTTCTTCGCCGGCCTGATCGCCACCGCCGCGGGCTCCGCCTTCTATCACCTCGTGCCCGACGGCCCCCGGCTCGCGGCGGACCGCGCCGGCATGGCGGTGGCCTTCGCCGGGCCGATCGGGGTGGCGGTCTGCGAGCGGGTGAGCCAGCGCGCCGGCTGGCCCGCCGCCTGGTTCGTGCTGACGGCCGGCCTGCTCTCGGCTGAGGTGTTCCAGGAAACCGGCAACGTCATGCCCTGGGCGCTGGTGCAGTTCGGCGGCATGGCGCTGGTGCTGACGCTGGCGCTGGCCTCGCCGATGCGCAAGTCGGTCGGCCTGAAGCTGGGCTGGGTCATCTTCTTCTACGTGCTGGCCAAGGCCTTCGAGATGGCCGACCACCAGATCTACGAGTTCACGCAGCACACGGTTTCGGGCCACACGCTCAAGCACCTGGCGGCCTCGTTCGCCGGGCTGCCCGTGGTGTTCGCGCTGCGCAAGCTGGAGATGCGCTGGGAAGCCGCGCTGCGGCACAATCCGGGCGCCGCCGCCGTGGCCGCATGAGGAGCACTCTTCGAATGACAAATCCCGCCGCTGCCGCAGCCACGCCCGTGGTCCACGAGGAGAACGCCCACGCCAACCAGTTCGCGCTCCTCGGGCAGCGGCGCTTCGCGCCCTTCTTCTGGACCCAGTTCGCCGGCGCGGCGAACGACAACCTCTTCAAGTTCGCCTTCACCGTCATGGTGACCTACCAGCTCCAGCTGAGCTGGATGCCGCCTTCCATGGCGGGCCTGGTGATCGGAGCGCTGTTCATCCTGCCGTTTTTGCTGTTCTCGGCCACCTCCGGCCAGCTCACCGACAAGTTCGACAAGACGAAGATGATCCGCTTCGTCAAGGATCTCGAGATCGTGATCATGCTGATCGCCGCCTGGGGCTTCGTCACGGCCAACGCGGTGGTGCTGCTGGGCTGCGTGTTCCTCATGGGGCTGCACTCCACGCTGTTCGGGCCGGTCAAGTTCGCCTACCTGCCGCAGGTGCTCGACGCGCGCGAGCTCACGGGCGGCAACGGCATGGTCGAGATGGGCACCTTCGTCGCCATCCTGCTCGGGCAGGTGGCGGGCGGTCTTCTGGTGGCGGTGCCGCAGATCGGCCACACCAGCGTGGCCGTGGGCTGCGTGCTGCTGGCGCTGGTCGGCCGCGGCGTGGCGCAGGCCATTCCGACCGCGCCGGCCACCGACCCGGGGCTGGTCATCAACTGGAACCCGGTCAGCGAGACCTGGCGCAACCTCAAGCTCGCGAACGAGAACGTGGTGGTGTTCCGCTCGCTGCTGGGCATTTCGTGGATGTGGTTCTTCGGCGCGGTGTTCCTGAGCCAGTTCCCGAGCTTCGCCAAGGAAGTGCTGCACGGCGACGAGCAGGTGGCCTCGCTGCTGCTGGTGGTGTTCTCGGTGGGCATTGGCGTCGGCTCGCTCCTGTGCGAGACGCTGAGCCGCCGGCAGGTGGAAATCGGCCTGGTGCCGCTGGGCGCTATCGGCATGAGCGTGTTCGCGATCGACCTGTACTTCGCCTCGCGCGGGCTCGCTCCCGCCACGCACGACATGGGCATCGGCACCTTCGTGCACCAGACCGCGCACTGGCGCGTGATGGCCGACCTGGCGCTGCTGTCGCTGTTCGCTGGCCTCTACAGCGTGCCGATGTACGCGCTGATCCAGCTGCGCAGCCAGCCCACGCACCGCGCGCGGATCATCGCGGCGAACAACATCCTCAATGCGCTCTTCATGATCGGCAGCTCGGTCATCGCGGGCGCGCTGCTGGGCGCGGGCTTCACGATTCCGCAGATCTTTTTGTTCACCGGCATCGCGAACGCGGTGGTGGCGTTCTACATCTTCATGCTGGTGCCGGAGTACCTGCTGCGCTTCGTGGCCTGGGTGCTGTCGCGCTTCGTCTACCGCTTCGACATCAAGGGCGAGACGCACATTCCCACCGAGGGCGCGGCCGTGCTGGTGTGCAACCACGTGAGCTTCATCGACGCGGTGCTGCTGATGGCGGCGAGCCCGCGGCCGATCCGCTTCATCATGGACCATCGCATCTTCAAGGTGCCGGTGCTGGGCTGGTTGTTCAAGCTGGCCAAGGCGATCCCCATCGCGCCGCAGAAGGAAGACCCCGCGGCCTACGAGGCGGCCTTCGCCAAGGCGCTGGACGTGCTGCGCGAGGGTGACCTGCTCGCCATCTTCCCCGAGGGTGCGATCACGCGCGACGGCACGCTGCAGCCCTTCAAGGGCGGGGTGATGAAGATCATCGAGGGGGCGCGCGCCGAAGGCATCGAGCCGCCGGTGATCCCGATGGCGCTGACCAACCTCTGGGGCTCGTACTTCAGCCGCATCGAGCTGCGCGGCGGCGAGCAGGTGGCCATGGCCAAGCCTTTCCGCCGCGGCTTCTTCAGCCGCGTGGGCCTGAACGTCGGCGCCCCCGTGCCGTCGGCCGAAGTGCAGCCCGAGTCGCTGCGCCAGCGTGTGAGCGCCCTGCTGGGCGCCTGAGCCCCCGAAAAGTATCTCTTGCGGATACCAGCGGAGCCGAAAACCGCAACTGGTGCAAGCATTCAAGCCTCGCGGTGCGGGAGCGAACCATCATTCGCTCACCTTCACTACGCCGCGAGGCACACATGCAACCCCTCTCATCCTCCACGACCGGCTTCATCCAGCGCGACACGCGGGCCTGGCAGTTCCAGGCCTGGACCTCGTTCGCGATCGCCGTCTTCCTGTGCGCCACCGGCCTGAGCTGGCTGCCGGACGAGGCGCTGGACCGGGCGTTCATGGTGATGGGCTACGTGTTCTGCCTGAGCACCGCCTTCATGCTGTCGAAGTTCGTGCGCGACAACCAGCAGGCGGCCGAGCGCGGCGCTGAAGCCAGCCGCGACGTGCCGATGTGGAAGCTGGTCGTCTGGGGCAGCTTCTTCATCGCGATGGGCCTGACCGGCTGGGGCCTCGTGCGCATGGAGATCAACGAGGCCTACAAGGCCTTCCTGGGCGTGAGCTGGCTGTTCCTCATCAGCTCGGCCTTCACGCTGGCCAAGACGCTGCGCGACCGCCATGAGGCCGACCTGGCCGAAGCCCGGATGCAGGGCCGCCGCATGGCGCGCGCAGAAGCCGCCGCCGCTGCCGCCGCCGAATGATCCACACGACCGAAGAACGGAGACCCATCATGATCAGGAAGTCGATTGCCGCCGCCCTCGTCGCCGCCAGCACTGCCTTCGCCGGTGTCGCGGTTCCCATGCAAGCCAATGCGCAGAGCGACGCCTCGCTCGCCCTCTCGCTGATGCCAGTGGCGTCGGTGGTGGTCGCGGGCTCGGCCGTCGGAGCCTCGGCAACCACGGCGGTCGCGCTGCCTGCCGCGCTGTCGGTGGGCGGCTCGACGCTCGCCGTGGTCGCTGTCGAGGCCTCGGTCGACGGCACGGTGTACGTGCTCGAACGCGCCTCCGACGGCGCGCGCGCCAGCATCAAGGTCTCGGGCCGGGTGGCCGAAGGCACGGCGAAGGCGGTGGGCACCAGCGTCCTCGTCACCGTGATCGGCTCGGGTGTCGTGCTGTCGGCAGCCGGCGAGGTTCTGGCCTTCGTGCCCAACGCCATCGGCCGCGCGCTGCTCCACAACGAGAGGTTGTCGTGAACCGCGCGCTGGCGCCTCTGCTCGCGCTGGCCGTCGTGGCGGCCTTGCTGCCGATGCAGGCGCAGGCCGGCCGCTCCTGCGAGCAGGTCAAGCCCACGCCCGACGTGATCGTCAAGGGCATGCGGATGGCCGAGCGCACCTCGCAGGCGCTCGACGCCAGCGGCGCGCGCGTGGTGATCCTCGCGCGCGCCGGGCAGGACCTGAGCAAGTACGGCCTGCGCTATTCGCACCTGGGCTTTGCCTACAGGACCGAGGCCGGCCCGTGGCGCGTGGTGCACAAGCTCAACCAGTGCGGCACCGCCATCGCCGAGGTCTACCGCCAGGGGCTCGGCGAGTTCTTCCTCGACGACCCGTGGCGCTACGAGGCCGCGTGGGTGGTGCCCACGCCCGAGGTGCAGGCGCAACTGCTGGCCGCGCTCAACGAATCGCCCGCGCGCATCGTGCGGCTGCATGTCGAGCCCTACAGCATCGTGAGCTACGTGTGGGGCCGCAAGTACCAGCAGTCGAACCAGTGGGCCATGGAGACGCTCGCCGCAGCCGTGGAGCCCGCCACCATCGCCAACCGCGCGCAGGCGCAGGCATGGATGCAGTTCAAGGGCTACGAGCCCACCACGCTGAAGCTGGGCCCGCTCACGCGGCTGGGCGGGCGGGGGGGTTCGGCCAACGTGGCTTTCGACGATCATCCGAACGACAAGCGCTTTTCGGACCGCATCGAGACGGTGACGGTCGACTCGGTGTTCGCCTGGATGCCGCGTGCCGGGTTGGGCGCGGCGCCGGTGACACTGAAGCTCCAGTGAGAAAGAACAAGGAGAAAACAACATGAGCAAGTCCCTGAGACTTTCCGAGAAATGGTTCCGCCGCGGCCTCTGGCTGGTGGCGCTGGTGTTCGCGAGCTTCCTCATCGGGCTCGGCAGCACCGTGGTGAGCGACCTGCCGCAGGTCGAGCGGGTGCGCCAGCTCGACGACTTCATCGACAAGCCAAGGGCCGAGCCGCTGCGCGCCACCATCAAGGCCTCGGAAGCCGCCGAGCTGCAGGCCGCGCGCGACCTCGACCAGATCCGCCTGCAGCTCAACGCCGCGCAGCAGGCCAGCGCGAACGCGCGCGAGACCTTCGGCAACTGGCTTTCCACGCGGCGCGCCACCGCGCAGCCCGACCAGGACACCGAGCTCATCGCGCGCACCAAGGCGCTCGACGCCTTCAAGCAGAAGGAAGAGGAGCTGCAGCGCAAGGTCAATGCGCAGCAGCAGATCGCGCTCGACGCGCGCCAGGCCGAGCAGGGCGCGCGCACGGCGCTGTCGGTGCTGGAGTACGAGGCGCAGCGCAAGCTCGACGCCGAATATCGCCGCATCGAGTTGCGCGTGTTCGCCTACCGGCTGGCGCTCACGCTGCCGCTGCTGGTGGTGGCCGGCTGGCTCTTCGCGAAGAAGCGCAAGAGCACCTACTGGCCGTTCGTGTGGGGCTTCATCTTCTTCGCGCTGTTCGCCTTCTTCGTCGAGCTGGTGCCCTACCTGCCGAGCTACGGCGGCTATGTGCGCTACGTGGTGGGCATCGTGCTCACGGTGCTGGTGGGGCGCTACGCCATCGTCGCGCTCAACAGCTATCTCGCGAAGCAGAAGCTGGCCGAGCAGCAGCCCGACCAGGTGCGGCGCGAGGAACTCAGCTACGACACCGCGCTCGCGCGCCTGGCCAAGAGCGTGTGCCCGGGCTGCGAGCGTCCGGTGGACCTGAAGAACAACGAGATCGACTTCTGCCCGCACTGCGGCATCGGCCTGTTCGACCACTGCGGCAAGTGCGACACGCGCAAGAGCGCGTTCTCGAAGTTCTGCCACGCCTGCGGCACCTCGGCCGCGCCGCGCGTGCTGCCGCCGCTGGACACGGCCGAGGCGTAGTCTGCGAATTCGGTCACGGCTGGCGGAACGATCGACACACCGTGTAGCGGGCACGCCGCACGGTCGTGCTACAACCGCCCGCGGCGACACAAATGTTGCCGCAGCCTTCCCAGCCACCTCTTCAACGGAGCATTCGCATGAGCATTTTTGGCAGCATCCTTTCCAAGATCTTCCCGGGCGCCAAAGCCGCTGAGGCCCCCGCGCCTGCCCCCGCCGCCGCGGCGCCAGCCGATGCACCCGCACCCGCCGTGGCAGCGCCGCCGCCCGCCATTCCGCTGGGCGACGTGGCCGCCGTGCTCGACGCCATGCCCGGTGCGAGCAGCCTGAACTGGCGCACCTCCATCGTCGACCTGATGAAGCTGCTGGGCCTGGACAGCAGCCTCGACGCGCGCAAGCAGTTGGCCGCCGAGCTGAGCTACGGTGAAGACACCAGCGACAGCGCCAAGATGAACATCTGGCTGCACCGCCAGGTCATGACCAAGCTGGCTGCCAACGGCGGTACGGTTCCGGCGGAACTTCGCGACTGATCCGCTCGCAGCGCAGACAGGAAAGCCCGGCATGCCGGGCTTTTTTGCTTTATGGAGAGGGCGAAAGGCTTCAGGTCCAGCCGGCATCCACCACGTAGTCTTGCGCGGTGCACATGCGCGAATCGTCCGCCGCCAAGAACAGCGCCATCGCCGCGATGTCCTCGGCCATCACGCGCCCCGGCAGGCATTGCGCCGCATCGATCTCCGCGCCCGACTCGGGCTTGACCCACAGCTTGATCTGCCGCTCGGTCATCACCCAGCCCGGCACGATCGAATTCACTCGGATGTTCTGCTTGCCAAGGTCGCGCGCCAGCGAGCGCGTGAGGCCGCGTGCCGCCGCCTTGCAGGCCTGGTACACCGGGTAGCCCTTGCCCTTGATCATCCAGCTGATGGAACCGAAGTTGACGATCGATCCGCCGCCCAGCGCGCGCATGTCGTCGGCCACCGCCTGCGCGGCGAAGAACTGGTGTTTGAAGTTGACGGCCACGAGGCGGTCGAAGTCCTCGTCGGTCACGTCGGCCATCTCGTGGCGGCGGTCGTTGGCCGCGTTGTTCAGCAGCACCGAGACCGGCCCGAAGCGCTGGCGCACCGCATCGATGGCGGCGGCGAGGGCGGCCGTGTCGGTCACGTCGCAGCGCACGAACAACGCCGGATGCTGCCCCTGCAGCTGCGCCGCGAGCGCGTTGCCGGCAGCCGTGTCGAGGTCGCAGAAGCCGACCTTCGCGCCCTGCACATGAAAGGCCCGTACCAGCGATTCACCGATGCCGCTGGCGCCGCCGGAGATGAACACAGTGCGCCCGGCCAGAGAGGGATAGCGGGCGGTGTAGGGCGAAAGTTGTGATGCGTCGGTCATGTGGATGCAGCAACGGCGTTGGAGACGGACGGCAAGCGTAGCGGATAGCGGCCGGCCGGTGTATGGCTTCCGGTGAATGGCCGGCACGCACGCGCGTGGCTACGCTTGCTCCCATGAAGATCAGGACACTGCCCCGCCGCCGCACCCTCATTGCGTTCGCGATGCTCGTACCCGCCGCGCTGGCGGTGCGCTCCGTGCGGGCCCAGGCAGCCGCGTCCGGTGTCCAGCTCTTCAAGGTGGTCTCGTCGCGCGACGAGGTGATCGTGGGCGCCGATGCCGCACTGCTCGGCGCCGGCTCGGGCCCTGCCGTGGAACGGCTGGCCGCGCAGCTCACGGCCAAGGGTCAGCTCACGCTCTGGCAGTACGCCTCGAGCAAGGACGCGGGCGGCGCGCTGGTGCAGGCGCCGCTCAGGCAGATCGTGGTTTTCAAGAACGATGCGCTGCGCATCGAGCCCTACGCCACGCCGCTGCCGATCCAGCCGCTGAAGTAAGACGAAGCCTCAGACGCCTCGCGCCCGCTCCGACTTGAAGCGCGCGCGGAACTCCGTGAACGTGCCCGCGTCCAGCGCCTCGCGGATCTCGCTCATCAGGTTCAGGTAGTAGTGCAGGTTGTGGATGGTCGTGAGCATCGGCCCGAGCATCTCGCCGCAGCGGTCCAGGTGATGCAGGTAGGCGCGGCTGAAGCCCTCGCGCCCGCCGTCGTTCCAGCTCACGCCCGAGGTGCCCGCGCAGGCGTGGCAGGTGCAGCTCGGGTCGATGGGCTGCGGGTCGCTCTTGTGGCGCGCGTTGCGCATCTTCAGGTCGCCGAAGCGGGTGAAGAGGGTGCCGTTGCGCGCATTGCGCGTGGGCATCACGCAGTCGAACATGTCCACGCCGTCGGCCACGCCCTGCACCAGGTCTTCGGGCGTGCCCACGCCCATCAGGTAGCGCGGCTTGTTCGCGGGCAGCCGGTGCGGCGTGTGGCCCATGATGTGCAGCATCTCTTCCTTGGGCTCGCCCACGCTCACGCCGCCGATGGCGTAGCCGGGAAAGTCCATGTCGACCAGCGCCGCGAGCGATTCTTCGCGCAGGTTCTCGTACATGCCGCCTTGCACGATGCCGAAGAGCGCGTTCGGGTTCTGCAGGCGCGAGAACTCCGCCTGGCAGCGCTTCGCCCAGCGCAGGCTCAGCTCCATCGAGATGCGCGCCTCGGCCTCGGTCGTGATGTGGCCCTTGGTGTCGTAGGGCGTGCACTCGTCGAACTGCATCACGATGTCGCTGTTGAGGATGGTCTGGATCTGCATCGAGACCTCGGGCGTGAGGAACAGCTTGTCGCCGTTGACGGGCGATGCGAACTTCACGCCCTCCTCGCTGATCTTGCGCATCGCGCCGAGCGACCACACCTGGAAGCCGCCCGAGTCGGTGAGGATGGGCTTGTTCCACTTCTCGAACTGGTGCAGTCCGCCGAAGCTTTCCATCACGTCGAGGCCGGGGCGCATCCACAGGTGGAAGGTGTTGCCCAGGATGATCTGCGCGCCCATCTCTTCGAGGCTGCGCGGCATCACGCCCTTGACCGTGCCGTAGGTGCCCACGGGCATGAAGATCGGCGTCTGCACCTTGCCGTGGTTGAGCGTGAGCGTGGCGCGGCGCGCGTGGCTGTCGGGGTCGGTCTTGAGGAGTTCGAAGTTCAGCATGTCGTTCAGTCCTGGGTGCGTGCGAGCAGCATGGAGTCGCCATAGCTGAAGAAGCGATAGCGCTCCGCGATGGCATGGGCATAGAGCGCCATCACCCGCTCGTAGCCCGCGAAGGCCGAGACCAGCATCATCAGCGTGCTCTTCGGCAGATGGAAGTTCGTCACCAGCAGGTCGACGTGCTCGAAGGCGAAGCCCGGCGTGATGAAGATGCGCGTGTCGCCCGTGGCCTCGCCGCTCTTTGCCCACGATTCGAGCGTGCGCACGGTGGTAGTGCCGACCGCGACGATGCGTCCACCGCGTGCCTTGCACTCGGCAATGGCGCGCTGCGTGGCCTCGGGCACCTCGTAGCGCTCGGCGTGCATCGTGTGCTCTGAGATGTTCTCGGTCTTCACCGGCTGGAAGGTGCCGGCGCCCACATGCAGCGTGACGTTGGCGCGTTGCACGCCGTTCGCCTCGAGCTCGGCCAGCAGGCCTTCGTCGAAGTGCAGCGCGGCCGTGGGCGCGGCCACCGCGCCGGGCACGCGCGCGAACACGGTCTGGTAGCGGCTCTCGTCGTCGGCCGAGTCGGTGTGCGTGATGTAAGGCGGCAGCGGCACGTGGCCGCAGCGGGCCATCAGCGCATAGGGGTCTTCGCCTGCGTCGCTTTCGAAGCCGAAGCGGAACAGAGCGCCGTCTTCCTCGGGCCAGCGGCCGAGCAGCGTGGCGCGGAAACCGCCGACCATCTGCAGCGTGGTGCCCACGGGCGGCTTCTTGCTGACCTTCATGTGCGCGACCACCTCGTGGCCCTGCAGCACGCGTTCGACCAGCAGCTCGAGCTTGCCGCCCGTCGGCTTCTCGCCGAACAGGCGGGCCTTGACGACGCGCGTGTCGTTGAAGACCAGCAGGTCGCCCGAGCGCAGCAGCGAGGGCAGGTTCTTGAAGATGCGGTCGACCGGTGCGGGCCCCGTGCCGTCGAGCAGGCGGGAGGAGGTGCGTTCGGTGGCCGGGTGTTGCGCCACCAGTTCGGGTGGCAATGCGAAATCGAAATCGGAGAGCGTGAAAGCGCGCATGTGCTTGAGGGCCGGACGGGCCCGTTCCAAGAAAGACGGGAAGACGGGGGATGCGACCCGGATTGTCCCATGCCGTGAAAGCCGTCCGTTTTCGCGGGGCTGTCGAGGCAGAATCGGCGGATGGTCGATTCACAAGTAGCGCGTGTTCCGTCGGGTTCATCGTCCGGCCCCTCCGAAGGCGAGCTCTTCAAGAAGATTCTCGGAAGCGCATGGCAGGGCCTGCATCCCGACATCCGCCGACGCTTCGACAAGAACCCGTCGCCGGGCAAGGCGCTGCATTACCTGGGCTCGCTCAGCGAACTGCGCTGCTCGCGCTTCGGCAAGCTGTTGGGCCACATCACGCAGCCGATGATCCAGGGCGCGCTGATTCCCTACAGCGATGCCAACTTCCCGGTGGAGATCCAGGTGTATGCGAAGCCGCAAGACCCGGCGATCTACAAGCAGCGCATCTACCGCCTGCATAGTCGCAAGCCGATCCAGTTCACCAGCTTCATGCGCGAGAGCGAGCGTGGCGAGGTGCTGGAATACGTGGGCATGGGCCTGGGCATGAAGCTGGTGCTGAGTGTGGAGAACGGCAGCCTGCATTTCCAGAGCGACGGCTATTTCTGGGACCTGTTCGGCTGGCGCATTCCGCTGCCGGGCGTTTTCACGCCGGGCAAGACTTTCCTCTGGCATCACAACGAGACGCCCGAGCGCTTCAACATCCGCATCGAGATCCGGCACTGCCTGATGGGCACGACCTTCACCCAGGTCGGTGTGTTCGAGGAGATCCCGGAACCGAAGGCGGTGCCCGCGTGATCGACACGCACCTGCTCGCGCTGCAGCTCATGGCCGCGCAAGGCGCGCTGGGCGCGTTCGACACGCTCTACCACCACGAGGGCACCGAGGCACTGCCGCGGCGCGGCACGGCGGGGCGCGAGCTGGCGATCCACGCGACGCGTTCGTCGATCTACTGCGCGCTGTTCATCGGGCTGTCGTCGTGGGCCTGGCACGGCGCATGGGCGTGGGTGCTGCTCGTGGTGTTCGGCGTCGAGATCGTGCTCACGCTGTGGGACTTCGTGGTGGAAGACGGCAGCCGCCTGCTGCCGCCCACCGAGCGCGTGACGCACACGGTGCTGGCCATCAACGCGGGCGCCTTCATCGCGCTGCTGGCGATGAGCGCGACGGGCTGGGCCGCGCAGCCGACCGCGATGGTGTGGCAGCCGCAGGGCTGGCTCGGCGCATTCCTGGCGCTGTGCGGCGTGGGTGTCGGCCTGTCGGGCCTGCGCGATGCCTTCGCGGCGCGGGCCCTGTTCAGGCGCAGCGCGCAGGAACACGTCCGTGCAGTCGAGGCGCCGGTGCGCTTCGGCTCCAGGCCGCAGCGTGTGCTGGTGACGGGCGGCACGGGGTTCATCGGCCAGCTGCTCGTGCGGCATCTGGTGGCTGATGGGCATGCCGTGACGGTCTGGACGCGCGACGCGCGATCGGCCGCCTGGGGCTTCGGCGGCGTGGTGCGTTGCGTGCAGTCGCTCGACCGGATTCCGGCGGCCGACGATGTCGACGTGGTCGTCAATCTCGCGGGCGCGCGCATCCTGGGCATGCGCTGGAGCGAACGACGCAGGGCGCAACTGCTGCAAAGCCGCGAAGGGCTGACGCAGCAGCTGGTCGCATGGATCGCGGCGCGCCCGCGGAAACCTTGGCTGCTGCTTTCCGGCTCCGCCATCGGCTACTACGGCGTGCAGCCGCAAGGCGACGCCAGCGAACTCGCAGAAGACGCGCCACCGCAGGCGGTCTTCATGTCGCAACTCTGTCAGCGCTGGGAGCAGGCGGCGCGATCGGCCGTCGCGCACGGCGTGCACGTGGCCTGCATGCGATTCGGCTTCGTGCTGGGCCATCAGGGCTCGCTGCCGCAGTTGCTGCTGCCGATCTCGCTGGGCATGGGCGGACGTCTGGGCAGCGGGCGACAGTGGCTGTCGTGGGTGCACGTGCACGACTTGATCCGCGCCATGGCGCATGTGTGGACCGAGACGGAGAAGGCTGCCTCGCCGGCGGCAGCGCAGGCGTTCAACTTCACCGCGCCTGGCGCGCTGAGGCAGGAAGACTTCACCCGCATCGCCGCCAGCGTGCTGCACCGGCCCTGCTGGATGCCGACTCCCGCCGCGCCCGTCAGGCTGTTGCTCGGCGAGCAGGCCGACCTGCTGCTCGAAGGCCAGCGCGTGGTGCCGGCGCGCCTGCTGCAATCCGGCTTCCGGTTCATGTTCCCCGATGCCCGCAGCGCCTTGACGGACCTTTGCCGTCCACGCTAGAAGCCTTGTCCGTGCCCGCCAAGAAAGCCCCGACTCCTTCCGAAGCGAACGTCGCCACCGCCGCGCCGTCGCCGCCGGGCGCCGGCCTGAGCCAGGTCCAGCGCGCGCTGCGCAAGCTCGGCCTCGTGCGCGACATCGACTTCGCGCTCTACCTGCCGATGCGCTACGAGGACGAGACGCGCATCGTGCGCATCGCCGACACGCGCGACGGCGACATGGCGCAGGTCGAGGGCGTGGTCACCGAATGCGAGGTGGTGTATCGGCCGCGGCGCCAGCTGCTGGCGACCATCGACGACGGCAGCGACACGTGCCAGCTGCGCTTCTTCAATTTCTACCCTTCGCAGCAGAAGCAGCTCGCGGTCGGCGCGCGGGTGCGCGTGCGGGGCGAGGTGCGAGGCGGCTTCGTGGGGCGGCAGATCATGCATCCGACCGTGAAGGCGGCCGGCACCGCGCTGCCGAATGCGCTCACGCCGGTGTATTCGACCGTGGCCGGGCTCGCGCAGCCGGTGCTGCGGCGCGAGGTGCGCTCCGGCCTTGCGCGCTCGGTGCTCGACGAGACCATTCCCGTGCAGATCGGCTTTCGCGGCGCGTGGGACCTGCGCGCCTCGCTGACTTTCCTTCACTACCCGACGCCCGACGTGGCGATGGCCACGCTCGAGGACCACAGCCATCCGGCATGGCAGCGCATCAAGGCCGAGGAACTGCTCGCGCAGCAGCTCTCGCAGCTGCAGGCCCGGCTGGAGCGCGCGGCGCAGCGCGCACCGGTGCTGCCGCCCGCACCGCCCGAGCCGGATGCGGCCTCGCTGCATTCGCAGCTGCTCGCCGTGCTGCCCTTCGGGCTCACGGGTGCGCAGCAACGCGTCGGCGAGGAGATCACGCGCGACCTCTGCCGCGAGATCCCGATGCACCGCCTTCTGCAGGGCGACGTGGGTTCTGGCAAGACGGTGGTGGCGGCTCTGGCTGCGGCGCGCTGCATCGATGCGGGCTTCCAGTGCGCGCTGATGGCGCCCACAGAAATCCTCGCGGCACAGCATTTCGGCAAGCTCGTCGGCTGGCTCGATCCACTGCTGGCCGCGCGCGGCCTGCGCGTGGCGTGGCTCACGGGCAGCCAGAAGAAGAAGGAGCGCGACGAGATGTCGGCGGCGGTGGAAAGCGGGCAGGCCGCGCTGGTCATCGGCACGCATGCGGTCATCTCCGAGAAGGTGCGCTTCCACAACCTCGCGCTGGCGATCATCGACGAGCAGCATCGTTTCGGCGTCGCGCAGCGCCTGGCCCTGCGCGGCAAGGCCACAGGGCACCTGGAGCCGCATCTGCTGATGATGAGCGCCACCCCCATTCCGCGCACGCTCGCGATGAGCTACTACGCCGACCTCGACGTGTCCACGCTCGACGAACTGCCGCCGGGCCGAACGCCCATCATCACCAGGCTGATTGCCGATCACCGGCGCGACGAGGTCATCGACCGCATCCATGCGCAGATCGCGCAGGGCCGACAGGTGTACTGGGTGTGTCCGCTGATCGAGGAAAGCGAGGCCGTCGACCTGCGCAACGCCACCGAGACGCGCGACGAGCTCGCCGAAACACTGGGCGAGCCCATCCAGGTCGGCTTGCTGCATTCGCGCATGCCCACGGCCGAGAAGCAGGCGGTGATGGCCGCGTTCACCGCCAACGAGATCCAGGTGCTGGTGAGCACCACCGTGATCGAAGTGGGCGTCGACGTACCGAACGCCTCGCTGATGGTGATCGAGCACGCCGAGCGCTTCGGCCTCTCGCAGCTGCACCAGCTGCGCGGCCGCGTGGGGCGCGGCGCGGCGGCCTCGGCCTGCGTGCTGCTCTATGCGCCGGGCGACAGCGGCCGCGTCGGCGAGGCGGCGCGTGCGCGACTCAAGGCGATGGCCGAGACCGGCGACGGCTTCGAGATCGCGCGCCGAGACCTGGAGATACGCGGGCCCGGCGAGTTCCTCGGCGCGCGCCAGTCGGGCGCGCCGCTGCTGCGCTTCGCCGATCTCGCGACCGATACGCTGCTGCTCGACTGGGCGCGGGAACTCGCGCCGGTGATGCTGCAGAAGCACCCCGAGCTGGCGCAGCGGCACATCGACCGCTGGCTGGGCACCAAGGCCGAGTACCTCAAAGCTTGAGAAGGATCAGGCGGTGGGTCGGCGCGTGAACGCCAGGATCAGTCCGAAGCCGACCATCATGCTGCCGCTGATGCGGTTGAACCATTGCATCGCGCGGCTGCCGTCGGCAAGCCGGCGCATGCGCGCGCCCAGCAGCGCATAGAGCGCGATCGCCACCAGCTCGAACACCAGGAAGGTCAGGCCCAGCAGCACATAGCTGGAGGCGTACGCGCCCGGCACCACGAACTGCGGGAAGAAGGCGGTGAACACCAGGATCGCCTTCGGGTTGCCCGCCGCCACTGTGAACTCCTGCCGCACCAGCGCGCGCATGGAAGGCGGCGCGGACGCGTCGCGTGCCTGCACCTCGGCCGTGGGCGCCGGCGCGCGCAGCAGGCGGATGCCGATCCACACGAGGTAGGCCGCGCCGATGTACTTGATGACGTCGAAGGCCAGCTCCGACGCCACCAGCACCGCGCCCATGCCCAGCCCCGCTATGGCGATCATGACCGCGAAGGCCACGAGGCGGCCGCTCGCCGCGATCACCGCGGGCGACACGCCGTGCTTCGCGCCGTTGGTCACCGACAGCAGGTTGTTGGGGCCGAAGGCCATGTTGATGGCGAAGCAGGCCGGCAGGAAGAGCAGGTAGCTGGAGAGGTTCATGGTGACATCCTGCAACGCAGATAACGAGGGGACGAAGAAGGTTCGCCATTATCCGCAGCGTGCGCCGCGTGTACGACGAAAGCTCATTACTGCAACAATGATGCAATAGAGCAAGAGGATTTACGCCGACGAAAGTTGCGCGCAAGGCGTCTTGTTCTTCAGGGAAAAGACCGGCCGCTTCGAGGGAACTTCCTTCCTAGACTGCCCCGCTTGGCAACGGCACCCTCACTTCCGCATCGCCCACCGGCACCGTCTTCGACGACCGCGTGCCGCCGCGGTTCCATCCCCGGTTCTTCCTTCCACGGCATGTGTCACGCGCATGCCCGTGGGGCCTGGTGCCTGCCATCCAATCCAACAACGCACTTCACGGAGGAAAGTCGCAATGACTTCGAAGAGGATGAAAAAGCTCGCGTTCGCCATGGCCGCCGCAGGCCTGGCAACGCACCAGGCATGGGCTATTCAAAGCTACCCCGGAGACCCGGGAATGATCGGCTCGCCGGCCAGCTGGCGCACCGCCGAGTTCCTGCGCGACTGGGGCCTGCGCGCGATGGGTGCCGAGTACGCGTATGCGGCGGGCGTCAGCGGCATGGGCATCAAGGTCGGCGAGGTCGATTCGGGCTATGACGCGTCGCATCCCGAGTTCGCGGCCTCGCGCTACCAGGGCGTGCTCGTGGGCACCATTCCCGGCGCCTACAACGCGGCCTACAACGACCGCCACGGCACCCACGTCGCGGGCACCATCGCGGCCAATCGCGACGGCGGCAGCGCCGTGGAGAACATGCACGGCGTGGCCTTCAACGCGAACCTCTTCGTCGCCAACACGGCGAAGACCGACAGCGCCAACTTCGGCAGGCCGGTGCCGGGACAATCAGCAACCATCACGGTCGACGACCAGCACATCGCCGATGCCTACCGGCAGGCGAACGCACAGGGTGTGCGCATCATCAGCACCAGCTGGGGCAGCCCGCCGACCGGCGAGCAGTACAACACGCTCGCGCAGCTTCACACGGCCAATGGCTACTACGTGGCCAACAACACCTGGATCCAGGGCGCGTTCGACGCGGCCAAGACCGGCACGCTGATGGTGTTCAGCGCGGGCAACGGCGGCTGGCTCAACCCGAGCCCGCGCGCAGCGGCGCCGTACTTCGACCCGAAGCTCGAATCCAACTGGCTCGCCGTGTCCGCCCTGCGCACCACGGGGCAGACCTTCAACGCCGACGGCTCGGTCAACGTGCCCGGCACCCAGAACTACAACAAGTGCGGCGTGGCGAAGTGGTCGTGCGTCACCGCGCCCGGCGTCGCCATCAACGGCACGGTGCTCGGTGGCGCCTACGCCTCGCTGAACGGAACCTCGATGGCCGCGCCCCACGCCTCCGGCGCGCTCGCGCTGATCATGGAGCGCTTCGGCTACATGACGAACGAGCAGGTGCTCACGGTGCTGAAGACCACCGCGACGCAGAACGCCACCATCGCCGACGCGGCCGGCACCGGCACCGTCGCCAACCCCGAGGCGGGCCAGCAGGTCAAGGTGCCCGACGTGGTCAACGGCTGGGGCACGCCGAGCCTGCGGCGCGCGATGAACGGGCCCGGCCAGTTCATCGGGCCCTTCGCGGTCAACACGCAGGGGCAGAACGACACCTGGTCGAACGACATCTCCGACATCGCGATCCGCGCCCGCCGAGCGGAAGACATCGCCGAGGCCGCCACCTGGGAGACGACCAAGCAGACGCGCGGCTGGACCACGGGCCTGCCGCCCGGCGCCAGCGATGCGGACCGCAGCGAATACGCCACCGGCACGGCCCGCGAGGCCGCGCGCGCCACGCGGGTCTACGCAGGCAGCCTCGAAAAGCTCGGCGTCGGCACGCTCACGCTGAGCGGCCAGAACAGCTACACCGGTAGCACCGCCGTGAACGGCGGCACGCTCAAGGCCGGTGCGACGAACGCCTTCAGCGGTGCGTCGGCCCATACCGTGGGCGCGGGCGGCACGCTCGATCTCGCGGGCTTCAGCCAGAAGCTGCCTTCGCTGGCCAACAGCGGTGTCGTCTCGCTGGTCGGCACCTCACCGGGAACCACGCTCACCATCACCGGCGCCTACGTGGGCAGCAACGGCACGCTGCGGCTGGGCACCGCCCTCGGCGACAGCGGCAGTGCGAGCGACCGGCTGGTGCTCGACGGCGCAGGTGCCAGCGCCAGCGGCCGCACAACGCTGCAGGTCACGAACCTCGGCGGGCTCGGCGCCCTGACCAGTGGCAGCGGCATCGAACTCGTCAGTGCGCTCAACGGCGCAACGACGACGGCACAGAGCAGCAAGGACGCGTTCACGCTCGCGAACGGGCACGTCGATGCGGGCGCCTACGAGTACCGGCTGCACGCGGCCGATGCCAATGGCGCCGGCGAGAACTGGTATCTGCGTTCCGCCATGCAGGTGGGGCCCGGGCCGGTGCTGCAGATCCCGACCTATCGCACCGAAGTCCCGATGCTCGCGGCGCTGCCCGAGCAACTGCGCCAGGGCAGCCTCGCCATGCTGGGCAGTTCGCGCGTGCGCATGGGCGATGACGATGGCATCGGGCGCAACGACGCGGGCGATACGCTCGACGGCCCGCGACGCAGCGCCTGGGGCCGCATCGTGGGCACGAGCCTGAAGACGCGCCAGCAGGGCACCGTGAGCCCGGCCACCGAAGGGCGCCTGACGGGCCTGCAGGCCGGCACCGACCTGTGGGCCGACCGCAACTGGCGCGCCGGTGTGTACGTTGGCCGGCTCGAAGGCGATGCCAGGGTCAGCGGCTTCGCGCGCGGCGTGCCCGGCCTCGCCGTCGGCAGCACCGACCTGCGCAGCGAGTACCTCGGCGCCTACGGCAGCTTCACGAACGACACCGGCTTCTACGCCGACGCCGTGCTGCAGGGCGGCCGGCATCGCTACACGGCGGCTTCCTTCGACGGCTCGGCTTCCGCCTCGGGCAAGGGCAACAGCACGCTGCTCTCGCTGGAAGCGGGCCAGAGCTTCCCGCTGGGGGGCGACTGGAAGATCGAGCCGCAGCTGCAGCTGGTGCATCAGCGCCTGAAGCTGGGCGACGTGAATCTCTTCGGCGCCCGTGTCGCGCAGGATGCCGACAGCGGCTGGACGGTCCGCGCGGGCCTGCGGCTCAAGGGCCGCATCGCGATGGACGCTGGCGTGCTGCAGCCGTATGCGCGGCTCAATGTCTATCGCAGCAGCAGCGGCACCGACGCGGCGCGTTTCATCGGCCCTGCGGGCTCGACCGACATCGGCACGCGCACCGGCGGCACCAGCACCGAGGTGGCGGCGGGCGCCACGCTGTCCATCGGCGAACGGACCAGCCTGTACGCGGAAGCGGGCAAGCTGTTCGCATCGGGCGGCGATTCGCGCGTCAGGAGCGGCATCAACGCCAGCCTTGGCGTGCGCGTGAAGTGGTGAGATAGGTCACGGGCCGGGGCGCGGAAGGAGCGGCCCGTTCCCTGCTCGTTCAGCTGTCGATGCCCCCCTCGGGCATGCTCCGCGCGTACACCGCCAGCACGATGCGCTCGGAGTGCACCAGGTAGTCGTTGAGCGCCGCCGAGCCCTCGGCGAACTTGCCGGCCTCGATGAGTTCGAGCAGCTTCATGTTCATGTCCACGTAGGGCGCGTGCAGGAACTCCGGGTCCTTGAGCAGGCCGAAGGCCAGCCGCAGCTCGACGAGGATGTGCGCGAACAGGTTGTTCAGCCGTTCGCTGTCGGCCAGCTCCACGATGGCCATGTGGAACTCCATGTTGGCGGTGCCCACGCCCAGCCAGTCGCCGGCCTCGCGGCACTTGAGCGCCATCTCCACCGCCTCGCGCATGTGCTTCTTGGCCGGGTGGCGCGGATAGGCCTGCGCCAGCGCCTGGCATTCGATGAGCCGGCGCACGCGGTAGATGTCGATGATCGACGCGATGCTCGGCACCGCCACGAACACGCCGCGGTTCGGCGCGTGCTTGAGCAGCCCTTCCTTGGTCAGCGTGCGGAACACCTCGCGCAGGGTGTTGCGCGAAATCTCGAAGCTGTCGGCCAGCGCGGCCTCGGACAGCCGCTGCCCCGGCAGGAACTCGCCCTTCACGATCTTCTGGCGAATGAGCTCGGCCACCCGGTCGTTGAGCGTCTGCATGCCGGCGGCCGGCGCAGCGGGGGCGGATGAGGGCGTGGAGGCCGGTGGAGTCATGCCGGAAGAGGACCGCAAGGAGGGTGGAAGGGGCGGAAAGCGCATCGGAAGGCGCGCCGCGACCGCGCGTTTTTAGCAGGTTTTCCCCGCCGGACCGTTGCTTGCCGGGCGCCGCCCGATGCACCAAGTGCTGGCGCGCTCAGGGTTTTCATGGAGTCGGATTGGCACCTTTGTTGGGCACACTCGCATAAATTGTTCAACAATTTCCATTAAATGAGTGATTCATAAGAAACGAATTGCTCATTCATTGGCACGCAGTTTGCAAGCAGCGGCCAGCCGGCGCCTCCGCGCAAGGTGTCTCCGAATCACCCGAACGAAAGACCAACATGACTCCTGACATCCCTCACCTGTGGCCGCTGATCGGCGTCGCCGTGATCATTGCGGGCTTCGTCCTGCGCTTCAATCCGATGCTGGTGGTGATCGTCACCGCCATCGCCACGGCGATCGCCGCGGGCTTCGGCCCGATGGCGATCCTCACGGCCATCGGAACCGGGTTCATCAAGACCCGCAACCTGCCGCTGATCATTCTTCTGCCGCTGGCGGTGATCGGGCTGCTGGAGCGCCATGGCCTGCGCCAGCACGCGCAGAACTGGATCAGCCGCATCAAGTCGGCCACCGCGGGGCGCCTGCTGATCGTCTACCTCGCAGCGCGCGAACTCACGGCGGCCATGGGCCTCACCAGCCTGGGCGGCCATCCGCAGATGGTCCGTCCGCTGCTCGCGCCGATGGCCGAGGGCGCCACCGAGACGCGCTACGGCAAGTTGCCCGACCGCATCCGCCACAAGCTGCGCGCCTATGCGGCGGCCACCGACAACGTGGGCCTGTTCTTCGGCGAGGACATCTTCGTGGCCTTCGGCGCCATCGTTCTGATGACCACCTTCCTGCACGAGGCCGGCATCGACGTGGAGCCGCTGCACATCGCGATGTGGGGCATCCCGACGGCCATCGCCGCCTTCATCATCCACGCCTGGCGCCTGCGCCGGCTCGACCAGGCGCTGGCGCGTGAACTCGACGGCGCCCCGGCGTCCGACGTGCCCGCCGTTCCCGCCACGCAAGAAGGACGCTGAGCATCATGATCCTCTCGATCCAGCATCTCTACATCCTGGTCGGCCTGATCCTCGCGATCACGGCGGTCATGACGCTGGCCGACCGCCAGCACCCCAAGCGCTACACCAGCGCGCTCTTCTGGGGCCTCTATTCGCTGGTCTTCCTGGTCGGCGACAAGCTGCCGCCGGCCGTGGTCGGCGTGGGTGCGATCGCCATGGCCGTCATCGCCGGCCTGCGCGGCGTCGGTGCGGGCAAGCACAACGAGCCCACGCCCGCCCAATACGAAGCCAGCGCGAAGCGCCTGGGCAACAAGCTCTTCATGCCGGCGCTGGCGATCCCGCTGGTCACCGTCATCGGCACCGTGCTGATGAGCAAGGTGAAGATCGGCGACGCCTTCCTGCTCGACCCCAAGAACACCACGCTGGTGAGCCTGGGCGTGGGCTGCGTGGCGGCACTGGCGCTGGCCTGCTGGCTGACGCGCGAGACGCCGGTGCAGGGCATGCGCGAGTCGCGCCGCCTCACCGACGCGCTGGGCTGGGCCGTGGTGCTGCCGCAGATGCTGGGCATGCTGGGCCTGGTGTTCTCCGACGCCGGCGTGGGCAAGGCCGTGGCGTACATCACCACGAGCTACATCAACATGGACATCCGCTTCGTCGCGGTCGCGGTATACGTGCTGGGCATGGCGCTCTTCACCATCATCATGGGCAACGGCTTCGCAGCCTTCCCGGTGATGACGGGCGGCGTCGGCGTGCCGGTGCTGGTGGGCGTGTACCACGGCGACCCGGCGGTGATGGCGGCCATCGGCATGTTCTCGGGCTACTGCGGGACGCTGATGACGCCGATGGCGGCCAACTTCAACATCGTGCCGGCGGCGCTGCTGGAGCTGCCCGACAAGAACGCGGTGATCCGCGTGCAGATACCGACGGCGGCCGCACTGCTGGTGGTCAACATCTTCCTGCTGTACTTCCTGATGTTCCGCTGAGGCCCCCGCATGACCACCGATGACAAGGCACCCCGGGTGCTGGTCGCGGGCTTCGAGCCTTTCGAGAACGATCCCGTCAACCCCGCGTGGGAGATCGCCCGCGCGCTCGACGGCTGGGCCTGCGAAGGCGCCGTGGTGCAGGCGCTGCAGCTGCCCTGCGTGTTCGGCCGCGCGATCCATGTGCTCGATGCCGCCATGGCGGGCATCGTGGCCGCGAAGGCGCCCCTGCCGCTGGTGCTGTGCATCGGCGCCGCGGGCGGGCGCACCGAGATCTCGCTGGAGCGCGCGGCGCTGAACGTCGACGACGCGCGCATTCCCGACAACGCCGGCTACCAGCCCATCGACATCGAGGTGGTGGCCGATGGCCCCGCGGCCTATTTCTCGACGCTGCCCATCAAGGCCATGGTGCGCGACATGCGCGCAGCGGGCCTGCCGGCGGCGGTGTCCAACAGCGCCGGCACCTTCGTGTGCAACCACATCTTCTACGCGCTCATGCACCGCATCGCGACCTGGCCCGCGCTCGCGCACACGCGCGGCGGCTTCGTGCACGTGCCCTACCTGACGGAGCAGGCCGCGTCCAAGCCCGGTGTTGCGAGCATGGCGCTCGCAACGCAGGTGGAAGCCTTCCGCGTGGCGATACGCACCGCGCTCATGGTGCGCCAGGACGTGCGCGAGACGGCGGGCCGCCTGCATTGACGAACCATGGCGCGCACCGCCGCGCGCTGGAGACGAACACGATGAACATCGACTTGAACAGCGACCTCGGCGAGAGCCTGGGCGTATGGCGCATGGGCGACGACGCCGCCATGCTTTCCCTCGTGAGCAGTGCCAACGTGGCCTGCGGCTTCCATGCGGGCGACCCGGCCGGCATCCTGCGCACGCTGCGCCAGGCGAAGGAGCGTGGCGTCGCCATCGGCGCCCACGTGTCCTACCGCGACCTCGTGGGCTTCGGGCGCCGCAACATGGACGTCGAAAGCGCGGACCTGCGCGCCGACGTCATCTACCAGATCGGCGCGCTCAAGGGCCTCGCCGCCGCGGCCGGCACCACCGTGCGCTACGTGAAGCCGCACGGCGCGCTCTACAACACCATCGCCCACGACGAGCGCCAGGCGCGCGACGTGATCGCCGCCATCCGCGAGATCGACGCGAGCCTTGTTCTGGTGGCATTGGCCGGCTCGCCGCTGCTGGGCTGGGCGCGCGACGCGGGCCTGCGCGTGGTGGCCGAGGCCTTCGCCGATCGCGCCTACACGCCCAAGGGCACGCTGGTGTCGCGCCGCGAACCCGGCGCGGTGCTGCACGACGCCGGCGAGGTGGCCGAACGCATGCTGCGGCTGGCCTCCGAAGGCGTGGTCACGGCCATCGACGGCAGCACGGTGCGCATCGAGGCCGAGTCGGTCTGCGTGCACGGCGACAGCCCGGGCGCGGTCGAGATGGCGCGGCAGGTGCGCGCGCGGCTGGAGCAGTCGGGCGTGGCGATCCGGTCTTTCGTGGATTCAGCTGCATGACGATGCGCTTCCTGCCGGTCAACCTGAATGCGGTGCTGGTCGAGCTCGACGACCTGCCGCAGACCCTCGCGCTGCTGGCCTCGCTGCGCGCGGAACCCATCGCGGGTATCGAGGAGCTGGTGCCCGCCGCGCGCACGCTGCTGATCACATTCCGGCCGGCCGCGATCGCGGCCGATGAACTCGCGCGGCAGGTCGGCGCACGCAGCCTCGACGCGTGCGAGACGCGCATCGACAGGCGCATCGAGATCCCCGTGCGCTACGACGGCGAAGACCTCGCCGAGGTGGCCGGCCTGCTCGGCATCACGCCCGGGGAAGTGGTGCGCCGCCACACCGGCAGCGACTACACGGTCGCCTTCACCGGCTTCGCGCCGGGCTTCGCGTACCTCTCGGGCGGGCATCCGAGCCTGAACGTGCCGCGCCGCAAGGTGCCGCGCACGCGCATTCCGGCGGGCGCGGTCGGCCTCGCGGGCAGCTTCAGCGGCGTCTATCCGCAGGCCAGCCCGGGCGGCTGGCAGATCCTCGGCATCACCGATGCGCCGATGTGGGACCTCTCGCGCGAGACGCCCGCGCTGCTGCAGCCGGGCGACACAGTGCGCTTCGTCGACGTCACAGGCCAGCCGGGCGCAGAGCCCAAGGCTGCCGCGCCCGCGCGATCGCAACCAGCGGCAACGAACGGCGGCAGCGCCTTCGAGATCCGCGCCACCGGATTGCAGGCGCTGCTGCAGGACGGCGGCCGCCAGGGCCAGGCGAAGCAGGGCGTCTCCGCTTCCGGCGCGATGGACCGTCGCTCGCTGCAGGCGGCCAACAGGCTCGTCGGCAATGCTTCCGACGCCGCATGCATCGAGATCGCGTACGGCGGCTTCCAGCTGGCATGCCGCGGCGACGCAGTGGTTGCCGTCACCGGTGCCGAGGGCCCCGTCACCCTCACGCGCGCCGACGGCGCGACGTGGCCGCTGCAGCGCTACCAGCCCGTCGCGTTGGCCGACGGCGACCTGCTCGCGCTGGGCGAACCGGCCGCCGGCATCCGCAGCTACATCGCCGTGCGTGGCGGTTTCGACATCGCGCCCGTGCTGGGCAGCCTCTCGACCGACACGCTCGCGCGCGTCGGCCCGAACGCCATCGCAACGGGCGACGTGCTGCCCGTGCGCGCGGTGTCTGCCGGCGCCCTGGTCGGCGAGCCCGAGGCGCCGCCGGCCGATCTGCCAACCGTGCAGGAGGAAGTCGTGCTCGACATTGTGCTCGGCCCGCGCACCGACTGGTTCACGCCCGACGCGGTCGAGCTGCTGTGCAGCCAGTCGTGGACCACCACGCCGCAATCGAACCGCGTCGGCATCCGCCTGGCCGGCGAAGTGGCTCTGGCGCGCGCCAACCACGACGAGCTGCCCAGCGAGGGCACGGCACGCGGCTCGATCCAGGTGCCCGCGAGCGGCCAGCCCGTGCTGTTCCTGGCCGACCATCCGCTGACCGGCGGCTATCCCGTGATCGCCTCCGTCGCCACCCATCACCTGGACCGCGCGGGACAGATCCCCGTGAATGCGCGCGTCCGATTCAGGCCCATGGCCCAGTGAAAGCCTCCACATGAAGAAACTCCTGATCGCCAACCGGGGCGAAATCGCCGTGCGCATCGCGCGCGCCTGCGCCGATCACGGCGTGCAGTCGGTCGCGGTGTACGCCGACGCCGACCTGAATGCACTGCACGTGCGCATGGCCGACGAGGCCTACGGGCTCGAGGGCAACAAGCCCGCCGACACCTACCTGAACATCGCCAAGCTGCTCGCGGTGGCCGAGCGCAGCGGCGCCGATGCGGTGCATCCGGGCTACGGATTTCTTTCCGAGAGCGCGGCATTCGCGCAGGCCGTCATCGATGCCGGCCTCACCTGGGTCGGCCCGTCGCCGGCCGCCATCGCGATGCTGGGCGACAAGGTGCAGGCCCGCAAGCTCGCGATGAAGGTCGGCGCGCCGCTGGTCGCGGGCACGGCCGACCCGGTGAAGAACGCGGGCGAGGTGCTCGCCTTCGCGGAGAAGCACGGGCTGCCGGTCGCGATCAAGGCCGCGTTCGGCGGCGGCGGGCGCGGCATCAAGGTGGCGTGGCGGCTCGACGAAGTCGAAGGCCTCTACGAATCGGCGGTGCGCGAGGCGGTGACGGCCGTCGGGCGCGGCGAGTGCTATGTCGAGCAGTTCCTCGACCGCCCGCGCCACGTCGAGGCGCAGGTGCTGGCCGACACGCACGGCAACGTGGTGGTGCTCGGCACGCGCGACTGCTCGCTGCAGCGCCGCAACCAGAAGCTGGTGGAAGAGGCGCCCGCGCCCTTCCTGAGCGACGCGCAGCGCGAGCGCATCCACCAGGCCGCGCGCGACATCTGCGCGGAAGCGGGCTACACGGGCGCGGGCACGGTCGAGTTCATGCTGAGCACGACCGGCGCGATCTCCTTCCTCGAAGTGAACACGCGGCTGCAGGTGGAGCACCCGGTGACGGAGGAAACCACGGGCATCGACCTCGTCATCGAGCAGTTGCGCGTTGCCGACGGGCTGCCGCTGTCGATCACGCAGACGCCGGTGCCGCGCGGCCACTCTTTCGAGTTCCGCATCAACGCCGAGGACGTGGGGCGCGGCTTCCTGCCGTCGCCGGGGCCGGTCGATGTGTTCGAGGCGCCCTCGGGGCCCGGCGTGCGCGTCGATGCCGGCGTGGATTCGGGCTCGCAGGTGCCGGGCACCTTCGATTCGCTGATGGCCAAGCTCATCGTCACCGGCGCCACGCGCGAGCAGGCCATCGCGCGTGCACGGCGTGCACTGAAGGAATTCCGCATCGAGGGCCTGCCGACCGTGCTGCCCTTCCATCGCGCGGTGATGGCGCATCCCGATTTCGTTTCGGGCGATGTCTTCAAGGTGCATACGCGCTGGATCGAGACCGACTTCGCCAACGGCGAAGCGCCGGCCCTGCGCCCCGATCCGCTGCCTGACGCTGCATTGCTGCGCACGGCGATCGAGGTCGATGGACGGCGCATGGCGCTGGGCCTGCCTGCCGTGCTGCTGAGCGGGCTTTCATCGGCGGCTGGCGGTGCGGTTGCGGCTCCTGCCGCGCAGGCGCCGGCAGCGGATGCCGCAGCAGTGGCTGCGCCCGTCTCCGGCACGGTGCAGGGCTGGAAGGTGGCCGATGGCGACGAGGTTGCCGAAGGCGCGGTCATCGCCGTGATGGAGGCGATGAAGATGGAAATGCAGGTGCTCGCGCATCGCGCGGGGCGCATCGCCTTCGCGGTTGCAGCAGGCGGCTACGTGGCGGCCGGCACCGCCATCGCGACCATCGGCTGAGGGGCCGCGCCATGGACCGTGCCCGCATTTCCCGACGCGACTTCGCGCTGCTGGCGTGCGGCGCGGGCGTCCTGCCAGCGGCACGAGCGGCTGTCGTTTGGCGGCTGGCCACCGGCTATCCGGCGGAGAACTTCCACACCGCCAACCTGCTGGCCATGGCGAAGGACGTCGAGGCCGCGACCGGCGGGCAGCTTCGCATCGAGATCCATCCCGCCAACACGCTGTTCGCGCTGAACGCCATCCGCGCCGCTGTGCAGGAGGGCAAGGTCGAGGCCGGCGAGGCCATCATGAGCAGCCTCGCCGCCGACGTGCCGCTGGCCGGTGCCGACTCCGTTCCCTTCATCACCCGCAGCTATGCCGACGCGCAGATGCTGTGGCGCATCCAGCGCCCGCTGATCGAGCAGGCCTTCGCGCAGCGCGGGATGCGCGTGCTCTGTGCCGTGGCGTGGCCGCCGCAGGGCCTGTACTCGACACGGCCGCTCGGCGGCGTGGGCGACCTGCGCGGCATGCGCATGCGCGCCTACAACGACACGACCGCGCGCATCGCGACGCTGATGGGCGCAGTGCCCGTCGACGTTCCGGCCACCGGGCTCGACAAGGCCCTGGCGGAAGGCCGCATCGACTGCATGCTGACCTCCGCGGTGACCGGCGTGGAAAGCCACGCGTGGCAGTCGATGCGCTACTTCTACGAGATCAACGCGTGGTTTCCGAAGAACCTCGTGTTCGTCAACGGCAAGGCATGGGACGCCCTTGCCCAATCCTCGCGCAACTCCCTGGCTGCCGCATGCGCGGTAGCCGAAGCGCGCGGATGGGCCCGCAGCGCCGAGGTGGCGGCCCGTTCCACCGACGAATTGCGGCGCAACGGCATCAAGGTCGAGCCGGTTTCCTTCCTGCTCGGGCGCGACCTGCAGCGCCTCGGCGAGAACTTTTCGCTGAACTGGGTCAAGCAGGTCGGCGTGGCCGCCAACGACATCTTCATTCCGTATTTCGAGAAGCGCTGAAGCCGCGCTCCGGAGGGAAAACCCTACACCCAGGAGATGAAGTTGTTGCATTGCAACATTCCATTTCCCGCGCTTCCTGTTGCGGTTACGACTAAAGCCATCGGATTTGGCAGCCGCTCATCGGGTGACCACTTCCCGATGAAATCTTTCTTGCTCAACGTCTCACGTGAAATGTTTTCACCCGAGAAGCTGTCTCTGAAATTGTTGAAACAGCTTGTACATTGATTCGGAGTTTGCGAATGTGTCTTCAGGACACATTCACCTCCGATTCATTCAAGACGTGGAGAAGTTCATGAGCACGGTCGAACCTCTGGGTGACGCATCTGTCCTCACTTCGGGCCAGATGGCGATGTGGCTCGGCGCCAGGTTCGCCTCGCCCGACACCAACTTCAATCTCGCCGAAGCCATCGACATCGAAGGCCCGATCGATCCCGACGTCTTCTTGGCCGCGATGCGGCAGGTGACCGGGGAAGCCGAAGCGACGCGCCTGAGCTTCGTCGACACCGCGCAGGGGCCGCGCCAGGTGGTCGCACCCGCCTTCACGCGCGAGATGCCCTACCTGGACTTCAGCGGCGAGGCAGATCCGCTCGCAGCGGCGCAAGCGTGGATGCAGGCCGACTTCAACCGCAAGGACGACCTCGCGCGCGACCAGCTGTGGATGTCCGCGCTGATCCGCATCGCGCCCGAGCGCCACGTCTGGTACCACCGCAGCCATCACATCGTGCTCGACGGCTTCGGCGGCGGGTTGATCGCGCGGCGCTTCGCCGACGTCTACACCGCGCGCATCGAAGGCACCGAAGTACCTGATGCGTCGCGCCTCGCGCCCATCTCGCAGCTGGCCGAGGAAGAGAAGGCGTACCGCGAATCCGGCCGCTTCCCGCGCGACCGCCAGTACTGGACGGAGCGCTTCGCTGACGCGCCCGATCCGCTGAGCCTCGCTTCGCACCGCTCGGTCAACGTCGGCGGCCTGCTGCGCCAGACTGCGCACCTGCCGGCCGCCAGCGTACGGGCGCTGGCCGACATCGCGCAGCAGCTCGGCACCACGCTGCCGCAGATCCTGATCGCCACCACCGCGGCCTACCTGTACCGTGCCACCGGCATCGAGGACATGGTGATCGGCATTCCCGTCACCGCGCGCCACAACGACCGCATGCGCCGCGTGCCGGCGATGGTGGCGAACGCGCTGCCGCTGCGGCTCGCGATGCGCCCGGACCTGCAGGTGCCGGAGCTCATCAACGAAGTGGGCCGGCAGATGCGGCAGATCCTGCGGCACCAGTCGTACCGCTACGAGCACCTGCGCAGCGACCTGAACATGCTGGTGAACAACCGGCAGCTCTTCACCACCGTGGTCAACGTCGAGCCCTTCGACTACGACTTCCGCTTCGCGGGCAGCAGCGCGAAGCCGCGCAACCTGTCGAACGGCACGGCCGAGGACCTGGGCATCTTTTTGTACGAGCGCGGCAACGGGCAGGACCTGCAGATCGACTTCGACGCCAACCCGGCGATCTACACCGCGCGGGAACTGGCTGCTCATCAGCGCCGGCTGCTGGCCTTCATGACGGCGGTGATCCGCCAGCCCGACCAGGCCATCGGCCACATCGACCTGCTGCAGGCGGGCGAGCGCGAACAGCTGCTGGTGACGTGGAACGACACGGCCCACGCGGTGCCCGACACCAACCTCGTCGCGCTGATCGAGGCGCAGCTTGCGGCCAACCCGCAGGGCGTCGCGTTGCGCTTCGACGGCGAGGCGATGAGCAACGAGGAACTGAACCGCCGTGCCAACCGTCTCGCGCACCTGCTGCGTGCGCGCGGCGCGGGGCCGGAGCGCACCGTGGCGCTCGCCATTGCGCGCTCGTTCGACCTGATGGTGGCGCTGCTCGCCACGCTGAAGACCGGCGCGGCCTACCTGCCGGTGGACCCCGCCTTCCCGCAGGACCGCATCGCCTTCATGCTCGGCGACGCGCAGCCGGCGTGCCTCGTCACCACCGCCGCGCTTGCGGAGTCGCTGCAGGTGAGCTCCCCGACACTTCTGCTCGATATAGAGCAAACGTTTGCGGACTTGGCGAATAGCGACGACGCCGATCACGGCATCGACATCGATCCCTCGCGCCCGGCCTACGTGATCTACACCTCCGGCTCGACCGGCAGGCCGAAGGGCGCGGTCGTGTCGCACCGCGCCATCGTCAACCGCCTGCGCTGGATGCAGGACCGCTATCGCATCGGGGCCGACGACCGCGTGCTGCAGAAGACGCCGTCGAGCTTCGACGTGTCGGTGTGGGAGTTCTTCTGGCCGCTGATCGACGGCGCCACGCTGGTGCTGGCGAAGCCGGGCGGCCACAAGGACGCGGCTTACCTCGCGGGGCTGATCGCGGATGAAGGCATCACCACGATCCACTTCGTGCCGTCGATGCTGGAAGTGTTCCTGCTCGAACCCACGGCCTCCGCGTGCACTTCGCTGCGGCGCGTGATCTGCAGCGGCGAGGCCCTGTCGCCCGCGCTGCAGTCGCAGTTCCAGCAACTGCTGCCGTGCGAGCTGCACAACCTCTACGGGCCGACCGAGGCCGCCGTCGACGTCACCTCGTGGGAGTGCCCCCGCACGACGGAAGGCGGGACCGCCCTGAAGAGCGTGCCGATCGGCAGTCCGATCTGGAACACGCAGATGCACGTGCTCGACAGCGGCCTGCAGCCCGTGCCGCCCGGCACCACCGGCGAGCTGTACATCGCGGGCATCGGCCTGGCGCGTGGGTATCTCAACCGCCCGCTGCTGAGTGCCGAGCGCTTCGTCGCCAATCCTTACGGCCAGCCCGGCAGCCGCATGTACCGCACCGGCGACCTGGCGAGCTGGCGCAGCGACGGCAGCCTCGACTTCCTCGGCCGTGCCGACCAGCAGGTGAAGATCCGCGGCCTGCGCATCGAGCCCGGCGAGATCGAGTCGGTGCTGCTGCGCCACCCGCAGGTCGCGCAGGCCGCGGTGGTTGCGCGCGAGGCCGTGCCGGGCGAGAAGCGGCTCGTGGCCTACGTGGTGGCTGCCGACGCGGCCGATCCGCAGGCGGCCGAGCTGCGCACCCACCTCGCGCAGTCGCTGCCCGAGTACATGGTGCCCTCGGCCTTCGTCAACGTGCTGGCCCTTCCGCTCGGCCCCAGCGGCAAGCTCGACCGCAAGGCGCTGCCGGCGCCCGAGCTGCAGGCGGCCACGCCCTATGCGGCGCCGCGCACGCACACCGAGAAGGTCCTCGCGGGTCTCTGGGCCGAGACGCTGCACCTGCCGCGCGTGGGCATCCACGACAACTTCTTCGAGCTCGGCGGCCACTCGCTGATGATCGTGCAGCTGATCTCGATGATCCGGCAGCAGTTCATGATCGACCTGCCGCTGGACACGCTGTTCCAGGTCTCCACCATCGCCGGCCTCGCCGAGCTGCTGGACCAGGCCTCGCAGTCGCGGCCCAGCATCACGCCGATGCCGCGTCCGGCGCGCATTCCGCTGTCCTTCGCGCAGCGCCGCCTGTGGCTGATGAACCAGCTCGAGAACGCGAACCCCGCCTACAACATGCCGCTGGCGCTGCGCCTGTCGGGCGCGCTCGACCGCGCCGCGCTGCAGTCGGCGCTCGACGACCTGATGCAGCGCCACGAAAGCCTGCGCACCGTCTACCCGAGCGAGGACGGGCTGCCCTATCAGCACATCCTCGAGGGCGAAAAGGCGCGCGCATTGCTGATCGAGGCCGACAGCAGCGAAGAAGAGATCGCCGTGCAGCTGCACGCCGCGGCCCGCACCGGCTTCGACCTCGGCACCACGGTCCCGCTGCGCCCGCACCTGTTCAGGCTGGCTGCCGACGAGCATGTGCTGCTGCTGCTCACCCACCACATCGTCGGCGACGGCGCGTCGCTGCTGCCGCTGGCGCGCGACCTGAGCATTGCCTACGCCGCGCGCAGCGAGGGCCAGGCGCCCGGCTGGGCGCCGCTGCCGCTGCAGTACGCCGACTACGCGCTGTGGCAGCAGGACCTGCTCGGCAGCGAGGACGACCCCGAGAGCATGGCCGGCCGCCAGCGCGAGTTCTGGCGCGAGACCCTGCGGGAGCTGCCCGAGCGCCTGAGCCTGCCGGTCGACCGGCCGCATCCGACGGTGCCCAGCTACCGCGGCGATGTGGTGCCGCTGCAGATTCCGGCGCACGTTCACGAGCGCATGCTGCAGCTGGCGCGCGACGGCCAGGCCAGCGTCTTCATGGTGCTGCAGGCCGCACTCGCGGGCCTGCTGAACCGGCTCGGCGCGGGCGACGACATCGTCATCGGAACGCCGGTGGCAGGACGCAGCGACCATGCGCTGGACGAACTCATCGGCTGCTTCGTCAACGCGCTGGTGCTGCGCACCGACGTCGCGGGGCAGCCCGGCCTGCGCGAGCTGGTCGCGCGGGTGCGCGCCACCAACCTCGCCGCTTATGCGAACCAGGAGTTCCCGTACGACCGCATCGTGGAGCTGCTGCGGCCCCAGCGCGGCGGCGCCAACCTGCCGCTGTTCCAGGTCATGCTGGGCTTCCAGAGCAGCAACAACAACCGCCTGTCCTTCAGCCTGCCGGGCCTGTCGCTCACGCCGCAGCCGGTGGAGGTCGACACGGCGAAGTTCGACCTGTCCTTCATCCTCGACGAGCAGCGCGGCGCCGACGGCCTGCCGGGCGGCATCGCCGGCGGCATCCAGTACAGCACCGACCTGTTCGAGCGCGGCACCGTCGTGGCCATCGGCGAGCGGCTGGTGCGACTGCTGGAACAGGCCTGCGATGCGCCCGACGCGGCGCTGGGCAGCCTGGACATCCTGGGCGAGGAGGAAAGCCGCCGCCTGCTGTCCGACTGGAGCGGCAGCACGCATGACATCGCGCCGCTCTCGCTGGCGGCCATGGTGGAGTCGCATGCCGCCGCGCGCCCCAATGCGCCGGCCGTGGTGCTCGACGACGCCACCGTCGGCTACGCCGCGCTCGACATGCGCGCCAATCGGCTCGCGCACCTGCTGCGCGGCCGTGGCATCGGTGCCGGCGACATCGTCGCGACGGTGCTGCCGCGTTCGCTCGATCTCGTAGTGGCGCACCTGGCCATCGTGAAGGCCGGCGCGGCGTACCTGCCCATCGACCCGAACCACATGGCGGGGCGCAGCGCCTTCGTGTTCGCGGAAGCGGCGCCTGCCGCCGTGCTGACGCACGCATCGCTGCTGCCTGAGCTGGCCGGCATTGCGCATTGCCTGGCGCTCGACAGCGACGAGACCGTCGCCGCGCTGGCGATCCAGTCGGACGGCCCCATGGCGCAGGCGCGCGCGGTCGATCCGCGCGATGCCGCCTACGTCATCTACACCTCGGGCTCCACCGGCTTGCCCAAGGGCGTGGTGGTGCCGCATGCGGGCCTGAGCAGCCTCGGCGCCTCTATGGCGCAGCGCTTCGCCATCGGCCACGACTCGCGCGTGCTGCAGTTCTCCTCCAGCGGCTTCGACGCCTCGGTGATGGACCTGCTCATGGCCTTCCACGCCGGCGCCGCGCTGGTGGTGCCGTCGCCGCAGCCGCTGCTGGGCACGGATCTGGCCGAACTGCTCGGCAGGCAGGCTGTGAGCCATGCGCTGATTCCACCGGCCGCGCTGGCCACGCTGCCGGAGGGTGACTACCCGTACCTGCAGACGGTGGTGGTGGGCGGCGATGCCTGCCCGGCCGAGCTGGCGGCGCGCTGGTCGAAGGGCCGCCGCATGATCAATGCGTACGGGCCGACCGAGATCACCATCTGCGCGAGCATGAGCGCGCCGATGAACGCGAAGGAAGCGCCGTCCATCGGCAAGCCGGTGTGGAACACGCGGCTGTACGTGCTCGACGACGCGCTGCAGCCGGTGCCGCCCGGCGTTGCGGGCGAGCTCTACATCGCGGGCAGCGGCGTCGCGCGCGGCTACCTGAACCGCCCGCTGCTGAGCGCCGAGCGCTTCATCGCCGATCCGTTCGGCGAGCCCGGCAGCCGCATGTACCGCAGCGGCGACCTGGTGCGCTGGCGCAATGACGGCAGCCTCGACTTCCTGGGCCGCGCCGACCAGCAGGTGAAGATCCGCGGCTTCCGCATCGAGCCGGGCGAGATCGAATCGGTGCTGCTGCGGCATCCGCAGGTGACGCAGGCGGCTGTGATCGCCCGCGAGGACGTGCCGGGCGAGAAGCGCCTCGTGGCCTACGTGGTCGCGTCGGCCGATCCGCAGCCGCTGGAGCTGCGCGCCCACATGGCGCAGTCGCTGCCCGACTACATGGTCCCCTCGGCCTTCGTGCACCTGCCGTTCCTGCCGCTGACGCAAAGCGGCAAGCTCGACCGCAGGACGCTGCCGGCGCCGGGGCAGCAGCAGGCGGCCGCGCCGTATGCCGAGCCTCGCACTGCCACAGAAAGGCAGCTGGCCGCGCTCTGGGCCGAGACGCTGCACCTGGAGCGCGTGGGCATCCACGACAACTTCTTCGAACTCGGCGGGCATTCGCTGATGGCCATCCAGCTCGGCATGCGCATCCGCCAGCAGGTGCGCGCCGACTTCCCGCACGCCGAGGTCTACAACCGCCCGACCATCGCAGCCCTGGCCGCGTGGCTCGACGACAGCGCGAACGGCGCCGCCGAGGCGCTCGACCTGTCGCGCGAACTCGACCTGCCCGCGCACATCCAGCCCCATGTGGCCCTGCCGCCGCTGATCGCGAAGCGCGTGTTCCTGACCGGCGCCAGCGGCTTCGTCGGCAGCCACCTGCTGGCCGCGCTGCTGCGCGAATCATCGGCCTGCGTGGTCTGCCATGTGCGCGCCGCCGACGAGGAAGCGGGCAAGCGCCGCCTGCAGCTCACGCTGGCGCAGCGCCAGCTCGGCGCGATCTGGGACGACGAGCGCATCAAGGTCGTGACCGGCGACCTCGGCAAGCCGCTGCTCGGCCTCGACGACAGCGCCGTGCGGCTGGTGCGCGACGGCTGCGACGCCATCTACCACTGCGCCGCGCAAGTCGACTTTTTGCACCCGTACGCCAGCCTGAAGCCGGCCAACGTCGACAGCGTGGTCACGCTGCTGGAGTGGACCGCGCAGGGCCGGCCCAAGAGCATGCACTACGTGTCGACGCTGGCGGTGATCGATCAGAACAACAAGGAGGGCACCGTCACCGAGCAGTCGGCGCTGGCCTCCTGGAGCGGGCTGGTCGACGGCTACAGCCAGAGCAAGTGGGTCGGCGACGCGCTGGCGCGCGAGGCGCAGGTGCGCGGCATGCCGGTGGCGATCTACCGGCTGGGCGCGGTCACCGGCGACCACACGCACGCCATCTGCAACGCCGACGACCTGATCTGGCGCGTGGCGCATCTCTATGCCGACCTGGAAGCGATTCCCGACATGGACCTGCCGCTCAACCTCACGCCTGTGGACGACGTGGCGCGCGCCATCCTCGGACTCGCGGGGCAGCAGGCCTCGTGGGGCCAGGTGTTCCACCTGACGAGCCAGGAAGCGCTGCGGGTGCGCGACATTCCTCCGGTCTTCGAGCGGCTCGGCATGCGGCTCGAACCGGTCGGACTCGAGCCCTGGCTGCAGCGCGCGCATGCGCGGCTCGCCGTCGGGCAGGACCGAGACCTCGCGGCGGTGCTGGCCATCCTCGCCCGCTACGACACTTCGGCCACGCCGCCGAAGGTCAGCGGCGAGGCCACGCATGCGCAGCTCGAAGCCATCGGCGCGGCGATCCGCCCGGTGGACCGCGACCTGCTGCAGCGCTACTTCGTCGACCTGGGCATCGACACCAAGGCGCGCCGCGCCGTCGTCGAAGCCGGCGCATCGCAGGAGGCCTGACACCATGGCGCGCTACCTCATCGCGGCGACACCGTTGCCGGGACACGTGTTGCCGATGCTGGCCATCGCCCAGCACCTGATGGGCCTCGGGCACGAGGTGCGGGTGCACACCGCGAGCCGCTTCCGGGCGCAGGCCGAGGCCACCGGCGCGAGCTTCACCGCTTTCGAGGCCGCGATCGACTTCGATCACCGCGAGCTCGACCAGCGCTTTCCGCAGCGCCAGCGCCTGCCGTCGGCGCATGCGCAGCTGTGCTTCGGCCTGAAGCACTTCTTCGCCGATGCCATGGCGGCGCAACGCAGCGGCCTGAGCGCGATCCTGAAGGACTTCGCGGCCGATGCCATCGTGGTCGACACGATGTTCTGCGGCACCTTCCCGCTGCTGCTGGGGCCGCGCGAGCAGCGCCCTGCGGTCGTGGCCATCGGCATCTCGGCGCTGCCGCTGTCGAGCTGCGACACGGCCTTCTTCGGCACCGCGCTGCCGCCTTCGTCCACGCCGGAAGGGCGCGTGCGCAACCGCGCGATGAACACCAACCTCAAGCAGGCGATGTTCGGCGAGGTGCAGCGTTATTTCGATGCGCTGCTGACCTGCGCGGGATTGCCCGTGCTGCCGGAGTTCTTCATCGACGCGATGGTCAAGCTGCCGGACCTGTACCTGCAGCTGACTTCCGAATCCTTCGAGTACCCGCGCAGCGACATGCCGGCCTCGGTGCGCTTCGTCGGCCCGCTGCTCGCGCCCGCCAGCCGCGACTTCGTGGAGCCCGACTGGTGGCACGAGCTGGACGACGGCCGCTCGGTGGTGCTGGTCACGCAGGGCACGTTGGCCAACGAGAACCCGGCGCAGCTGATCGGCCCGACGCTGCAGGCGCTGGCCGGGGCGAAGGACATCCAGGTCATCGCCACCACCGGCGGCCCGCTGCCGGCCGCGCTGAACATGGCCGTGCCGGCGAATGCCCGCGTGCTGCCTTTCCTGCCCTACGACCGGCTGCTGCCCAAGGTGCATGCGATGGTGACCAACGGCGGCTATGGCTCCGTCAACCATGCGCTGAGCCTCGGCGTGCCGCTGGTGGTGGCCGGTGCCACCGAGGAAAAGCCCGAGATCGCCGCGCGCGTGGCCTGGTCGGGCGCGGGCATCAACCTCGGCAGCGGCCAGCCGGGCGCGCGCCAGATCGGCGACGCGGTGCGCCGGCTGCTGAACGAGCCCGGCTACCGCCAGCGCGCCGGCGTGCTGCGCGAGGACTTCGCGCGCCATCGCGCGCTGACCGAAATCACCGCGGCTCTCGCGGCGCTGCGCGAGGCGGCGCCCGAGTCCATGGAAATGGCCTGAACGAAGAATCCCCTGCAAGGAAACCGAAGATGAGCAATCCGTTTGACGACAAGAACGCCAGCTTCCTGGTGCTGGTCAATGAAGAGGGGCAGCACTCGCTGTGGCCGGCCTTCATCGCCGTGCCGGCCGGCTGGGAAGTGGCGCTGCCGGCCACCGACAGGGCGGCCTGCGGCGCCTTCATCGAATCGAACTGGACCGACATGCGGCCGCGATCGCTCGCGGCCAGGGACCTCGACGCCGCCGGCGCATGAGGGTGTTCGCGCTGCACCGGCGCGGCGCCGCATGGGCGTATGCGTCGCGCTTCCGGTCGCCGGCTTCCGGTGAGCTGAACAAGGAGCGCGCAGGGCCGGCGGGAGCAGATGCCGGCGTTGTCGCAAAGGCGCCTGAAGCAGGAACGCCGCGAAGCAGGCCGCGCCGGCGATGAGCGTCTTTTCCGCCTGGCCGTACTTCGTGCTCGTGCTGGCCGTGCTTTGCATGCTGGCCCTGCCGGTCTTCCGCGTGGCCGACGAGCCGCACGGGCGCGATCAACGCACCGCGACGCTCGACGGGCTGCGCGGCTTTCTCGCGCTGAGCGTCTTCGTGCACCACCTGATGGTGACGCACGGCTACATCGTGCGCGGCGAATGGAGCTTTCCGCCGCCGGGCTTTCCCACGCTGCTGGGGCAGGTCGGCGTGGGCGTCTTCTTCATGATCACCGGCTTCCTGTTCTGGGGGAAATTGCTCGACGCGAAAGGGCGGCCGGACTGGAAGAGCCTGTACATCGGCCGGCTCTGGCGCATCGGGCCGACGTACCTACTGGCTGTGGGCCTGATGTTCCTTGTCGTTGCGTGGAAAACCGGGTTCGAGCTGAGGGAGCCGGCGGGGTCCGTGCTGGGCACGATGCTGCAGTGGCTGGCGCTGGGCATCTGGCCGCTGCAGCCGGACATCAACGGCCATGTCGGCACAGGGCTGATCCTGGCGGGCGTGACGTGGACGATCTTCTTCGAGTGGCTGTTCTACGGGGCGCTCAGGCCGATGGCGCCGATCGCGCGCAGCGGGCGGACGCCGCGCTTCGTCGCAGGCGGCCTGCTGCTGTGCCTGCTGGCGTTGACCGCCGCGGCGTTTTCGCCGGGTGCCACGCCCAATCGCCCGACGATTGCACTGCTGATCGGCGCCGTGGCCTGGGTGCTGGCGTCGTTCCTGCTGGGCATGCTGTCGGCGTGGCTGGTCCGGCGCGACGGCGCACGGCGACTGCCGGAATGGGCGGCCTCGCTGCTCGCGCTGGCCTGCCTCGTGGCCGTGTTCATCGGCTTCGAGCACATGGTCGGGCCGATCCAGGTCCTGCTGCTGTGGGGCTTCTTCCATCTGGTCTGCCGTGGCAGCACGCTGTTCGGCCTGCTGGACCTGCGCTCGGCCCGGCGCATGAGCACGGTGAGCTACAGCATCTACCTGCTGCAGGGGCTGGCGCTGACCGTGGTCTTCGCCGCGGGGCCGGTGCGGGAGTTCGCGATGGCCGGCGCGCCGCAGTACTGGCTGACCGGCACCCTTTGCGCGCTGCTGCTCGTGGCGGCCTCGGTCGTCAGCTACCGGCTGGTCGAGAGGCCGGGCATTGCGCAGGGCAGGCGGGCAAGATCCGGCCCGCGCCGCCTGCCCGCCGCACAGGCCGCGCCGCCCTGAATGCGGCGGGGCAGGCCCGATCGCCAAGACCCCAGGCCATCCCGGTCACAAACCCTTGCGCATAATTGACGCAAGCTATGACTCTCACCGAACTCAAATACATCGTCGCAGTGGCCCGCGAACGGCACTTCGGCAAGGCGGCCGAGGCCTGCTACGTTTCGCAGCCGACTCTCTCCGTTGCCATCAAGAAGCTCGAGGACGAGCTCGAAGTCAAGCTCTTCGAGCGCAGTGCCGGCGAAGTGACCGTCACGCCGCTCGGCGAGCAGATCGTGCAGCAGGCGCAGAGCGTGCTCGACCAGGCCGCCAGCATCAAGGAGATCGCCAAGCGCGGCAAGGATCCACTGGCCGGCCCGCTGAATCTGGGCGTGATCTACACCATCGGGCCGTACCTGCTGCCCGACCTGGTGCGCCAGGTGATCGCGCGCACGCCGCAGATGCCGCTGGTGCTGCAGGAGAACTTCACCGTGAAGCTGCTGGAAATGCTGCGCGCCGGCGAGATCGACTGCGCCATCATGGCCGAGCCCTTTCCCGACACCGGCCTCGCGATGGCGCCGCTGTACGACGAGCCCTTCATGGCGGCGCTGCCCAACAAGCACAAGTTCGCCGACCGCGATTCCATCACCTCGGAAGAGCTGCAGAGCGAGACCATGCTGCTGCTGGGCACCGGCCACTGCTTCCGCGACCACGTGCTGGAGGTGTGCCCGGAGTTCGCGCGCTTTTCGAGCAATGCGGAAGGCATCCGCAAGAGCTTCGAGGGCTCGTCGCTCGAGACCATCAAGCACATGGTGGCCTCGGGCATGGGCGTGACGCTGGTGCCGCGCCTGTCGGTGCCGGCAGAGGCGATCAAGCCGAAGGTGAAGGGCCGCAAGGAGCCCGAGCAGATGGTGCGCTACCTGCCGGTGCGCGACGCGCAGGACCGCGATCCGCCCACGCGCCGCGTGGTGCTCGCGTGGCGGCGCACCTTCACGCGCTACGAGGCCATCGCCGCGCTGCGCAACGCGATCTACGCGTGCGAGCTTCCCGGCGTCAAGCGCCTTTCGTAGATGGCCGCGATTCGGGGCGCCGGCCTACGCGGCCGCCGTTTTGAATCGTTGATCGCTGAGATAGAGTGGCGCTGTTGCGAAGCCGCATGCCGGCTTTCAGAATTCAGGCGTACACCCGAAACTCGAACCCGATTGAAGAAGGATCTCCCGCCATGGCCAAAGCCCTGAAGAAATCATCGCCCGCCTCTTCCGCCGGCAAGGTGCCCAAGAAGGGCGGCAAGCAGGTCGCGCAGGAGTCGGGCAGCCGCAATGCGCCCATCATCAACATCGGCATCGAGCGCCAGGACCGCGCCGCAATCGCTGAAGGCCTGAGCCGCGTGCTGGCCGACACCTACACGCTCTACCTCACCACGCACAACTTCCACTGGAACGTGACGGGCCCGCACTTCAACTCGCTGCACGCGATGTTCATGGGCCAGTACACCGAGCTGTGGGGCGCCACCGACGTGCTCGCCGAGCGCATCCGCGCGCTGGGCCACTATGCGCCGGGCTCGTACGCCGAGTTCAGCAAGATCGCCACCGTGCCCGACGTGCCGCAGAACCCGCCCAAGGCGATGGAGATGGTGCGCATCCTGGTGAAGGGCCACGAAACCGTCTCGCGCATCGCGCGCGAATTCATTCCTGTCGCCGAAGAAGCCGGCGACGACCCGACGGCCGACATGCTGACCGCGCGCTGCACTGTGCACGATCAGACGGCCTGGATGCTGCGCTCGCTCCTTGAAGACTGATTCCGCTCCCCCCGCCATCGCGCCTGCGCCCCCTCGCGGGCGTTTTGCGTTGTATCTCGACCTGATCCGCTGGAACCGTCCCGCGGGCTGGCTGCTGCTGCTGTGGCCCACGCTCGGCGCGCTCTGGTTTGCGGCGGGCGGCTGGCCCGGCTGGCACCTGCTGGTCGTGTTCACGCTCGGCACTTTCCTCATGCGCAGCGCAGGCTGCTGCGTCAACGACGTGGCCGACCGCGACTTCGACCGTCACGTGAAACGCACGGCGCAACGGCCCGTCACCAGCGGCGCGATGTCGGTCAAGGAAGCGCTGGGGCTGGGCGTGGTGCTCGCGCTGGTGTCCTTCGGGCTGGTGCTCACGACCAATCGCACGACGGTGCTGTGGTCGTTCGCGGCGCTGGCCATCACGCTGATCTATCCGTTCGCCAAGCGCTTCGTCTCGATCCCGCAGGCGGTGCTGGGCATCGCCTTCAGCTTCGGCATTCCGATGGCCTTTGCGGCGGTGCAGTCCGACGTGCCGGTCTTTGCCGCGGTGCTGCTCGCGGGCAACCTGTTCTGGGTGCTGGCCTACGACACCGAGTACGCGATGGTCGATCGCGACGACGACCTCAAGATCGGCATGAAGACTTCAGCCATCACCTTCGGCCGCTTCGACGTGGCGGCGGTGATGGCGAGCTACGCGATCTTCCTTGCGGTCTGGACCTGGGCCGGTGCGAGCCGTTCGCTGGGCGTGCTGTTCTACGCCGGCATCGCGGTGGCCGCGGCGCAGGCGCTGTGGCACTGGCGGTTGATCCGCGAGCGCACGCGCGAAGGCTGCTTCAAGGCATTCCGGCTGAACCACTGGCTGGGGTTCACGGTGTTCGCCGGCGTGGTGGCTGGCTACGCGCTGCGTTGAACGCGATGTCCGACGCGCTGCTGGAGCGGCTGAAGCTGAAGATCGGCCAGGAAGGCCACTCCGGCTGGCACCGCATCACGCAGGAGATGGTCGAGCGCTATTCCGAGCTGTCGGGCGACGGCGAGGGCGAATGGATTCACCTCGACCCCGAGCGCGCGGCGCGCGAGGCGGACTACGGCGGCACCATCGTGCAGGGCTTCTTCCAGGTGTCGCACCTGATCCGTCTGACCGGCGAGGCCATGCGCACGCTGCTGCCCTTCGACTCGAACCACGCGCTCAACTACGGCTTCGACCGCCTGCGCTTCGTGCGCCCGATGCCGGTGGGCGCGCGCTTCCGGGCGCGGGTGCGCATCGCGGACGTGGTGCCGAGGGCGGGCGACAGCTTCCTGCTGAAGGAAGAGGTCTGGCTGGAGCTGGAAGACAGCACCGTCACGCTCGCCGCCGAATGGCTCTTCCTGCTCGGGCCGCGCTCGCTGCCCGAAGCCTGACATTTCTCTTGCCGTTGTCCGGTCAGTCGCGGCCGAATTCCTCGCCCAGTTCGGCGGCGCGCTTCTGTGCCGCGCGGATCGCGGTCTTGAACTGCGACTTCACGTCGGCAGCCTGCAGCGAGGTGATGGCCGCGTAGGTCGTGCCGCCCTTGGAGGTCACGCGTTCGCGCAGCACCGACGGCGGCTCGGTCGCGCTGTGCGCCAGCGCCGAGGCGCCGGTGAAGGTGCCGATGGCCAGCCGCTGAGCCTGGTCGGGCGTGAGGCCCATCTCGACACCGGCTTCGGTCATTGCCTCGATGAAATAGAACACGTAGGCTGGGCCCGAGCCCGACATGGCGGTCACTGCATCGAGTGCCGGCTCGGCATCGACCCAGAGCAGCTCGCCGGTGGGCGCCAGCAGCTGCCCGACCATCGAGCGGTCGGCGCCGTCCACGCCGGGGCGGGCGAACAGGCCGGTCATGCCCTTGCCGACCAGCGCGGGCGTGTTGGGCATGGCGCGCACCACGCGTTCGGTGCCGAGCCAGCGGGCGATGCTGTCGGACGGGATGCCGGCCGCCACGCTCAGGTGCAGGGCGTCCTCCGCAAAGGGGCGCACCGGCCGGGCGGCTTCGGCAAAAGTCTGTGGCTTGACCGCCCAGACCACCACGCCGCAGCGCGAGAGGGCTTCACCCGCCTCGGCCTTCGCGACGATGCCGAAGGAGTGGGCCAGCTTCGTACGCGCCTCGTCGAAAGGCTCGACCACCTCGAACGCGTTGGCCGGGGTGCCTTGCTGGATCAGGCCGCCGATGATGGCGCTGGCCATGTTGCCGCCCCCGATGAAGGCGACGGGGGGCAGCGGCGCGGGGCCGGTGCGGGGCAGGAAGGTCACGGCGATGGTCATGGTCGGTCGGCGTATTCGAAGGCAGCGAACTGGGTGATTTGAAGCGGGTTGAAATTGTCGTCGCTCACGACCACCAGCATGCGCTTGCCGCCTGGCAGGGGCGGGCCCCAGCACATGCCTTCGGTGTTGTCGAGCCGCGAGAGGCCTAGTGCGGCGAAGTCGGCCACCAGCGTCTTGGCCGCCGGCCGGTGGTTGCCGGGCGCCAGCGCGTCGACGGCGAGCACGTCGCTGGCTGCACGGGTGTCTATTTCATACAGGCGCAGCGAATTGCCGCGGCCGGTGGCGTAGGCGCGCTCCAGCACCAGCATGCGGTCGGCATCGAGCATCAGGATCTCGCTCACGCCGTTGTCGGCGTAGCTGCCGGGAACTAGCGGGCGCAACGGGATGGCGTCGGGAACGTAGGCGATCTGGCGGTCGGCCTGGCCGGTCTCGAGGTCGATCCGGGTGAAGCGGCAGGGGCCGCCGGGCGCGCCGATGGTCGGCTCGGGGCCATCCTGGATCAGGGCGTTTTCCATTCCCAGCCAGGCGAATCGGCCGTCGGGCGTGAGGCTGACGCCTTCGAAGGTCAGGTTGTCGCGCGGGCCGCGGCGCTGGGCGGGATCGGGCCGGAACATCGCTGGCATCTGGAATTCGCGCAGAAAGCGGCCGTCGCGGGCCGATTCGTACAGCGCAGGGCCGAAGCCGCGGGCGATGTCGCCCTCGCTGGTCCACAGCAGGGTGTTGGTCTCGGGGCGCAGGCGCAGCGCCTCTGGGTCGGGGACCGGGAGCCCGTCGACCGCGTTGCGTCGGTTCGGCCAGGGGCCGCCACCGGGGCGTTGCAGCTGCACAACGCCTGTCGGTTCGGGCGGCCCGGCCTGCGGGTCGGGCCAGCGGGCGATGTAGTAGCGCACGGGAGCAAGATCTGACCGGTCGTCGCTGATGAGCAGGTACTCACCTCGGATCGGGTCGTAGTCGATGCCGGAGAGACCGCCGACTGTGGTTCCTTCTATATGAAGGCGGTGCGGCCAGCGCGCCTCGGCGATGCGGCGCAGCCGGCCGGGGTCGGGATTCGGCATCGCGCCGCTCTTGCAGCCGGGGAGACCCAGCATCGCCAGGCCGGCACCGCCCGCCAGAATCAGGCGGCGGCGCTGCAGCAACGAGGTCGAAAGGATGGTTTCTTCGGGCTTGCGCACGCCCCGGAGTCTAGTTGCAGCGCTGAAGAGCAGGCAGGGTTGTTGACTTCCGAATTCATGCGTGCAACAATCGCGGGCTTCGCTTTCAAAAGGCGGAGCTTTCAGCCCAAAGCGGAAGTGCCCCGAGTGGTTCGGGGTATGGACGACGGGCCCAAGACTGACTGATTTGCCTCCCTCCTGGTGGCGCATCAGTACAAGTTGGGAATATCAAGAAATGATCCAAACTGAATCCCGGCTCGAAGTGGCCGACAACACGGGCGCGAAATCCGTCCTGTGTATCAAGGTGCTCGGTGGCTCCAAGCGGCGTTACGCCAGCGTGGGCGATGTCATCAAGGTCAGCATCAAGGAAGCCGCTCCGCGTGGTCGCGTCAAGAAGGGCGAGATCTACAGCGCAGTGGTGGTTCGCACCGCCAAGGGCATCCGTCGCGCCGACGGTTCGCTCGTGAAATTCGACGGCAACGCTGCAGTGTTGCTCAACGCCAAGCTGGAGCCCATCGGCACCCGCATCTTCGGACCGGTCACGCGCGAACTGCGCACCGAGAAGTTCATGAAGATCGTGTCGCTGGCACCCGAAGTTCTCTAAGGACACAACGCCATGAACAAGATTCGCAAGGGCGACCAGGTCATCGTGTTGGCCGGCCGCGACAAGGGCAAGCGGGGCACCGTCTCGCTGCGCAAGGATGACTCGCACGTGGTCATCGAAGGCATCAATCTCGTCAAGAAGCACACCAAGCCGAACCCGCTCAAGGGTACGACCGGTGGCATCGTCGAGAAGGCCATGCCGATTCACCAGTCCAACGTGGCGATCTTCAACGCTGCGACCGGCAAGGCCGATCGCGTGGGCGTCAAGGTCACCCAGGATGCTGACGGCAAGCGCGTGGCTGTTCGCGTGTTCAAGTCGAGCGGCGAAGAAATCAAGTTCGCCTAAGAGGTACTCACATGGCACGTCTCCAACAACACTATCGCGAAAAGATCGCGAAAGACCTGACGGAAAAGTTCGGCTACACGTCGCCGATGCAGGTTCCGCGCCTCACCAAGATCACGCTCAACATGGGTGTGGGTGAAGCAGTCGCCGACAAGAAGGTTCTCGACAACGCCGTCGCCGACCTGACCAAGATCGCCGGCCAGAAGCCCGTGGTCACCAAGTCGAAGAAGGCTATCGCCGGCTTCAAGATCCGCGAAAACCAGCCGATCGGCTGCATGGTCACGCTGCGTGGCGTGCACATGTACGAATTCCTGGACCGTTTCGTGACCATCGCGCTGCCGCGCGTTCGCGACTTCCGTGGTATCTCCGGCCGTGCTTTCGATGGCCGTGGCAACTACAACATCGGTGTCAAGGAACAGATCATTTTCCCCGAGATCGAGTACGACAAGGTCGATGCCCTGCGCGGTCTCAATATCAGCATCACGACGACGGCCAAGACCGACGAAGAAGCCAAGGCGCTTCTCGCTGGCTTCCGTTTCCCGTTCAAGAACTGAGGTGACCTGTGGCTAAAGCATCTTTGATCCAGCGCGAACTCAAGCGCGACAAGCTGGTTGCCAAGTTCGCCGCGAAGCACGCGGAACTGAAGGCAGCTTCCAACGACCTGAAGAAGAGCGAAGAAGAGCGCGCTGCTGCACGTCTGGCGCTGCAAAAGCTGCCGCGTAACGCGAACCCCACGCGTCAGCGCAACCGTTGCGAAATCACCGGTCGCCCGCGTGGCACCTTCCGTCAATTCGGTCTGGCCCGCGCCAAGATCCGCGAACTGGCTTTCAACGGCGACATCCCCGGTGTCACCAAGGCCAGCTGGTAAGCCAGGCAGGAGCAAACAACATGAGCATGAGTGATCCCATTGCCGACCTGCTGACGCGTATCCGCAACGCGCAGATGGTGGCGAAGCCCACCGTGTCGGTCCCGTCTTCCAAGGTGAAGATCGCGATCGCACAAGTCCTGAAGGACGAGGGCTACATCGACGGCTTTCAGGTCAAGACCGAAGCCGGCAAGAGCGAACTTGAAATCTCGCTGAAGTACTACGCTGGCCGTCCGGTCATCGAGCGCATCGAGCGCGTGAGCCGCCCTGGCCTGCGCGTCTACAAGGCCAGTGCTTCGATCCCGCAGGTCCAGAACGGCCTCGGCGTTGCGATCGTCACGACCCCCAAGGGCGTGATGACCGACCGCAAGGCTCGCGCTTCCGGTGTCGGCGGCGAAGTTCTGTGCTACGTCGCCTAACCGAGACATCGAGGAGTTACTGAAATGTCCCGAGTAGGAAAAATGCCGATCACCATCCCCGCAGGCGTGGATGTGTCGATCAAGGAAGATCAGATCAGCGTCAAGGGCACGGGCGGCACGCTCGCCCTCGCGCGCAATGCACTGGTCAACGTCGTCAGCAAGGACGGCAAGCTGAGCTTCGAGCCCGCCAACGATTCGCGTGAAGCCAACGCGATGAGCGGCACGGTTCGCCAGCTCGTGAACAACATGGTGGTCGGTGTGACCAAGGGCTTCGAGAAGAAGCTCAACCTGATCGGCGTCGGCTACAAGGCCGCAGCCCAGGGCACGAAGCTGAACCTCCAGGTCGGCTATTCGCATCCAGTCAACATCGACATGCCGCAAGGCATCACGGTGGCCACCGCGACCCCGACTGAAATCGTGATCAAGGGTGCTGACCGTCAGCGCGTTGGTCAAATCGCCGCTGAGATCCGCGCTGTTCGTCCGCCAGAGCCCTACAAGGGCAAGGGCATCCGCTATGCGGACGAGAAGATCGTGATCAAAGAGACCAAGAAGAAGTAAGGGGCAGCAAAATGATGTTGACCAAAAAAGCACAGCGTCTTCGCCGCTCGCGCCAGACCCGCATCCGCATCGCGACGCAGGGTGTGGCCCGTCTGACGGTGAACCGCACCAATCTGCACATCTACGCCACTGTCATCTCCGACGACGGCACCAAGGTGATTGCAACCGCATCGACGGCAGAAGCCGAAGTGCGTACCTCGCTCGGCGGTTCGGGCAAGGGTGGCAATGCCGCCGCCGCCACCGCCGTCGGCAAGCGCATCGCTGAAAAGGCGAAGGCTGCCGGCGTCGAGAAGGTCGCCTTCGACCGCGCAGGTTTCGCATACCACGGCCGCGTCAAGGCGTTGGCCGAGGCCGCCCGCGAAGCCGGCCTGCAGTTCTAACCGGACACGAGATTCAAAATGGCAAAGATTCAGGCAAGAGCTCAGAACGAAGGCCCTGAGGACGGTTTGCGCGAGAAGATGATCGCGATCAACCGCGTCACCAAGGTGGTGAAGGGTGGTCGTATCCTCGGTTTCGCAGCACTCACCGTGGTCGGTGACGGCGATGGCCGCGTCGGCATGGGCAAGGGCAAGTCGAAGGAAGTGCCCGCTGCAGTGCAGAAGGCAATGGAAGAAGCGCGTCGCAACCTGCTGAAGGTTTCGATCAAGAACGGCACGCTGCACCACCAGGTGCAAGGCCACCACGGCGCTTCGACGGTCGTGATGTATCCGGCTCCCAAGGGTACCGGCATCATCGCCGGCGGCCCGATGCGCGCCGTGTTCGAAGTGATGGGTATCACCGACATCGTGGCCAAGAGCCATGGTTCGTCGAACCCCTACAACATGGTTCGCGCCACGCTCGACGGATTGAAGAATTCGACGACCGCCAGCGAAGTGGCTGCCAAGCGTGGCCTGACCGTCGAAGAAATCTTCGCCTGAGCGCAGGCCGTCGCAAGCCTCAAGGAAGCATTCAAATGACGCAACAACAAACCCTCAAGGTGCAGCTGGTCAAGAGCCCGATCGGCACCAAGGAATCGCATCGCGCGACCGTGCGCGGCCTCGGCCTGCGCAAGCTCAACAGCGTGAGCGAGCTGCAAGACACGCCCGCGGTGCGCGGCATGATCAACAAGATCAGTTATCTGGTCAAAGTCCTGTAAGAGAGACTGATATGGAACTCAATGGCATCAAGCCGGCGGATGGCGCCAAGCACGCCAAGCGCCGTGTCGGCCGCGGTATCGGTTCCGGCCTGGGCAAGACCTCGGGTCGCGGCCACAAGGGCCAGAAGTCGCGCGCAGGCGGTTTCCACAAGGTCGGCTTCGAAGGCGGTCAAATGCCGCTGCAGCGTCGTCTGCCGAAGCGTGGCTTCAAGTCGCACCTGCTGAAGTTCAACGCCGAAGTCACGCTGACCGCCCTCGAGCAGCTCGGCCTGGCCGAAGTGGACATCCTGGCGCTGAAGCAAGCCGGCCTCGTCGGCCAGCTGGCCAAGGTCGTCAAGGTCGTGAAGACCGGTGAGCTCACCAAGGCCGTCAAGCTGACGGGCGTGGGCGCAACGGCTGGCGCCAAGGCCGCTATCGAAGCGGCTGGCGGTAGCATCGCCTGATCATCATCGGACTGAAAGAAGTTCTTCGTGGCAACTAACGCGGCAACGATCGCAAAAACAGGCAAGTTCGGCGACCTTCGTCGTCGGCTCGTCTTTTTGCTGCTCGCGCTCGTGGTCTACCGGATTGGCGCGCACATCCCTGTGCCGGGTATCAACCCGGACCAGCTGGCTGCGCTGTTCCAGGGCCAGCAGGGCGGCATTCTGAGCCTGTTCAACATGTTCTCGGGCGGGGCGCTGTCGCGCTTCACCGTGTTCGCGTTGGGGATCATGCCGTACATCTCGGCGTCGATCATCATGCAGCTGATGACCTACGTGCTTCCGACCTTCGAGCAATTGAAGAAGGAAGGCGAGGCCGGCCGCCGCAAGATCACGCAGTACACGCGCTATGGCGCGCTGGGTCTGGCGCTGTTCCAGTCGTTCAGCATCGCGGTGGCTCTCGAGTCGTCGGCCGGCCTGGTGATCTCGCCCGGTTTCGGCTTCCGCATCACCGCCATGGTGAGCCTGACGGCGGGTTCGATGTTCCTGATGTGGCTCGGCGAGCAGATCACCGAGCGTGGCCTGGGCAACGGCATCTCGATCCTGATCTTCGCGGGTATCGCGGCAGGCCTGCCCAACGCCATCGGCGGTCTGCTGGAGCTGGTGCGTACCGGCGCCATGAACGTGATCATCGCGCTCTTCATCGTCGCCGTGGTGGTGCTGGTCACCTACTTCGTGGTGTTCGTGGAGCGAGGTCAGCGCAAGATCCTCGTGAACTATGCGCGGCGCCAGGTCGGCAACAAGGTATATGGCGGTCAATCGTCGCACCTGCCGCTGAAGCTGAACATGGCTGGCGTGATTCCGCCGATCTTCGCCTCGTCGATCATCCTGCTGCCGGCAACGGTGGTTGGCTGGTTCAGCACCGGCGAAGGCGGCTTCCGCTGGATCAAGGACGTTGCCAGCGCACTGCGCCCCGGCGAGCCGATCTACGTGCTGCTGTATGCCGCTGCGATCGTTTTCTTCTGCTTTTTCTACACGGCACTCGTGTTCAACAGCAAGGAAACGGCTGACAACCTGAAGAAGAGTGGCGCATTCATTCCTGGCATTCGCCCGGGTGACCAGACCGCTCGCTACATCGACAAGATTCTGGTTCGCCTGACGCTGGCTGGCGCGGTGTACATCACCTTCGTCTGCCTGCTGCCAGAGTTCCTGATCCTGAAGTACAACGTGCCGTTCTACTTCGGTGGTACCTCCCTGCTGATCATCGTGGTCGTCACGATGGACTTCATGGCCCAGGTGCAAAACTACATGATGTCCCAGCAGTACGAATCGCTGCTGAAGAAGGCGAACTTCAAGACATCGTAGGGCTGTGTTTCAGTATTGAGTCCGGGCGGTAGACCGCCACGTTAAACAGTTTTAGGAGAGTGAAATGAGAGTTTCGGCTTCGGTCAAAACCATTTGCCGTAATTGCAAGGTCATCCGCCGCAAGGGTGTGGTGCGTGTGATCTGCACCGACCCGCGCCATAAGCAGCGCCAGGGTTGATTGAAGAGTATTAGAGGACGCACATGGCACGTATTGCTGGCATCAACATCCCGCCGCACAAGCACGCTGAAATCGGCCTGACCGCCATCTTCGGCATCGGTCGCACCCGCGCCCGTCAGATCTGCGAAGCGAGCGGCATCGAATATTCGAAGAAGATCAAGGATCTGACCGACGCCGATCTCGAGAAGATCCGCGACCAGATCGCTCTGTTCACCATCGAAGGCGATCTGCGTCGCGAAACGACGATGAACATCAAGCGCCTGATGGACATCGGTTGCTATCGCGGCTTCCGTCACCGTCGCGGCCTGCCGATGCGCGGCCAGCGCACGCGCACCAACGCCCGCACTCGCAAGGGTCCGCGCAAGGCTGCGCAGTCCCTGAAGAAATAAGGATAGAACAGCATGGCTAAAGCACCTGCAAACAACGCCGCACAGCGCGTTCGCAAGAAGGTTCGCAAGAACGTTGCGGACGGCATCGCTCACGTGCACGCTTCGTTCAACAACACCATCATCACGATCACCGATCGCCAGGGCAACGCCCTGTCGTGGGCTTCGTCGGGTGGCCAGGGCTTCAAGGGCTCGCGCAAGTCGACCCCGTTCGCTGCGCAGGTCGCTTCCGAAGTGGCCGGCCGTGCTGCTGTCGAACAAGGCATCAAGAACCTCGACGTCGAGATCAAGGGCCCCGGCCCCGGTCGCGAATCGTCGGTGCGCGCACTGGCTGCGCTCGGCATCCGGATCAACTCCATTGCCGACGTGACGCCCGTTCCGCACAACGGCTGCCGTCCCCAGAAGCGTCGCCGCATCTGATCGTCGGTCAGCAAGGCGCAGCCGGCTTTGAAGAGCGGCTGCGCATTTGTTTTTTTACTAAGCCCACCGCCATCCGCGTCCCGCAGATGGCTCCCGCAGGCAACTGCGGCAGATGACACAAAGGAAAAATCGTGGCACGTTACCTCGGCCCCAAGGCCAAACTTTCCCGCCGTGAAGGCACCGACCTGTTCCTGAAGAGCGCCCGCCGTTCGATCCAGGACAAGGCCAAGTTCGACTCCAAGCCCGGCCAGCACGGTCGCACCTCGGGTCAGCGCACCTCCGACTACGGCCTGCAGCTGCGCGAAAAGCAGAAGGTCAAGCGCATGTACGGCGTGCTCGAGAAGCAGTTCCGCCGCTACTTCGAAGAAGCTGATCGCCGTCGTGGCAACACCGGCGCCAACCTGCTGTTCATCCTCGAATCGCGCCTGGACAACGTCGTCTACCGCATGGGCTTCGGCTCGACCCGCGCCGAAGCGCGCCAGCTCGTGTCGCACAAGGCGATCACGGTGAACGGTCAGTCGGTCAACATCCCGTCGTACCTGGTGAAGACCGGCGACGTGATCGCCGTGCGCGACAAGTCGAAGAAGCAGACCCGCATCGTCGAAGCTCTGCAACTCGCCCAGCAAGTCGGTATCCCGGCCTGGGTCGACGTGAATGCCGACAAGGCCGAAGGCACGTTCAAGAAGGTGCCCGATCGCGACGAATTCGCAGCCGACATCAACGAATCGCTGATCGTCGAACTGTATTCGCGTTGATTTTTTCTACCCGCCTGCGCATCCACGCGTCGGCGGGAGATTGTTTTTGTTGTTCACGTTCCTGTTCCGCGCTTCGTCGCGGCTCAGGTGCTTCACCAGCCTTACCGGTGTAACGAGCCGGGGGTATTGAGAGGAAGTCTGCATGCAAACCACCCTGCTGAAACCCAAGACCATCCAGGTCGAGCAACTTGCCGCCAACAAGGCCAAGGTGACGCTCGAGCCTTTCGAGCGCGGCTACGGCCACACGCTCGGCAACGCGCTGCGTCGCGTTCTGCTGTCGTCCATGGTCGGCTACTCGGCCACCGAAGTCACGATCGCTGGCGTTCTGCATGAGTACTCGTCGATCGACGGCGTGCAGGAAGATGTCGTCAACATCCTGCTGAATCTCAAGGGCGTGGTGTTCAAGCTCCACAACCGCGACGAAGTCACGCTGAGCCTGCGCAAGGACGGCGAAGGCCCGGTCCTGGCATCGGACATCCAGACCCCGCACGACGTCGAGATCATCAACCCCGACCACGTGATCGCCCACCTGTCGCAAGGCGGCAAGCTCGACATGCAGATCAAGGTCGAGAAGGGCCGCGGCTACGTGCCCGGCACGATGCGCCGCTATGCGGACGAGCCGACCAAGTCGATCGGCCGCATTGTCCTCGACGCTTCGTTCTCGCCCGTCAAGCGCGTGAGCTACACGGTCGAAAGCGCCCGCGTCGAGCAGCGTACCGACCTGGACAAGCTGCTGGTCGAGATCGAAACCAACGGCGCAATCACCGCGGAAGACGCAGTGCGCGCTTCGGCTAAAATCCTGGTCGAGCAGCTCGCTGTGTTCGCGCAGCTCGAAGGCGGCGAACTCGCTGCATTCGATGCACCCGCACCGCGCAGCGCACAGCAGTTCGATCCGATCCTGCTGCGCCCTGTCGACGAGCTCGAACTCACCGTGCGTTCGGCCAACTGCCTGAAGGCCGAAAACATCTACTACATCGGTGACCTGATCCAGCGTACCGAAAACGAGCTGCTCAAGACCCCGAACCTGGGTCGCAAGTCGCTCAACGAAATCAAGGAAGTGCTTGCCTCCCGCGGCCTGACCTTGGGCATGAAGCTCGAAAGCTGGCCGCCGGCCGGTCTCGACAAGCGTTGATTATTTGAATTTTTGAAAGAGGCCCCCTGAAAAGGGCCAGTGCACCGGGCAGTACCTGACACGGCTGCCTGTTTTTATAAAGTAAAGGAAAGCACCATGCGTCACGGACACGGACTCCGCAAACTCAACCGCACCAGCTCGCACCGCCTCGCGATGCTGCAGAACATGATGAATTCGCTCATCGAGCACGAAGTCATCAAGACCACGGTCCCCAAGGCCAAGGAACTGCGCCGCGTCATCGAGCCGATGATCACGCTCGCCAAGAAGCCCACGCTGGCCAACAAGCGCCTGGCCTTCGACCGCCTGCGCAGCCGCGACAGCGTCGTCAAGCTCTTCGGCGAACTCGGCCCGCGTTTTGCAGCGCGTCCGGGGGGCTACACCCGCATCCTGAAGATGGGTTTCCGCGTGGGCGACAACGCTCCGATGGCGCTCGTCGAACTGGTTGACCGTCCTGAAATTAAAGAAGACGCAGCCGAGCAAAACGCTGCTGAATAAGCTATAATCTAAGTCTGCCGCGCGATGGAGCAGCCTGGTAGCTCGTTGGGCTCATAACCCAAAGGTCGCAAGTTCAAATCTTGCTCGCGCAACCAATTAAAAAGGCCCTTTGAATTTCAAAGGGCCTTTTTCTTTGCCCAATAAATTCGTAAAAAAGAAATGCCCTCGTAATGAGGGCATTTTCATTTGCGGCGCTGAAACGAGCCGCTGCGATCAGTCCGGAATGACCGCCGTCACCTCGATCTCGACCTTGGCGCGGTGCTCCACCAGCGCCGCCACCTGCACGCATGTCATGGCCGGGAAGTTGCGGCCCATTGCATCGCGGTAGACAGGGCCGAGCTCGGCGAGCCGGCGGCTGTATTCATCGCGATCCGTCACGTACCAGGTCATGCGCACCATGTGCTCGGGGCCCGCGCCGCCCGCGCGCAGCACCTCGGCGATGTTGCGCAGAGCCAGGCCGCATTGGTCGATGAAGTCGTCCGACTCGAATTGCTGCTGTGCATTCCAGCCGATCTGGCCGCCGATGAACAGCATCGTTCCACGAGCGGCAACGCCGTTCGCATAGCCCTTGGGAGGCAACCAGCCTTCGGGCTGCAGGAGTTTGTTGATCATGATGTCGTGTTGAGTTGTCTCAGTTTGAATCTCTGGAGCTTGCCGGTTTCGGTGCGCGGCAGTACCGGCACGAACTCGATCTCCCGCGGGTATTTGAATGGCGCGATGGTCGCCTTCACATGGTCCTGCAGTGCCTTCACGAGGGCTGCATCGCCCTCGTTGCCCGGTTTGAGGACGCAGAACGCCTTCACGATCATGCCCCGCTCGGCATCGGGTTTGCCGATCACGCCGCACTCGGCCACGGCCGGGTGCTTGAGCAGTGCATCCTCCACCTCCGGCCCGCCGACGTTGTAGCCGGCCGTGATGATCATGTCGTCGGCACGCGCCTGGTAGAAGAAGTAGCCATCGTCGTCCTGTACGAACGAATCGCCCGGGTAGTTCCAGCCATTCTTCACGTAGTCGGCCTGGCGCGGATCGTCCAGATACCGGCAGCCCACCGGCCCCTGCAGCGCGAGCTTGCCGACCGTGCCGCGCGGCACTTCGTTGCCTTCGCTGTCGACCACCTTCGCGATGAAGCCGGGCACTGCCTTGCCGACCGCACCCCGGCGCACCTCGTCGCCCGCCGCCGAGATGTAGATGTGGAACACCTCGGTGCCGCCGATGCCGTCGAGCATCTCGATGCCGGAAGCCTCCTTCCACAGCTGGCGCGTGGCGTCGGGCAAGGCCTCGCCGGCGCTCACGCTGATGCGCAGACCGGGCATGCCGTGCTGCTTCACGAACGGCGCCATCTGGCGATAGAAGGTGGGTGCCGTGTAGCAGATGGTCGCGCCGACCTCGTTGATGAGCTTCACCAGCCCCTCGGGCGTGAACGGAGCATCGGGAAAATAGACTGACGCCCCCGCCCACATTGGAAACACCAGCAGCCCACCCAGCCCGAAGGTGAAGGCCAGCGGCGGCGATCCCACCACGATGTCGTCGCTGCGCGCGCGCAGCACGTGGCGCGGCCATGTCTCGCACATCGCGAGCACGTCGCGGTGCGTGGTGACGGGCGCCTTCGGCTTGCCAGTGGTGCCCGAGGTGAAGGCCAGCAGCGCGACATCGTCGGAAGCCGTGGGGCAGGCCCTGAACACACCGCTCTTCTTCGCCGCACGCGCGGAGAGTGAGTCTTCCGCGTCGGGCTTGTTGAATGCGATCACCGTGGCAAGCACCGGATGCTCCCGCTGCGCGATCGCCAGTTCGTCGAGCAGGCGCCCGTCGCACAGCGCGGCCACGGGCTGCGCCTTCTCGATGATGTCGCCCAGTTCCTTTGCGCGCAGCAGCGGCATCGTCGCCACCGCGATCAGCCCGGCCTTCACCACCGCGAGCCACGACAGCGCCATGGCCACCGAGTTGCCGCCGCGCAGCAGCACCCGGTTGCCCGGCACCAGCCCGAGGTCCTCCGTCAGCACCTGTGCGATGCGATTGACCTCGACGGCCGCCTGCGCGTACGTCAGCGTGCCCTGCGGCGAGCGCAGCATCGGCTTGTCGCCGAATCCTTTCGCCGCTGCCTTGTCGAGCAGTTCCTCGACCAGGTTCAGCTGGTCGGGCAACCTCAGCTCGGGCAGGTCGTAGCGAAAGACGGGCAGCTGCGCCGCAGGCGGCAGGCGGTCGTGAACGAAGCGGTCGACTTGGGCAGACACGGTGTTTATCCCCGCAGAACGGATTTGCCGATGATCAGTTGTTGAACTTCCGTCGCGCCCTCGTAGATGCGCAGCGAGCGGATGTCGCGGTAGAGGCTTTCAACCTTCGTGCCAACCTTCACGCCGAGGCCGCCGTGCATCTGCAGCGCCATGTCGATCACGCGGCTTGCGTTCTCGGTGGCGCACATCTTGGCCATGGCTGCAGCGGCCGACACATCGCCCACCGCAGGTGCACCGCGCTGTTCGGCGTCGTCGCGCATCCATGCCGCGCGGTAGGTGAGCAGCGCAGCGCTGTCGATCAGCGCGGCCATCTCGCCGAGCTTGGCCTGGGTGAGCTGGAAGTCAGCGAGCGTCTGGCCGAACATGCGGCGCTTCTTCGAATGCGCGATCGCTTCCGTCAGCGCGCGACGCCCCATGCCGAGTGCGGCTGCTGCCACCGAGGCGCGGAAGATGTCGAGCGTGCGCATCGCGAGCTTGAAGCCGCCGTTGAGCTCGCCGAGCTGCGCCGTGCGCGGCACGACGCAGTTCTCGAAGCGCAGCGTGGCGAGAGGATGCGGCGCCATCACGTCGATGTGCGCGGAGGTGTCGAGGCCGGGCGTCGTCGCGTCGACGATGAATGCCGTGATGCCGCGCGTGCCGCCTGCAGGGTCGGTCTTCGCGAACACGCAGTAGAAATCGGCGATGCCGCCGTTGCTGATCCAGGTCTTCTCGCCGTTGAGCTTCCAGCCGTCGGCGGTTTCCTCGGCGCGCATGGCCATCGCGCCAACATCGGAGCCAGCCTCGGGCTCGCTGAGTGCGAACGCCGCGATCTTGCTGCCCTTGGCCACGGCCGTCAGGTAGTTCGCGTGCTGTTCGGGCGTGCCTGCGAGCGTGATCGCCCCGCTGCCCAGGCCCTGCATCGCGAACGCGAAGTCCGCGAGCGGCGAGTGAAATGCCAGCGTCTCGCGCAGCAGCACGAGGGCGCGCGAGTCGAGCCGTTCCAGCGCGCCGCCGGACGTGCCAGGCACGCAATAGCGCAGCCACCCGCCGGCGCCGAGGCGCTGGACCCAGTCGCGGCAGGCGGCGCGGTCGTCGCGCTCATCGACTTCCTGCGCCGCAGCCCAGGGCAGCAGCCCGTCGGCGAGCGCGCGATGCACGTCGTCGAAGAACGGCAGCGCGAGGTGCGCGGTCGATGGCGGTGCGGGAGCCTTGGTCATCATCGCGTCAGTCTCCGCCGAACACGGGCTTGCGCTTGGCCGCGAAGGCCTCGTATGCCCGCTTGAAGTCTTCGGTCTGCATGCAGATGGCCTGCGCCTGCGCTTCGGCCTCGATGGCCTGGTCGATGGTCATCGACCATTCCTGCGACAGCATGGTCTTGGTCATGCCGTGCGCGAAGGTCGGGCCTTCAGCCAGGTCGCGCGCCACCTTGGTGGCGGCTTCGAGCAGTGCATCGCTTTCGTGCAGCGCGTTGAAGAAGCCCCAGGCATGGCCTTCCTGCGCCGTCATGGCGCGGCCCGTGAAGAGCAGTTCCGACGCGCGGCCCTGGCCGATCACGCGCGGCAGCAGCGCGCAGGCGCCCATGTCCGCGCCGGCGAGGCCGACCCGCGTGAAGAGAAAGGCCGTGCGCGTGGCCGGCGAGCCGTAGCGAAGGTCGCAGGCCAGCGCGATCATCGCGCCGGCGCCGGCGCACACGCCGTCGATGGCACCGACTATGGGCTGCGGACACGCGCGCATCGCCTTCACCAGGTCGCCCGTCATGCGCGTGAACTCCAGCAGCTCCGGCATGCGCATGCCGGTCAGCGGGCCGATGATCTCGTGCACGTCGCCGCCAGAGCAGAAGTTGCCGCCCGCGCCGGTCACGACGATCGTCTTCACGTCGGTCGCGTAGGTCAGCGCGCGGAACAGGTCGCGCAGCTCGGCGTACGAGTCGAAGGTCAGCGGGTTCTTGCGCTCCGGCCGGTTCAGCGTGATGGTGCCCACGCCGGCCTCGAAACTCCATGCGAAGTGCTCGGCCTTGTAAGGCGCCTTCGCCTCGAATTGCGCGCGCATGGGATTGCCCGCGCCGATGTAGTGCTTCATTCGGTCTCCGCTATCAGTAGTTGGTTGTGCGAGTGCTGCTTGACCTTGCCGAGCAGCTTGTGGAGCTGTGCGATCTCCTTGGCGCCGAGTCCCGCGAAGGCCTCGACGATCCAGTCTTCGTGCTGTTGCGCCATCTCGTTGAAGAGCTTGCGTCCGCGCGGCGTGAGGCGAACGCGCCAGGCGCGGCGGTCGCCCTCGACGTCGACGCGCTCCACCAGCCCCTCGGTCACGAGCTGGTCGGTGATGCCGGTCACGTTGCCGCCCGTCACCATCATGCGGCGCGAGAGCTCGTTCATCTTGAGTCCCTCGGGCGAGCGCTCGAGCTGCGACATCAGGTCGAAGCGCGGCAGCGTGGTGGCGAACTGCGAGCGCAGTCCGTTGCGCACCTGCTTCTCGATCAGCTGGGTGCAGGTGAGCAGCCGAAGCCACAGCCGCAGTGCTTCGGGGTGTTCGCTGTGCGCGCGTGCTTCGAGATCCATGTCAGTTGCTCCACCGCGCTGCGCGCGACCCACGACCCATGAAACTGCCCCGATTCAGTCGGGAGACACCGCGGAACCGGCTTTGCCGGGCTGCTGGTGTCGCCCCCTGAAAGGGGGTTGGCGAAGCGACACGAAGTGCGCGAAGACTGGGGGTGAGCTTCATCCTAGTGTGTCTCCTCGCTGTTCTGCGCGGCCATCGCGGCATTGGCGGCGGCCGCGAGCTGTTGCTGCTTCGCGATCTCGCGGTACATCTGGTCGCGCCCGCTGAGGTACTGCACGGGCCACTCGACATCACGACTCTGCAGCTTGGCCGCTTCGTGCAGCGTCCATGCCGGGTCTGCCAGGTGCGGACGCGCGATGGCGCAGAGGTCGGCACGGCCGGCCGCGATGATGCTGTTGGCCTGGTCGGCGTCGGTGATGGCGCCCACCGCGATGGTCGAGATGCCGACCTCGTTGCGGATGCGGTCCGAGAACGGCGTCTGGTACATGCGGCCGTACACCGGTTTCGCGGCGCGCGTGGTCTGGCCGGAAGACACGTCGATGAAGTCGGCGCCGGCCTCCTTGAAGAGGCGTGCGACCACGATGGCGTCGTTGTCGGTGTTGCCGCCGGGCGCCCAGTCGTGCGCGGAGATGCGCACGCTCATGGGCTTGTCGGCGGGCCACACGGCGCGCATGGCGCGGAACACTTCGAGCGGATATCGGCAGCGCGCCTCGATGTCGCCGCCGTACTCGTCGGTGCGCTGGTTCGTCAGCGGGCTTATGAAGGCCGACAGCAGGTAGCCGTGCGCGCAGTGCAGCTCGAGCCAGTCGAAGCCGCACTCGGCGGCGCGGCGTGTCGAGTCGACGAACTGGTCGCGCAGCGTGTCCATCTCGGCACGCGAGATGGCGGCGGGCAACTGGTTCTGTTCGCCGTAGGGCAGCGCGCTCGCGGCCAGCAGCGGCCAGTTGCCGCTTTCTAGCGGCTCGTCGGTGCCTTCCCAGCCCACGCGAGTGGAGCCCTTGGGGCCGCTGTGGCCGAGCTGCATCGCGATCTTCGCGCTCGACTGCGTGTGCACGAAATCGACGATGCGCTTGAACGCGGCCTGCTGCGCGTCGTTGTAGAGACCTGTGCAGCCGGGGGTGATGCGGCCTTCAGGCGTCGGGCTCGTCATTTCGACGAACACCATCGCGGCACCGCCGAGCGCGCGCGCACCAAGATGCACCAGCAGAAAATCTTGCGGCACGCCGTCGACCGCGCTGTAGGTGGCCATTGGCGAAACCAGGATGCGGTTCTTCAGCGTGAGCCCGCGCACCTTGTAGGGCATGAGCATCGGCGGGAGCGCCTTGCCGCCGGCCAGCCATTGTTCGTAGCCGCCCAGCCATTGCGTGTCGCGCAGGCGCAGGTTCTCGTGGCTGATGCGCTGCGAGCGCGTGAGCAGCGAGTAGGCGAACTGCTCGATCTGCATGCCGGTGTAGCGCGGCACGTTCTCGAACCACTCGGTGGAGTTGCGCGCGGCGTTCTGGATCTTCAGCACCTCGACGCTGCGGCGCGCCTCGTAGCCTTCGAGCACGTGGTCGATGGTGCCGCCCTGCGCGAATTCGTTGGCCAGGTCGATCGCATCTTCCAGCGCGAGCTTGGTGCCCGAGCCGATCGAGAAGTGCGCCGTGTGCGCCGCGTCGCCCATCAGCACCACGGGCACGGAGCGGCCCTCGACGTCGATGCGGTGCGTCCAGCGCTCGCACACCACGCGCGGAAAGCGGATCCAGTTGGCCGAGCCGCGCAGGTGCGTGGCATTGCTGATCAGCGAATGGCCGCCGAGGTACTTGGCGAACAGCTTCTCGCAGAAGGCGATGGCTTCTGGCTGCTCCATCTGGTCGAGGCCATGGGCCTTCCACACGGCCTCTGGCGTCTCGACGATGAAGGTCGAAGTCTTGTCGTCGAACTGGTAGGCGTGCGCCTGGAACCAGCCGTGCTCGGTCTGCTCGAAGGCGAAGGTGAAGGCGTCGAAGGTCTGGTGCGTGCCCAGCCACACGAAGCGGCAGTTGCGCAGATCGACGTCGGGCTTGAACACGTCGGCATAGCGCTGGCGGATGCGGCTGTTGAGGCCGTCGCTGGCGATCACCAGGTCGGCCTGGTATTTCGCGGCAATGGCCTGGTCGTCGGCGACGTCGGTTTCGAACACCAGCTCGACGCCGAGTTCGAGGCAGCGCTCCTGCAGGATGTTCAGCAGGCGCTTGCGGCCGATGCCGCAGAAGCCATGTCCGCCCGAGCGCACCTGGCCGCCCTTGAAGAAGACCTGGATGTCGTCCCAGTGGTGGAACTCGTCGCCGATGAGCGCCGCGGTTGGCGCATCGGCCGCGCGCAGGTTGGCGAGTGTCTGGTCGCTCAGCACCACGCCCCAGCCGAAGGTGTCGAAGGGGCGGTTGCGCTCCACTACCGTGATCTGCAGCGCAGGGTTGCGTGCCTTCATCAGCAGGGCGAAGTAGAGGCCTGCCGGCCCGCCGCCGATGCACAGGATGCGTTGGAGGTCCGAGGCGGGGGCGGGCTTGGACGGGCTGAAGCTGTTCATGATTCAATAGTTTAGACATAAACAATCTGATGTCAATCCGGGTTCGTGCGGGCCGTCCGACAGGCCGCTCGGGGCCTCCGCCGACACGGGTAGTCATGCAAAAACTTGGAAAAATCAATACCATGGCCCCATGCAACACTTGATACCCAAGATCGAGTCGCAGCTGGCTTCGCTGCCTGTTCCCATCGCGCTTGAACTGCCGGATGGCCGGCGCGTTGCCCAGGCGGGAGCCCGCGTCACGCTGGCCTTCAAGGAATGGGCGGTGCTCGCCAAGCTGGCGGCACGACAGGTGGGAGCCATCGGCGAGGCATACGTCGAGGGCAAGGTGCAGATCGAAGGCGCCATGCGCGACCTGATCGACGCCACGGTCGGCATGCTGCCGGGCAACCCGGCCGAGACCGACACCGGCTGGTGGAGCCGCCTGCAGCGCCGGGCCAAGTCGCACGGCTCGCATTCGCTGCGCAAGGACGCGGCCCAGATCGAGTTCCACTACGACGTCTCCGACGACTTCTATGCGCTGTGGCTCGACCCGCGCCGCGTGTATTCATGCGCGTACTTCCGTACGCCCGAGCTCACGCTGGCGCAGGCGCAGGAAGCCAAGCTCGACCACATCTGCCGCAAGCTCATGCTGCAGCCGGGCGAGCGCTACCTCGACATCGGCTCCGGCTGGGGCGCGCTGCTGCTGTGGGCGGCCGAGCACTACGGGGTGGACGCCACCGGCATCACACTGTCGAAGAACCAGCATGCGCACGTGCAGCGGCTGATCGAGGAAAAGGGCCTGCAGGGCCGCGTGCGCGTCGAGCTGCGCGACTACCGCGAGGTGCCCACCGACCGGCCCTTCGACAAGATCTCGTCGGTCGGCATGTTCGAGCACGTGGGCGCGGCCAACATGCCGACCTACTTCCGCAAGATCCATTCGCTGCTGAAGCCGGGCGGCCTGGTGCTGAACCACGGCATCACCTCGGGCGAGCTCAACTACCGGCAGCTCGGCGCCGGCATGGGCGACTTCATCGAGAAATACATCTTCCCCGGCGGCGAGTTGCTGCACGTGACGCACGTGCTGCGCGAGACGGCCGCGGCCGGCCTGGAGATGGTCGACACCGAGAGCCTGCGCCCGCACTACGCGCGCACGCTGTGGGCCTGGTCCGATGCGCTGGAGGCGCAGCTCGACACCGCGCGCGAGGTGCTCCAGCGCAGCGGCGGCCGCCAGGGCGAGAACGCCGAGCGCGTGCTGCGGGCCTATCGCCTGTACCTCGCGGGCTCGGCCATGAGCTTCGAACAGGGCTGGATCTCGCTGCACCAGATGCTTTCCACCAGGCCCGACGGAAAGGTCGAACACGGCGTTCTGCGCGGCGCGCAATCGGTGTACCCTTTTGCCCGTGACTACATCTACAAGTGAGTGAGAACACCATGCTCTATCGATTCCAGTCCCGGGCCTCTCCCGATTTCGTGATGCTCGAAGTGCATGCCCGCCAGCTGCTCGAGATCGTCGGCAAGTCGATCGCCCCGCAGGGCATCATCACCGTCGAGCAGATTCCGGGAGCCATTGCAGCCATCGAAGCCGCGCTCGCGCGCGAGGCCTCCAACGCCCACAACAACGACGACTACGCCGTCGAAGGCCACGCCAACGAGGCCGAGAAGCAGCACATCGGGCTGCACCAGCGTGCGATCCCCCTGCTGCACATGCTCAAGGACTCGCTGGCCGAGAAAAAAGACGTGACCTGGAAGACCTGATCAACAGGGCCCACCGGCGTCTTTCATGAAACGCCGCGGAACCGGCTCAGCCGGGCCGCAGGCGTTGCCCCCTGCAAGGGGGAAGGCGTAGCGACACGAAGTGCGCGAAGCCTGGGGGTTAGTCCACCTTCGCTCCGGAGTCCTTCACCACCTTCGCCCACTTCACGTGCTCGCTCGCAATGAGCTTCGTGAAGTCCGCCGGCGAATTCCCGCTAGGGATCGCGCCCTGCGCGAGCATCTTCTCCTTGATGGCCGGCGTGCCCAGCGACTTGGCCACTTCCTGCTGGATCCGGTTCACGATCTCGGGCGAGGTGCCGGCCGGCGCCAGCAGCCCGAACCACGAGCTCGCCTCGTAGCCCTTGAGCGACGGGCCACCCACTTCCTCCACCGTCGGAATGTCCGGCAGCGCCGGCGAACGCTGCGCGCTCGTCACGGCCAGCGCGGTGAGCTTGCCGCCCTTGATCTGCGCCATCGACGAAGGCAGGTTGTCGAACATCACGTCGGCGCTGCCGCCCACCATGTCCAGCAGCGCGGGGCCCGAGCCCTTGTACGGGATGTGCGCCATGAACGTGCCCGTCATGCTCTTGAACAGCTCGCCCGCCAGGTGGATCGAGGTGCCGCTGCCGCTGGAGGCCATGTTCAGCTTGCCCGGGTTGGCCTTGGTGTACTTGATGAAGTCCTGCACGTTGCGGATGTTCAGCGACTTCGCCTTGTCGGCGTTCATCTCCATCACGTTCGGCACGGCGGCCACCAGCGTGATCGGCGCGAAGTCCTTGATGGGGTCGAAGGGCAGCTTGGGGTACAGCGCGCGGTTGATGCCGTGCGTGCCCACCGTGCCCATCAGCAGCGTGTAGCCGTCGTTCGGCGCGCGCGCGACGATCTCGGCGCCCAGGTTGCCGCCCGCGCCAGGGCGGTTGTCCACGATGAACTGCTGGCCGAAGGCCTTCGACAGCTCGGGCGCCACGGCGCGCGCCAGGATGTCGGTGGTGCCGCCGGCCGCGAAGGGCACGACGATGCGCACGGGCTTGGTCGGCCAGGTGCTCTGGGCCCACGAGGGGGCGGTCATCAGGGTCAGTGCGGCGGCGATCGACGCGGCCAGCGCGGTGCGGCGATTCGGGGTGAGGGTGAAATTGGTCATGCGCGCGTTTGTACAGGCGCGCGCTGCGGCCGTCGCGGGTGAAAACCCCGTGAGCTTGTGAGGGAGTTGGCAGTCCGCCGGGCGCCCTGCCTCAAGCCACCTGCATCCGCTGCGCAAAGCGCTCGCTGCGCAAACGCTCGAGCACGAAGTCGATGAACACCCGCGTCTTCGGCGGCAGCAGCTTCTTGCTCGGGTAGTAGAGCCACACCGCGCCCGCGTCCTGGTACCACTCGGGCAGCAGCCTCAGCAGCGCGCCGCTGCGCAGCCCGCGTTCCACGAAGGGCAGCGGCAGCATTGCCGCGCCCAGCCCCATCAGCGCGGCATGCGCGATCGCCTCGGGGTCGTTGAAGATCGCGCGCGGCCGTGGCAGCTCGACGCTGATTTCTCCCTCGCCGGCACCTGCGCGCACGCGCCGCAGCGTCCAGCTGCGCACCCGGCCCGTGGGCGAGGAGCGGCGCAGCAGCGTGTCGAGCGCCGCCAGTTCCGACGGGTGCTTGGGCAGCTGCCGTCCCTCCATGTACGCGGGCGACGCCACCGCCACCACGTGGATGCGCGCCAGCTCCCGCGCCACCATCCCGGCCGGCAGCTCGATGCCGCCGCCGATGGCCGCGTCGAAGCCCTCGCCGACCAGGTCGACCTGCTGGTTGTCGAAATGCCAGTCCGGCAGGATGGCCGGATAGCGCGCGAGAAAGTCGCCCATCATCGGCAGCACATGCTCGCGCCCGAAGGCCTGGCCCATGCTCACCTTCAGCGTGCCGGCGGGCTGGCCGTCGTCGGTATCGACGCCGGCCACGGCCTCCTGCAGCGTGGCCAGCGCGGGGGCGACCTGCGCCAGGAAGCGTTCGCCGCCCTCGGTCAGCGTCAGGCGGCGCGTGCTGCGCTGGAACAGCCGCACGCCCAGACGCGCTTCGAGCCGCGCCACGTTCTTGCTGACGGCGGCCGGCGTCAGGCCCAGGCGCCGGGCAGCCTCGGAAAAGCTGCCGCCTTCGGCGCTCTGCACGAAGGATTCGAGGTGATTGAGCGGCTCCATGGCCGCATTGTCGTGCTCATCTTCAACCATTGGTTGAATTTGATTGAGCCAATTGGTGGCTACCGAAGAAGGAATGAAAAACCCAAACTGAGGCCTTCTTCCTCCACCTCATCGGAAAAATCATGGCCTCCAACACTGCTTCTTCTTCGTCTTCTTCCCCCGTCCTGGCCGGCAAGGTCGCCTTCGTCACGGGGTCCCCTCGTTTTCAGTGCAATAAGTGACGGTACGAAAAGCTAGCACTGGCGCGGAGGTGGTGTTGGTAGATCGTTGATTTCATTGACTTTCCTGTTCACTTTCAAATCTGCGATTCGT
>Ga0126362_10000087_pt1 | contig 102177 bp, 108 predicted proteins | sample ANMtaG_FD_126269 | JGI IMG/M metagenome (GOLD analysis project Ga0126362, IMG submission 126269) | Continental margin sediment microbial communities from North Pacific Ocean - ANME2c_DSS_Sorted | ecosystem: Environmental > Aquatic > Marine > Continental margin > Sediment | place: Pacific... | reverse complement strand
GAAGAAAACGAAGCGGGTAGGGCTAGCGGTCGTCCGGCGGCACCAGCACCGTGGGCGCGGTGGGCTCGGCGAGCGAAGGATAGTCGCGGCTGAAATGCAGGCCACGGCTCTCGTGGCGGGCCTGCGCGGAACGAACGATCAGCTCGGCCACCTGTACCAGGTTGCGCAGCTCGAGCAGGTCGCGCGTGACGTGGAAGTTCGCGTAGAACTCCTGGATCTCGGCCTGCAGCAGCGCGATGCGGTGGCTCGCGCGCTCCAGGCGCTTGTTGGTGCGCACGATGCCGACGTAGTCCCACATGAAGCGGCGCAGCTCGTCCCAGTTGTGAGAGATGACCACGGCTTCGTCGGCGTCGGTGACGCGGCTGTCGTCCCAGGCGGGCAGTTCGGCACGTTCGCGCACCGGCGCCGAGGCGATGGCCCCCGCGGCGGCGCGCGCGAACACCATGCACTCGACCAGCGAGTTGCTGGCCAGCCGGTTCGCGCCGTGCAGGCCGGTGCAGGCGGTCTCGCCGATGGCGTAGAGGCCCGGGATGTCGGTGCGCCCGTTCAGGTCGCTGAGCACGCCGCCGCAGGTGTAGTGCGCGGCCGGCACCACGGGAATCGGCTCGCGCGTGATGTCGATGCCCAGCTCCAGGCAGCGCGCCAGGATGTTGGGGAAGTGCTCCTTCAGGAACGCGGCCGGCTGGTGCGAGATGTCGAGGTACACGCAGTCGAGGCCGTGCTTCTTCATCTCGAAGTCGATGGCGCGGGCGACCACGTCGCGCGGCGCGAGTTCGGCGCGTGCGTCGTGCTTCGGCATGAAGCGGGTGCCCCCCGCCGATTCGGGCAACTTCAGCAACCCGCCTTCGCCGCGCACCGCCTCGCTGATCAGGAACGATTTGGCGTGCGGGTGGTACAGGCAGGTCGGGTGAAACTGGATGAACTCCATGTTCGACACCCGGCAGCCCGCGCGCCACGCGGCGGCGATGCCGTCGCCGGTGGCCGTGTCGGGGTTGGTGGTGTACAGGTACACCTTGCCCGCACCGCCCGTGGCCAGGATGGTGTGCGGGGCGCGGAAGGCCAGCACCTCGTCGGTTTCGTCGTCGAGCGCGTAGAGGCCCAGGCAGGCCGGGTCTTCCAGCCCGAGCTTGGGGCCGGTGATCAGGTCGACCAGCGTGTGGTGCTCGAAAAGCGTGATGTTCGGCGTGCGCCGCACGCGCTCGATCAGCACCTGCTGCACGGCTGCGCCGGTGGCGTCGGTCACGTGCACGATGCGGCGCTGGCTGTGGCCGCCTTCGCGCGTCAGGTGGAGGTCGCCATCTTCTTCCGAGAACGGCACGCCCAGCTCGCGCAGCCAGCCGATGGCCTCGGGCGCATGCTCGACCACGAAGCGCGTGGCCTCGGGGTCGCACAGGCCGGCGCCGGCCACCAGCGTGTCTTCGACGTGCGCGTCGAAGCTGTCGCCCGCCGCCAGCACCGCCGCGCTGCCGCCCTGCGCCCAGGCGCTGGAGCCGTCGTTCAGCGCGCGCTTGGTCAGTACGGCCACGCGGTGCGTGGGCGCCAGGTGCAGCGCCGCCGAGAGGCCGGCGAGGCCGCTGCCGACGATGAGGACGTCGAAATCGCGCACGGCGGAAGTCACTGGGTATGGGGGCTGGTTAGGGTCAGGCCGGCGAATAGGCCAATCTGACGTAGATGGGAGCGAAGGCTTCAGCCTGCGTGATGTCGATCAGCGTCTCCTTCGCGAGCTCCAGCATCGCGATGAAGGTGACGATCAGCACCGGCACGCCGCGCGACACGTCGAACAGCTTCTCGAACTCGACGAAGCGCTGTCCCTGCAGGTGGCGCAGCACGATGCTCATGTGCTCGCGCACGTTGAGTTCCTCGCGCGAGATCTTGTGATGCTGCACGAGCTTGGCGCGCTTCATGATGTCGGCCCAGGCGTCGCGCAGCTCGATCACGTCCACGTCGGGAAAGCGCGGCTTCAGCGACTGCTCGATGTAGACCTGCGCCTTCCAGAAGTCGCGGCCGTAGGTCGGCATGGCGCTGATGGCTGCCGCCTGCAGCTTGGTCTGCTCGTACTCGAGCAGGCGGCGCACGAGCTCGGCGCGCGGGTCTTCGGCCTCTTCGCCGTCGGCCACCTTCTTGGGCGGCAGCAGCATGCGCGACTTGATCTCGATCAGCATCGCGGCCATCAGCAAATACTCGGCCGCGAGTTCGAGGTTCGTCTGGCGGATCTCGTCGACGTAGCTCAGGTACTGCCGCGTGAGCCCCGCCATCGGGATGTCGAGGATGTTGAAGTTCTGCTTGCGGATCAGGTAGAGCAGCAGGTCCAGCGGGCCCTCGAAGGCCTCCAGGAACACCTGCAGCGCCTCGGGCGGGATGTACAGGTCCTTCGGCATCGCGAACAGCGGCTCGCCATAGAGCCTCGCGAGCGCGACCTGATCGACCACCTCGGGCATGTCGACCACCAGCGTGCCGTTGTCCTCGTCGCTCTTCATTGGGCTGTTGCTATCGTTTCAATAGCGGTCAGCGCAATGCGGACGGGTGCGTGCTGCCAATTCGGCATCAGCGGATTTACTTGGCCTGGGTCTGGTAGACGTACGGCTGCATCGGTACGCGGGCTTCGCTGTACTCCTCGAGCAGGCCGCGGTCGAGGTGCTTGTCCCAGAGGAGGGCGCGGCCGGCGCGCTGTTCGGCCTCCAGCGTCGGCTTCTTTTCCTTCATCTCCTCGATGAAGTTCGTGATCTCGGAGGTGTAGTGGGGGCGGCGGAAGATGGACATAGACTGGACCTTTGTTGGCGCGAATTTTACCGGGGACGACATGAAGCGAATTCAGGGATGGCGGATCGGCATGGCAACGGGGCTCCTGGCGGCGGTGATCGGGCTCGCGGCCTGCGACTCGAAGAACATCTCCGAGCTGGAGGAGGGCGTATCGACGGAGGCCGACGTGCGCGCGCGTTTCGGCCAGCCCGAGAACGTCTGGGACGCGCCGAACGGCGGCCGCGTGTTCGAGTACAACCGCCAGCCCGCGGGCCAGAAGAACTACATGATCACCATCGGCCCCGACGGCAAGATGAGCGCGCTGCGCCAGGTGCTCACCCCCGAGAACTTCGCGAAAGTGCAGCCCGGGATGATGATGGAAGACCTCCGCAAGATGCTGGGCAAGCCCGCCAAGGTCACTCCCTATGCGCTCAAGCGCGAGACCGAATGGGAGTGGCGATGGGTGCAGCCGCCGAACTCGGCCATGGTCTTCACCGCCACGCTCAACGACGACCAGCGCGTGGTGCGCAGCGGCTCTTCGCCCGACCGGGGAACCGAAGCGCCGTAGCTGCCGCTATCGACCCCGAGGACTGGCAGCGTTTCCTTCCGCCGCCTGCTCGTCGAACCGCCGCTGCAGCAGTTCCATGGCCGCGGCCGCCAGCGCCTGCAGTTCGGCCACCTTTTCCGGCGACAGCTGCCGTGGCTTGAAGTCGTAGGCGCACAGGGTGCCCACGGTCTGCCCGTTCAGCACCAGCCGGCTCGCCGCGTAGAAGCGCACGTGCGGCGGCCCTTTCACCAGGGGATGGTCCGCAAAGGCCGGGTGGCGCGTCGTGTCTTCCGCTACCAGGAAGGCGTCGTCCGAGCGAAAGAAAACCTCGCAGAAAGAGGTCTCGGCGGGCGATTCGGACGCCGGAAGGCCCAGGCAGGACAGGAACCAGTCCCGCTTTTCATCGAGCAGATTCACCATCGAAACCGGCACGCCGAAGCTGGTCGACAGGGTTCGGGTGAGGTCGTCGAACACGCGTTGCGGCGATGTGTCCAGGAGTGCGAGGCGGTGCAGCAGGGCCAGCCGCTGGGGGGAATTGCGCATGCCGGAGTATTGACGATCGAGGCTGCGGGAGGCGGGTTGCGGCGGGTGGGATTTGTCCGGATGCAAACTTTCGATCAACTTATCCAAAACAAAGGATGCAGATACATTTTTGACATTAATTGACATTTCGTCACCGACATTACCGGGGCCGTCAGATGCACATCCTGCTTGTCGCAAGCGCGTTCAACAGCCTGACGCAACGGGTCCTGGCCGAACTGCAGGACCGCGGCCACACCGTCGGCGTGGTGCTGGCCCTCGGCAACGACGACGATCTGCGCGAAGCCGTGCGGGCGCATGCGCCCCAGCTCATCGTGGCGCCGATGCTGACCAGCGCGATTCCCGAGGACATCTGGAGCACCAACACCTGCCTGATCGTGCATCCTGGCCCGCCGGGCGACCGGGGGCCCTCGTCGCTCGACTGGACGCTGCAGGGCGGCGTGGAAAGCTGGGGCGTCACCGTGCTCGAGGCCGTGGCCGAGATGGACGCGGGCGCCGTCTGGGCGTGGTCGCCGCTGAAGGTGCCGCCGCTGGCCGGCAAGAGCGATCTCTATCGCGGCGAAGTGGCCGACGCCGCCGTCGATGCGGTGCTGCTCGCGGTGGAGCGTTTCGCCTCGGGCAGGCACAAGCCGCAGAAGCAGAAGCCCGCCGCCCTCGCCGCGGGCTGGCGGCCTTTCATGAAGCAGGCGCAGCGCCGCATCGACTGGGCCACCGACTCGACCGAGTTCGTGCTGCGCCAACTGCGCGCTGCCGATTCGCAGCCCGGCGTGCTCGACGAACTGCTCGGCGCGCAGTGGTACCTGCACGGCGGCCACCCCGAGGACGAGCTGCGCGGCAGCAGACCCGGTGAGCTGATCGCTACCCGCGCCGGTGCCATCTGCCGCGCCACCGTCGATGGCGCGGTGTGGATCCAGCAGCTGCGGCCCTGGCGCGAGCCCGGTTCGCGGCTGCCCAGCTACAAGCTGCCCGCCGTCGAGGCGCTGGGCGAGCTGCTGCCTTTCGAAGTACCGGAGGTGCCCGCACCGCTGCAACTGCCGGCCGGGCGCCGTACCTGGTCCGACATCCGCTACAGCGAGCAGGGCACCGTCGGCGTGCTGAACTTCTCCTTTTCCGGCGGCGCGATGAGCACCGTGCAGTGCCGGCGACTGCTGGAGGCCTACCGCTTCGCCTGCACTCGCCAGACCTCGGTGCTGGTGCTGGGCGGCATGCGCGATTTCTTCTCCAACGGCATCCACCTCAACGTGATCGAGGCGGCGGAAGACCCGGCCGAGGAGTCGTGGGCCAACATCCACGCGATGAACGACCTGGTCGAGGCGGTGCTGACCACCACCGACCGGCTGACCGTGTCGGCGCTCGGCGGCAACGCGGCGGCTGGCGGCGTGATGCTCGCGCTGGCCGCCGACGAGGTGTGGTGCCGCGACGGCGCCGTGCTCAACCCGCACTACACGCTGATGGGCCTCTACGGCTCCGAATACTGGACCTACATCCTGCCGCGCCGCGTGGGCGAGAGCGGGGCGCTGCGGCTCACGCAGTCGGCGCTGCCGGTGAGCGCGAAGCGTGCGGTCGAACTCGGCATGGCGCAGCGCGTGCTGCAGGCCGCGCCGGAAGAGCTGGGCGCCGAAGTGGCTCGGCTCGCCGCGCAACTGGCTGCTTCACCGGATCTCGCCGGGCGTATCGCGCAAAAGAAGGCGATGCGCGAGCAGGACGAGTCGGCGAAGCCGCTGCAGTGCTACCGGGATGAGGAACTGACGCACATGCGCCGCAATTTCTTCGATGCCCGCGAACCGCACGCGGGGCTGAGGTCGGCGTTCGTGCGCAAGGAGAGGGCGTCGCACACGCCGCCGCACGTGGCCCGGCTGGGCCTGGCGGACTGAGACTCCAGCCCCGTTTTCCCGCTGCCTACTTGCTGTCGGGAATCACCGCATCCGCCGCCGCGCCCACGGCCTTGCCGGTGATGCGCGCGGTGCCGATGGCCGCGTCGGCCGCCAGCCCGACCGCACCGGCGCCGATGCTCACGGCCGTGTCCGCGACGGTCACCACGGCGCAGCCGCCGAGCAGGGCCGAGAGCGAGATCAGCACAAGGGCGCGATGCAGCGTGGTCATGAAGTGGTCCTTGCCTGTGCGGTAGGCGGTCAGCGAACCCGCATGCCCGGCGTCGCGCCCGGCCAGGGTTCGAGCACGTGGATGCCGGGGTGTGCCTTCTCGTCGCCGTGGCTCGCCGCCAGCACCATGCCTTCGCTCACGCCGAACTTCATCTTGCGCGGCGCGAGGTTGGCGACCAGCACCGTGAGCTTGCCCACGAGCTGCTCGGGCTGGTAGGCCGAAGCGATGCCGCTGAACACGTTGCGGGTCTTGCCCTCGCCGGCGTCGAGCGTCAGGCGCAGCAGCTTGGTCGAGCCCTCGACCTTCTCGCAGGCCACGATCTTCGCGATGCGCAGGTCGATCTTCGCGAAATCGTCGATGGTGATGACGGGCGCGATGGCTTCGCCGCCCGGCAGCTCCGTGGCTTGCGTCGCCACGGGGGCTGCGGCAGGCTCGGGCGCGTCGAACAGCTTGTCGACCACCTTGGCGTCGGCGCGCTGCATCAGGTGCTTGTATTCGCCGATGGCGTGGCCAGCGGGCAGCGACTGCGCGGCATCGGCCCAGGTCAGCGGCTGGATGTTCAGGAAGGTCTCGACGTTCAGCGCCAGCGCCGGCAGCACCGGCTTCAGGTACAGCGTGAGCAGGCGGAAGGCTTCGATGCACACCGTGCACACGTCGTGCAGGCGCGCCTCGGCGCCTTCCTTCTTGGCCAGCTCCCAGGGCTTGTTCTGGTCGACGTACTCGTTCACCTTGTCGGCCAGCGCCATCACCTCGCGCAGCGCACGGGCGTAGTCGCGGCCGTCGTACAGCGAGTGGATCTGCTGCGCTGCGTCGCGCAGCGTGAACAGCAGCGCGTCGCCATCGGCCGACACTTCGCCCAGCTTGCCGCCGAAGCGCTTGCCGACGAAGCCCGCCGCGCGGCTGGCGATGTTGATGTACTTGCCCACGAGGTCGCTGTTGACGCGAGCGACGAAGTCCTCGGGGTTGAAGTCGATGTCCTCGTTGCGGCCGTTGAGCTTGGCGGCGATGTAGTAGCGCAGCCATTCGGGGTCGAGCCCGATCGACAGGTACTTGAGCGGGTCGATGCCGGTTCCGCGGCTCTTGCTCATCTTCTCGCCGCTCACGGTCAGGTGGCCGTGCACGTACACCGCGTCGGGCGCCTTGCGGCCGCTGAAGTGCAGCATCGCGGGCCAGAACAGCGTGTGGAAGGTGATGATGTCCTTGCCGATGAAGTGCACCTGCTCCAGGTCGGGGTCGGCCATGTACTCGGTGTACGAGATGCCGTCGCCGCCGAGCTCGATGCAGCGCTTGTCGAGCAGGTTCTTCAGCGAGGCCAGGTAGCCCACGGGGGCGTCGAGCCACACGTAGAAGTACTTGCCGGGCGCATCGGGAATCTCGATGCCGAAGTAGGGCGCGTCGCGGCTGATGTCCCAGTCGCCGAGGCCGCCCTTGCCCTCGTCGTCCTTGTAGAGCCATTCGCGGATCTTGTTCTGCACCTCGGGTTGCACGTGGCCGGCGGCGGCGGTCCATTCCTTCAGGTAGGCCTCGCAGCGCGGGTCCGAGAGCTTGAAGAAGAAGTGCTCCGAGCTACGCAGCTCGGGCTTGGCGCCCGAGAGGGCCGAGTAGGGGTTGATCAGCTCGGTGGGCGTGTACACGGCGCCGCACACCTCGCAGTTGTCGCCGTACTGGTCCTTCGAGTGGCAGTTGGGGCACTCGCCCTTGATGAAGCGGTCGGCCAGGAACATGCCCTTTTCGGGGTCGTAGAACTGCTCGACGCTCTTGGTGCTGATGAGGCCGTTGGCGCGCAGGTCGCGGTAGATGTCCTGCGCCAGCTGGTGGTTCTCGGGCGCGTCGGTCGAGTGCCAGTTGTCGAAGGAGATGTAGTAGCCGTCGAGGTACGGCTTGCGCCCCGCGGCGATCTCGGCCACGAAGGCCTGCGGCGTCACGCCGGCCTTGTCGGCGGCGATGGTGATGGCCGCGCCGTGGGCGTCGTCGGCGCACACGAAGTTGACGTCGGCGCCATTCATTCGCTGGTTCCGCACCCAGATGTCGGCCTGGATGTATTCCATCATGTGGCCGATGTGGAACTTGCCGTTGGCATACGGCAGGGCGGTGGTGACGAAGAGCTTGCGCGGGGCGGACATCGGGGAGGGCGCTTTCGGGAGTGGCTGACGGGGAACCGGGCATTTTAGGTTGCGGCGTCCCGGCGCGGGTCCGGTGGCAGCATCGACCCCATGACGCACGCCATCGAACTCGCTGCCTACATCGCCGGATTCGCCGGTTCTCCCCTGGGGCCCTGGGCCGCCTCGCTGCCGTGGGAACTGCCGCCGCGCGCGCCCGAAATCGTGCGCCAGTTGTTGGCGGCGCTGCCGGCCGGTGACTACGCCATCGAGAGCGAAATCGCCATTCACCGCAGCGCCCGGGTCGAACCGGGCGCGGTGCTCAAGGGGCCGCTGATCCTCGGCCCGGACTGTTTCGTGGCCGCCGGCGCCTACCTGCGCGGCGGCAACTGGGTCGACGCCCGCTGCAGCATCGGGCCGGGCGTGGAGCTGAAATCGTCCTTCGTGTTCGGGGGCACGGCGCTCGCGCATTTCAACTTCGTCGGTGATTCGGTGGTGGGTGCGGGCGTCAACATGGAAGCCGGCAGCGTCGTCTGCAATCACCGCAACGAGCGCTCCGACAAGCAGATCTTCGTGCGCAGCGGTCAGGGCGGAGCGCTGCAGGGCACGGGCTGCGAGAAGTTCGGCGCGCTGATCGGCGATGGGGTGCGCATCGGGGCCAATGCGGTCATTGCGCCGGGTGCGCTGTTGCTGCCCGGCAGCGTTATTGGCCGCGCTTCGTTGCTCGATCAGGAGGTGCCCGACGAACCGCGATGAGCTGAAAAATCAGTCAAATCCGCATGGCATGATTTCCGCTCCAAAACACAGGGAGGATTCGATGCATAGCACTAAGTCATTTGGTTTCAAGGCGATTCTGGGCGCGGCCTTCGCGGTCGCGGCGACTACCAGCGCCATCGCCGCCGCTCCATCTTTCGCCGATTGCTTCAAGCTGAAGCCTGGCGTGAGCTACACGCTGAGCGACCGGTCGAAGATCCAGATCGCCAAGGCCCAGTTCGCGGGCAAGGCGGCCATGAGCGTGGTGAGCACCGACGGGGGTGTCAAGACCGCGAGGTTCTTCGATGAAACCGGGCGCCAGCGGCTGGGTTCCGAGCAGTACGGCGTCGCGGCCTTGGGCGGCAACGCCAGCAAGGTCGTCATCAAGGAAGTCTTCTCGGCACCGTTTCCCGAGGTTCCGGTCGATGTCAAGCCGGGCGGCACTTTCAAGCTGACCGGCAAGGGCGTGAAGACGACCAGCGCAGGCAACGAGGCCTTCGATTTCGGCAAGAGGTACCAGTCCGAGCATGTCTTCGTGGGCTTCGAGAACCTGGAGCTGAAGCCGAACTACAACGCTCGCACCTTCGAAAACGTCTGCCATGTGCGCTCCCGCGGCGAGGACAACTCGGTCGACTCCTGGTACGCGCCGGAGTACGGTGTCATCAAGATGCAGGTAAAGACCGCCAAGGGCGAAGCGCTCTTCAGCTACGAGCTCGACGGCCTGGAATAACGTCGAGGCGCGAGGGAGTGCCGGCTGGAAAATCGGCAGCGCGTCCCTGGGGGCATAAGGCTTTGGTTCTGCCGCGCAGGCAGGCCGTGGGATGATCCCGGCGGAGACCGCCCGGCGGGTGCGCGCCACCCCCGCGGCACCTGATGAAGGGCAGCCGGTCTCCGCAAGTTTCTTCGCCAACCGACCTGAGCGCCCAACCCATGACCACCTCCATTCCCGCAACCCTGATCCCCGGCGACGGCATCGGCCCCGAAATCGTCGACGCCACGCTGGCTGCGCTCGACGCGCTGAAGGCGCCTTTCACCTGGGACACGCAGATCGCCGGCCTCGGCGGCGTCAAGGCATCGGGCGATCCGCTGCCCCAAGCCACGCTCGACAGCATCCGCCGCACCCGCCTGGCCCTGAAGGGCCCGCTGGAGACGCCCTCGGGCGGCGGCTATCGCTCGTCGAACGTGCGGCTGCGCGAGGAGTTCCAGCTGTACGCCAACCTGCGCCCCGCGCGCACCATCATCCCGGGCGGGCGCTTCGACAAGATCGACCTGGTGGTCGTGCGCGAGAACCTCGAGGGCCTCTACATCGGCCACGAGCACTACGTGCCCATCGACGGCGACCCGCACGCCGTGGCCATGGCCACCGGCATCAACACCCGCCAAGGCAGCCGCCGCCTGCTCGAATACGCCTTCGAGACCGCGGTGGCCACCGGCCGCAAGAAGGTCACGCTGGTGCACAAGGCCAACATCATGAAGGCCCTCACGGGCATCTTCCTGGAGACCGGCCTCGACCTCTACGAGAAGAAGTACAAGGGCAAGTTCGAGCTCGACACGGTCATCATCGACGCCTGCGCGATGAAGCTGGTGCTGAACCCCTGGCAGTTCGACATGCTGGTCACCACCAACCTGTTCGGCGACATCCTGTCCGACCTCGTGGCCGGGCTGGTCGGCGGGCTGGGCATGGCGCCCGGTGCCAACATCGGCACGGACGCCGCGATCTTCGAGGCGGTGCACGGCTCCGCGCCCGACATCGCCGGCAAGGGCATCGCCAACCCGACCGCGCTGCTGCTGGCCGCCGCGCTGATGCTCGACCACGTGAAGCTCCCCGAACTGGCCACGCGCCTGCGCACCGCCATCGACGAGACGCTGAACATCGACAAGGTGCGCACCGGCGACCTGAGCGGCACGGCGGGCACCGAGGCGTTCACGAAGGCGCTGGTCAGCCGCATCAACGGCGGTTGAACCCGACGGGGCTCGCGGGCGCTGCATGAGAAGACGGCTTCTGCTGCTCCTTGGGGCCCTGCTGTTCGCGGGCTTCGCGGCGGCCGACCCGCGCTTTACCGTCGTGAAGGTCGACCTTCGCACCGAGCGGCTCGAACTGTTCCTGCGCGACGACGCGGGCGTGCCGTTCAAGCGCTTTGATCGACTCGATGCCTGGCTGAAGGAGCGTCATCGCCAGCTGGGCTTCGCGGTGAACGCCGGCATGTACCACGAGGACTTCTCCCCGGTCGGCCTGCTGGTGCGCGACGGCCGCGAAGAGTCGCCGCTCAACCTGGCCGACGGCGCGGGCAACTTCTTCCTCAAGCCCAACGGCGTTTTCCTCGTGTCGGACGCCGGGCCACGCGTGGTCGAGTCGTCGGAGTACCCGGCGCTGGCCAAGGGTGTGCGCCTCGCAACCCAGTCGGGCCCGCTGCTGCTGCGCCGCGGCGTCGTGCATCCTGCCTTCATTCCCCATTCCGATTCGCGCAAGATCCGCAACGGCGTCGGCGTGATCGGCCACACCGCGATCTTCGTCATCAGCGAAGTGCCGGTGAGCTTCCACGAGTTCGCGCTCTACTTCCGCGACGTGCTCCACTGCCGCGACGCGCTGTACCTCGACGGCACGGTCTCGGCGCTGCATTCGACGTCGCTGCACAGAAGCGGCTTCGTGCGGGAGCTGGGGCCTATCCTCGGCGTTGCGTCGCCCTGAGTTTCATCATCGATTTCGAGCCATGTCTTCCACCACCTCGCTGCCCGTCCTGTCCCTTGTCGAAACCCGCGTGCTCGGCGTGCTCGCCGAAAAGCAGCGCACCGTGCCAGACAGCTATCCGCTCACGCTCAACTCGCTGGTGTCGGGCTGCAACCAGAAGACCAGCCGCAACCCCGTGCTCGAACTCACCGAGTCGCAGGTGCAGGCCGCTGTCGACAGTCTCAGGGGCTACAGCCTTGTCGCCGAGACTAGCGGCGGGCGTGCCTTCCGCTACGAGCACAACGTCGACCGCGTGCTGCGCATTCCTTCGCAGTCGGTCATCCTGCTCACCGTGCTGATGCTGCGCGGGCCGCAGACGGCGGGCGAGCTGCGCATCGCCTGCGATCGGATGCACAACTTCGCCGACATCTCGTCGGTCGAGGGCTTTCTCAACGAGCTCGCGGAACGGCCGGCCGGTGCGCTGGTGGTGAAGCTGGCGCGGCTGCCCGGCGCACGCGAGAGCCGCTGGGCGCACCTGCTGAGCGGTGCGCCGGCCGAAGAAGCGGCTGGGCCTGCGGGTGCGTCGTCCGATGCGTCGTACGGGGCGAGCGACGTGTCGCTCGGCGAAGTCGCGGCGCTCAAGGCCAACGTGGCGCGGCTCGAAGCCGAGGTGGCGTCACTGAAGGCGCTGCTGGGACGGGTGTGCACGGAGCTGGGGATTTCCGAGGCGGGCTGATCGCTGGACGACGCCGATGACAATCCCGCTCTCCTTCTTGCTCAAGGCGGTGACGGCGCTGCTCGCATTGGGCTTCATGCTCACGGTGGCGCCGCTGGTCATCGCGGCGGTACTTCCACGCGGCAATCTTGTGGCGGATCGCCTTCGGGTGTTTGCCAGCTGCGTGCCGACCGTCTTGTTGTTCTGCATCGCCCGCTTCGAGATACTTCTGGCCATTGTCATCGTCATCGCGGGGGTGACCATCGCGATACTTCACGCATGAAGTACATCTGCCCACGCTGCAAGGAATCCGGTATCGGCGGCCTGGCCAAGCGCTGGTCCGACAGGGCTACCCCTGCCCAATGCACTGCCTGCGGCGGCCTTTCGCATGTGCTAGCCAGCACCAGCAGCGGCATCTGGGTGGGCAGCATTGCGATCTTCATGGTCTCGCTGATCGGCGGGCTCGGCCTGCATTCAGGGCTTTTCTTCGTGAGCGGGCTGGTGCTCGCGGTGGCCTTCAACGTGTGGGCCTGGAGGCGAGCGAAGATGTATCCGATCTCCAGGGAAAGCGCGGGCAATGCGGCAAAGGCGGGTTGGCTGGTCGCCGGCATCTACGCCGTCGTCGCGCTCTTCCAGTAGGTAGCGGCAGGGCCTGCGCGCCGGCTTCTTTCGTTCACCGCATTTCACACGGGCTTCACGCAGCCCGCACATCCGGTGTCTAACTTCGGTCTCCATTGCGAACACCCCTGGAGCCCCGAATGGACAACGGACACATTGCCGCGTGGCGCGACCACGCCCCCTTCGACGACATCACGCGGCGCATGCTCGCGTGGCTCGCCGCGCTGGCAGGCATCGCCAGCCTGTATGCCTTCTTCTGGTGGGCCGCGTCGGCCACCGGCTTCTTCCTGTTCGACGGCTGGCGCCACACATGGCAAGGCCTGGGCGCGGCGATGGCGTTCCGCGACATGGACACGGTCTACTACCTCTCGAGCTGGGTCTTCTCGGTCTTCGGCGGCCTGTTCGGCTGGGTCTCGCTCGTCGGGTTCGCCGCGACACACCGGCGTGGCTGGGAGGCGGTGGCGCCGTGGATCAAGATCGGCTGCGCCATCGGCGTGGCTGCCGGGCTGGCCTTCGAGCCCGGCCGGCTGCTGGCGCTGATTCCCATCGTCTGTGCGGTGGCGCTGCTGCTGCGCTCGATGCTGATGTCGCCGGCGGAACGGCTCAGCGCCCGGAAACCGGCACGTCCAGACTGAGCTTCACCGGGTCCATCGTGACCAGCGTGCGGAAGCGCTTGACGTTGTTGCTCTGGAAGAAGAGCTGCCGCGTGAGCGCCGTGTACTGCGCCATGTCGCGCACCACGAAGACCAGGATGAAGTCCCATTCGCCGGTCACGTAGTAGCACTGCTGCACCTGCGGGCACTCCCTGAAACTCTTCTTCATCGCGTCGAGCAGCTCGATCTGCTCGCTCTCCGTTTCCACTTCCGCCACGATGGTCAGCGGGTGGCCCAGCGCGGCGGGCGACAGCACCGCGCCGTAGCGCTGGATCACGCCCTCGTCGCGCATGCGCTTGAGCCGGCGGTTCACCGCGGCGGTCGACAGGTGCACGCGCTCGCCCAGTTCGCTCTGGGGCATGCGGCTGTCGGCCTGGATCAGCTCCAGCAGGCGGAGGTCGAGGGCATCGAGTGGTGTCATGAAAGGGTGGGGTCGACGCAAAAACGTTGCGTCGAAGGCGATGATTTTGCGTGCCTGTACCGCCGCATTGTCAATAGCATCTCGCCATGAATCTCAGCGATGCACCCCTGCGCGAAACGCTCTCTGGCTGGCGGCGGCAGCTTCACGCCATTCCCGAAACCGGCTTCGAGGAAGCGAAAACCTCGGCCTTCGTCACCCGGGTTCTGAAGGCGCTGGGCCTCGAGGTGCACACCGGCATCGGCGGCACCGGCCTCGTGGCCAACCTGAAAGTGGGCAGCGGCAAGGGCGTGATCGGCCTGCGCGCGGAGATGGACGCGCTCAACATCACCGAGCTGCCCGCCGACCGCGCCTACGCTTCCGGCACGCCCGGCAAGATGCACGCCTGCGGTCACGACGGCCATATGTCGATCATCCTCGGCGCGGCGCAGCTGCTGCGCGAGCGTCGCGACTTCGACGGCACCGTGCGCTTCATCTTCCAGCCCGCAGAGGAGCATGGCCGCGGCGCGAAGGCGATGATGGACGACGGCCTGTTCCAGCGCTTCCCGGTCGACGAGATCTACGGCCTGCACAACATGCCCGGCATGCGCGCCGGCACCTTCGCCATGCGCGCTGGCGGCCTCATGGCCAGCGAGGACAACTTCGTGATCCACGTGAAGGGCCGGGGCACGCATGCCGCGCGGCCGCACATGGGCATCGACCCCATCGTGATCGGCGCACAGATCGTGCTGGCGCTGCAGAGCATCGTCTCGCGCATGCTCGACCCGGGCGCGCAGGCGGTGGTGTCGTGCACCGAATTCATCACCGATGGCATTCGTAACGCGATTCCGTCGAACGTCGTCATCAAGGGCGACACGCGCAGCTACGACCCTGCCGTGCAGCGCATGCTGGCCACGCGCATGCGCGAGATCAGCGAGGGCATCTGCCGCATGCATGGCGCCGGCTGCGAGTTCAGCTACACGCACGAGTTCGCGCCCACCGTGAACTGGGCCGAATGCGTGCCCACCGCCGTGGCCGCCGCCACGGCCATCGTGGGTGCGGAGAACGTGGATGCCGACGTGGCGCCGATGATGATCTCTGAGGACTTCGGCGCCTTCCTGCAGGTGGTGCCGGGCGCATTCGTCTTCCTCGGCAACGGCGCCGAGGGCGAGCCCGGTGGTACGCCGCTGCACAACGGCAGCTACGACTTCAACGACGAGGTGCTCGCGACGGGCGCCCGCTACTTCGCGGAGATCGTCCGCATGCGCCTGCCCATGACTGCCGGCGACACCCACTGATCGAACGACATGCTTTTCAGAAATCCCCAGGCGCGGAGAAGCGCATACGACGAATCGCTGCGCGAAGTGATGAGCATCGCGCGCGGCAAGCAAAGCCGGCAGTGGCTGTCGGGCTGGAGCCGGCTCCAACCCGTTCCGACGCCGGCATGGTCGCTGCCGGGGCTCGCCAGGCGCCTCGGCATCGGCGGGCTGACCGTGAAGGACGAATCGGCGCGCTCGGCGCTCGGCAGCTTCAAGGTGCTGGGTGCGCCCGTGGCGCTGCTGCGGCTGGTGCTGCGCCGCTGGCCCGACAAGGACTGGACGCCCGCCGACCTCCTTGCGGGCAGGCATGCCGAAGCGCTGCGCGATTTCGTGGTCGTCAGCGCCACGGACGGCAACCATGGCCGCGCGCTTGCTGCGGCTGCGCAAAGCATCGGCTGCCGTTGCGTGATCGTGCTGCATGCGCAGGTCAGCGAGGAGCGCGAAGCGCCCATTGCGGCGCTCGGCGCGGAGATCGTTCGCATCGCCGGCAACTACGACGAGTCCGTCGAGGAAGCTGCGCGCCTTGCCCGCGCCAACGGCTGGGAGGTGGTTTCCGACACCTCCTACGACGGCTACGAAGAGGTGCCGCGCGACGTGATGCAGGGCTACGGCATCCTGGCCGACGAGCTGCTCGAAGAAACCGCCGTCGATGCGCCGTGTCCGTTCACCCACGTCATCCTGCAGGGCGGCGTGGGCGGACTGGCCGCAGGCGTCGTCAGCCATTTCTGGGAGCGCTACGGCACGGCGCGGCCCGCCTTCATCGTGGTGGAGCCCGAACAGGCCGACTGCCTGCTGCAGAGCGCACGCAACGGCCGCCCCAGCCGTGCGACGGGCTCGGTCGATTCGGTGATGGCGGGGCTGGCCTGTGGCGAAACCTCGCCGCTCGCGTGGCGCTTCCTGCAGCCCGCCGTCGACGTGTTCATGACCGTGACCGCCGCGCAGGCCGAGCAGGCGATGCGCGTGCTCGCGGGCGGCGAGGCGGGCGATGTGCCGGTGCTCAGCGGCGAATCGGGCGCGGCCGGCCTGGCGGCATTGCAAGCGTTGGCTGCCGACCCCGCTGCCCGCGACGCGGCACAACTGGGCGCCGATGCGCGTGTGCTGCTGATCAGTACCGAAGGCGCGACGGCACCCGGCGTGTACCGGGCGATCACCGGGCGTTCCGGCGAAGAAGTCGTCGAGGCGCAGGCGCGGTGGCTGGCCGGCAGGCGCGCGTGACGCGGTCCTACGCCGCGTTCCAGCCGAAGAAGCGCAGCACCTCGTCGCGCTGCTTCATCGTGTCGGCACGCCCGAGCGCCACCAGGTCGCGCGTGTAGCTCGACTCGAACAGCAGGTAGCTCGCGAGCGCGCCGCCCTTCACGTCGGCCGCCACCTTCGAGCCGCCCAGCAGGTGCCGCACCGCGCCGGGCAGGGCGTCGACGTGGCGCGCCGCGATCACGTCCAGGCGCTCCGACGGCGAGATCACCAGCAGGTCGAGCGGGCGCAGCATGCTCTGCGCGCGCGCTTCATCGGGAATCAGCCCCAGCGTGTGGTTGATGCGGCGCAGGCGTTCGATGTCCACCGCCAGCGCGTCCAGGAAGATGCTCGACAGCGCATGGCCCGCAATCTGCGCCATCGTCGGATAGCCGCTGTGGGTGTTGGGCGCGGTGGCATCGCGCGGCTCGTGCATGCGGCCCGCGCCGATCACCACGATGCGTTGCGCGCCGAGGTGGATGGCCGCCGCGATGGGCGCCGACTGGCGCATCGAGCCGTCGCCGAAGTATTCGGTGTGGCCTTGCATCGGCAGCGCAGTGGCGGGGAACACGAAGGGAATGGCCGACGACGCCAGCAGGTGCGCATGCGTGATGCTGTCGCGCACCGACAGGCGCTGCGAGCGGATCCACGGCTCCATCGGCACAGCCGCCTCGAAGAATGTGACGTGCTCGCCCGAGCTGTAGCTCGAGGCGGTCACGGCCAGCGCCTGCAGGTGGCCTTCCTTCATGAGCTGCGGCAGCCGGTCGAGCAGCACCATGCGCTTCAGCAGTTCGGCCAATGGCGAGTTGTCGAGCAGCGACTTGGGCTTGATGCGCATCCAGTTGGCCGCGAAGCGCCCGAACCCGAGCAGCATGCGCCAGCGCGTGCCGCTGCCTATTACCGAGAGCGAATCGGCGCGGTACACCTGCTCGGCGCGGAACTGGCCCCAGACCTCGGCGATGTGCGCCACCACGTGGTCGAAGTCGTCGCAGCCGCAGGCCAGCGCGGCTGCGTTGATGGCGCCGGCCGAGGTGCCGGTGATGACCTGGAAGGGATTGCCGCTGCCGGTGACCGCCGGCCCCGCAGCGCGGCGGATGTCGGCGATGGCTTCGAGTACGCCGACCTGGTAGGCGGCCCGGGCGCCGCCCCCGGTGAGCAGGAGACCTGTGACGGGGCTTGTCTCGGGCATTTTTGTTCGTTGTCAGGCTATTGGAAGACCGTGCGGTGCGGGCCTGGAGAGCACCTTAGACTACCGGCCATTCAGGAGTTTGATCAATGGCACTCACCCCAGAAGGACTCATGGACGCGCTCAAGGCCGTCCAGGACCCTAACACCGGCAAGGCTTTCGCGGCGACCCGGTCGCTCAAAAACCTCCAGGTCTCGGTGGGCGACGTCTCGTTCGACCTCGAGCTCGGCTACCCGGCGAAGAGCCAGCACGCGGCCATCCGCAAGGCGCTGGTGGCGGCCGCCAAGGCAGTGCCGGGCGTGGAGAACGTGTCGGTCAACATCGTCACCAAGGTCATCAGCCATGCGGTGCAGCGCGGCGTGCAGCTGATGCCCAACGTGAAGAACATCATTGCCGTAGCCTCGGGCAAGGGCGGCGTGGGCAAGAGCACCACGGCGGCCAACCTGGCGCTGGCGCTGGCGTCCGAAGGTGCCACGGTCGGCCTGCTCGACGCCGACATCTATGGCCCGAGCCAGCCCATGATGATGGGCATCGAAGGCCGCCCCGACAGCGCAGACGGCAAGACCATGGAGCCCATGGAGCGCCACGGCGTGCAGGTCATGTCCATCGGCTTCCTGGTCGACCAGGACCAGGCCATGATCTGGCGCGGCCCCATGGCCACGCAGGCGCTCGAACAACTGCTGCGCCAGACCAACTGGAAAGACCTCGACTACCTCATCGTCGACATGCCCCCGGGCACCGGCGACATCCAGCTCACGCTGAGCCAGCGCGTGCCGATGACGGGCGCGGTGATCGTCACCACGCCGCAGGACATCGCGCTGCTCGACGCCAAGAAGGGCATCAAGATGTTCGAGAAGGTCGGCGTGCCGATCCTCGGCATCGTCGAGAACATGGCGGTGCACGTCTGCTCGAACTGCGGCCATGCCGAGCACATCTTCGGCGCCGACGGCGGCAAGAAGATGGCGGCCGAATACCAGATGGAGTACCTCGGCGCGCTGCCGCTGGACATCAACATCCGCCTGCAGGCCGACAGCGGGGCGCCCACCGTGGTGTCCGACCCTGAAGGCGAGGCCGCCGGCATCTACAAGGCCGTTGCCCGCCGCGTGGCCGTGGGCATCGCCGAGAAGGCGAAGGACTTCTCGGCGAAGTTCCCGACGATCTCGATCAGCAAGAACACCTAGGGAACGGCCTTTCGATGAACCTGCTCGCCTCGATGCGCTACCTGGTGGCGCTGAACGAGCACAAGCACTTCGGCCGCGCCGCCCAGGCCTGCCACATCACGCAGCCGGCGTTGTCGAATGCGCTGCGGGCGCTCGAGACCGAATTCGGCGTGGTCATCGTCAAGCGCGCGCGCGTGTACGTTGGCCTCACGCACGAAGGCGAGCGCGTGCTGGCCACGGCGCAGCGCATGCTGCGCGACAACGAGGTGCTGCTGCAGGAACTGCGCAGCGACGTGGACAACCCGCACGGGCGCCTGCGCATGGCGGCCGTGCCCACCGCGATACCGATGCTCTCGCGCTTCGCGGCCATGCTGCAGGAGCGCCATCCCGGCATCGTGCCGGCCGTGCTCTCGATGAGTTCGCAGGACCTGGAGACGGGGCTGGAGAACCTGTCGATCGACCTCGCGCTGGGCTACATCGAGCGCATGCACCTGCCGGGCATCAAGCTCACCGCCTGGCCGCAGAGCGTGGAGCACTACTTCCTGCTGCGCCGCGCGAAGAAGGTTTCGGCCGACCAGATGCACATCGGCGAGCCGATGTCGTGGGCCGAGGCTGGCAAGCTGCCGCTGTGCCTGCTCACCTCCGACATGCACAACCGCGCCATCGTCGACCAGGCGCTGCGCGAGGCGGGCGTGCCGGTGGCGCCGGCCATCGAGACCAATTCGGTGCTCGCGCTCGCGCTGGCGGTGAGCGCGGGCACGGTCAACAGCGTGCTGCCCGGCGGCATGGTGGCGGCCGTGCGCAGCCACCGCGAGCTGGAGGCGCTGCCGCTGGTGGAACCGGACGTGCGCACGCCCATCGGCTTCATGACGCAGGACGGCGTGCGCGCCTCGCGCGCGCTCGAGGCGGCACTGGTTTTCCTGCAGACGCCCGAGTGGCAGGCGCAGGTACAGCAGCACAGCGGCATGCTCGGTGAATGAGCAACGAATGACGGGCTGGCGGTTGCAAACAAACAGCCTCGTCATTTAGTTATTGAATCAGGCCATGCCCTGATCGAATTTGACGGGGCTTAAACCGTTCGCACACACTCCGCGGCCCGGATTAGCAATAACTTACACGTCCGGCGAACTAGGAGAAATATGGCAGGCTCATCTGCGGGCGTTCTCGAGGGAGATCGCATTGGCGGAAGCGGGGTGCAGCAGCAACCCGGCTTCCTGGAAAAAGAACGCATCATCGCGGGCCCTGGCTTCAATCGCTGGCTGGTGCCGCCGGCCGCACTGGCCATCCACTTGTGCATCGGCATGGCCTATGGCTTCTCGGTGTTCTGGCTGCCCTTGTCGAAGGCGCTCGGCACTGCCGGCACCGGCGCGCAGGCCTGCGCCAAGGACATGAGCTTCTTCGCCGAGCTCTTCGCCACCACCTGCGACTGGCGCGTGGCCACGCTCGGCTGGATGTACACCCTGTTCTTCGTCTTCCTCGGCTGCTCCGCGGCCCTGTGGGGCGGCTGGCTCGAACGCGCGGGCCCGCGCAAGGCCGGCGTGGTGTCGGCGCTGTGCTGGTGCGGCGGCATGCTGCTGTCGGCACTGGGCATCCACCTGCACCAGTTCTGGCTGATGATCCTCGGCTCGGGCGTGATCGGCGGTATCGGCCTCGGCCTCGGCTACATCTCGCCGGTGAGCACGCTGATCAAGTGGTTCCCCGACCGTCGCGGCATGGCGACCGGCATGGCCATCATGGGCTTCGGCGGCGGCGCGATGATCGGCTCGCCGCTGGCGGTCGACCTGATGAAGCGCTTCTCCACCGCCACCGACGTGGGCGTGATGCAGACCTTCGTCGTCATGGCGCTGGGCTACTTCGTGTTCATGATGGCCGGCGCGCTGGGCTACCGCGTGCCGCCCTCGGGCTGGAAGCCCGAAGGCTGGACGCCGCCCCCGGCGCAGACCAGCAATACCATGATCACCCAGCGCCACGTGCACGTGAAGAAGGTCTGGGGTATTCCTCAGTTCTGGCTCGTGTGGCTGGTGCTGTGCATGAACGTGAGCGCGGGCATCGGCGTGATCGGCATGGCCTCGCCCATGCTGCAGGAAGTGTTCGGCGGCGCGCTGATCGACCTGCCGGCCAAGTACGGCCAGCTCGACAAGACGCAACTTGCAGCCATCGCCGTGGTGGCGGGCGGCTTCACGGCGCTGCTGTCGCTGTTCAACATCGGTGGACGCTTCGTGTGGGCCAGCCTGTCGGACAAGCTGGGCCGCAAGCTCACCTACACGGTGTTCTTCGTGCTCGGCGCCGTGCTGTACGCGAGCATTCCCTCGTCGGCCGGCGCGGGCAGCAAGCTGCTGTTCGTGGGCGCGTGCTGCGTGATCGTGTCGATGTACGGCGGCGGCTTCGCCACCGTGCCGGCCTACCTGGCCGACCTGTTCGGCACGCAGTTCGTGGGCGCCATCCACGGCCGCCTGCTCACGGCGTGGGCCACGGCCGGCATCCTCGGCCCGGTGGTGGTGAACTACATGCGCGAGTACCAGCTGGGCCTGGGCCTGCCGCGCGAGCAGGTCTACAACCAGACCATGTACATCCTCGTGGGCATGCTGGTGATCGGCTTCATCGCCAACCTGCTGGTGCGCCCGGTGGCCGACAAGCACTTCATGTCCGACGAAGAGTTGGCTGTCGAGAAGAAGCTGGCGCACGAGAAGGCCTCGGCCGCGGAAGTGGGCAGCGGCTCTGGCCGTGCCGACACGGTGAGCCCGGCGGTCGTCGCCCTGGCCTGGCTGGCGGTGGGCATTCCGCTGGCCTGGGGCGTCTACAAGACGCTGGTCAGCGCGGCAAAGTTCTTCGGCTGATCTTCCTTCCGAAGGATCAGCGGCCCGAAGGCTGCGCGGCGAACACTTCGATCGCCGCCAGCCGGGCCACCGAACGGCCCGGCCTCACGTCGCCGGCCATTACCAGCCGAGCCACGCCGTTGCGACCCAGCGGCGCGCCGTTCAGGCTGTAGGCAACCAGCGCAACGCGGTTGCCGGATTCGGGTGCGATCTCCGCGAGCGAGACCACCGCGCGGTAGCCGTCGCTGCCCACCACCACCGCATACATCGAGAGCACCGGGTTGCGTACCGCGGTGTCCGGCTTGAGGCCGACCGACGCATCGTTCAGCAAGGTCCAGAGGCTCACGCCGGTGTAGGTGTTGCTGCCGACCGTCAGCGTCGCGGCGGGCAACGCCTGCAGCGCGGCGAGGTCGAAGCTGGCGCGCTTGCCGACGGCGCCCGATACGGTGAAGGAGGGCGAGGTGCCTTCGCTGGTGGCGGCCGCGGCATGCGGGGCCATGGCATCCGCCTGCGGGGGGCTGCCGGCGCACCCCGCAAGCATCGACAACGCGGTGACGACTGCCGCTGCAGCGGCGGTGCGGCGCGGCCAGTGCACGGACAACAGGAACAGGGCGCGGTCTTTCACTGGAACTCCTCGTTTCCCCCGGGGCGGGTGCGTCGTATTCATTCTTGCATGACGACGAACGGCCCCGGCGGCCCACGGCGGGCGGACAATGGCGGCCCGCATTGGTTTACGCTTGGCGCCCACATGAAATCCAAAGTCCAGTTCCGTCTGCGCGTCTACCGGGACGACGCCATCGCCATCGGCCCCGGCAAGATCGCCGTGCTCGAAGCCGTGGCCGAGACCGGCTCGATCTCGGCGGCCGCCCGGCTGCTGGGCATGTCGTACCGGCGGGCCTGGATGCTGATCGACGAGATGAACCAGTCGCTGGCTTCGCCCGCCGTGAACACCGCCGCCGGCGGCTCGCGCGGCGGCGGCACGGCGCTCACGCCGGTGGGCGAGGAGATCGTCAAGCACTACAGAGCCATCGAGAACGCCGCGCGCCTTGCAGCCGCGGCCGACATTCGCGCGCTGACACGGCTGTTGGCGCCATGAGTTCCGAAGCCGTTGCCGATGTCGTCTGCCGCCCGGTCGGCCTGGTGCGCAGCCGCTTCGCAGAGGTTACCGGCATGCCGATCCAGACCGCCGGCGCGCCCGATGAAATGGGACGCGTCGAGGTGTTCGCCGAGTTCGCGCCGGGCCTGCGCGACATCGAAGGCTTCGACTACCTGATCCTCGTCACCCACCTGCACCAGTGCGCGCACGAGCGGCTGGAGGTGGTGCCGTTCCTGGAGCAGGGCAACGCGTCGCACGGCGTCTTCGCCACGCGCGCGCCCGCTCGGCCGAACCGGCTGGGCCTCTCGATCGTGCGGCTCGTCTCGGTGGAAGGCACGACGCTGCACTTCAGCGGCAACGACATGATGGATGGCACGCCCGTGCTCGACATCAAGCCCTACGTGCCGAAGTTCGACGTGCGCGAGACCGGCCGCGTCGGCTGGTTCGGCGACAGGCTCGATCAGCTGCCGCGCACCCGCTCCGACGGCAGGATGGGTTGATCGGGCGGGGCGTTGTCGTCCCGCGGATCCTGCCAGCCCTGCCAGCATGACCACACGCTCTGCGACAGCACCTCGCGCGCCTGCGGCGGCGCTTCCCGGATGCTGCCCACGCTGATGAAGCCCGCCAGGTATTCGCCCGGCAGCACGCCCACCTGCCGCGCCAGCGTTTCGTCGAAGCAGCGTTCGCCGCTCAGCACGATCGCGCCGTAGCCCAGCTGGTGCGCGGCGCTCAGCAGGTTGCCCAGCGCGGCGCCCGCGCCCAGCCATTGCTCGCGCGCCGGGATCTTGCTGCGTTCGCGCGGCGACACCACGAAGCCCAGCAGCAGCGGCGGTCGCGTGGCATGTTCGCGCGCGCGTCTCAGGTCGGTGGGGCTGGCGAGCGGATCGCGCCGCAGCTTCTCCTGTTCGAAGCACCAGGCCAGCGCCTCGCGGTTCTGCGGGCGAAACTCGATCACGCGCCACGGATGCAGGCCGCCGTGGGCGGGCGCGCGCAGCCCGGCCTGGATGATCGCGTCGAGCTCGTCGGGATTCGGGCCGGGATGTTCCAGGCGCCGGGGCGACACCGAACGCCGCGTCAGCAGGACTTCAAGAATCCGCTCCGCACCTGTCATGTGGCGCCACATGCGCGTCATTGCTCCTTCATTGTTCCCTGTGGCCGGTCGGCCCACACCGCCTGGCGGCGCAGCACCTCGCCGATGTCGTCCGCGTCGGCCGTCGCCACGAAGAACGACTGGCTCGCGCCGTCGGAGCCGGTGATGGACAGCACGAAGCCGTCGGCATCCATGGTTCGCTCGATGCGCCATTCCTGTACCTGCGTCACGTGCTGGCGAAGCTCCGGCTGGCCGGAAATCGAGCGGACAACGGTGTCGTGGGCGGAAGGGTGCATGGGGATGTCTCCTACGCTGTATTCCTCAGTATATGAAGACTCATTGGTTTGCGCACCCCCGTGAGAACCTTAGGGCTCATCGTGTAACAATCTCGCCGTATTTTCATGAACACGACGAATTCACTGATCGCTTCGACCGACTGGTTCCCGCTGGTGCTGTCGCTCAAGGTCGCCGCCGTGGCGACCGTGCTGGCGCTGATCGTCGGCGTGGCGCTGGGCTGGGTGTTCGCGCGCAAGAAGTTCTTCGGCAGCACGGTGCTCGAAGCCGCGTTCATGCTGCCGCTGGTGCTGCCGCCCACGGTGATCGGCTACGCGATCCTCGTGGCGGCCGGGCGCCGCAGCCCGTTGGGCGCGTGGCTGCGCGAGCACCTCGACTACACCATCATCTTCAGCTGGCACGGCGCGGTGGTGGCTTCGGCCGTGGTGGCGCTGCCGCTGGTGCTCAAGTCGGCCAGCGCGGCGTTCTCGGGCGTCGACCGTTCGCTCGAAGCCGCGGCCAGCACGCTGCGGCAGTCGCCGTTCTCGGTTTTCCTGCGCGTCACGCTGCCGCTGGCCTGGCCCGGCATCCTGGCCGGCACGCTGCTCGCGTTCGCGCGCGCCATGGGCGAGTTCGGCGCGTCGCTGATGGTGGCCGGCTCCATCCCCAAGCAGACCCAGACGCTGTCCATGGCCATCTACGACGCCGTGCAGGCGGGGCACGACGACCTCGCGCTGTTGCTGGTCATCGTGACCTCGCTGCTGTCGATCGCCGTGCTGGTGGTGTCGAACCGCTTCTTCTCGCTGAAATGAGCACACCCCCAGTCTTCGCGTACTTCGTGTCGCTACGCCAACCCCCTTGCAGGGGGCAACACCAGCAGCCCGGCAAAGCCGGTTCCGCGGTGTTCCCCGAAGGGGACGTAGTTTCTCTTTAGTTCTCAGCTCTCTATTACTTTCCGGAGATCATCATGCGTCCATTCCGTCTCTTGTCCCTCGTCGTCGCGCTCGCACTGCCGCTGGGCGCCGCGGCCCAGCAGATCACCGTGTCCGCCGCCGCCAGCCTGACCGACGCGTTCAAGGAGATCGGTCCCAAGTTCGAGGCCGCCAAGGCGGGCGCTTCGGTGCGCTTCAACTTCGCCGCCTCGGGCGTGCTGCTGCAGCAGATCGCCCAGGGCGCTCCGGTGGACGTATTCGCCAGCGCCGACCAGGAGACGATGAACCGCGGCGTCGAGCAGAAGGCCATCGATGCCGCCACGCGCAAGGACTTCGTCACCAACAGCCTTGTGCTCATCGAGCCGGCCAAGGAAGGCGTGGGCCTGAAGTCGCTGCAGGACCTGGGCGGCGCGGGCGTCAAGAAGATCGCCGTCGGCAAGGTCGCGACCGTGCCGGTCGGCCGCTACACCAAGCAGGTGCTGGACAACGCCAACCTCTGGACCGCGCTCGAGCCCAAGTTCGTGCAGGCCGACAGCGTGCGCCAGGTGCTCGACTACGTGAGCCGCGGCGAGGCCGAGGCCGGCTTCGTCTACCGCACCGACGCCGCCGTGGCCGGCGACAAGGTGAAGATCGCCTTCACGCCCACCGGCCACACGCCCGTGACCTATCCGATCGCCGTGGTCGCCGAGAGCAAGCAGAAGGCGCTGGCCGGCGACTTCATCGCCTTCCTCTCGACGCCCGCCGCGCAGGAAGTGCTCACGCGCTACGGATTCGGCAAGCCATGATCGATGTCGATCTGAAGCTCACGGTGGCCGACGGCCGCCGGCGCTTCGATCTCGCGGTGCGTTTCGCGACGGACGTACCCTTTGCCGCGCTCTATGGTCCGTCGGGCGCGGGCAAGTCGCTCATCCTGCAGGCCATTGCCGGCCTGCTGCATCCCTCGGCGGGTCACGTGCGGCTCGACGGCCGCACGCTGTACGACTCGGCCCAGGGCATCGACGTGCCCGCGCCGGCGCGGCGCATCGGCTATCTCTTCCAGGACTACGCGCTGTTCCCGCACCTGAGCGTGCGCGAGAACGTGGCCTTCGGGTTGACCGCATGGCATCGCCGCAAGCCCGTTGCGAAGGACGCCGAGCGCGTGCAGGCCCTGCTGGAGAGCTTTGGCCTCGCCGCGCTGGCCGACAGCCGCCCGCAGAACCTTTCAGGCGGCCAGCGGCAGCGCGTGGCGCTCGCGCGGGCCCTGGCCTGCGAGCCGCAGGTGCTGCTGCTCGACGAACCCTTCGCCGCGCTCAACCCCATGCTGCGCGCCGAACTGCGCAACGAACTCGCCCAGGTGCGCAGGCAATGGGGCATTCCGGTGCTGATGATCACGCACGACATCGAGGACGTGCTCGCGCTGGCCGACGTGGCCTTCGTCTACAAGGATGGGCAGGTAGTGCGCGAGATCGACCTGCACAACGCAGAAAGCCGAGACTTCGCGCTGCGCGACATCGCGGGCGTGCAGCACGCGGAAGACACGCCGTTGAGGCGCAAGTTGCGGGGACTGCTGATGCAGGATGTGCGCAACTGACGCCTTGCATCGCATAAGCGATACACTTTGGCGATGAAAACCGCCACCATTCCCTCCGTGCGTGTCGAGCCCGAATTCCGGGACGAGGTCGAACGGGTGCTCGGCGAAGGCGAGACCCTCTCCCAGTTCGTCGAAGCGGCCGTCCGCGCCTGCGTCCTGCAGCGAAAGAGCCAGGCCGAGTTCGTCACCCGCGGCATGAAGTCGTTGGCCAGCGCGCGCCGCAGTGGTGAATACGTCGAGGCGGGCGAGATGATGCAGCGTCTCAGGACCAAGCTCGAATCGGCAGCGAAGAAGCAGCAAGGCGCAGCCCGCCGGTGAGCTACTCGGTCCGGTTCACGCGCCAGGCGGCCGAAGACCTGGAGCGGCTGTACGACTTCGTCCTGGAACGGGAGCTTGCCAGAGGCGGCGATCTCGAACTGGCCGCGCGGGCCCTCGAGGCGATCGAGCACGGCATGGCGACCCTCGGCTTTTCGCCCTTCACCTGCCGGAAAGCCGGCGACAGCCCCTTCATCCGCGAGCTTGTGATCCCGTTCGGCGCCAGCGGCTATGTGGCGCTGTTCGAAATAGAGGCAAGCGACTCGATCGTCGTGGCCGCCGTCAGGCACCAGCGCGAAGACGACTATCACTGAGGAAGCGGCGGCCCGTTCATTTCCTTTTTGAATCGCCGCATGTCCCGATTCAATTTGACGCTCCGCAGCCCTGCGGCGAACACTCGCCCGCATGAGCAGCGAGCAGAAGATCGAGTTTTACAAGGGCCCCGCGGGCGGTTGGGGCGCATTGCGCAGCGTGACGAATGCGCTGCTGCGGCAGGACATTCCCATCAAGGGCGCGAAGACGCTGCTCTCGGCCAACCAGCCCGACGGATTCGACTGCCCCGGCTGCGCCTGGCCTGACCGCAATCACGCCTCCACCTTCGAGTTCTGCGAGAACGGCGTCAAGGCCGTGGCTGCCGAAGCCACCGCGCGCCGTGCCGGCCCCGAGCTGTTCGCGAAGCACACTGTGGCCGAACTGGCCGAGCAAAGCGATTTCTGGCTGGAAGACCAGGGGCGGCTCACCCACCCCATGGCCTACGACGCGGCCAGCGACAAATACGTGCCGATCGAATGGGACGACGCCTTCGCGCGCATCGCCCGGCATCTGAACGCGCTGCCTGACCCCAACCAGGCCATCTTCTACACCTCGGGCCGGGCGAGCAACGAGGCCGCCTTCCTGTACCAGCTGTTCGTGCGCGAGTACGGCACCAACAATTTTCCCGACTGCTCGAACATGTGCCACGAGCCCAGCGGCAGCGGCATGCGCCCGCAGATCGGCGTGGGAAAAGGCACGGTCACGCTCGACGACTTCGAGAAGGCCGACGCGATCTTCATCTTCGGCCAGAACCCAGGCACCAACCATCCGCGCATGCTGGGCGAGTTGCGTGCGGCTTCGAAGCGCGGCGCGCGCATCGTGAGCTTCAACCCGCTGCGCGAGCGCGGCCTGGAGCGCTTTGCCGACCCGCAGGACAAGCTGGAGATGGCGACCCTCGGCTCCACGCCCATCAGCACGCACTACTTCCAGCTGCGCGTGGGTGGCGACTTCTCCGCCATCAAGGGGATGATGAAGCACGTCATCGAGCGCGAGGACGAGGCCGCGGCGCGCGGCGAGCCGTCTGTGCTCGACCATGAATTCATCGCCGGGCACACCACCGGTTTCGAGGTGCTGGCTGCCGACCTTCGCGCCGAGTCGTGGGACATCCTGGCACGCGAATCGGGCCTGAGCGAGGAACAGATCCGCGCCGCGGCCGACGTGTACCTGGGCGCGAAGAGCGTCATCGCCTGCTGGGGCATGGGCATCACGCAGCACCAGCATTCGGTGGCCACCATCCAGATGATCGGCAACCTGCTCATGATGCGCGGCAACATGGGCCGCGAAGGCGCGGGCGCCTGCCCGGTGCGCGGCCACAGCAACGTGCAGGGCGACCGCACCATGGGCGTCTGGGAAAAGCCGCCTGCCGCGCTGCTCGACCGCCTGCAGAAGGTGTTCGGCTTTGAGCCGCCGCGCCAGAACGGCGTCGACACCGTCGAGGCGATCCAGTCGATGCTCGACGGCAAGGGCAAGGTGTTCTTCGCGCTGGGCGGCAACTTCGCGGCCGCCACGCCAGACACCTACCAGACCTGGAAGGCGCTGCGGCAGTGCGAGCTGACGGTGCACGTGACCACCAAGCTCAACCGCAGCCACGTGATCCACGGGCGCGAGGCGCTCATCCTGCCGTGCCTGGGCCGTACCGAGATCGACATGCAGGCCGGCGGCCAGCAGGGCGTGACGGTGGAAGACTCCATGAGCATGGTTCACATCTCGATGGGCATCAATCCGCCCGCGTCGGAGCACTTGCTGTCGGAGCCGGCCATCGTGGCACGGCTTGCCGCCGCCACCATCGGTGCGCGCAGCAAGACGCCGTGGCTGTGGCTCATCGAGGACTACGCGCGCATCCGCGACAAGATCGAAGCCGTGTTCGACGACTTCAAGGACTTCAATACGCGCGTGGCGCACCCCGGCGGCTTCCGCCTGCGCAACACCGCGAGCGAGCGCGTGTGGAACACCGCCTCGAAGAAGGCCGTGTTCTTCGCGCACGCCGTGCCGCTGGACACCCCGTCGCACCGCGCCCGCGCGCGCTTCGCGAAGAAGGGCGACACCGTCGTCTTCACGCTGCTGACCACGCGTTCGCACGACCAGTACAACACCACCATCTACGGCATGGACGACCGCTACCGCGGCGTGTTCGGCCAGCGCCGCGTGGTCTTCATCAACAAGGAAGACATCCGCGCGCTGGGCATGAAGGACGGCGACTGGGTCGACATCCAGACCGTGTGGAACGACGGCCAGGAGCGCCGCGCCGACCGCTTCAAGCTCGTGGCCTACGACATCCCGCGCGGCAACATCGCGGCCTACTACCCCGAGACCAACCCGCTGGTGCCGCTGTCGGCCGTGGCCGAGAACGCGGGTACGCCGACCTCCAAGTCCATTCCCGTGGTGCTGGTGCCGCACGAGCTGCCGATCCAGAAGCTGGCGGAGGACGAAGCCGACGGCATGGTGGCGGCATGAGTGCCCTGCTGCAGGACAGTCTCTCTGTAGCCATCCTGCGCATGCTCGCGCAGGAGCCCGACGGCACCGGAGTTTCTCTGCCGCGCCTGGGCAAGCGGCTCGGCCAGGGCGCCAGCGTGCTGATGCGCCGGCTCACGATGATGGGCGACGCAGCCATCGGCGGCGTGCGCGGCCCCGGCTGGGTGCGCGTGGTGCAGCACGACGACCGCTGGGTCGCGCACCTGCTCGAAGCCGGGCGGGCGCAGGTGGGAACCCTGCCTCCCGAAGACGAAAGCCGCGACTGAGCCGACAATGGCCCGCCTAGCCGGAGCCAACATGCCGCAGCCAGATACCGACGATCCCGAAGACACCCTACCGCCGCTGTCGCAGCATGCCGTGCGCGTGTTCGGCGAGCGTGGCGTCGCGCCCGAAGGCGAGTTGCGCGACGACACTCTGGCGTCCGAGGTGCCGGTGGCGCTGGTGTTCAACGGCGTCTCGCACGCGGTGATGATGGCCACGCCGCAAGACCTGGAAGCCTTCGCGCTTGGCTTCGCGCTGAGCGAAGGCATCCTCGACACCGCAGCCGATTGCCGTGGCATCGACGTGCGCACCATCGATGCCACCGATGCCGGCCTGCCCGAAGGCATGCCCGGCATCGAGGTGCAGCTCGAGATTTCCACGCGCAGCTTCGAGCGCCTGAAGGACCGCCGCCGAAGCCTCGCGGGCCGTACCGGCTGCGGCGTGTGCGGTGTCGAGAGCTTCGCGGGGCTCGATCTTTCACCGCAGCACGTGCCGCCGCGCGACTGGATCGAACGCATCGACCTGCCGACCGTGCTTCGCGCCTTCGCGGCCATGCCGCCGCGCCAGGTGCTCAACGCCGAGGCCGGCGCGATCCACGCCGCTGCATGGGCCACGGTCGATGGTGAACTCACCGACCTGATGGAAGACGTGGGCCGTCACAACGCGCTCGACAAGCTGCTCGGAAAGCTCGCGCTGGCAGGGCGACTCGAAGAACCCGGCTTCGTGCTGATGTCCAGCCGCGGCAGCCACGAGCTCGTGCGCAAGTGCGCGCGCCTCGGCATCGCAGCGATGGCGACCATCTCCGCACCGACCTCGATGGGCGTGCGCATGGCCGAGCTGTGCGGCCTGCGCTTCTGGGGACTGTGCCGTGCGCCGCGCGGCGTGCTCTATGCCGACGGACTCGCGCCCTTGTCGAGCGCCAGCACCGCCTCCGCCACGGCTTCGATTCCCTGATCCGACAGGTCGGCCGCCGCCACTGCCCGGCGCTGCGTCCACGCCTTGAAGTGCAGCTCCTGCGATTTCTGGTAATGCGGGTCGTAGTGCAGCGACATCAGCTCCGCGAACAGGTGCGGCAGGTCGGCCTCGTGTGCCCACTGCTGCCAGCGTGCGACGGTTTCCTTGCCCTGCAGCTCCTTCAGCGCGCCGAGCTTGTCGGCCAGTGCGTCGCGGTCGTCGCCCAGGTAGGCGTAGTCGCGCAGCAGGTAGTCCAGCCGGGTCTCGGGCGTGGCTGACACCTCGATGCACGGCGCCGCGCGCATCCGGGCCACCAGCGGCAGGGGAAGCGAGAGCCGTCCGATGCGGATGCTTTCGCCCTCGACGTACAGCGGGCGCGAAGGATCGATGGCCTCCAGGACCGCCGCGATGCGCGTCTCGAAATGCTTCTGCGAAGGCTGCGGCACGCCCGGCAGCGAACCGAGCAGCGAGCCCTTGTGGCTGGCGAAGTCTTCCAGGTCGAGCACTTGCGCGCCGCGCGCGGCCAGCGCGTGCAGCACGCGCGTCTTCGCGCTGCCGGTGGCGCCGCAGATCACGCGCAGGTCGAGCTTCGGCGTCAGCGAGTCGATCTGCGAGATGACGTGCCGGCGGAAGCTCTTGTAGCCACCGGCGAGCTGCTGCGCGTCCCAGCCCACGAGCCGCAGCCAGGTGACCATCGAGCCGCTGCGCATGCCGCCGCGCCAGCAATACACCAGCGGCTTCCAGTTCTCGGGCCGGTCGGCGAGCGTCTCGCGCAGGTGCCGCGCGATGTTGGCCGCGACCATCGCGCCGCCGATGCGCCGCGCCTCGAAGGCGCCGGTCTGCACGTAGACGGTGCCGACGATGTGGCGCTCCTCGTCGTTCAGCACCGGGCAGTTGATGGCGCCCGGGATATGGTCGAGCGCGAACTCGGCCGGCGAACGGGCGTCGATCAGCGTGTCGAAGGCGTGGCGGTCGGCCACCCGCACGGGCTGGCGATGACTCATGGCAGAAGGGACCTCATGCCCCGATTGTCGGCGAGCGGGAAAAAGGGCGGTCAAGCGTAGGCTGGCCCAAGGCCTTTGCGCAAGCGAGCGCTCGCAAAGTCCACCAGCGTGACCAGCACGAACATCCCGATCAGCACCGTCATCGCCTGCTGCTGCTGGAAGATCGACAGGTGGAAGTACAGCAACTGCCCCAGCCCGCCGCCGCCCACGAAGCCCAGCACGGCGGCCATGCGGATGTTCATCTCCCAGCGGTAGAGCGTGTACGCCACCCACTGCGGCAGCACGATGGGCAGGCTGGCGTAGCTGAAGGCGGTGACGGGGCCCGCGCCAGAGAGCGTCAGTGCGTGCTCGGGCTCGCGCGGGGCGTTTTCCAATGCTTCGGCAAACAGCCGGCCCAGCACGCCCGTGGTGTGCAGCGCCAGCGCCAGCGCGCCCGCGAATGGGCCGATGCCGGCGGCCAGCACCATCAACGCAGCCCAGACCAGCTCGGGCACGCTGCGCAGGAAGTTGAGGGCGAAGCGCGCCACGTGTCGTGGCAGCCAGCCGGCGCGGCCCGAGGCGGGCAATGCGAGCACCGCGCCGGCAACAGCGGCAAGCACGGTGCCGAGCGCGGACACCGCCAGCGTCTGCAGCGCGCCATTGCCGACCTTGGCGAGGAAGTCCGGCGAGACGTCAGGCGGGAAGAATTCCGCGACGAACTTGCCCATGAGCCTGAGCGATTCCGCCGAGCCCAGGGCACGGTAATCGATGCCCAGGTAGATGAAGCTCGCCACGACGGCCGCGCCGATCAGCAGCAGGGCGATGCGGCACCGCCAGCACGGCGGCGGGCGCGGAGGCAGCGTCTTCGTCGTCATGCCAGCAGCCTCCGCAGTGCGCTGCTCAGCAGGTCCGCCAGCAGTACCAGCGCGAGGAACACCAGCAGGATGCTGCTGGCCTCGCCGCCGTTGAGCATCTTCATCGACTGGTCCATCAGCTGCCCCAGCCCACCCGCGCCGACGAAGCCCATCACTACCGACGCGCGCACCGCGCATTCCCAGCGATAGACGGTGTACGGGGCCAGCTCCTGCGCCGTGTTCGGCAGCAGGCCGTAGCACAGCGCCGCGAGCCGGCCGCTGCCGCTTTCGAGCAGCGCGCGGGCAGGGCGGGTGTCGGTCGATTCGAGGATCTCGGCGTAGACCTTGCCCAGCATGCCGCCGTAGGTGATGGCCAGCGCCAGTACGCCAGCGGCGGGGCCGAGCCCGAGTGCGCGCACGCAGAGCAGCGCCCAGACGATCTCCGGAATCGCGCGCAGCACCATCAGCAGCCAGCGCGCGGCCTGCCGCACGATGCCTGCCTGCACGCGGCCAGGCCCCGGCCCGATGCGTGAGATGGAAAGCGCGCGCGTCGTCACGAAGCCCAGCGGCGCGCCGATCAGCAGCGCCAGCGCGGTGCCGGCCGTGGCCATGGCCAGCGTCTCCAGCGTGGCCTTGAGGAGCAGCGCGAGAAAGGCCGGCGAGCCGTCGGGCGGGAAGAAGCCCGCGAGAAAGCCGCCGATGACCGCGAGATTGCCGCCGGTGAACAGCGCCCACGGCTTGAATTCGGACAGCGCCAGCATCGGCCATGCGATGACGAGCGCGGCGGCGCAGGCGGCCAGCCGCCGCGGGGCGTGCGGATCGCGCAGGGCGGCAGCCTTGGCGGCGGCGTTCAAGGGCAGTCCGGCCGGTGGAAGGCCGCCTCCATGGCCGCACCGGCAGGCTGCGGCCTTTGCGTCGCGACACCGCCTTCGCTGGCGTAGAGCGCATCGAGCATCGCGCCCGTTACCTCACCAGCGGGCAGGTCGAACATCAACACGCCGCCGCGCATGCCGACGATGCGCGGGAACCAGCGCAGCGCCAGGTCCACCGCATGCAGCGAGGCCATCAGCGTGGCACCCGTCGATTCGCTCTGCGCGACCAGCTGGCCGATGGCCGCGTCGGCCAGCGTCGGGTCGAGCGCGGACACCGGCTCGTCGGCCAGCAGCAGGGCCGGGCGCTGGTACAGCACGCGTGCGATGCCCACGCGCTGCAGCTGGCCGCCGGAGAGCCGGTCGCAGCGCTCGAACAGGCGGTCTTCCATCGCCAGCCGGGAGAGCGCTTCATGCGCACCGGCGATGTCCGAGGGATGCAGCAGCGAGCCCAGCGCGCGCAGCATCGACCACTCGCCGAGCCGGCCCGCGAGCACGGCGGTGACCACACGCAGCCTCGGTGCGATGGGCGGCGACTGGTGCACGGTGCCGATGCGTGCGCGCAGCTTCTTCAGCGCCGTCGCCGGCAGCTGCCATGGGCTGGCGCCGAGTGCCTGCACATTGCCTTCGGTAGGCCGCAGCGCCGCGCCGAGCACGCGCAGCAGCGTGGTCTTGCCGGCACCCGAAGGCCCGATGACGGCGATGCGTTCGCCATCGCGCGCGGCCAGCGTCACCCCGGCAAGCGCGCGCTGCCCGTTGGGATGAACGACGCCCGCGCCTTCCAGCGAAAAACTCATCCGCGCAGGCTCACTTGATCAAACCCGCCGACTTGCCCGCGGTCTCGATCCCGTCGTAGTTCGACGACTTGGTCGGAATGAACTTGCTCGCGCGCTGCAGCGCCATGATTTCCTTGTGCGCCGGATTGGCCGGGTCGAGCTTCAGGAAGGCGTCGGTCAGCTTCTTCGTGACGGCGGCATCGAGGCCCGGGCGCACCGTCCAGTTGTAGTCGTAGTAGGTCGGCGTGGTGGCCAGCACGCGCACCTTGGCGGCGTTGGGGTTCTTGGCCTCCACCAGCTTGTCCCACACCGAGGCGTTGAGCACGCCGGCTTCCGCGCGCGATGCGGCCACGAAGGCCACGGTGGCGTCGTGCGCGCCCGAGAACGCGACCGTCTTGAAGTCCTTCTCGGGGTTGATGCCCGCCTGCAGCAGGAAGTAGCGCGGCATCAGGCTGCCCGAGGTGGAGGAGGGCGCGCCGAAGGCGAAGGTCTTGCCCTTCAGGTCGGCCAGCGTCTTCGCGGTGCTGTCGACCGGCACGATGAACTTGCTGGTGAACACCTCGTCCTCCGCGCGCTGCACGATCGGCACCGCGCCGCCATTGGTGCGGATGCGCGCCTGCACGAAGGTGAAGCCGCCGAGCCAGGCCAGGTCGATCTTGTTGGTGGCCAGGCCCTCGACCACGGCGGCATAGTCGGTCACGGGCGTGAACTGCACGTCCATGCCGGTTTCCTTCTTCAGATAGTCGCCCAGCGGCGTGAATTTGCGCTGCAGCTCGGTGGGGGCCTCGTCGGGAATGGCAGAGACGCGCAGCACTCCCTGGGCGAAGGCCCCGAGGCTCGCGGCGGAGAAGGTCAGGGCAAGGGCCAGTCGGGTGAGTGTCTTTTTCATGGATGCGCCTCAGGTACGTGCGGGATAGGAAGGGACGGGATTGTAGAAAGCGGGGGCGATTCGATAATCGGCCCATGAACCCAACGCTCATGAACCCGCTCGCGCCCCTGCGCCTCACGAGTTTTTCGCATGGCGGCGGCTGCGGCTGCAAGATCGCGCCGGGCGTGCTGTCGCAGATCCTGAAGAACCAGGCCGGCGGGCTGATCCCGCCCGAACTCATGGTGGGCATCGAGACCGCCGACGACGCGGCGGTCTACAGGCTCAACGACCAGCAGGCGCTGATCGCGACCACCGACTTCTTCATGCCCATCGTGGATGACCCGTACGAGTTCGGCCGCATCGCCGCGACCAACGCGATCAGCGACGTGTACGCGATGGGCGGGCGCCCGATCATGGCGCTGGCGCTCGTCGCCATGCCGATCAACCAGCTGCCGGTGGAAGTCATCGCCGAGATCGTGCGCGGCGGGCAGGACGTGTGCCGCGCCGCGGGCATCCCGATTGCCGGTGGCCACACCATCGATTCGGTCGAGCCGATCTACGGCCTCGTCGCCATGGGCCTCGTGCACCCCGAGCGCGTGCGCCGCAACGCCGACGCGAAGGCGGGCGACGTGCTGGTGCTGGGCAAGCCGCTGGGCGTCGGTGTGCTGTCGGCAGCGCTCAAGAAGGAGCAGCTCTCCGAGACCGGCTACCGGCAGCTGATCGAGAACACGACGAAGCTCAATACCCCCGGCATCGCGCTCTCGGCCCTCGACGGCGTGCACGCGCCGACCGACGTCACCGGCTTCGGCCTGGCCGGCCACGCGCTCGAACTGGCGCGCGGCGCGAAGCTCACGGCCGTGATCGAGTGGTCGAAGGTGCCCTTGCTCGAGAACGTGGTGGTGATGGCCGCCGAAGGCATGGTCACCGGCGCTTCGGGGCGCAACTGGGCCGGCTATGGCGCCGATGTGAACCTGGCCCCCGGCCTGCACGCCACCACGCAGAACCTGCTGAGCGATCCGCAGACCTCGGGGGGCCTGCTCGTGAGTTGCGCGCCCGAAGCGGTCGATGCCGTGCTGAAGGTTTTCCGCGATGAAGGTTTCGCGCGTGCTGCAGTGATCGGCCGCGTGGAAGTCGGCGAGCCTTCGCTCCACGTAGTCCCCTGACAGAGCGGCCCTGCTCCGACTCGTCGAGTGGGCAGTCGCCGTCGCGAGCGGTCCGAGCTTGCGCCGAGAAGCGCAGACGTACATCGGTACGTCGAGCATCGCAGGCGCGAGATCGGATCGCGCAGCAGGCGAATGCCCGCTCGACGGCGGAAGGGGGAAGGAGTCGAACCTTCCCGGCGACGACTGGCGCCACCCACTGGGTTTGAAGCCCAGCCGCCCCACCAGGGACGATCCCCTCCCATGATCGTTTCCGTTGTTCACGGCCTCGCCTCGAACAACGACGTGTCGGGCCGCAGCAGGTGAGCGTCCTTCACGCGCCGCGTGAAGCCTACGCGGTCGAAAAACTCCAGCAACTGGATCGCGCGCTTGCGGCCCAACCCGGTTGCATCGCGAAAACTCGCGGCCTGCAGCCCTTCAGGGCCGTCGAGGCAATCCCGCGCAGTGGTCGCCAGCCGCTCGACTGTCGCCAGCGGATAGTACAAGTCCTTCACCACCTGGAAGACCTCGCCACGTCGCGCCACGCTCGCGAGCGTCTGCCGCACCATCGCTTCGCTCACTGCGCAGTCCTTTGCAAGATCGCGCACCCATGGCGGATCGAAGCCGCCGTCTGCCAGCCTGGGCAGCAGCTTCTGCGCGAGCTTCTGCTCGGCCTCGTCGAGGCGCGCAGCATGGTCGGGCAGATGCAGCCAGGTGCCGCTGCGCACCAGTGCGCCGCGCGCGACCAGGTCGTCGAGCGCATGGCGCCAGAGCGAATCGTCGGTGCGCGGCCCGGCGAGCCGCTTGAGCCGGCGCGCGTCGGGGCCGACTTCATCGGGCGCCGTGCGATGGAAGTCCGCAAGGCGCCCGGTGATCTGCTCTTCGAGCGCGTCCAGATGCGCTTGCCCGATGGCCGTGTGTTCGATGCGCACCGCGTCGCCGGGCAGCGGCAGCGCTGCTTCGTCGGCCAGCGAGAGCGCACGCGCAGTTCGCCCAGTGTCGATTCCGAGCGGCGCGTTGTGCAGCAGCGCGGCTGCGCGAGTGGCTCGGTCGTCGATGGCCCAGGCCGCCAGCGTGCGCAGGCGCTCGGGCGTGCGGCGATAGCGCACCGGCGCGAACGGGTCGAGCATGCGCACGCCGGCCACGGTGCGCGTGGCCGATGCATCGCGCAGCACGCCGCGATCGCCATGCCATGCGCCGACCGCCTCCTTGAGCACCAGCTGGGCAAATGCCGTCTCGCCCGGCGCGAGCGCATCGCGGTCCAGCAGTGCGATCGACGCCATCACGTCGCTCGCGCCGAGGTGCGCATGCACGGTCGCACCCGAGCGCAGCGGCTTGGCCTCGTCGGGCCACAGCGTGAGCAGCACGTCGATGCGGTCGGTGGCGAGCGCGATGCCCGGCGCGCAGACCCAGTCGCCGCGATGCATCTCGTCCTTGGTGACGCCGGCCAGCGCCAGTGCGCAGCGCTGGCCCGCATGTGCCGACTCGGCCTTCTGGTTCTGCGCGTGGATGCCGCGTACGCGCACCGTACGGTCGCCGGGCACCACGCGGAGTTCGTCCCCGATGCGCACCGTGCCGCTGAAGACCGTGCCGGTGACCACCGTGCCGACACCCGACAGCGTGAAGGCGCGGTCGACGGCGAGCCGGAAGGCCAGACCGTCCTCGCGCGCACGCTCGTCGCGCGCCACGCCGAGCAAGCGCTCGCGCAGCGCGTCGATGCCTTCGCCCGTCGTCGCCGACACCGCGAGCACGGGCGCTCCCGCCAGCGGCGTGGGCACCAGCAGCGCGGCGATGTCCGCGCGCACCTCGGCCAGCCGCGCCTCGCGCATGGCCTCGTCGATGCGGTCGATCTTGGTGATGGTCACCGTCGCCTCGCGCACGCCCAGCAGCGCCACCACTGCCAGATGTTCGCGCGTCTGCGGCATCACGCCGTCGTCGGCGGCCACCACCAGCAGCGCATGGTCGATGCCCGTGGCGCCAGCCAGCATGGTGTGCAGCAGCCGCTCGTGGCCCGGCACGTCGACGAATCCCAGCGACACGTCGTCGGGCGCGTGCAGGTACGCATAGCCCAGCTCGATGGAGATGCCGCGCCGCTTCTCCTCCGGCAGCCGGTCGGTGTCGACGCCGGTGAGCGCGCGCACCAGCGTGGTCTTGCCGTGGTCGATGTGGCCGGCGGTGCCGATGATCATTGCAGGCGCTCGCGCAGCAGCGGCAATTGGGCGGTGAAGGGCGCGCCGTCCTCGAGGCAGCGAAGGTCGAGCAGCAGGCGGTCTTCCGCGATGCGGCCGATCACCGGCAGCGGAAGGCCGCGCAGCGCTGTGGCGAGTGCGTCGAGCGCGGTGCCGATGCCTTTCCTCGAGGTGCCGGCCGGCGCGAGCGCGAGGCCGGCCGAGGGCAGTCGTTCGACCGGCAGCGAGCCGGAGCCGATCTGACCGAGCAGCGGCACCACCTCGACGGTGAAGCGCGGCGACACGGCGGCCTGCATCGGTGCCTTCAGCGACTCGGCCATCTCGCGGATCGCGTCGGCGGGCCGCGTGAGCAGCCGCAGCGTCGGCAGGTCCTGCGCGAGGCGCTCGGGCCGCAGGTACAGCGAGAGCGTGGCGTCGAGCGCGGCCAGCGGCAGCTTGCTCATGCGCAGTGCGCGCTTCATCGGGAACTTGCGGATGCGGCCCACGGCCTCCTTGCTGCCCACGATGAGCCCGGCCTGCGGTCCGCCCAGCAGCTTGTCGCCCGAGAAGGTGACCACGTCGCAGCCGGCCGCGAGCATCTCCTGCGGCAGCGGCTCGCGCGGCAGGCCGTAATGCGCGAGGTCGATCAGCGAGCCGCTGCCCAGGTCCGTGGCCAGCGGCACGCCGCGCGCATGCGCGATGCCGGCGAGCGTGGCTTCGTCGACCGCGGCAGTGAAGCCCTGCACCGCGTAGTTGCTGGTATGCACCTTCATCACGAGCGCGGTGCGCTCGTTGATGGCGCGTTCGTAGTCCTGCGGATGCGTGCGGTTGGTGGTGCCGACCTCGACCATGCGCGCGCCCGCGCTGGCCATCACGTCGGGCATGCGGAAGGCGCCGCCGATCTCGACCAGCTCGCCGCGCGAGACGATCACCTCGCGCTCGCGTGCCAATGCCGCGATGGTGAGCAGCACGGCGGCGGCGTTGTTGTTGACCACCGTGGCCGCTTCGGCACCGGTGATGGTGCACAGCAGCTCTTCCACCAGCGAGTCGCGATCGCCGCGGCTGCCGGTGGCAAGGTCGTACTCGAGGTTGTTGGGTGACGTCATCACCGCGAGCAGCCGCTGCAGCGCCGCGTCGGCCAGCAGTGCGCGGCCGAGGTTGGTGTGGATGACGGTGCCGGTGAGGTTCAGCACTGCCTTCATGCGCGGTGCGAGGCGGTCCTGGATGCGTGCGGCAAGTGCGTTGCCGAGTGCCTCGTGTTGCACCTCGGTTGCCATCAGCTTGCCTGCCACCGCCTGCGCGCGAAGCCCTTCGAGCAGCGCGCGCGCCTCCTTCACCACCAGCGTGTGGCCGTGCTCGGCCAGCAACGCGCCCGGCACGGCGAGGCGCAGCAGTTGATCGACAGAAGGCAGATCCTGGGGCCTTGCCGTCGAGCCGTGGACCACGGACTCTTCGGGCGCTGCCATCAGCCGCCTCCGCCGTCGTCGGGTATTTCGGGGTCGCCGAACAGCAGCATCAGGTTGTGGCCGCTGCGCTGGTGGCCGGCTTCGGAAACGAGCAGGTCGAGCGTGACGCTCGCAAGGTCGTCGGCGACGGGCTCCACCTCGGGGTCTTTCTCCATCGCGATCTGCTTGAGGTAGTGGCCGCAGCTGTCGCAGCACTCGGCCTTGACCGCGCCTTCGCGTGCGCCCGTCGCAGGCAGTTCTACGCCGGGCTGCGGCGACAACGATTCGAAATGGATGCCCTTTGTGCTTTCGCAGTGCGTGCACTTGATGCGCACGTAGTGCCACTCGGTGCCGCACAGCGAGCAATGCAGGTAGCGGAAGCCCGCCTCGTCGGCGCCGATGCGCGTGATGCTCGCCGTGGGTGCGCTGCCGCAGCAGGGGCACTCGTTGCCGGGATCGGTACGGCCGTAGATGTTTTCGCCCTCGCGCTCGGCCACCTGCAGCACCAGTTGCGTCCAGTAGGCCTGCAGCCCGGCGGCGATCAACGGCGCGGCTGCGAGATCGAGCCCGAACATGATGCGGCGCGAGAGCCGGTCGGCCTGCTCGTCGATCCACGCGGCATCGGCCGCTACAACGCGGTCGAGCGTGTCGCGCGCGGGGCCTTCGGGCAGCCGGGCGCGGAAGAGGCCGAGCAGGCGGCGAAGCTCCTTCTGCCAGACCGGATCGCGTGTCCAGCCGAAGGCGGGCATCGGTGGCTTCAGTACCTTCGCCGCGGCTTCGAGCGCATCGGATTCGGGCAGCGCGACCGGCGCGTAGTCCTGCAGCACCTGGTGCTGCGCCTGCGCGAGGTCGGCGATGAAGATCAGGTACTCGCGCATCGGATGCGATGCTGCAAGCTGGCGCAGCCGCAATTGCCGGTCGGAGAACACGAGGGAGCGCACCGGCAGGCGCAGGAACGGCATCTGCCGTCCGGCCTGCATCGCGATCTGCTCGGGATCGAGGATGCGCGTGGTCCGGATCGGCGGAGGGCTGCCGGTGGAACTGCTCATTCAGAAGACTCTACAGCGATTCGCGCGATTTGCGATACGTGATTGGCCCCAGACCGTACACGGACGGGGTCGTTCGCGGGATACCGCGGAACCGGCTTTGCCGGGCCGCAGGTATCGCCCCCGGAAGGGGGTTGGCGAAGCGACACGAAGTGCGCGAAGTCTGGGGGAGAGTCTGTTTACTCACCGCGCGTCATTTTGCGATGCCACAAGGGATGGTTGAGCTTGGCCCATCCCTCGGTGACTGTGCCGCGCGTCATCGCGCGCAGCGTGCCCTTGACCCAGATCGCCGCATAGATGTGCGTGATGACCGAGAGGATCAGCACCACGGCCGAGGCCGCGTGCACCACCACCGCGATGCGCCGCACGAGGATCGGGAAGAAGCCGACGAACCACGGGCTCCAGAACATGAAGCCCGTCACCAGCAGCAGGAGCAGGCTGATGCCGAAGGCCCAGAACACCAGCTTCTGCCCGGCGTTGTACTTGCCCACCGGCGGCATGCTCGACTTGTCTCCCTTGAGCATCTTCGGCGCGTTGCCGAGCCATTCGCGATCGCCCTTGTCGAGGATGTTCTCGCGCCACATCGTGAAGAACAGGAACACGAAGCCCAGCACCATCAGCAGGCCCATGAAGGGATGCAGGATGCGCGTCCATGGCCCGCCGCCGAACAACGTGCTCAGGAAGAACAGGCTCGGGTGGAAGAAGGCCAGGCCCGAGAGTGCGGCGGCGAAGAACATGATCGCGACGAACCAGTGGTTCATGCGCGTGGCGTCGCGGTAGCGGCGAAGGTAGTAGCGTGTCATCGCGTTCTTCTCCTCATGCGCGGGGTGCGGTGGACGGCGGCGCAGAAGCCGGAGCCGGGGCCGAGGCCGGCGGCTCCTCGATCACCACCACGTCGTCGGGCTTGCCGTCGCGGTCGGCGTCGGGGTGCTCGTCCTTGGGTTCGATGGGGCCGGTCTTCATGTAGTGGAAGAAGCTGCCTACCACGGCGCCGATCATGGCGACCATCGCGAGCGGCTTGGCAACGCCCTTCCACAGCGACACCAGCGGGCTGATGTGCGGGTCCTTCGGCAGGTCGGCGTACAGCTCCGGCCGGTCGGCATGCTGCAGCACGTACATCACATGCGTGCCGCCCACGCCCGCCGGGTCGTACACGCCGGCGTTGGAGAAGCCGCGCTCCTTCAGGTCGACGATGCGCTCGGCGGCGTAGTCGTGCATGTCTTCCTTGGTGCCGAAGTGCAGCGCGCCGGTGGGGCAGGCCTTCACGCAGGCCGGCTCCAGGCCCACGCCCACGCGGTCGGAGCACAGCGAGCACTTGTAGGCCTTGTTGTCGACCTTGCTGATGCGCGGCACGTCGAAGGGGCAGCCGGTGACGCAGTTGCCGCAGCCCACGCAATGCTCGCTGATGAAGTCGACGATGCCGTTGGCGTACTTGACGATGGCGCCCGGCGAGGGGCACGACTTCAGGCAGCCGGGGTCGTCGCAGTGCATGCAGCCGTCCTTGCGGATCAGCCATTCGAGCTTGCCGGCCTCGGGCTCGACCTCGGAGAACTTCATCACCGTCCAGGAGGCCGGCGTGAGGTCGACCGGGTTGTCGTAGGTGCCGTGCGTGGTGCCGATCTCGTCGCGCAGGTCGTTCCACTGCATGCACGCGACCTGGCAGGCCTTGCAGCCGATGCAGGCCGACACGTCGATCAGCTTCGCGAGCGGCTGAACCTGCGGGCGATGGCGGATCTCCGGCGACGGCGTGGTCGTGGCCGAGCGGGCGGCGATGTCGAGGGTTTGAAGGGACGACATTGCCTTATGCCTTCTCGATGTTGACCGTGAACGACTTGTACTCGGGCGTCTGCGTGTTCGCGTCGCCCACGAAGGGCGTCAGCGTGTTCACCAGATACCCGGGCTTGGCCACGCCCACGAAGCCCCAGTGGTTCGGCAGCCCCACCGTGTGCACGGTGCGGCCGTCGACCTGCAGCCCGACGATGCGCTTGGTCACCACCGCCACGGCCTTGATGAAGCCGCGCTTGCTCGACACCTTCACCATGTCGCCGTGGCCGATGCCCTTCTCCTTCGCGAGCTCCTCGCCGATCTCGACGAACTGCTGCGGCTGGATGATGGCCGAGGTGCGCACGTTCTTGGTCCAGTAGTGGAAGTGCTCCGTGAGCCGGTAGCTGGTTGCCACGTACGGGAAGTCCTTCGGCACGCCGAGGCGCTCGAGGTCGCCCTTGAAGATGCGTGCCGCGGGGTTGGCGCGCGCCTTCTCGTTGTTCGGGTGCATCAGGTTGTTGACCAGCGGCGACTCGAAGGGCTCGTAATGCTCGGGCAGCGGTCCTTCGGCCATGCCGGTGGGGGCGAAGAGCCGCGCCACGCCCTCAGCCGTCATGATGAAGGGGCGTACGGCCTCCGCATCCGTGGGGTTCGCGTCGGGCCGGATGTCGGGCACGTCGGAGCCGGCCCACTTGGCGCCGTCCCATGCGACCAGCCGGCGCTTCGCGATCCACGGCTTGCCGGTGGCCGGATCGGTGGAGGCGCCGTTGTAGAGGATGCGCCGGTTCGCAGGCCACGCCCACGCCCAGTTCTGCACCATGCCGATGCCGTACGGGTCGGCGTTGTCGCGCCGGGCCATCTGGTTGCCGGCCTGCGTCCAGGCGCCGGCGTAGATCCAGCAGCCGCTCGACGTGGTGCCGTCGTCGCGCAGCAGGCCGAAGCCCGAAAGCTGCTCGCCGGCCTTGGCGGTCGGCGGCTTGGTCGGGTCCTTCGGGTCGAGCAGGTCGGTGATGGCGCGGCCGTTGTATTCCATCGCCAGTTCCTGCGCGGAGGGCGAGTGCGGAATCTTGTAGGGCCAGGTGAGGTTGACGATCGGGTCGGGGTACGTGCCGCCGTCCTTCGCGTAGGCCGCGCGGATGCGGTTGAAGATGCCCGCGACGATCTCGATGTCGCCCTTGGCCTCGCCCGGCGGCTCCGCGCCCTTCCAGTGCCACTGCAGCCAGCGGCTGGAGTTGGTGAGCGAGCCGTCTTCCTCGGCGAAGCAGGTCGAGGGCAGGCGGAACACCGTGGTCTGGATGTCGGCGGTCTTGACGTCGTTGAACTCGCCGAAGTTGCGCCAGAACTCGCTGGTCTCCGTCATCAGCGGATCGATGGTGACGAGGAACTTGAGCTTCGAGAGCCCGTCGACGATCTTCTTCTTGTCCGGGAACGAGCCCACCGGGTTGAAGCCCTGGCAGATGTAGCCGTTGAGCTTGCCCTGGTTCATGAGCTCGAAGGCCTGCAGCACGTCGTAGAGCTTGTCGATCTTCGGCAGGTAGTGGAAGGCCCACTCGTTCTCGGCCGTGGCCGCGTTGCCCCACCAAGCCTTCTGCATGCTGACGAAGAACTTCGGGTAGTTCTGCCAGTAGCTCATCTGGTTGGGGCGCAGCGGCTTCAGTGCGCGGGTCTTGTAGTAGACCTCCAGCGACTGCTCGCTGTCACGCGCCAGCGACAAGTAGCCGGGCAGCGAGTTCGACAGCAGCCCCAGGTCGGTCAGGCCCTGGATGTTGCTGTGGCCGCGCAGCGCGTTCATGCCGCCGCCCGGCACGCCGATGTTGCCCAGCAGCAGCTGCACGATGGCGCCTGTGCGGATCATCTGCGAGCCCTGGCTGTGCTGCGTCCAGCCCAGCGCGTACATGATGGTCATGGTGCGCTGGGAGGTGCTGGTGCTCGCGATGTACTCGCAGACCTTGAGGAACTTGTCTTTCGGCGTGCCGGTGATGCGGCTCACCATGTCGGGCGTGTAGCGCGCGTAGTGCCGCTTCATCACCTGCAGCACGCATTGCGGGTCCTGCATGGTCATGTCGACCTTGGCCATGCCCTGCTCGTCGAGCGCGTAGCCCCACGACTTGGGGTCGTAGTTGCGCTTCTCGGCGTTGTAGCCGCTGAACAGGCCGTCCTCGAACTTGTAGTCGGGGCCGACGATGAAGGTCGCGTTGGTGTAGTTGCGGACGTACTCGGTCTGGATCTTGTCGTTGCCCAGCAGGTAGTTGATGACCCCCGCGAGGAACGCGATGTCCGAGCCCGCGCGTATCGGTGCGTAGTAGTCGGCCATGGCGGCCGAGCGCGTGAAACGCGGGTCGACCACGACCAGCCTTGCCTTGTTCTGTTTCTTGGCCTCGATGACCCACTTGAAGCCGCACGGATGCGCCTCCGCGGCGTTGCCGCCCATGATCAGCACGACATCCGCGTTCTGGATGTCCTGCCAGTGGTTGGTCATCGCGCCTCTGCCGAACGTCGGGGCCAGACTGGCCACCGTGGGTCCGTGTCAGACGCGTGCCTGGTTGTCGAACACCAGCATTCCGGTCGAGCGGAATGCCTTGTGCGTGATGTATCCGGTTTCGTTGGACGAGGCCGAGGCGCAGAGCATGCCGGAGCTGGTCCAGCGGTTCACGGTCTTGCCGTCGGCGTTGGTGGTCTGGAAGTTGGCGTCGCGGTCGGCCTTCAGCAGCTTCGCGATGCGGTCGAGCGCCTCGTCCCAGCCGATGCGCTTCCACTCGGTGCTGCCGGCTTCGCGCACCTCGGGGTACTTCAGCCGCATGGGGCTGTGCACGAAGTCGAGCAGGCCCGCGCCCTTGGGGCACAGCGTGCCGCGATTCACGGGGTGGTCGGCATCGCCCTCGATGTGGAGGATGTCGGACACCACGTTCTTCGCCTTGTCGCCCAGGCTGTACATGATGAGCCCGCAGCCCACCGAGCAGTACGGGCAGGTGTTGCGGGTCTCGGTGGTGCGCGCGAGCTTGAAGTTGCGGGCCTCGGCCAGCGCGGCGGTCGGCGAGAAGCCGAGTGCCACGATGCTGGAGCCGACCAGCCCCGCGCTGCTGACGCGGAAGAATTGCCGGCGGTTCATGTCCATGACGGAACCTCCTGCAGCGGTGAAGTGGTGGGGTGTTTCATCGTGGTCTTCTTTTCTTCTTGCGGGATAACTCGAATGAACCTGGCGGGCCGCGCTACTTCGGCGCCGTGCCGTCGCCTCCGCTGGGCGCGGGCGCCGCGCCGCCGGAAGAACCGGTGCCCCCCGGCCCGCTCATGCCGCCCACGGCCGCGCCTCCCTCGGAGGGGCCCTTATGGGACGAGGAGGATTCGACCTTGTCACCCGATTCGGCGGGCGCGATGCCCGTCGGGCTCGCTCCGGTCGTTCCGGCGCCGGCCTTTGGCGCGGGCGGCTTGGGATCGCAGGCACTCGCCAGCAGGCCCGCGGCCAGGCACAGGCCGATGATCTGCAAGCGCTGCTGACTTCGTGGCATCGACACTCCTTGTGGGAAGGACGGGTCCGGCAACGGGCTGTTTTTATGGCCTCGTATTCCGCTTGCCGGGCGTGCCCGGTTTGCGACAAACGGGATGCGTTTGTCGCATCATGCGACAGCATCATGTCGGGATCAAGGCCCGAAAGGGCGCAATAACCCTTGAATCCAGCCGTGCCGCCGGGCGTCGGCTATCGTTCGCGGCATGAACGCCTCCCTCCGTCTGGGTTGGCGCACGCTCTGGCGCGACCTGCGCGCCGGCGAGCTGCGCCTGTTGATCGTCGCCGTGCTGCTGGCCGTGGCCGCGCTCACGGCCGTCGGCTTCTTCGCCGACCGCCTGCAGGGCGGGCTCAAGCGCGATGCGCGCCAGCTGCTGGGTGGTGACGCGGTGATCGTCAGCGACAACCCGACGCCCGAGGCCTTCGTTGCGCAGGCGAAGTCGCTGGGGCTCCAAGGCACCTCCACCTACGGCTTTCCGACCATGGCGCGGGCCGAGGACGCGCAGGGCGGCGCCAGCAAGCTGGTGGCGCTGAAGGCCGTGACCGCCGGCTATCCGCTGCGCGGCAGCCTGCAGACATCGACCACGCTCGACGGCGCCGGCGCTGTCACGCGGGACATTCCTCCGCCGGGCGAGACCTGGGTCGATGCCTCGCTGCTCGACTCGCTGGGCCTGAAGGTCGGCGACACCTTGCTGCTGGGCGACACCGGCTTGCGCGTCGGCCGCGTCATCACGCTGGAGCCCGATCGCGGCGCCGGCTTCATGAGCTTCTCGCCGCGCGTGATGCTCAACCAGGCCGACGTGGCCCGCACCGGGCTCGTGCAGCCCGCCAGCCGCGTGGGCTACCGCTATGCCGTGGCCGGCAGCGACGCTGCGGTCAAGCGCTTTACCGACTGGGCCGACGCCACCATCAAGAAGGGCGAGCTGCGCGGCGTGCGGCTCGATTCCTTCGAGAGCGGTCGTCCCGAGATGCGCCAGACGCTGGACCGCGCCGAGAAATTCCTGAGCCTCGTCGCGCTGCTCGCGGCGCTGCTGTCGGCCGTGGCCGTGGCGCTGGCCGCGCGCGGCTTCGCGGCAAGCCATCTCGACGACTGCGCGATGCTGCGCGTGCTCGGCCAGAGCCAGCGCACCATCGCCATGGCCTATGCCTTCGAGTTCGCGGTGATCGGCATCGTGGCCAGCGCGCTGGGCGTGGCCATCGGCTTCGCGGTGCACTACGTGTTCGTGCTGCTGCTGGCGGGGCTGGTCGAGACCGCGCTGCCGGCGGCCACGCTGTGGCCCGTGGCCTTCGGTCTCGGCATGGGGCTCACGCTTCTGTTTGCCTTCGGCCTGCCGCCGGTGCTGCAACTGGCGCGCGTGCCGCCGCTGCGCGTGATTCGGCGCGATGTGGGCGGGCTCAAGCCTGCCTCGCTCGCGGTGCTCGGTGTGGGCGTGGCGGGCTTCGCGGCGCTCTTGATGGCGGCGAGCAGCGACATCAAGCTGGGCCTGATCGCCGTCGGCGGCTTTGCGGGCGCGGTGGCGGTGTTCGCGCTGCTGAGCTGGCTCGCGGTGAAGGTGCTGCGCCGCAGCGTCAACGAGGCGACCGCGCCGCGCTGGCTGGTGCTGGCGACGCGGCAGATTTCGGCGCGGCCGGCGTACGCGGTGGTGCAGGTCAGCGCGCTCTCGGTCGGCCTGCTGGCATTGGTGCTGCTCGTGCTGCTGCGCACCGACCTCGTCGCGAGCTGGCGCCAGGCCACGCCGCCCGATGCGCCGAACCGCTTCGTCATCAACGTGATGCCCGACCAGAGCGAGGCCTTCCAGAAGTCGCTGCGCGACGCGGGCGTGGGCAAGTTCGACTGGTACCCGATGATCCGCGGCCGCCTCGTGGCCATCAACGACAAGCCGGTGACGCCCGACGACTACGCCGAGGATCGCGCCAAGCGGCTGGTGGACCGCGAGTTCAACCTCAGCAACAGTGTGGACGCGCCCGCGCACAACAGCATCACCACCGGCAAGTGGACGCCTGGCGCCACGGGCGAGGTGAGCGTGGAAGAGGGCCTGGCCGAGACGCTGGGCCTGAAGATGGGCGACATGCTGCGCTTCGACATCGGCGGCATGCAGAACGAGGCGCGCATCACCTCGCTGCGCAAGGTCGACTGGGGCTCGATGCACGCCAACTTCTTCGTGATGTACACGGTGGCCTCGTTGGCCGACGTGCCCACCACCTACATGGGCGCCTTCCGCGCGCCCGAGACGCGAGGCTTCGACAACGCGCTGGTGCGCAGCTACCCGAACGTGACCAATGTCGACATGAGCGCCACCATCAACCAGGTGCAGCGCGTGCTCGAACAGGTGATCCGCGCGGTCGAGTTCCTGTTCGGCTTCACGCTCGCGGCCGGCCTCGTGGTCTTGTTCGCCGCCGTGACGGCCACCCGCGAGGAGCGCGCGCGCGAGTTCGCGGTGATGCGCGCGGTGGGCGCGCGCGCCAGCCTGCTGCGGCAGGTGCAGCGCGCCGAGCTGGCGGGCGTGGGGTTGCTCGCGGGCTTCCTCGCGAGCATCGTGGCTTCGGTGATCGGCTGGGGGCTGGCGCGCTATGTGTTCGAGTTCACCTGGACCGCCTCGCCGGTAGTGCCGGTGGCGGGCGCGCTGGCTGGCGCGGTGCTGGCACTCGGCGCCGGGTGGTGGGGCCTGCGCGAAGTGCTGCGCCGGCCGGTGGTCGACACGCTGCGCCGCGCCGCCGAGTAGAAGCGACCGGAAGCAATTTTTTTCTTCGGCCTCGGGCCGGACGGGGCCGTGGAATGCAATACATTCCCCGGCCCCGTATTCATTTCAGAGAAGAGAAATTCCTGCATGCGCTTGGCGTCATTCCAGATCACCAACTTTCGCTCGATCAACGACAGCGGCCTCATCGACTCCACGCAGATCACGACGATCCTCGGCCGGAATGACAGCGGCAAATCGAACCTGCTGCGTGCGCTCCACAGCCTGAACCCCGCTGAAGGCATTGCCGAACTCAGCCCCATCAAGGACTTTCCGCGCCACCGGCGCCTGGAAGAGTGCACTGGCGAGACCCCGGTCGTCTTCACGCGCTGGAGCCTCGACGAGAGCGAGCAGGCCGAGCTGGTGGAGATCCTGCCGCGCGCGGCGGGCGTGCGCCACGTCACCGCGAGCCGGGGCTATGCCGCCATCCGCTCGGCCGGATTCGAAGGGCTTGGCGCCCTGTCGCTCGACGTGAGCGACACCAAGGCCAAGGTTCGCAAGATCGTACCGGCCGTGAAGGCGGCCGGCGAGAAGGTCGCCGATGAGGCCGCGAAGGCCGCGCTCGAGCAGGAAGCCGACGTCTTCGACGCCGCGATGATCATGAGCCCCGACTACATCAAGTGGTCGGCGGGCGCCATCAAGGCGGCCCAGGCCCTGCGCAAGGCGCTGGCCGTGGCGGGCGCCGAGCTGAGCGACAAGCAGGACCAGATGCTCGCCGAGCTGGAGGAAACCGCGCTTTCCATCGCCAACGATGCACCGGCGCTGGAGCGTGCGCAGGAATGGGTGATCGGCAAGCTGCCGCGTTTCGTCTACGTCGACGAATACCCGGCGCTGCCCGGCCGCCAGAACATCGCCGAGTACCTGGGGCGCGAGGGCTGGGGCCAGCTCACGCCCGAGCAGCAGAGCTTCGGCAGGCTGTGCAAGGTCGCCGGGCTCGACCTGCGGCAACTGCAGGCCCTGCTGGAAAAGAACGACCAGGCCACGCGCAACCAGCTCGTCAATCGCGCCGGCTCGGTGGTGACGGCCGAGATCCGCCGCATCTGGAAAGACCGTGCGCTGAAGGTCCGTTTCAACCTCGACGGCCAGTACCTCGACACGCTGGTGTCGGACCCGAACGCCGCCTACGAGGTCGAGGTGAACCTGGAAGAGCGCAGCCGCGGCTTCCAGTGGTTCTTCTCGTTCTACGTCGCTTTCTTCGCCGACACCCGGGGCGGCAACGCCGAAGACGCCGTGCTGCTGCTGGACGAGCCCGGCCTGCACCTGCACCCCCATTCGCAGGCCGACCTGCTGGCGCACCTGGAGAAGGACTTCGGCAACCAGATCGTCTACACCACGCATTCGCCGTTCATGGTGCCCGTGCACCGGCTCGATGCGGTGCGCACGGCCAGCCTCGATGAAGTCGGCGGCACCATGGTGAGCAATGCGGCGGAGGGCGACGAGCGCACGCTGTTCCCGCTGAAGGCTGCGCTGGCGCTGAGCCGGATGGTGAGCGAGCCGGTGAAGGTGGAGGCCTCGAAGCCGGTTGTGGCGACGCAGGAACCGGTGAAGCCCGCGCCCGCGAAGCCTGCGAAGTCGGCCAAGTCCGCCGAGGCGGCGAAGCCTGAATCGGTCAAGGCCGAACCTGCAAAGTCCCTTGTCGTGGAAAGCGCCAGGCCAATGGAAGCAGCACCCGTCGCAGTGGCCGCGCCGGCACCCGCGATGCCTGAGCCGGCGAAAGCTGCCGCTCCTGCAAAGGCCGAGGCAGTCAAGCCTGAGGCGGTAGAGCCAGTCGTCGTGGAGAGCGCCAAGCCTGCAGAAGCGGCGCCTGTTGCAGTGGCAGCACAGGCCGTCGCGCCTGCGGAAGTGCTGGCACCCGTGGCACCTGCGCCTGCGAAACCGGTGGTTGCCGAAAGCACCAAGCTCGCCGAGCCTGTGGCGCCGGTCGCCGTGGCCGTTGTACCTGTCGAGGCACCGGTGGTGCAACGCGTCGAAGAACAATCGGCCGCTGTGAGCCCACAGGCAGAGCAGCCGGCAGAGGTCGCCTGACGGACGGCGCTCTCAGTGCCAGCCTGAATTCATGCGGCGCCGACCGTGCGCCGCATGAGCAGATTCTTTAGGTTGTACTCCGCGGACTGCGGGAGCACGGCCCTCATTTCGCGTTTTCTTCTCGTTCTGCGGCCTGCCGATCCAGGTCCGCGAATACGTTTTTCACCGAGCGGAACTGGCCCTGCTCGATTGCGTGATTACCAAGTACCAGGATCTTGAGAAGCGCGAGCGTGGCTTCGCGCTCCTCGTAGGAATTGACATCCATCACGACGAGTCTGGCTTCGCCGTTCTGGGTGATGAACAAGGGGGCTCGGGTATCGGACAACGTCTTCACGATGTCCGCGGCATGGTTCTTGAAGTAGCTGATGGGTTTGAAGTGAGTCGAGAAATTCATGGCGCTCCTCCCTGAGGTTGTGATCGCTCGAATTCATTGTGGTCTGAACTCGGTCCGAGCCGACCGGAGGCAAGGCTAGGGCGACATGTCCTCCTCTTTGAACATGTGCTCCCCCGCGAAGTCCACGAACGCCCGCACCTTCGGCGACAGCTGTCGGCTCGACGGCCACAGCGCCGAGAACTGGCCCTGTCGCACGAGGTGCGTGGCCAGCACGCGCTGCAACTCGCCGCGGCACAGCGAATCGCGCGCGAGGAAGTCGGGCATGTAGGCCACGCCGAGGCCGGCCACTGCCGCGCCCAGCATGGCTTCCATGTTGTTGCACAGCAGGCCGGGCGGCAGTTGGGTGGGCAGGCCGGGCAGATCCCAGTCCTCGATGCGGCCACCGGTGACGAACTTGTAGCGCAGGCAGGCGTGTCGCGCGAGGTCGGCCGGGGTCTGTGGCACGCCGTGACGCTCCAGATAGGCCGGAGAGGCCACCAACACGAAGCGGAACGGGCCGAGCCGGCGCGCCACCAGTTGCGAGTCGACCAGTTCGCCGCTGCGGATCGCCACGTCGACGCCCTCGGCGATCACGTCGACCAGCCGGTCGTTGAAGTCGAGGTCGAGCTCGATCTCGGGGTAGCGCTCCCTGAAGGCCGGCAGGATCGGCAGCAAAAAACGGTAGCCGATGGTCGGCAGGCTCACGCGCAGGCGGCCGCGTGGGGCGGCAACGGCGTCCTGCATCATGGCCCGCGCGTCGTCCAGCTCGTCGAGGATGCGGCGGCAGCGCTCGTGGAAGAGCGCGCCTTCCTGCGTCAGCCGCGTGTGGCGGGTGGTGCGGTTGAAGAGCCGCACGCCGAGCTGCTGTTCGAGCCGCGCGACGTTCTTGCCGACGGCCGAGGCCGAGATGCCCAGTTGCCGTCCCGCCTTGGCAAAGCTCAGTTGGTCGGCCGCCCGCACGAAGGATTCGAGTCCGCTGAAGCTGTCCATGGATTGGCAACCTTTGGTTGGGAGTGTGAGGAGCAATGGGGCAATTCTCATCGCATTGATTCCTTTCTATCTTCGGGCCTTCCTTTTCCACCTTCCGCGAAAGCACGCTCCCGATGTCCCCGTCTTCCTCCAGAAACTGGCTTCTGGCCGCCGTCTGCCTGGCGGCGCTGGGCATGCCGCTGAGCTTCACCGGCCCGGCGGTGGTGTTACCGGCGATCCGCGACGCGCTGGGCGGCAGTCCGGTGCAGCTCAACTGGGTGACCAACGCCTTCATGCTGAGCTTCGGCGCCACGCTGATGGCGGCCGGGGCACTGGCCGATGCCTATGGCCGCAAGCGTGTGTTCCTGCTGGGGCTCGCGGTGGTGGCGCTGAGCGCTTCCCTGCTGACCCTGGCGCCGGGCATCGTGGCCTTCGACGTGGCGCGCGCGCTGCAGGGGCTGGGCTCGGCCGCGGCCTTCGCTGCGGGCACGGCGGCGCTGGCGCAGATGTTCGACGGCGCGGCGCGCACACGGGCCTTCAGTCTGATCGGCACTTCGTTCGGCGTGGGGCTGTCGTGCGGCTCCATCCTCTCGGGCTGGCTCGCGGAGAGCTTCGGCTGGCAGTCGGTGATGCTGAGCCCCGGCGCAGTCAGCCTTCTTGCGTTGTGCATCGCTGCGCCGAGCATGGTCGAGTCGCGCAATCCGGACGCCATGGGGCTCGACATGCCGGGCACCGTCACCTTCACTGCCGCATTGAGCCTGCTGACGCTGGGCGTGCTGCAGGCGCCCGACAGCGGCTGGGGCAGCCCGTGGGTGCTCGGCGCGTTGGCAGGCGCGGCGGCGATGGGTGCAGCCTTCGTCGCCATCGAGCGGCGCGTGGCGAACCCGATGCTCGATCTGACGCTGTTCCGCTTCCCGCGCTTCGTGGGCGTGCAGTTGCTGGCCGCCGCGCCGGCCTACGGATTTGTCGTGCTGCTGGTGCTGCTGCCGATCCGCTTCATCGGACTGGAAGGGCGCAGCGCGATCGAGGCGGGGGCTTTCATGTTCGCGCTCTCGGGGCCGATCCTCGTCGTGCCGACGCTGGCGGCGTCGCTGGCGCACCGGTTCTCGGCGGGCGCGATCTCGGCCGTGGGGCTGCTGGTGTGTGCTGTCGGGCTGTTCTGGCTCAGCCGCTGTGCGCCGGGCACGCCGCTCGCCGGGATGGTGTGGCCGCTGCTGCTGATCGGCGCCGGCATCGGGCTGCCTTGGGGCCTGATGGACGGGCTGGCCGTGAGCGTGGTGCCGCGCGAGCGCGCGGGCATGGCATCGGGCATCTTCAACACGGTGCGGGTGGCGGGGGAGGGCATTGCGCTGGCGCTGGTCGGCGCCGGGCTGACTGCGTTGGTAACGGCGCAGCTGGGCAATGTCGCTGCCGCGTCGCAAGCGGCGCAACGCGTGACCACCGGAAACCTCTCGCAAGCGCTGGCCCTGCTGCCCGGCATGGACCGCGCGGGGCTGCTGCATGCCTATGGCGCGGCGTTCGGCACGCTGCTGTACGTGCTGGCCGGCGTGACGGTGCTCACGGCAATCGTCGTGTTCGCTTTCCTGCGCGGCGAGACGCACGCCGAGGCCGGCACCGTGGCGCTGGAGTCGACGGCCTGTTGATTCAGGCTGCTTCGGCCGCCTCGAAGATGTCGCGCAGCCACTGCGTGAACACGCGCACGCGCGACGACAGCTGCCGGTTCTGCGCATAGAGCACCGAGACCGGCATCGGCGGCGGCGCGAAGCCGGGCAGCAGCACCTTCAGCCGACCGTCCGCCAGCTCTGCGGCCACGCGGTAGCGCGGCACCTGCACCAGCCCCAGGCCGGCGACGGCCGAGCCGGTGTACAGGTCGGCGCCGGTCACCGAGACGATGCCGCCGAGCTGCACGCTCGTCACCCGCCCATCGACGGTGAATTCGAGCGGCACCGCCTTGCCCGTGGCGCTGGAGATGTAGTGGATGGCGCGGTGCGATGCCAATTCCTCCGGGCTGCGGGGCTCGCCGTGCGCCGCCAGGTAGGCCGGGCTCGCGACCGTGACCTGCGGCAGCAGCGCCACGCGCCGCCCGACCATCGATGAATCCTGCAGCGTGCCCGCGCGCAGCACGCAGTCGACGCCTTCGCGCACCAGGTCGACGAGGCGGTCGTCCTCGCCGATGTGCAGCTCCAGCTCGGGGTAGCGGGCCAGGAAGCCCGGCAGCGCCGGCACCACGAAATGCCGCGCCAGCGTGCCCTGCAGGTTCACGCGCAGCAGGCCCTTGGGCGCCGCGTCGCGGAACAGGCCCTCGGCCTCCTCCACGTCGGCCAGCAGCCGTACGCAGCGGCGGTAGTAGGCCTCGCCGTCCTGCGTGAGGCGTACGGTGCGGGTGGTGCGCTCCAGCAGCCGGGTGCCGATGCGCTGTTCGACGCGCTTGATCAGGTTGGTGACGGTCGCGCGGGGAATCTGCAGGTCTTCGGAGGCCTGCGTGAAGCTCTGGCGCTCGGCGATGCGCACGAAGGCCTGCATTTCCTGGAAGCGGTCCATTGGCGTCGCCGGGTTTTATTGTTGAAGTAAATGGAATGGTAATGGCAAATGGCGGTTGATTATCTTTTGAATGGAACGATCGAAGATTCGCTTCACCAACCAACCACCACTGTGAAGGAACAGCCATGACCCACTCATCCCAATCCAAGGTCGCCATCGTCACCGGCGCCTCGCGCGGCATCGGCGCCGCCGTCGCGCAGCGCCTCGCCAAGGACGGCTTCGCGGTCACCGTCAACTACGCGTCGAGCCCGGCGCAGGCCGAGGCCCTCGTGGCCGAACTGCAGGCTGCGGGCGGCAAGGCCATGGCCGTCAAGGCCGACGTGGCCAGCGCCCAAGAGGTGCGCGCCATGTTCGACGCCGTCGAGGCGCAGTTCGGCAAGGTCGACGTGCTGGTCAACAACGCGGGCGTGCTCAAGACCCAGCCGCTGGCCGAGCACACCGACGCGCTCTACGACCAGACCTTCGACATCAACGTGCGCGGCACCTTCAACACGCTGCGCGAGGCCGCCGGGCGCCTCAACGAGGGTGGGCGCATCGTCAACTTCTCGAGCACGGTGCTCGCGCTGAACCTGCCGGGCTATGCGGTCTACAACGCCACCAAGGCGGCGGTGGAAGCCTTCACGCAGGTGTTCGCCAAGGAACTGCGGGGCCGCAACATCACGGTGAACGCCGTGGCGCCGGGGCCGATTGCCACGGCGCTCTTCCTCGACGGCAAGACCGAGGAGCAGATCCAGAGCTTCGCGAAGGCGCCGCCGCTGCAGCGCCTGGGCCAGCCCGAGGACATCGCCTCGGTGGTCTCGTTCCTCGCCGGCCCCGATGCGGGCTGGGTCAACGGCCAGATCCTGCGCGCCAACGGTGGCCTGGCCTGACGGGCGGCGAGCGTCCATCCGAAACGAATCAGACGGAGAAATCACTCATGCAAAAGCAGATCGTCCTCGTCACCGGTGCGGGCACCGGCATCGGCAGGCTCAGTGCGCAATCGCTGGCCGAGGCCGGGCACGTCGTCTACGCGTCGATGCGCGACATCGCGGGTCGCAATGCCGGCCGTGCCGCCGAACTGCGCGCGCTCGCCGCGGCCAAGAACATCCAGCTGCATCCGCTCGAACTCGACGTGCTCTCGCAGGAATCGGCCGATGCGGCCGCCGCGACCATCGTGCGGGAGCAGGGCCACATCGACGTGGTGATGCAGAACGCCGGCCACCTGGTGGTCGGCCCGACCGAAGCCTTCACGCCCGAGGAGATCGTGAAGGTGTTCGACACCAACGTGCTCGGTGCGCAGCGCGTGAACCGCGCGGTGCTGCCGCATCTGCGCAGGCAGGAGTCGGGCCTGATGCTGTGGATCAGCAGCACCACCACCAAGGGCGGCTTTCCGCCTTTCATGGGTCCCTACGGCGCGGCCAAGGCGGCGATGGATTCGCTGGCCGTCACGCTGGCCTACGAGATCGCGCGCTTCGGCGTCGAGACTTCCATCGTCGTGCCCGGTGCCTTCACCCGAGGCACCGACCACTTCCCGAGTGCGGGCAAGCCGGCCGATGCAACCACGGCGGCGGCATACGCCCGCTACGACGGCCTGATGGACCAGATCGGCGCACGCCTCTCCGCGCTGACGCCCGACAACGCCGACCCGTAGGCCGTGGCCGACGAGATCGTGCGCATCGTGGGCCTGCCCGCCGGTACGCGGCCTATGCGTTCGCTGATCGACTTCGTGGGCGACGGCGCGGCGGAGGTGTTCGAAGTGTCGGAACGCGTGCGCATCGAGTTCGCGAAGCGCATCGGCATGGGCGACCTGCTCGAGGCGAAGGTGCGGCGCTAAGCCGGGCGGCACAAAGGGTGGGGCGGTCTTCCTGTCCAATAGCGGCATGGAAAACCCGTCCCACGACCTCATTGCCGAACGCGTGACCGAGCTCGAGATCAAGTCGAGCTACGCCGAAGACCTGCTAGACCAGCTGAACATGACGATCTACCGCCAGCAGCAGCAGATCGACAGGCTGATCTTGCAGGTCACGCAGCTGAAGGAGCAGATGCAGAGCTCAGGTCAGGATGGCGCCGCACGCAACCCACGCGACGAACTTCCTCCGCACTATTGATCGGAGATTTTTCGCGGAGCGCCGCGGAACCGGCTTTGCCGGGCCGCCGGTGCTGCCGCCGGTGAGGGGGTTGGCGAAGCGACACGAAGTGCGCGAAGCCTGGGGGAGTTACCCATGTGCGTGCCAGAGCACGGCGAAGAAGTGGCAGGTGCTGCCAGCGAGCACGAACAGGTGCCACACCGAATGGGCGAAGCGCACCTTGTTGTCGAACAGGAACACCACCGCGCCGGCCGTGTAGAACAGCCCGCCGGCAACCAGCCAACCCAGGCCCGCCGCCGACATGCGCTCGTACAGCGGCACGGCCGCCATCAGCGCCATCCAGCCCATCGCCACGTAGAGCCCGGTCGACCACAGCGGATGCTGCAGCCGGTTGAACAGCTTGGCGCTCACGCCCAGCGCCGCCGCCGCGCTGATGGCGCCGAACAGCGTCCAGCCCAGCGGGCCGCGCAGCACGCCGAACACGAAGGGCATGTAGCTGCCCGCGATGAAGAGGTAGATGGCTGCATGGTCCAGCCGGTTGAACCAGGCCTTGGCACGGCCGATGGGCAGCGCGTGGTACAGCGTGGAGATCAGGTACAGCACGATGGCCGTGCCCGCGAACAGGCTGGCGCCGACCACGCCCGCGGCCTGGCCCTTCTGGGCCGCGCTGTAGACCAGGATGGGCAGCGAGGCGATGGCCAGCGCAAGGCCCAGGCCATGGCTCAGCGCGTTGAAGAGCTCTTCCATCGCCGTCTGGTCGCGCGCCGCGAGGACGGAGGCTTTGCTGCGTTGAGAGGCGGTGCGTGTCTGCGAGGGAAGGGAAGAAGTCATCGTCGATCCGTGCGCAAGGGTGGTTTGTCTGATGAAAGCCGGTTGGCTACTTGACCTGCTGCTTGCCCAGCTTGCGCGCCAGCGTGCGCCGGTGCATGCCGAGCCTGCGCGCGGTCTCCGAGATGTTGAAGCCGGTCTCGGCCAGCGTCTCGTGGATGCGCTCCCATTCGAGCGTCTTGATGGAGGTGGAGCGGTTGGTCAGCTCCACCTCGGTGGTGCCGGTGGCGCGGCCGAAGGCGGCCTCGATGTCGTCGGTGTTCGAGGGCTTGGCCAGGTAGTGGCAGGCGCCGAGCTTGATGGCTTCCACGGCAGTGGCGATGCTGGCGAAGCCTGTCAGCACCACGATCAGCATCTTCGGGTTGTGCCGGTGCAGCATCTGCACGCAGGCCAGGCCCGATGCCTCGCCGTTGAGCTTGAGGTCGACCACCGCGTAGCCGGGCGTGGCGCCGGCCAGCAGGGCTTCCACTTCAGCGAGGTTGCTCGCATGCGTCACGCCATAGCCGCGGCGCTCGAACGAGCGGCCGAGCGCGCGCGCGAAGGCGCCGTCGTCTTCGACGATCAGCAACTGGCGCTGCTCAGCTTCTGTTTCGCTCATTGCCTTCCATTCCGATGGTCCTGCTGGCGGCGGCGAGGGCTTCCTCGTCGTCCGCGTCGTCGTCCACTTCCGTCTCTTCTTCCTCGAGCACGATGGCCGCGAGCGGCAGCGTGATCTTCACGATGGCGCCGCCCTCCGGCCGGTTGGCCGCGGCGACGCGGCCGCCCACGGTACGCGCCACGTTCACCACCAGGAACAGCCCCAGCCCGCCGCCCGCGCGGCCCTTGCTCGACTGGTAGGGTTTGCCGAACTCCTTGAGGATGGCCGGCAGGAAGCCGGGGCCCGCGTCGGTGACGGTGATCGTCAGTGCGTCGGCGTCGTGCGCCGCCTCGAGGCGCAGCCAGTGCGGCGACGCCTCCAGCGCATTGTCGAGCACGTTGCAGATCATCTGCTTGAGGGCAGAGTCGGAAACCATGGGCAGGTCGCGGCCGAAGCGGTTGTCGTACTCGAAGTCCTCCACCGGGCGGGTGGTGCGCCATTCCTCGACCAGATCGTCGAGGAAGGTGCTGACGGTGGTTTCTTCCGACGATTCGCCGCGCGCCTCGCCGGCCGACAGCAGGATGCCGCTCACGATGCTCTTGCAGCGCTGGATCTGCAGTTCCATCTCGGCAACTTCGGTCAGCAGCTCGGGATCGGAGCTGAAGTGCGGCAGCCGGCGCCAGTCGCCGAGGATCACGGCCAGCGTGGCCAGCGGAGTGCCCAGCTCGTGCGCCGCGCCCGAGGCCAGCAGGCCCATGCGAACGATGTGCTCTTCTTCCGAGGCGCGCTGGCGCAGGTCGGCCAGCCGCGCGTCGCGCGCGCGCAGGTTGCGGCTGATGCGGGTGATGAAGATGACGAGCAGCGCCGCGTTCAGTGCGAAGCACACCAGCATGCCCTGGATGTAGGGGCTCCACAGGCCCCGGTCATGGTCCAGCGGCAGCGCCAGCGGGCGCGAGAACAGCGCCAGCCCGGCGAAGCAGATGCTGGTGATGACGACCATGGTCCAGGTCGACCAGGCCTTCAGCAGCACCGCGCCCAGCGTCACCTGCAGCAGGAACAGGAACACGAAGGGGTTGGTCGCGCCGCCGCTCAGGTAGAGCTGCGCCGTGAGCGTGGCCACGTCGACCAGCAGTGCGAGGAACAGTTCGCCGTTTGTCACGCGCCGGTGGCTGCGCGAGCGCAGCAGGCTCACCATGTTGAAGAGGGCGAGGCAGGCCAGCACCTGCAGCATGTGGTCCAGCGGCAGCCGGATCTCGAAGCCGTAGTGCACCACCAGGATGGTGGCGACCTGCCCGACCACGGCGAACCAGCGCAGCTGTATCAGCTGCTGCATGTTCTGGTGGCCGATGGCGTTGTCCAGGCTCGCGACACCGGCGCGCGGGGCGTGCAGCTCGCCCGCGACCGCGGCGGACTCAGCCGTCGCGGCGGGCATCTTGGGTGACGGGGCTGGCGTCGGCATGGGCCGCATTTTCGCTGCGCCGCACGAACCAGGCTGCGATCAGCACCATGAGGGCCAGGCCATACCAGGTCAGGGCGTAGACGAGGTGGCTGTTGGGAAAGGCAATGACCGTCAGGCCACCGGCCGGCCAGGCGGGAGTGTCGGCGCCGGTTGCGGGGGCTTGCGCGGCCTCGGCATCGACGAAGTAGGGCGCCGCGTCGTTCAGGCCGCGCGCGGCCGCAATGGCCTGCACGTCGCGCGAGAACCAGCGGTCGCCTGCCGGATCGTTCTTGCGCAGGAAGCCGCCCTTGGGCTCGGTCAGTCGCAGCAGGCCGGTGACGGTGGTTTCGCCCTGGGGCTCGGGTGCGGTGCGGGCCGTGCGCTTCTGCGCTTCGGGCGGCACGAAGCCGCGATTGACGAGCACCACGCTGCCGTCGGCGCTGTTGCGCAGCGGGGTCAGCACCCAGAAGCCGGCGCCGAGCTTGGTGCTGGCCTGCACCAGCGTCTCTTTGTCGTGGAGGAAGGTGCCGGCAAGGCGGACATGCCGGTATTCGTCGTTGGCCGCGTTGACCGTGGGCCATTCGGTTCGCCCGGGCGGCGTGGCCGCCGGGGCATGCACGCGCTGGTCGACGCGTGCGATGAGATCGAGCTTCCAGGCCCTGCGCTCGACCTGCCAGGTGCCGAGCGCGAAGAACCCGGCGAAGGCGAGGACTGCGCAGACCGCCAGCGCCACCCGTGCGGCGGTGGAGCGCTGGCGGGCGGCCTGCTCCGCCATCAGGGCATGTTCTTCATGTCGTGCATCGAGTGCGGCATCATGTTGGTGTTCATGTGGTACATGACCCACAGCGAACCGGCCAGCGTGATGACCACGAGCACGAGCGTGAAGATGAGCGCCAGCATGTTCCAGCCGCCCTCGGACTTGGCGTCCATGTGCAGGAAGTACACCATGTGCACCACGATCTGCACCACGGCGAAGGCCAGGATGACGAGCGCGGTGGTGTTGGGCTTGTCGAAGACCTTGGCCATCACGAGCCAGAACGGAATGGCGGTGAGGATCACGGCCAGCACGAAGCCGGTCATGTAGCCCTTGAAGGTGCTGTGGCTCACCGGGCCGTCGTCGTGCCCGTGGTCGTCGTGGCCATGTGCGCCGTGGCCGGCGGTTTCGGTGTGCGCGCTCATTGCAGCGATCCCATCAGATACACGAAGGTGAAGACGCCGATCCAGACCACGTCCAGGAAGTGCCAGAACATCGACAGGCACATCAGGCGGCGGCGGTTGGCGGCGGTGAAGCCGTGCTTGGGCAGCTGGATCATCAGCACGATGAGCCAGACGATGCCGAAGGTCACGTGCAGGCCGTGGGTGCCCACCAGCGCGAAGAACGACGACAGGAAGGCGCTGCGCTGCGGGCCCGCGCCTTCGTGGATCAGGTGCGCGAACTCGTACAGCTCCAGGCCGATGAAGCCCGCGCCCAGCAGGCCGGTGATGGCCAGCCAGATCAGCATGCCGCGCATGCGGCGCTTCTGCATCTCGAGCACGGCGAAGCCGTAGGTGATGGACGACAGCAGCAGCAGCGAGGTGTTGATCGCCACCAGCGGCAGGTCGAACAGGTCGGCGCCCGAGGGGCCGGCCGCATAGCTGCGGCCCAGCACGCCGTACACCGCGAACAGGCAGGCGAAGATGAGGCAGTCGCTCATCAGGTAGAGCCAGAAGCCCAGCAGCGTGCCGTTCTCGGGGTGGTGGTCTTCGTTGCGGACGTTGAAGACCTCGAACGCGGGCGCGCTCGCGGCCACGTTGCCAGGGGAAGAGATAGCGGTGGTATTAGACATTGGCAGCCAGCAGGCGCGTGCGCGCGTCTTCGGTGCGGACGACATCTTCCGCGGGGATGTAGTAGTCGCGCTTGTAGTTGAAGGTGTGGATGATCGTGGCGGCGAGCATGGTGACGAAGCCGATGCCGGCGACCAGCCACATCTGCCAGATCAGGGCGAAGCCGCACACCGCAGCCAGCGCCGCGATGATGAAGCCGGCGGCCGTGTTCTTGGGCATGTGGATCGGGCTGAAGCCTTCCAGCGGGCGCTGGTAGCCGCGGGCCTTCATGTCGGACCAGGCGTCGTTGTCATGCACGCGCGGCGTGAACGCGAAGTTGTAGGCCGGCGGCGGCGACGAGGTCGCCCACTCCAGCGTGCGGCCGTTCCACGGGTCGCCCGTGGCGTCGCGCAGCGATTCGCGGCGGAAGAAGCTCACCACCAGCTGGATGATGAACGAGGCGATGCCCAGTGCGATCAGCACGGCGCCGAAGGCGGCGACCTGGAACCAGATCTGCAGCGACATGTCCTGGAAGTGGCTCATGCGGCGGGTGACGCCCATCAGGCCCAGGATGTACAGCGGCATGAAGGCGAACCAGAAGCCGACGATCCAGAACCAGAACGAGCACTTGCCCCAGAACGGGTCGAGCTTGTAGCCGAAGGCCTTCGGGAACCAGTAGGTGATGCCCGCCAGCATGCCGAACAGCACGCCGCCGATGATCACGTTGTGGAAGTGGGCGATCAGGAACAGGCTGTTGTGCAGCACGAAGTCGGCCGGGGGAACGGCCAGCAGCACGCCGGTCATGCCGCCGATCACGAAAGTGATCATGAAGCCGATGGTCCACATCATGGGCAGCTCGAAGCGGATGCGGCCGCGGTACATGGTGAAGAGCCAGTTGAAGATCTTCGCGCCCGTCGGGATCGAGATGATCATCGTCGTGATGCCGAAGAACGAATTCACGCTGGCGCCGGAGCCCATGGTGAAGAAGTGGTGCAGCCAGACGAGGTACGACAGGATGGTGATCACGACCGTGGCGTACACCATCGAGGCGTAGCCGAAGAGGCGCTTGCCGGAGAAGGTGGACACCACTTCCGAGAAGATGCCGAAGGCCGGCAGGATCAGGATGTACACCTCGGGGTGGCCCCAGATCCAGATCAGGTTCACGTACATCATGGCGTTGCCGCCGAGGTCGTTCGTGAAGAAGTTGGTGCCTGCGTAGCGGTCGAGCGACAGCAGGGCCAGAACGGCGGTCAGCACCGGGAAGGCGGCGACGATCAGCACGTTGGTGCACAGGGCGGTCCAGGTGAAGACGGGCATCTTCATCATGGTCATGCCGGGCGCGCGCATCTTCACGATGGTGGCCAGCAGGTTCACGCCGGAAAGCAATGTGCCCACCCCCGCTATCTGCAACGACCATATGTAGTAGTCGACCCCCACGTCAGGGCTGAAGAGAATGCCCGACAGCGGCGGGTAGGCCAGCCAGCCGGTCTTGGCGAACTCGCCGACGAACAGCGACGCCATCACGAGGCCGGCGCCGAAGGTGGTCATCCAGAAGCTGAAGTTGTTCAGGAACGGGAAGGCCACGTCGCGCGCGCCGATCTGCAGCGGCACCACGAAGTTCATGAGGCCCGTGACCAGCGACATCGCCACGAAGAAGATCATGATCACGCCGTGGGCGGTGAAGATCTGGTCGTAGTGGTGAGGCGGCAGGAAGCCGGCGTTGTCGCCGAAGGCGATGGCCTGCTGGGCCCGCATCATGAGCGCGTCGGCGAAGCCGCGCAGCAGCATCACCAGGCCCAGGATGATGTACATGATGCCGATCTTCTTGTGGTCGATGCTGGTGATCCAGTCGCGCCACAGCATGCCCCACAGCTTGAAGTAGGTCAGTGCGCCCAGCACGGCCAGGCCGCCCAGGATCACGCCGGCAAAGGTCACGAGCAGGATCGGCTCGTGCAGGGGAATCGCCTCCCAGGTGAGGCGGCCGAAGACGAGCTTCGTCAGGTCTAGGTTCTGCAACATCTTATTCTTCGGTGGTGCACATCGCGGTGACGTACTTGCGCTTGGGCGTATCGAGCGAGTCGATGTCCCAGGCCTGCTTGGTGGCAACGTTGAAGGCGCCGGGCTTGCCCATGCCGCCGCTGGCGTCGATGGCCATCATTTCCTTCATGCACATCTTGTTGCGGTCCACGCACTGGTTGAGGATCGCGTCGTACAGGTCGGAGGCAACGGTGGGGTAGTGGCGCACGGGCTCGCGCTCGCTGGGCACTTCGAGCTTCTTGTAGAGATCGCGCGAGAGTTCGCCGTCCTTGCCGGTCTTGACCTTCTGGACCCACTGGTCGAAGCCTTCGTTGCTCAGGCCGTGGAACTTGAAGCGCATGCCCGAGAAGCCGGCGCCGCTGTAGTTGGCGGAGAAGCCTTCGAACTCGCCCGGCTTGTTGATCACCGCGTGCAGCTTGGTCTCCATGCCCGGCATGGCGTAGATCTGGCCGGCCAGCGCGGGGATGAAGAAGGAGTTCATGACCGAGGAGGCCGTGATCTTGAAGGTGATCGGGCGGTCCACCGGGGCGGCCAGTTCGTTCACCGTGGCGATGCCCTGCTCGGGGTAGATGAAGAGCCACTTCCAGTCGAGGGCCACCACTTCGACCGTCAGCGGCTTGGTTTCCGCCGGGATCGGGCGCTGGGCGTCGAGGCGGCGCAGCGGCTGGTAGGGGTCGAGCACGTGGGTGCTGATCCAGGTGATGGCGCCCAGCGCGATGATGATGAGCAGCGGCGCCGCCCAGATCGCCAGCTCGAGCTGGGTGGAGTGGTCCCAGTCGGGGCTGTAGGTGGCCTCCTTGTTCGACTGGCGATAGCGCCAGGCAAAGAAGATGGTCAGGGCGATCACCGGAATGATGATGATCAGCATCAGCACGGTGGAGACGACGATGAGGCGTCCCTGCTGATGGGCGATGTCGCCGGAGGGGTTCATCAGCACCGTGTTGCAGCCCGCCAGTAGCATGGCGGAGAGCAGCAGGAGTGCTCGGCGAAGGTTCTTGAGGATGTGCATGCCGGGGGAAAAGAGGTGCAGGGGCGACGCAAAAAGACCCCACAATCTACGCTCGAAGACGGGTTTCGCCTATTGGACGTTTTGTCCTATGGCGGTAAATGTGATTCGGTGCGACGCTCTGGGGTCTCCCATGGTCTTATGGTGTCGCGCCGCGGCGTTACACCTGAATTACAGCAAGCAATGACGACGTCCAGCATCATTTCGCAAGGCGCACAGCCGCTGCCGAATCCGGCCGATCACGGCGGCGCCCGGCAGGGCGACGACCACTCGCACATCGCCCCCGGCGAGATCGCGGTCGGTGTGGTCATCGGCCGCGCCTCCGAATACTTCGACTTCTTCGTCTACGGCATCGCCTCGGTGCTGGTGTTCCCGGCGGTCTTCTTCCCGTTCGAGCAGCACCTTGAGGGTGTTCTCTATTCGTTCCTGATCTTCTCGTTCGCCTTCATCGCACGTCCGTTCGGAACTGTCATCTCGATGATGATCCAGCGACGTTTCGGGCGGGAAGCCAAGCTCACGCTGGCGCTTTTCGTGCTGGGCACCTCCACCGCCGGTATCGCCTTCCTGCCGGGCTATTCGAGCCTGGGCTTCACGGCCATCGTGCTGCTGTCGGTGTTCCGTTTCGGCCAGGGCCTGGCGCTGGGCGGTTCGTGGGACGGCCTGCCGTCGCTGCTGGCGCTGAACGCGCCCGCCAACCGCCGTGGCTGGTACGCCATGCTGGGCCAGTTGGGCGCTCCCATCGGCTTCTTCATCGCCAGCGCGCTGTTCGCCTACCTGTACTCGAGCCTGCCGTCGGAAGACTTCCTCGACTGGGGCTGGCGCTATTCCTTCTACGTGGCCTTCGCGATCAACGTGGTGGCGCTGTTCGCCCGCCTGCGCCTCGTGGCCACCGACGAGTACTCGCGCCTGCTCGAAGAGCGTGAACTGGAGCCCACCAGCGTGACCGAGTTGGTCAGCTCCCAGGGCAGCAACATCCTGATCGGCGCGTTCGCCGCGCTGGCCAGCTACGCGCTGTTCCACCTGATCACGGTGTTCCCGCTGTCGTGGATCACGCTGTATTCCGACCAGTCGGTCACCGAGTTCCTGGTGATCCAGATGATCGGCGCGGCCTTCGGCGCTGCCGGCATCGTGGCTTCGGGCCTGCTGGCCGACCGCATCGGTCGCCGCTTCACCCTGGGTGGCCTGGCTGCCGTGATCGCGGCCTTCAGCGGTTTCGCTCCCACGCTGCTCGACGGCGGCCGCATCGGGCAGGACATCTTCATCCTGCTTGGCTTCGTGATCCTGGGCCTGTCGTACGGCCAGGCGGCCGGCGCCGTGACTTCCAACTTCGCGCCGAAATACCGCTACGTCGGTGCCGCGCTCACGGCCGACGTGGCCTGGCTGATCGGCGCGGCCTTCGCTCCGCTGGTCGCCCTCGGTCTCTCGGCCCACTTCGGCCTGGCCTACGTGAGCGTCTACCTGCTGTCGGGCGCGATCGCCACGCTGGCGGCGCTGGGACTGAACCGGGCGCTGGCGCGCGACTGAGCGGTTCTTCCAGAATCATCCAAAAGGGGCCGTTTCGGCCCCTTTTTCATTAGGATGCCCCGATGTTCACCGCTGCAATCTTCGACATGGACGGGCTGCTGATCGACTCGGAGCGCCCCATCATGGCTGCCTGGATCGAGGCCGCCCGCACGCTCGACATCGAGCTTTCGCACAGCCAGTACCTGCAGGTGGTGGGGCTGGCCACCGCCGAGTCCGAGCACATCCTCGCATCGCTGCTGGGCGGGCCGGACGCCTACGACCACGCCGTGGCCCATGTCCGCCGGCGCCTTCAGCTGGAGCGCTCCGACGGTACGCCGCTGTTCCCCATCAAGCCCGGCGCGGCCGAGTTCCTGGCCGCGCTGCACGAACGCGGTACGCGTTGCGCCGTGGCCTCGTCGTCGACCAGCGGGCAGATCCAGGCCTGCCTGGGCAGCCTCGGCGTGCTGCATCATTTCTCGGCCTTCGCGGGCGGCGACGAAGTGGCGCGCGCCAAGCCCGACCCGGCGCTCTACCTGCTCGCGGCCGAACGACTGGGCGTGGACCCGGCGGAATGCATCGCCTTCGAGGACAGCGAGAACGGCGCCAAGGCCGCGCTGGCGGCGGGCCTGCGCGTGGTGGTCGTGCCCGATCTGAAGCACCCGCCCGCGTCCATCGTCGAGCGGGCGTTCCATGTGCTCGATTCGCTGCACGATGCAGTCGCGCATCTGCCGCGCTGGTTTCCGCAACCGGCGGAGAGGCAGCAGCCCGCATGATCAAGATCGGCATGCTCTGCCACGTGGTCGACAGCTGCCTGGCGTCGCCTTTCACGGAGCGTGCCGTGGGCCGGATCGTGGAAGTGGCCTCGCTGCCCTACGAGGCCCCCAGCGAGCGCTACCTGCCCGGCACCTACTACGACGTGCTGTTCGAGGGCTGGACCTTCTACTGCCGCAGCGACAAGCTCGTGCCCATCTCCGACCCCGATGCCGAGATCGAGCGATGGGAAGACGCCTTCCTCGATGAGCCTGGGCCTGCTCCAGCCATTCAGAGCACTTCGTCGCGCAACTGCGGAAACACCTTCGACACCTTCGCGAGCAGGTAGTCGCCGTAGCGCCCGCGGAAGGCGTGGACGTTGGCGCGGTCCCAGCGCTCGGCGCTGTCGTCGCGAGCCTCCGCGCCCGCGAGACCCTCGGTGCGCTGCACGCGCGCCTCGAAATTCGGATCGAAGAACAGTGGGAACGACAGCCGGTCATGCCCCGAGGTGTTGCGCTTCACGCGGTGCGGCGTCGACTTGTAGAGCCCGCCGGTCATGCGGTCGAGCATGTCTCCGATGTTGCAGACGAACGAGCCCGCCACCGGCGGCGCATCGATCCAGCCGCCGGGCGTGTTCACCGCGAGACCGCCGATGTGGTCCTGGTGCAGGATCGTCAGCAGCCCGTAGTCGGTGTGCTCGCCCACGCCCCACTGAACGTCGAGACCTTCGGGCACCGGCTGAGACGGGTAGTTGAAGAGGCGGAACAGGATCAGCGGATCGGCCGTGTAGCGCTCGGCGAAGTAACCCGCCTCCAGGCCCAGGCTCAGCGCGATGCCTTCCATCAGCCGGTGGCCCAGCTGCGTGACGGCTGCCATGTACTCGAGGATGGTCTCGCGAAAGCCCGGCACGTCGGGGAACAGGTTGGGCCCGTGCACCGGCGTCTTTGCCTGCACCAGCGGATGCGTGGCGGGCAACTCGGTGCCGAGATACAGGCCTTCTTTCCAGTCGGGCCGGCCGGAGGTCAGCTCGCCGCCGAGCGGAAAGTAGCCGCGCCACGCGCGCCCGCCGAGGGCCATGCGCCACTGCATCTTGGTTTCCTCGGGCAGTTCGAAGAAGCGGTGGCTCAGGTCTTCGAGCCGCTTCACCAGCGCGGCATCGACGCCGTGGCCGGTCACGTAGAAGAAGCCGTGGGCGCGGCATGCGGCGCCGATCTGCGCGGCGACGGCGTCGCGCCCGTCCGTGCCATCCACGAGTGCGGCGACGTCGATGAGGGGGAGGGTGGTGTTGTCGGTCATGCGTCTCTCGCAAAAGGCGATCGGATGTCGGACAGGAACTGCTGCGCGCGCGGATGCTGCGGCCGGTTGAAGAAGTCGTCCGGCGTGGCGCGCTCCAGCACCTTGCCTTCGTCCATGAAGAGCACGCGGTCGGCCACTTCGCGAGCGAAGCCCATCTCGTGCGTGACGCAGACCATGGTCATGCCGTCGCGCGTGAGGTCGCGCATCACCAGCAGCACCTCGCCGACCATCTCGGGGTCGAGCGCGCTGGTGGGCTCGTCGAACAGCATCAGCGGCGGCTGCATCGCGAGCGCGCGGGCGATCGCCACGCGCTGCTGCTGGCCGCCCGACAGCTCGCCCGGCCATGCATTGGCCTTGTTCGACAGGCCCACGCGGCTCAGCAGCGCCATCGCGCGCTCGTCGGCCTGCTTGCGCGTGAGGCCGCGCAGCTGCATCGGCGCCATGGTGCAGTTCTGCAGCACCGTGAGATGCGGGAACAGGTTGAACTGCTGGAACACGAAGCCGATGCGCGAGCGGAATTCGTTCACGTCCAGGCCCGGCGCGTGGATGTCCTGGCCGTCGACGACGATGCGGCCCGACTGGATCGGCTCCAGCCGGTTGAAGGTGCGGATCAGCGTCGACTTGCCCGAGCCCGAGGGCCCGCACACGACGACGACCTCGCCCTTGTGGATGGTCTCGGTCACGTCGACCAGCGCGTGGTAGCTGCCGTACCACTTGTTGACTTTTTCGAGTTCGATCATGCGGACACCTTGGGTGCGACGGTGGACATGCCGCGGCGCGCGAGCCGGCGTTCGAGCCAGTAGGCGAAGCGCGACAGTCCGAAGCACAGAATGAAGTACGTGCCGCCCAGGATCAGGTAGATCTGCGCGGGCTTGGTGAACACCTGCGTGTTGATCTGCGTCGCGATGAACGACACCTCGGCCAGCCCGATGATGTAGCCCAGCGAGGTCTCCTTGATGGTCGAGACGAACTGGTTCACCAGCGAGGGCAGCATGCTGCGCAGCGCCTGCGGCAGCACCACGAGGCGCATCGCGGCGCCGTAGCCCAGGCCCAGCGCGCGGGCGGTTTCCATCTGCCCGCGCGGCAGGCCCTGGATGCCGGCGCGCACGATCTCGGCGAGGTAGGCGGCGTCGAACACCACCAGCGCGATCAGCATGGTGGTGAACTGGTCTGTCTTCACGCCGGTGACGCTGGGCAGGAAGAAGTAGGCCCAGAAGATCACCATCAGCAGCGGCAGCCCGCGCACCACGTACACGAAGCCCGTGACCGGCCAGCGCAGCCAGCGCCACGGGCTCACGCGAGCGAGCCCGAGCACGATGCCCAGCGGCAGCGCGAGCACGAGCCCGCAGGAGGCCAGCAGCAGCGTGAGCACCAGCCCGCCGAGCGGGCCGTTCGGGTACTGCCCGATGAGGAAGTAGACCCAGTAGTCGTTGATGATCTGAAGCATCGCGCCGTTGCCTTCCTCAGATCGTCCGCACCGGATACCGGTGGTGATACCAGGTGGCGATGGCCGTGATGGCGAGCGACACGCTCAGGTACGCCGCGCTCGCGAACGCGAAGGACTCGAAGCTGCGGAAGGTCGCGCTCTCCACCTGGCCGGCCTGGTACATCAGCTCCGCCACGCCGATCACGGTGGCGATGGAGGTGTTCTTCCACAGGCTCAGCGTCTGCGAGATCAGCGGCGGAATGGTCACGCGCAGCGCCTGCGGCAGCACCACGCGGCGCATGGTGGCCAGGTAGCTGAAGCCCATCGCCCGGCCGGCCTCGAACTGCACGGTGGGAATCGCGCGGATACCGCTGCGGATGTCTTCCGCCATGAAGGCTGCCGTGTACAGCGCGAGCGCGATGATGGCGCTGTAGGCCTCGATGTGCCCTGCGTAGAGCCACTGCTTGATGCCCTCGGGCAAAAGCTCGGGCGCGCCGAAATACCAGAACAGCATGTGCGCGAGCAGCGGGATGTTGCGGATCGACTCCACGTACGCAAAGCCGAGCCAGCGCAGCGGCGCGAGGGGCGACAGCCGCAGCAGTGCCACCACCAGCGCGATGGGCAGCGCCAGCACCAGCGATGCCGCGAGCAGCTGCAACGACAGCAGCAGGCCCGCGACAAGCATGTCGTGGTACTTGCCGGTGAGCAGCAAGGAATAGTCGAACAGGGGCATGGGGGGCGACAGTATCACCGCCGCGAGGGGCGGGGGCCGCTGGCCCCGTCCCGGCCCTCCCCGAATGGGGAAGGCGAAAGGCAAAGTCCCGGGAGGAGGGCGGATCAGTCGATCTTGTCGCTCTCGAGCTTGAAGTCGCGGGTCTGGAAGCCCGAAGCCGTGTCAGGGCCGTACCACTTGATGAAGATCTTCTGCGCCTCGCCCGACTTCTCGAGCTCGCGCAGCGTGTCGTCCACCACGGCCTTCAGGCCGGTCTCGCCCTTCTTGATGCCGATGGCCAGCGCCTCGGTGCTCAGGTTCTGCTTGAGCACCACGTACTGCGCCTTCTGCGGGCCCAGCTTGGCGTAGCTGCGCAGCAGCGCTGCCTCGTCGTCCACATAACCCACGCCCTTGCCCTGCTGCAGTGCCTGGAAGGCCTGCTGGCTCGTGTCGAAGGTCACGACCTCGACGTTGGGCACGGCCTTGCGGATGTTGGGCTCCTGCGTGCCGCCGCGGATGGTCAGCACCTTCTTGCCTGCGAGCTGTGGCACTTCGCTGATGCCGCTGTCCTTCTTCACGATGGCCTTCTGGCCGGTGACGAAGGTGGTGAGCGAGAAATCGATCTGCGCCTCGCGCTCCTTGTTGTGCGTGAGGCCGGCGGCCACCAGGTCCACGTGGCCCTGCTGCAGTTCCGGAATGCGCGCGGCCACAGCGATCTGCTTGAGCACCGGCTTCACGCCGATCTTCTTGGCGATGGCGTTCACCAGGTCCACCTCGTAGCCGACGATCTGGCGCGTCTTCGGATCGACGAAGGTCGCGGGCTCGTCGGTGCCGAGCACGCCGACGACCAGTTCGCCCTTCTTCTTGATGTCGGCCAGCTGGTCGGCGTGGGCGACGGTGCCGAGCAGGAAAGTGGAAGCGGCGACGGCCGCGGCTGCAATCAGGTTCATGCGCATGTTCTTCTCCTTGGTGGAAAGCAGAGGGGCGAGACCATATCAATAAAACCCCTGATTATTAAATCGTCAATCGACATATGCATATGGTTAAGCTGAAGGCCGCCTTTTCGGGCTGGGTTAAATTCGCGGCGCAAAAAAAAGCGCTTCGGGCGCCTTTCTCCCGGTCCTTCCCGCCTTCCTCCAGCATCTCTTCGAGCGAGATCCTCATGATCATCAAACCCCGCGTGCGCGGCTTCATCTGCGTCACCACTCATCCCACCGGCTGCGAAGCCAACGTCCGCCAGCAGATCGAATACGTCAAGGCCAGGCCCGCCATCGAAGGCGGTCCGAAGAAGGTGCTGGTGATCGGCGCATCGACCGGCTACGGCCTGGCCGCGCGCATCACGGCCGCCTTCGGCTGCGGTGCCGACACGCTCGGCGTGTTCTTCGAGCGCGCCGGCAGCGAGACCAAGCCCGGCTCGCCCGGCTGGTACAACACCGCCGCCTTCGAACGCGCGGCACACGCCGAAGGCCGCTACGCCAGGAGCATCAACGGCGACGGCTTTTCCGATGCGATGAAGCAGCAGGTCATCGACACCATCCGTGCCGATCTCGGGCAGGTCGACCTCGTGGTCTACAGCCTGGCCGCGCCGCGGCGCACGCATCCGAAGACCGGCCAGGTCTTCAACTCGGTGCTCAAGCCCATCGGCAAGGCGGTGAACCTGCGCGGTCTCGACACCGACAGCGGGACCGTGAAGGAAACAGTGCTCGAGCCCGCGACGCAGGAAGAAATCGACAACACCGTGGCCGTGATGGGCGGCGAAGACTGGCAGATGTGGATCGACGCGCTGCAGCAGGCCGGCGTGCTGGCCGACGGCGCGAAGACCACGGCCTTCACCTACCTGGGCGAGCAGATCACGCACGACATCTACTGGAACGGCTCCATCGGCGCGGCCAAGAAGGACCTGGACCAGAAGGTGCTGGACATTCGCGCACAGCTGGCAGCCAAGGGCGGCGACGCACGCGTGTCGGTGCTGAAGGCGGTGGTCACGCAGGCCAGCTCGGCCATTCCGATGATGCCGCTGTACCTGTCGCTGCTGTTCAAGGTGATGAAGGCGCAGGGCACGCACGAGGGCTGCATCGAGCAGGTGCACGGGCTCTACGCCGAAAGCCTCTACGGCGGCACGCCGCACATCGACGAGGAAGGCCGCCTGCGCGCCGACTACAAGGAACTGGCGCCGCAGGTGCAGTCGCGCGTGCTGGAGCTCTGGCCGCAGGTGACCGACGCCAACCTCGACGAGCTCACCGACTTCGCGGGCTACAAGACCGAGTTCCTGCGCCTCTTCGGCTTTGCGGTGGAGGGCGTCGACTACGAGGCCGACGTGAACCCCGATGTGGGCATTCCGGGCCTCGTGCAGGTCTAGAGGACGCCTCAAGGGATACTTCCGCCCATGCAGATTCAAGAAAAGCCGCCCGCCGGCACGCCGTTCGACTGGATCGGCGGCGAGCCCAAGGTGGAGGCGCTGGTCGAGCGCTTCTACGACCTGATGGACCTCGAACCGGCCTATGCGCAACTGCGCGCCGTGCACGGCACCAGCCTCGACAACGCGCGCCAGCGCCTCTTCTGGTTCCTGTGCGGCTGGCTGGGCGGGCCGCAGCACTACACAGACCGCTTCGGCCATCCGATGCTGCGCGCGCGCCACCTGCCGCAGAGCATCGGCGGCCACACCATCGGCATCAAGGAGCGGGACCAGTGGCTGGCCTGCATGGATCAGGCGATGGGGGAGACCGAAGTGCCCGAAGACTTGCGCGCGCGTCTGCGCGACTCTTTCTTCAAGACCGCCGACTGGATGCGCAATCGCGGTGAATGACCGCCGGCCAGAACACACAACGACTTCGAAAGACGCTTCTCCATGAATTCCATCGTCATCATCGGCGGCGGCCACGCCGCGGCCCAGCTCTGCGCCGGCCTTGCTGAAGCCGGGCAGGGCGCGCGCGTGCACCTGGTCTGCGAGGAGGCTTGCGAGCCGTATCACCGGCCGCCGCTCTCCAAGGCATTCCTCAAGAGCGCGGAGGAAACCACGCAGCCGCACAAGGCCGCCGACTGGTATCGCGAAGCGGGCATCACGCTGCACCTGGGCGATGCCGCCGTTGCGATCGACCGCGAGGCGCACACCGTCACGCTGCGTTCGGGCGCGATCCTGCCGTGGCAACAGCTGGTGCTGGCCACCGGCACGCGGGCACGCCAGATGCCCGACCTGAAGCCGGGCCTCGAGAACGTCGCGAGCCTGCGCGCGGCCGACGAAGCGCATCGCCTGCGCGAGCGGCTCGCAGCGGCCCAAAGCGTGACGGTGCTCGGCGGTGGCTTCATCGGGCTCGAAGTGGCGGCCACCGCCAAGGCGCTGGGCAAGACGGTGCAGGTGATCGAGAGCGCGCCGCGCCTGCTGGGGCGCGCCGTGTCGCCCGAGCTGTCGGCGCACGTGCTGGCCACGCATCGCGCGGCGGGTATCGACATCGTGCTCGGCGCACGGACGGGCGCGTTCGAGGTCGAGGGTGACCGGCTGGTGTCGCTGCAGGTCAACGGCGTGAAGCAGCCGGTCGACCTGCTGCTGCTGGGCATCGGCGCCGTGCCGGAGACAGTGCTCGCGCAGGCGGCCGGCATCGAGTGCGCGGACGGCATCGTGGTCGACGGCCACATGCAGACCAGCGCGACCGACGTGCTCGCAGTGGGCGACTGCACGCGCTTTCCCGACCGCCGCGCGGGCCGCGCGCTGCGGCTCGAATCGGTGCAGAACGCCAACGACCAGGCGCGCACGGCGGTCGCCACGCTGACCGGCGCGGCGCGTGCGCACGATGCGATAGCGTGGTTCTGGTCCGACCAGGGCAGCATGCGCCTGCAGATGGTCGGCCTGATGCCGGCCGAGGGCACGCCGGGCCTGAGCAGCGTGCGCCGCGCGGGGCCGAAGCCTGAAGCGTTCTCGCTGTTCCACTACGTCGACGGGCAGCTCGTGTGCGTCGAATCTGTGAACGCGCCGGTCGACCACATGATGAGCCGCAAGCTGCTCGAAGCGGGCCGCAGCCCGGATGCGGCGGCAGTGGCCGATGCAGCGGTGCCGCTGAAGAACCTGCTGGCCTGAGGAAACGCGGAAGGCTCCGTGCGGCTCAGCGCCGCGCAGGCGCCAGCAGCACCACCAGCGCCCCGGCACCACCTTCGGCCGGCTTGGCCTGCACGAAGGCGATCACCTCGTTCTTCTGGATCAGCCAGCGCTGGGTCTTGGTCTTGAGCACGGGCTGCTTGCCCGGAGAGCCCAGGCCCTTGCCGTGCACCACGCGCACGCAGCGCAGCCCCTGCTTGTTGGCATTGCGGATGAAGCTGCCGAGCGCCTCGCGCGCCTCGTCGCTGCGCAGCCCGTGCAGATCGACTTGCGCCTGGATGGCCCAGTCGCCCTTGCGCAGCCGTGCCGTCACGTCGGTGCCGATGCCGGGCCGGCGGAAGCTCATGGCGTCGTCCACGTCGAGCAGCGTGGTCACGTCGAACTCGTCGGAGAGCGATTCGCGCAGCACGCGCTGCTCGTCGAGCTGGTGCTGCACCGGGATGGGGGCGGGTGGCTCCGGCGCGAGCGGCACCACGGCCTTGCGGCGCAGCGGCTCGGTGGCGCCGATGGCGCGGGCGAACAGGTCTTTCTCGGCGGCGCGCTTGCGTTCGGCCTGGGCCTTGGCTGCAGCCTCGGCGGCTTCGCGCTCGCGGGTTTCGGCGAGCGCGCGCTGCACCTGCTTGAGGTCGGCGAGGTTCTTGAGGGAAGGGGAGCGCGCGGCCATCAGATCAATCCCTTTTCGGCCATCGAAAGGCTCTGTCCGGGGCTTACGATGATGTGGTCGAGCACCCGCACGTCCACCAGCGCGAGGGCGGCGCGCAGCGTCTGCGTGAGCGATTCGTCGGCGCGCGAGGGCTCGAGGCTGCCGCTGGGGTGGTTGTGCGCCAGCACCACGGCCGCGGCCCGGTGGTGGATGGCGCGCGTGACCACCTCGCGCGGATAGACGCTGGTCTGCGTGAGCGTGCCGCGGAACATTTCCTCCAGCGCGATCAGGCGGTGCTGCACGTCGAGGAAGACCACCGCGAACACTTCGTGGGGGCGCGTGCCGATGTGCAGCTGCAGGTACTGCTTGACCGTCTCGGGCGAGTCGAACACCGCGCGCTCGCGCAGTCTTTCGCCCATGGCGCGGCGCGCCAGCTCGAGCACCGCGATCAGTTCGGAGCGCTTGGTGCTGCCGCCCATGCCCTTGACCGACTTGAGGTCTTCGGCGCCGGTGTGCAGCAGCCCCGAGAGCCCGCCGAAGCGTTCGAGCAGCTGCTGCGCGAGCTGCAGCACGTTCTTGCCCGCCACGCCGGTGCGCAGCAGCAGGGCCAGCAGCTCGGCGTCTGCCAGCGCGGAAGCGCCGCGCGAGATGAGCTTTTCGCGCGGGCGGGCGTCTAGAGGGAGGTCCTTGAATGCCATGAAACCCTGGGTGAAACCTTGGCGGAGCCGGGTGGAAGTCCCGGTCCTTAAAATGAAGCCCAGTTTATCGGGACACCTCCCTCTCTTTGTCCACCTCCGCTGCTCCATGTCCCAAGTCGTGAATTCCGGCTCTTTTCTCACCCTGCACTACCGGCTGGCCGGCCCGGCGGGCGACATCATCAACACTTTTGCCGACAAGCCCGCGACCCTGTCGCTGGGGACCGGCGAGCTTTCTCCAGCCATGGAGCAGCGCCTGATGGGCCTGGAAGAGGGCACGCACGCCACCTTCGAGCTGCCCGCCGGCGAGGCTTTCGGCGATCGCAATCCCGACATGCAGCAGTGGGTGGCCAGGAAGCTGCTCGCGCAGATGGGCGACCCCGACGAGCAGTACGCCGTCGGCGACGTGGTGCAGTTCCCCACGCCGGACGGCACGGGCAGCTACGCGGGCGCGGTGATCGAATCGAACGAGACCGGCGTGCGCTTCGACTTCAACCATCCGCTGGCGGGCCAGCCCGTGACCTTCGAAGTGAAGCTCATCGGCGTGCTATGAACACCACCGGCATCTCCGAAGTCATCCTTGCCGAGCCGCGCGGCTTCTGCGCGGGCGTGGACCGCGCCATCGAGATCGTCGAGCGCGCCATCGCCAAGTTCGGCGCGCCGATCTATGTGCGCCACGAGATCGTGCACAACACCTACGTGGTGAACGAGCTCAAGTCCAAGGGTGCGATCTTCATCGAGGAACTGTCCGACGTGCCGCCCGGCGCCACGCTGGTGTTCAGCGCGCACGGCGTGAGCAAGGCGGTGGAGCAGGAGGCGCGCGACCGCGGCTTCTCGATCTTCGACGCCACCTGCCCGCTGGTGACCAAGGTGCACGTCGAGGTCGTCAAGCTCGCGAAGGAGGGCTACGAGTTCATCATGATCGGCCACAAGGGGCACCCCGAGGTCGAGGGCACGATGGGCCAGCTGTCGAGCGGCATCCACCTCGTGGAAGACGTGGAAGACGTGGCGAAGGTCTCGCCGGCGCAGACCGAGAGGCTCGCGGTGGTCACCCAGACCACGCTGAGCGTGGACGATGCCGCCGACATCGCCGCCGCGGTGCGCGCGCGCTTTCCCAGCGTGCGCGAGCCCAAGCAGCAGGACATCTGCTATGCCACCCAGAACCGCCAGGACGCGGTGAAGATCATGAGCCCGCAGGTCGACCTCGTGATCGTGGTCGGCAGCCCCACCAGCTCCAACAGCAACCGGCTGCGCGAACTGGCGCAGCGGCTGGGCACCGAGAGCTACATGGTCGATTCGGCCGCCGAACTGAAGCCCGAGTGGTTCGAGGGCAAGACGCGCATCGGCCTCACGGCCGGCGCCTCGGCCCCCGAAGTGCTGGTGCGCGAGGTGATCGACCGCGTGCGTGCGTTCGGCGCGGTGTCGGTCCGCAAGATGGACGGCATCGAGGAGACCATCAAGTTCCCGCTCCCCAAGGGCCTCAAGCTCGACGACATTCCGCCTCCTGGACACATCTCTTGAATCACACGCAAACCATCGACTGGCGCTCCGAAATCAATAGCGCCTCGCAAAGACTGGGCGAGCGCGCCGGCCACTTCCTGCGCGAAACGCCGCTGTGGAAACTGCCTGCGGCGGCCTTCGGCATCGAGGCGCCGGGCGCCGAGATCTGGCTCAAGCTCGAGCACACGCAGGTCAGCGGCAGCTTCAAGGCGCGCGGCATGATGAACCGGCTGCTGGCCAACGACATCCCGCAAAGCGGCGTGGTCGTCGCCTCCGGCGGCAACGCGGGCATCGCCACGGCCGCCGCTGCGCGCGCGCTGGGCGTGCCCTGCCAGGTGTTCCTGCCGGGCGTGTCGCCCGAAGCCAAGCGCGCGCGGCTGCGTGCGCTGGGGGCGGAAGTGGTCGTCGTCGGCGAGCTGTATCCCGATGCGCTGGCCGCGTGCCTGACGCGCCAGAAGGAATCGGGCGCCTTGCTCACCCATGCCTATGACCAGCCCGAAGTGGTGGCCGGTGCCGGCACGCTGGGCCGCGAGATCGAGCAGCAGGGCGGCCTGCCCGATGCAGTGCTGGTGAGCGTGGGCGGTGGCGGCCTGATCGGCGGCCTCGCCGCGTGGTTCGAGCAGCGCGCCCGCGTCGTGGCACTCGAACCCGAGAAGGCGCCCACGCTGTTCCGTGCCCGCGAAGCCGGCGAGCCGGTCGATGTGGAAGTGGGCGGCATCGCGGCCGACTCGCTCGGCGCGCGCCGCATTGGCGCCATTTCGTGGGAAATCACGCAGCAGCAGGTGCGGCAGGCGCTGCTGCTGTCCGACGAATCCATCCGCGCCGCCCAGCAGTGGCTGTGGAAGGAACTGAAGCTGGCAGTGGAACCGGCCGCAGCACTGCCGCTGGCGGCGCTGCAGACCGGTGCCTACGTGCCGGGCGCGGGCGAGAAGGTGTGCCTGATCGTCTGCGGGGCGAACGTCGATCCTTCGACAGTCGCCTGAAAAGCAGGGCGGCCGCCGCCGGGCCGCCCCAAGGCGAGCCGCGCCTCCCCCTTGGGGGGTGGCGAATTACACGGAGCGAAGCGCAGTGAAAAGCCGGGGGGCTCTACTTCTCGCAGTTCACCATCCAGGCCACGCCGAACTTGTCGGTCAGCATGCCGAAGCCCGTGGCCCAGAACTGCGGGCCATAAGGCATCGTCACCTGGCCGCCTGCGGCCAGCGCGTCGAACAGCTTCTTGCCCTCGTCCACGTTGTTGGCCTGCACCGACAGCGAAAAGCCCTTGTAGCCCTCGAAAGGCCATTCGGGCGGGGCATCGGAGGCCATCAGCTTGTGGCCGCGGGCCTCGAGCGTGGCGTGCATGATCTTGTCCTTGTAGGCAGCGGGCGTGTCGCCGCCAGCCGGGCTCTCGCCGAAGGTCATGCTGAAGACAACCTTGCCGTCCAGCGCCCTGGCGTAGAACGCGAGCGCTTCGGCGGCGTTGCCGTTGAATGTCAGATAGGCTTCCATCGTTGAATCCCTTCGAGGTGGGGTGGTGGGGCGCCGATGCTACGCCCACCTAAAATCCCCCCATGCTTGACATCACCCTGCTCCGCAAAGACTTGGCCTCCGCAGTGGCCGGCCTCGAAAAACGCAAGAAGAACCAGCCTTATCTCGACGTGTCGGCGTTCACCGCGCTCGAGGCCGAGCGCAAGACGCTGCAGACCCGAACCGAGGAAATCCAGGCGCGCCGCAACACGCTGAACAAGCAGATCGGCCCGCTCAAGGCCAAGGGCGAATCGGTCGATGCGCTGATGGCCGAGGTCAACGCGCTGAAGGCCGAGCAGGAGTCGCAATCGAAGCGCCTCGACGAGATCCAGCCCGCGCTGCACGCGCTGCTGCTCGCCGTGCCCAACCTGCCGCACGCCAGCGTGCCGGTCGGCGAGGACGAGACCGGCAACGTCGAGATGCGCCGCTGGGCTCCGCAAGGCGGCGCCGATGCCAACGCCACGCCGCTGGCCTTCGCGCCGAAGGACCACGTCGACCTCGGCGCGCCACTGGGCCTCGATTTCGAGATGGGCGCCAAGCTCGCGGGCTCGCGCTTCACGGTCATGAAGGGTCCGATCGCCCGCCTGCATCGTGCGCTCGCGCAGTTCATGCTCGACATCCAGACCGAGAAGCACGGCTACAGCGAGTGCTACGTGCCCTACATCGTCAACGCCGCCACGCTCAGCGGCACCGGCCAGCTGCCCAAGTTCGAAGGCGACCTGTTCGCCGCGAAGAAGGGCGGCCAGGACGGCGAGCCCGCGCCCGACCATTCGGCGCTGTACCTCATTCCGACCAGCGAAGTGCCGCTGACGAACTTCGTGCGCGACGAGGTGGTGGCCGAGTCGCAACTGCCGATCAGGCTCACGGCTCACACGCCGTGCTTCCGTTCAGAAGCCGGCAGCGCGGGCCGCGACACGCGCGGCATGATCCGCCAGCACCAGTTCGACAAGGTCGAGATGGTGCAGATCGTGCACCCCGAGAAGAGCTACGACGCGCTCGAGCAGATGACGGGCCACGCCGAGGCCGTGCTGCAGGCGCTGGAGCTGCCGTACCGTGTCGTGCTGCTGTGCACGGGCGACATGGGCTTCGGCTCCACCAAGACCTACGACCTCGAAGTCTGGCTGCCGGCGCAGGACACCTACCGCGAGATCAGCTCGGTCTCGAACTGCGAAGCCTTCCAGGCGCGCCGCCTGCAGGCCCGTTTCAAGAACGCGCAGGGCAAGAACGAACTCGTGCACACGCTCAACGGCTCCGGCCTGGCGGTGGGCCGCACGCTCGTGGCCGTGCTGGAAAACCACCAGAACGAAGACGGCTCGATCAATGTGCCTGCGGCGTTGCGCCCGTACCTCGGCGGACTCGAAGTTTTGCGCGGTTGATTGCAGGGGGCTTCAAAAGCCCCGTTTTTGTCTGCTAGAATCGTAGGCTCGACAGCACCGGAGAGGTGGCAGAGTGGTCGAATGTACCTGACTCGAAATCAGGCGTACTAGCGATAGTACCGAGGGTTCGAATCCCTCCCTCTCCTCCAAGAATGGCCCCGCAAGGGGCTATTTTTTTGCCCATTTCTCTCTGAAACGCAGATTGGCGGAAGCGGCGCGCGCCCGGAAACGGCGGCCCCTGGCGCGTCGATCCGCAAGAGAAAACCAACCGGGAAGCCGGTCGTCCTGCTACGATTCCCGTCCCGGGAAAACAGCCTCCCGGTCTGCAAAGTCAGACGGTGTCCCGTCCAAGCGCTGGTGACTCATAACGGAGCCATCCGTGGACACCGCATTGCCTGAGCCTTCTTCCCCTGCGCAATCCGCGCCCATCCAGCCCATCTCCTTCGCCGAAGCATTCCGCTTCTGGCTCAAGCTCGGCTTCATCAGCTTCGGTGGCCCCGCCGGGCAGATCGCGATCATGCACACCGAGCTGGTCGAGCGACGGCGCTGGATCAGCGAGAAGCGTTTTCTGCACGCGCTGAACTACTGCATGCTGCTGCCCGGCCCCGAGGCCCAGCAGCTGGCCACCTACATCGGCTGGCTGATGCATCGCACCCGGGGCGGCATCGTCGCTGGTGCGCTGTTCGTGCTGCCGTCGCTGTTCATCCTGATCGCGCTGTCCTGGATCTACATGGCCTACGGCAACGTGCCGGCGGTGGCCGGCATCTTCTACGGCATCAAGCCGGCCGTCACCGCGCTGGTGCTGCACGCGGCCCATCGCATCGGCACCCGGGCGCTGAAGAATCCGTGGATGTGGGGCATTGCGGGCGCGGCTTTCGTGGCCATCTTCGCGTTCGACACGCCGTTCCCGGCCATCGTGGTCGGTGCCGCGCTGATCGGCCATTTCGGAGCGCGTCGGGCGCCGGGCGTGTTCGCGCCGGGCGGTGGCCACGGCGGTGCCAAGGAGGGCTACGGACCGGCGCTGATCGACGACGACACGCCGACCCCGGCGCACGCCCGCTTCACGCGCGGCCGTCTTGCCAAGGTGCTGGGCGTGGGGCTCGGCCTGTGGGCCCTGGCGATGATCGTGCTCGTGGCAACCCAAGGCTGGCAGAGCGCGCTGGCGCAGATGGGCTGGTTCTTCACCAAGGCTGCCCTGCTGACCTTCGGTGGCGCCTACGCCGTGCTGCCCTACGTGTACCAGGGGGCGGTCGAGCACCACCACTGGCTCAACGGCACGCAGATGATCGACGGCCTTGCGCTCGGAGAGACCACGCCAGGGCCGCTGATCATGGTGGTGGCCTTCGTCGGCTTCGTGGGCGGCTGGCTGCAGCAGGTCGCGGGGCCGGGCGCCCTGTTCGCCGGCGGCGCGCTGGCGGCCACGGTGGTGACCTTCTTCACCTTCCTGCCGTCGTTCATCTTCATCCTCGCCGGCGGGCCGCTGATCGAGGCCACGCACGGCAAGCTCGGGTTCACCGCGCCGCTGTCGGCCGTCACGGCCGCGGTGGTCGGCGTGATCCTGAATCTCGCGCTGTTCTTCGCGTACCACGTGCTGTGGCCGCAGGGTTTCGGCGGGCGTTTCGACGCGCTGTCCGCGGTCATCGCGGTGGCGGCAGCCGTGGCGCTCTTTCGCTTCAAGGTCGGCGTGATGCCGCTGCTCGGCGCCTGCGCGGCCGTCGGGCTGCTGGCGACCCTGGTGCCCGGGCTGCGCTGAGGAGATGCGCCATGGACGCCATCGCACAACCGCTGCCGTTCGACCCCGCGACGATCCGCGGGCTGTCCGCAAGGCTGCTGAGCAGCCATCACCAGAACAACTATGGCGGGGCCGTGAAGCGGCTCAATGCCATTCGTGCGCAGCTGGCGAAGGAGCCCGTTGCGGGCCTGGCCGGTTTCCAGCTCAACGGCCTCAAGCGCGAAGAGCTGGTCGCCACCAATTCAATGCTGCTGCACGAGCTGTACTTCGGCGGCCTCGGCGGCGACGGCCAGGCCATGGAGCCTGCCATGGCGCTGGCCCTGGCCGCCAATTTCGGCAGCGTCGAGCGATGGCGGGATGAATTCACCGCGATGGGCAAGGCGCTCGGCGGTGGCTCCGGCTGGGTGCTGCTGGTGTTTCAGCCGCGCGAGGGCACGCTGGTCAACCAGTGGGCAGCCGATCACGCGCATGCGATTGCCGGCGGCGTGCCGATCCTTGCGCTGGACATGTACGAGCACGCCTATCACATGGACTTCGGCGCGTCGGCGGGCGCGTACGTCGATGCCTGCGTGGCCTGCATCGACTGGGCGCGCGTCTACGAGCGCTACCAGCTCGCGGTGCACGGTGCGAGTGAGCCTTTCGGTGCCGGGCAGCACGAGCTGGCCGGAGCCCTGGTGCTCGACGTGCGACGCGCGGGCGTCTTCGAGCGCGCCCAGGCGCTGATTCCCGGCGCGCACTGGCGCGACCCGGCCGCCGTTTGTGACTGGTCGCGCGAGCTTCCGACCGATCGCGACGTCATCGTCTACTGCGTCTACGGCCACGAAGTAGGCCGGTCGACGGCCATGCGGCTGCGTGCGGCCGGCGTGAAGGCCCGCTACCTGCGCGGCGGGATCGACGGCTGGCAGGCAGCCGGCCTCCCGCTTGCCGCGAAAGGAGACACGCCATGAAATGGATCACGCGCGAGCGCCCGAAGATCGACCGCATTGCCTGCCCGTGGCTGGTCCTGCGTTTCATCGACCGGGAGGCCGAGTTCCTGTACGTGCCGAAGACCGACGTGCTGCGCATCGCGGCCGAGACGGGCGCCGTGCCGTATGACATTCCCGGCGTCGAGCTCAGCCACGTCGGGGAGCTGTGCAGCTTCGATGCCTTCCTTGCGAAGTATGGGCTGGCCGATCCGGCGCTCCAGACGCTGGCAACGATCGTGCGGGGCGCCGACACCTCGCGGCTCGACCTGGCGCCGCAGTCGGCGGGCCTGTACGCCATCTCGCTCGGCCTCTCGCGCGTTTTTGCGGACGATCACGAGATGCTGCGCCACGGCCTGGTGATGTACGACGCGCTCCATGCCTGGTGCCGCGACGGCCAGGGCGAAACGCACAACTGGCCGCCGGCCATGGCCTGAGGCCTCAGTGCGGATGCGCGTGATGCGCGTCCGGCACATGCGCATGCGTGTGGCGCAACGGCGCGTGGTGGTGCGAATGGCTGTGCTCGCCCGCTGGCATCGGGTCGTGCACGTGGTCGTGATGGCCGTCGTCATGCCGATGCGCGTGCTCGTGATCGAGCGGCTCATGGTCGTGTGTGTGACCATGGGATTCCGCCAGATGGAGGGCGACACCGGCAAGCATCAGAAGGCCGCCGGTCGCCATGCCCCAGCTCAAGGCGCGGTCCCCGAGCGCGATGGCGACCAGCGCACCGATGAACGGCGCGAAGGCAAACACCGAGCCGGTGCGTGCCGCGCCGAAGGCCCGCTGCGCCAGCAGGTAGAGCCGCAAGCTGAGTCCGTAGCCGCTCGCGCCGATGGCGAGCAGTGCAAGGGCGGCGGTCCAGCCGGGCAAGGGCTCGCCCGCCGCAACGGCGAGCACTGCCGTGGCGCCTGCGCCAAGCAAGGATTTGCCGAGCACCACCTGGCCTGGATCGCGCTCGGCCAGCGCGCGCGACAGGGTGTTGTCGATGCCCCATGCAGCGGTGGCCGCCAGCACCGCGAGCAGCCCCAGCAATTGCACGCCGCCGCTGAGGCCGCGGTCGATCACAAGCACCATGCCGCCGGCGAGCAGCAGCAACATCGCGCTCCAGACGCGGCGGTCCATCACCTCGCGGTAGAGCGTGCGCGCCAGCACCGCGGTGAACAGCGCTTCGAGCGCGAGCATGAGCGAGGCGCTGGTGCCGCTGGTGTGCTGCAGGCCCCAGGCCAGCGCCACGGGGCCGATGACGGCTCCGAACAGGGCCATCCACGACAGCCGCTTCAGGTCGGCGCGCCGCAGGGCTGCTTCGCGCTCCACCGGCTGGCGCAGCCAGGCGCCCATGAATGCGGCACCGGCATAGAGCAGGGCGGCGGTGGTGAAGGCGCCGAGTCCCGCGCCGGCGCGCTGGACCAATGGCGTGCTGATGCCGAACAGCGCCGCCGCCATCAAGGCTAGCAGGCCGCCGCGCAATGCAGGGAGATGAAAGAGGGGCACGTCTTCAGTCCTTCGATGGCCGTTGCCGCGATTCTGCCCGGCAGCGGGCGGAACCGGTGCCGCGGTTCATCCGGGATCGAGGCGGGCGTACCGCGCGAGTTCAAGACCCTGGCCGTCTCTGCGCAACCTCGATCTCGACACGCCGGTTCGGAGCGAGGCAGTCGATCAGTTCTGCTCGCTTCGCCTGTGCACATTGCACCTTCGGCTCCGATGCGCCCTTGCCCTGGACCTGCATGGCCTGCGCCGGTACACCGGCCTGCGCCAGGTAGTTGCGCACGGTATCGGCGCGCGCCAGCGAGAGTGCCTGGTTGTAGCTGCTGCTGCCGAGCCGGTCGGTATGGCCCGTGATCCTGATCGAATCCACCGATCCGGCGCTGCCCTTGATGTCGCTCGCCAGGGCGTCCAGCTTGCGCCGGCCTTCGGGCAGCAGGTCGGCCAGCGAACGGCCGTCGAAGCGGAAGAGGCCGTCGGCGCCGAGCGTCGTCTTCACGGGAGCGACCGCCGGCTGAACGGGCGCGACAGGTCTCGCCGCCACGGGCGCGGGCCTGAGCAAGTCCGCGCAGCCCGGTCCCTTCCAGTACAACCCGTTGGCCAGCACGTCTGCATTGAAGCGGACCATGTACTGGCAGGTGATGTACTCCGGCCCCGCGCCGGTGCGGAAGTGGAAGATGTAGTTCCACTCGCGCACGCCGCCCAGCCCCTCGCTGAAGTGCGGAAAGCCCAGCAGCTCGCGCACTTGGTCCTTGCCCATGCCGGTGCGCATGGTGCGCAAGGCCTCGAGGCTGGGGAAGGCGCCCTGCTGCCACTTGGCCGAGGTCGGTGCGGGAAAGTCTTCGTCTTTCGGCGGCGCCGGGTTTTCCGAAGCGGCCCTGGCCTGCATCTCCGGCGTGATGGTGTAGCTCGGGCTGGCGCAGCCGCCAGCCATCAGTGCAGCGAGGCAGAGCGCGGCGAGCGGCGCGACGCGAACCGCGGGAACAGTGGAAAGGGAAAGAGAAGGGGTCTCGGCCTGAAGAGTCTTGTTGTTCATGATGGAGTTCGTCCTGTTCATCGGTATCGCGATCAGTTGAAGACCCATTCCGCGCCGACCGTGGCGCCCACCCCGGCACGGCTGGTGGCCACGCCGCCGGTGATGCTCCAGGCGTTGTTGTCGGAGGTGCGACGGAAGCTGACGCCCACCGCGCTCTGGCCCTTGAAGGAGCCCGCGCCGATGCGCATGACCGTCTTGCCCGGCACGTAGCTCCCGGGCATCTGCAGCGCCATGGCGGCAGCGACACCGGCATAGGCGTTCTTCTCGACGCCGTCGAGGCGGTCGCCGAGGGCGTTGATGCGGTTGTTCAGGCCGCCGCTGACCGCGTTGAGCTGGTTGACGTTGACGGCGTCGGTGCCCGCCACGCCCGGCGCCACGTTGTGCACCGTGACCGGGCCGGTGGAGGTGCTGCCGCCCATGGTCACGCTGTTGTAGTTGACCGTGCCGTTCGCGTTGGTGTCGTACTTGACCGTCGACTGGTCGATGGCTGCGACTGTGCCCTGCACGCCCCTGAGCTGCGAGACGTTGACCGCGTCGCTGTCGGCCGTGCCCGCTGCCACGCCGGTGATCTGCCGGAACTGGCCGCTGGCCGCATTGCCCACCGACACGGCCGCCAGCGTGCTGGTGGTCGCGCCGATGGCAATGCGTTGCGCATCGGTGGCGGTGGGCGGCACGTAGCCCGCCACGCCCGCGGCCGTCGAAGCCACCGAGCCCGCGCCCAGCGCAACACCGCCGGCCTGCGTCACGTTGGTGCCCGCGCCCAGCGCGACGCCCTGCACCGCGGCTGCGGACGACTGCGTGCCCAGCGCGATGGAGTCGGCCAGGTGCGAGGTCGCGCCCTGGCCGATCGCGATGCCGCCCGGCGCGGTCTGCTGCACCACGGCGCCGTTGCCGATGCCCACGCCGTTGTTGCCGTTGACCACCGTCTGCGGGCCGACCGCCACCGACTCCGTGCCGATGGCCAGCGAGTCGGCCGCCGCGGAGTTGGCGTGGAAGTACTTGATCGGCGTGACCGCGAAGGACTGCAGCGCACCGCTGAGCTGGCGCACCGTGACTGCGTCCTGCGCCTGCGTGCCGTCGGCGACGTTGGTGATCTGGCGATAGGTGGTGGCGCTGCCCACGGAGACCGCGCCGAGCAGCGTGCGGTCGGCGGTGTTGAAGGGGATCAGCGCGCTGCCGGCGGGGATGTTGCCGGTGCCGGCCGCGATCGCCCGGTCGGAGACGGAGCCTGAGCCGAGCGCGACCCCGCCGTCGACGGTCGCGCTGGCGTTCTTGCCCGAGGCGACGGCGTCGGCGCCTGTCGCGCCGAGGTTGTCCTCGTTGCCGCCGCCGGTGGAGTTGACGCTGTAGTACTTGATCCTGTTGGCCGTGATCGTGGTGTTCAGCTGGCTCACGTTGACCGCGTCGGTAGGCGCCACGCCGGGCGCCACGTTGGTGATCACGGTGTTGTTGGCGTTGATGCCCGTGATCGTCACGCTCGGGCCGCCCGTGATCGTGAGGCCGCTGTTGTTCATCACCGTGCCGCCCGTGGTCACGCTGGTGAAGCTGGGCGTCGCGCTGGTGGCGATCTGCACTTCGGCACCGTTTTGCGTGATGGCGATGTTGTTGCCCGCCGTGTAGGTGACGGCGGTGCCCGGCGCGATGTTCTGCAAGCTGGTGCCCGTTGCCGTGCCGGTGCCCGTCTGGGCCGTGGTCAGGTTCCAGCCCTTGCCGGCCGTGGTCGCCACCTCCGCGATCGCGTCGTTGGTGGCGGACAGCTGGCTGCCGTTGATGGCATCGGTGGAGGTCCCGGAGATCCTGCCGGCGGCCACATTGGTGATGGTGCGCTCGGTGCCCGGCGCACCGACGCTGACGGTGCTCGTGGGGTTGACGCCCTGGAACTTGTGCGTCGTGCCGTTGATCGTGACGCTGGGAGTTCCCACGGCCGTCGCGGTTACCGAGCCGGAGCCGAGCGCTACGTCACCTGCATTGTTGGCAATGGCCGTATCGCCGAAGGCGACCGCACCGGCCGCCAGTGCCTGGCTGGTGCTGCCGATCGCCACACTGCCTTGTCCGATCACGGTGTTCTGAAAACCGATGCCGACCGCGCCCTGCGCCGGCGTGCCGGGCACGCCCACACCCTGGCCGCCGCCGCCGACCTTGTTGGTGTTGCCCATCGCCACGGTGCCGTTGCCGGTCGCGGTGTTGTCGAGGCCGCTTGCGATCGCGCCGTTGCCGGTGGCGGTGTTCGGGTCGCCGATGGCCACCGCGCCGTTGCCGTTGGCGACGTTGCCGGAGCCGATGGCCACGGCCTTGCCGCCGGTGGCCTTCGAACTGTTGCCGATGGCGACTGCGTCCGCGGAGTCGGCAACGGTGTTGAAGCCCATAGCGATCGCATTGAGCGCGGAGGCCTTGGCGCTGCTGCCGATGGCGACCGCCTGCTCACCGGTCGCTGCGGCAAGCGTGCCCACCGCGGTGGCGTTCTTGGCGGCCGAGGTACCGAATCCCAGTGCGGTCGCGCGCGTGGCACTCGCGGTGGCGTTGTTGCCCATCGCCACGGTGCCATCGGCCGCTGCGTTGGCGCCCGACCCCGCCGCGACCGAGCCGACGCCGCTCGACAGGGCCTGGTTGCCCATGGCCAGAGAGAAGTCCGCCGAAGCATTGGCGAGGTTGCCGAGCGCCGCGGAACTGGTGCCCGCCGCGTTGGTCAGGGGGCCGATCGCAACCGCGTTGTTCGCGCTGGCATTCGCATTGAGGCCGATGGAGGTCGTCGCGTTGCTGGCGACGCCGATGCCTGCGTTGGTGCCGATGGCGACGTTGTCGTTACCCGTCACCAGGCTGCCCGCGGATGCCTTCAAAGTGGCGTCGTAGGCGACGCTGCCGTCGCCTGTGCCGAAGGCGACATTGCGCGCTCCCGTGACGCCCGACCCCGCACCCCGCATCGCGCTCGCAATGCCTCCCCCCATGGCGGTGTTCTGCGCGCCGCTGACCAGCGTTCCGGCTGCGATACCCACCGCGGCCGAGCCCGTATTGGCGATCGTCGAGCCCGCGCCGGCACCCTGGCCGACCGCGACTGTGCTGTCGCCGACAGCGATCGCTTGCGCACCGAGCGCAAGCGAACTGTTCCCTTGCGCTCGAGTACCGTTCCCGAAGGCGGTGGCTGCTTCACTGGTTGCCATTGCCTGGTTTCCCACCGCGACGGCGCGCAACGCGGTTGCCTGGGACAGGGAGCCAATGGCAACGGTGCTGAGGGCGTTGGCGGTCACGTCCGTGCCGATGCCGATGGCGCCATCGGCCAGTGCGCCAGTGGTGGGCCCGGTGCGGGCGCCCAGATAGATGGAATTGACGCCTGAGCTAAAGGCCTGAAACCCCAGGGAGATCGAATTCTGTGCGGAGCTCAGGGAGTTGTACCCCACAGCGAGCCCGCCGAGTTGCTGGGCTTGCGCAAGAGAACCGAGCGCGGTTGCTCCGATTCCTGAGGCCTTGGACTGGAAGCCCATGCACGAGGCAGTGCCGTTGTACAGGTTGAAGGGCGAGGCCGAGCAGTCGACCGACTGCGCCTGCGCCACAGAGGCCCCACCGATCCCGCCCATCGCCAGCAGCGCGGTCATGACTCCTGCGCGCAAGCGCCCCGACGGGGGCAATGTGAGCGCGCCGACCGCCGTGACGCAGGCGCCGCTGCGCTTGCCCCGGGAACAGGTGAGTTCCGACGCCGCGACCCAGGCGCCCAGGGATTCGTTCCAGAGCGAGCGATAAGTTGTGTTCATGTGCCCCATCCATCCGTTTGAAAAGCCATTGAATGGCTGCAATTCCATTCAGGCTGAGAAATATTTGGAAATTATTGTTAAACCAAATAAATCTTAGGAGTGAGGCGATTTATTGCAACCAGTCGTGTCTCATTTTGGAGTCATCGTGTCGAATTGATCTGAATTTTCAATCGCAAATGTAGATTGGATAGTAATATTAAGTTACTAATAAATTAAATATCTACCATGTTTATTTAACCTGATCAATGAAGTTATTTTTAGTAATCATTATTTTGGTATCTCATGCGCCAAAAATGTGATGCCATTATTTGGTGCATCGTTGATTCTGTTGAAATTTGATGTATTAAGTGGCGACTCCTTATGAATATTCATAAAAATTGACTCAGTTAGTATTCAATCCGTGCATTTCCACGGAGAGACGGCCCGAAGTCCGTTCGGCCGGCTTATAGAATCAGGCAAAAGCGCCCGAACAATTGCGCGCGAACCGGGGAGTTCCAGATGGCCAACCGTTCCTATCTCTACAGTCTCGGCAATAGGCCCGCCTCATATGCCGATCGCCCGGACACGATCTCGGGCCTGTCCGAATGGGCGTACGACGTGCCGTTCATGTATCGGCTCCTGATGTCGGGCGATCCGCAGTTGTGTGCCTCGCTGGTGTCGGACGGGTTCGACGGCGACGAGCCCGGGCGCAAGACCAGGCTTCATGCAATCAGCAGCGGCTTCGATCCCGGTTTCGAGCGCGTTCGGCGATTCATCGGCATCGTTCGCGCTCTTCTCGCGGCGCAGGCTTCCAGCACGGAGCCCGGGCCGCAACCCACCGTCGCGGCACAGCCGGATTCCTTCCTCGGGCGTCTCAAGCGGCTTGTCTCACCGCGGACGGCCGCTCCTGCAGTAGCAGCGGCGCCGGTCATTGCTTCGACGCAACTGTCCATCTGGCTGGACGAGACGATCGCCTTCCTCGAAGCCCATCGCGACCGCTACCTGCTCCTGGAGACCATCGAGCTCGACACCATGTCCGAAGAGGAGGAAGCGGCGCTGCGATCCTGCGTGGAGCAGGAGATCGCGCGATGCCTCCACGTGGGCGCCGCCATCGATGCCTTGCCTGCCGACCTCGCCGAGGCCGCGCGGCTGCTGAAAAAGGCGACCGTGCAGAAGTGCGCGGCCCCGCTGGACGCCTTCTTCGGGCTTCGCCTGGACGACGACTGCGACAGCACCCGCACCCGCGCCACGGAGCACCCGCTCGGGCTGCAGTGGTCGGAGGTGTTGTACTTCGAGCTGTGGAACCGGGCCGAATTCGAGGCGCAGCGCAGCCAGTAGTCAGCCGCCCGGCGACCGGCGCACCACCGTGCCCCGGAATTCCTCGACCGTCGCAAGCAGCGGCGTCGCCTTCCAGCGCAGGATCTGCACGTCTTCCGGCTTCTTCCGCTCGAGGCAGAGAGCGATGGCATGCGCGTTGTCCGGCTGGAACTGCCAGAACTGCCAGCGCTCGGCGGAATCGTCGAGCCCGTCCTCGAAATCGATCGCCACGCCGTCGGTGCCCTCGAAGCTGAAGGAGAACCTGTCCAGGGGCAGCGACAGGCCCATGCCGCGCGCCTTGATGTAGCTTTCCTTGAGCGTCCAGAGATCCCAGAAGCGCGAGGCCTGAAGCCCGGCCGGCAGCTCGTGCAGTTCGCGCGCCTCCCTGGCGGAGAAGAATCTCTCGGCAATTTCCAGCGGTGCGGTCCGCGCCGTGTGCTCGACGTCCACGCCCACTTCGCGCTCCACCGTCAGCGCCGCCACGACGAGCGAGGCGCTGTGCGAAATGTTGAAGCGCAGGCGCTGCGCCTGCGGCAGCGCATTCGCGATGCCCGGGCGCCCGTAGGCGTTGTTCTCGAATCTCCAGTCCCGCGGCGCGACGGGCGCATAGCGCGAGAGAAGCGAGCGGATCAGCCCCCGCGTCATGAGATACCTGCGCCGGTCCCGGGCGAAGTGAAAGCGCCCGTGCTTCTCGCGCTCCTCGGGCGTCAGCAGGGCCATGGTGGCCTCTTCGCAGGCGGCGTCGTCATGTTCCGGAACGTGCAGGTGCCAGAGATGCACCTGGCGGGGGTCGATCTGCAATTGCATGCACCGGATTCTGGCGCGACCCGCCGGGATTCAGCCCGGCTTAAGTTTGCGCGCCGATACTGGAGGGGACGGTCCGCCGGCGTTGGTAGAGGTAGCCCAGGCACCCGCCCCGTTCGATGGTGGCGGTTCCTCGAGGCCGGCGATCGTCACGCTTTCTGCCGCCCCGCGATGCGTTTGCGTCACGCGCGGGCAGCTTCCCTCAGCCAGACCGGTTCGTTCGACGTGTCCGGAAAGCCCGAGTCGTCCACCGGCCCCGCAATCGGCCGGGCCGTCACATGACGAAGCTCGTAGCCGCGCCCGTATACCGAATGCAGGACGAATTCATTGCCCTTGTGCAGCGACAGCTTGCGGCGGACGTTCGCCACGCAGCAGTCGAGCACGCGGCTCTTGCGCTCGATGCGCGACTCCGTCCATAGCGAGCCCAGCAGCCATTCGCGCTCCAGCAGCCTGTCGGCATTGCGGAACAGCAGCAGCGCCAGTTCGAACTCGCGCGGCTTCAGGCGCACTTCCTCACCCTTGTTCACCACGACCTTGCGGCTGCCGATGAAGCGGTAGTCGCCGAACGTCGCGCTCACCGCCGGCGCATGCAGCAGCTTCTCGTTGCGCCGCAGCGCCTCGCGCACCCGCAGCTCCACCTCGAAGTCGTCGACCGGCAGCACCGCGAAATCGATGCCCGCGCCCTGCGATTCGGGGCCCGATGCCGAAAGCACCTCTGCCAGCAGTTCGCGCTGCATCGCGTTGGCCACCAGGAAGATCGGCATGCGCAGGGCCTTGCACATGGCCGTCAGCACCGGCCACGCGCCCTCGTCCCTCAGCACGACCAGCAACAGGTCGAAATGGCTGCCCTGTGTCGCCGCGCGCAGGAAGTCGGCGCTGCTGTCGAAGGAAACCGGCGTGCAGCCCATCAGGCGCAGCTTCTGGCCCCAGGCCCGTGCCTGAGCCTCGTCGCAGCCCACCATGGCCACCTGTCGCGAGTCGCCGTGAGCATCGTTGTCCATGTCGGGAGCTTCCTTGTCTGGATGGTGGTGGTGTTGGTGAGGCGGCCCGGCCGGCTGCCTCAGCGGTCGCCCGTGCGCGGCAGCTTCCAGCCGATGCCGGCGTTGAAGCCCCAGTCGCGGCCCGTGCTGGCGACGGTCATGCCCCAGGCCGTCTGTCCGTCGTCCGACAGCGTCCTGAAACCCAGGCTGGCCGCCGTGTAGCCCTTGTAGCTGCCGACGGCTAGGCCGATGGCCTTCTCGCCCGGTTGCAGCACTGGCACATACGCGGCCGTCATGGCCACGGCCATCGCCGTGCCCGAGTACGCAATGCGCTCCATGTCGCGCAGTGCGGCGCTTGCCTGGTTCAGTTGTCCGAGGTTGATCGCGTCGCCCGGCTGCACGCCCGGCGCCACGTTCGTGATCAGCACGCCGTCCGCCGCGCCTGCCGCGCCGTGCGCGGCGGTGGCGCACAGCCACAGCACGACCAGCAGCCCGGCGCGCACGCGATCAGCCCGCCGCGAGGCGGTTGCCGGAGCCCGCCTGCGTCCTGCGCACGCCGTCCGGTCCGTAGAACAGCTGCGCGCTGGCCTGCAGGAAGTGCAGTGCCTGTTGGGTGAAATCGAGCTGCGCATAGACCATCGAGCCGTTGCGCAGGTTGTGGTCTCTTGCCTGCGAGGCGACCTCCAGCAGCGCCTGCCAGGCCCGTTCCGTCTCCGGGCCGCTGGCCGCCGAGGCCGCATCGGCGCCCGTGCGGCCGGGCCCGAAGCCCAGCGCCGCCTGCAGCGCCTCGCGCTGGGCATCCAGCTCGGCCATGCGTTCCAGCAGTACCGTCTTCTGGGCGGCAATGGCTGCCAGGTCGTTGAATGCGCCGTCCGACATCGCCCGGGCCTCGCGGTCCAGCACCGACAGGAATTCCTCGATGCAGGCGGTCTCGGTGCGCAGGTGGCCCAGCAGGCTCGGTTTCATTCGTTGCCGCCCTCGCGTTTCGGGCCGAGCAGGTCGCGCACGCTTGCCAGCAGGCCGTCGGCGATGCGCTCGGGGCGGACCTGGTAGCGCCCGGCGCGGATGTCCTCGCGGATCGCCGCCACGCGGGCCGCGTCGAAGTCCGCGGCGGCGGCACCAGTGGCGCCGGGCAGCGAGCGAATGTGCGCGGAAGCCGGCGCCGCGTCCTTGGCGCGCTGGGCTGCGTCGGCGCCGTTCGCCGGGGCGGGGCCGGCCGCGGTCGTTCGGGGGAGGGGCGTGGCCGAGGGGGCGGGGGGATCGATTTTCAAGGTGATTCCTCAGGGGCTGACCCGTATATCGGCAGCCGGCGCAAGAACTTTAGGCAGGGTATGCACGAGGCGGCTTGTCACTGGGCCAGCTGGATCTGCCCCTCTTCGTCCGCCACGCCGCTGACCAGCCGCCCGTCCCGGGTCTTGGCCTGCACCACGGCGCCCACGGCGGCCCCGGTCATGGCCCTGGCCTCGGTGCTGACGACGAAGCCCTGGCCCTGCGCCACCACTTTCACTGCCTGTCCCTGCTGGATGACGGTCACGCCGCGCACCAGCTCCTTGCGCAGCGGCGCTCCCGGTGCCACGCGGTTGACCGTCACCACGCCGGCCAGCTCGGTCGCGCTGGTGATGACCGAGCGCGGCAGCCGCGTGAGATCGCCGGTGCGCTCCGCGACGTCGCCGGCGCCCAGCGGCCGGCCCGCGTCGATTGCGCGCGCGGCCACGAAATAGCTGCCTTCCACCGACACGTGCGCCTGCACGAAGCGCGTCCACGGCCGCTCCGTCTGGCAGCGAACGCCCACGGACACACGGCCCCATGGCGTCGCGCCCGGCGGCAGGAAGGCCTCGGGCGTGTCGCAGGCGGGCAGCGCGGCGGTGCCGCGTCCTTCGAGGCTGATCGTCACCTTGCCCGGCAGGCCGGCCGTCTGCACCTGCAGGTATTTCTCGATGACCGCGCTCGCGGTGTCGGCGGCGAACGCGGGCGCGGATGCCGTGCACGCCGCAGCCACAAGTGCCGGCAGCACGGTGCGCAGGACGTGATCGCGAAGCTCGGAAAAGGTCATCGGATATGTGTGCAAGAGAGGGCCTGGGTCGCGGTGCGCCACGCTGGAGGAAGGCATGACGCCGCCCGGAAATTCTAGAAATCCATCCGCCGATCGAAGGTGCGAGCAGCAGGCGAAAACCCCCTTTGTTCGGGCGATTGCAAACGCGGGCCATGCATAGACTCGCTTTCCATCTGTCGCTGCGCCTTGTGCGTTGGCGATGCCTCAACGGATGGAAAGAACATGATCGACAAGCTGGATGCGGCGCTTCGCTTCAACCGCGAAGCCCTCAACCTCCGCGCGGAGCGCCAGGAGGTTATTGCGGCCAACATCGCCCATGCGGACACGCCCAACTACAAGGCGCGCGACTTCGACTTCAGCGCCCGCCTGAGCGACGCCGTCGAGCGCGGCCGCACGTCGTCGCAGTCGGTGTCGCTCGCCACCACCTCGTCGCGCCACCTGGCGGGGCAGGCGCAGGCCGTGTCCGACAAGGACCTGCTGTATCGCGTGCCCAACCAGTCCAGCCTCGACGGCAATACCGTCGAGATGGACGTCGAGCGCATCGCCTTCGCCGACAACGCGCTGCGCTACGAGTCCAACCTCACCGTCATCAACTCGAAGATCAAGTCGATGCTCTCGGCGATCCAGCAGTAAGCCCGCAAGCAACCGGCAGAAGCCTCCATGCCCTTCAACAGCACTTCCATGAACATCTTCAACGTGGCGGGTTCCGCCATGGCCGCGCAGTCGCAGCGCATGAACGTGACCGCGAGCAACATGGCCAACGCCGAGAGCGTGGCCGGCCCCGACGGCATGCCCTACCGCGCGAAGCAGGTGGTGTTCCAGGTCGCGCCCTCCGCATACGGCGGGGGAGACATCGGCGGCGTGAAGGTCGCCGGTGTCGTCGAGGACCCATCGCCGCCGCGGCTCGTGTTCGACCCGAAGAGCCCGCACGCCAACGCCGAGGGCTACGTCGCGATGCCCAACGTCAACGTGGTCGAGGAGATGACCAACATGATCTCCGCCTCGCGCAGCTACCAGGCCAACGTCGAAGTGCTCAACACGGCCAAGACGCTGATGGTCAAGACGCTGTCCATCGGCCAGTAACCCCCCCAACACGAAAGAACAGGCACGAACGCGCCATGGCCATTTCCGACACCTCGTCAATCACCGGTCAGAACGCCGCTTCCGCGGTGAACAGCAACAGCAGCACGTCGAACGCCGACAGCGAGCAGCGCTTCCTGAAGCTGCTCGTCACGCAGCTGAACAACCAGGACCCGCTCAACCCGATGCAGAACGCCGAGCTCACCTCGCAACTCGCGCAGATGAGCACCGTGAGCGGCATCGAGAAGCTCAACAGCACGCTGTCGGGCCTGGTGAGCCAGACCAGCTCCAACCAGCTGCTGCAGGCCACCTCGCTCATCGGCTACAACGTGCTGTCGCCGGGCGACGTGCTCACCACCAAGACGCCCGAAGCCGGCAAGGACCCGGCCACGCAGGCCTTCGCCGTGCAGCTGCCGGGCACGGCATCCGACGTCGACATCAAGATCGTCGACTCCACCGGCAAGGTGGTGCGCACCATCAACGGCGGCTCCATGACCGAGGGCGTCAACGCCGTCACCTGGGACGGCAAGGACGACGCCGGCAACGTGGTGCCCGCGGGCGCCTACCGCTTCACCGTCGACGCAAGCAATGGCGGCACGACGGTGAAGGCCACCGCGCTGACCTTCTCGCAGGTCGCGGCCGTGAAGCAGGGCGCCAGCGGCATCACGCTCGAGCTGGCCTCGGGCGCGAGCATCGGCCTGTCCGACGTGCGCCTGTTCCTCTGAGCGCCCTCCCGGACGTACCCAGCACACCCATCGCATCCAACGCACCGAAACCAACAAGCAAGGAACCATCATGGCTTTTTCCCAAGGTATCAGCGGGCTCGGCGTGGCCGCAGCCAATCTCGACGTCATCGGCAACAACATCGCCAACTCCGGCACCGTCGGCTTCAAGTCGGCCGCCGCCACCTTCCAGGACGTGTATGCCGGCTCGCGCGTCGGCCTCGGCGCATCGGTATCGGGCGTGGTGCAGAACTTCACGCAGGGCGTGACGCAGTCGAGCAGCCGCCCGCTGGACGTGGCCATCCTCAACGGCGACGGTTTCTTCCGCCTGAGCAGCGCCACCGGCGAAGTCATGTACTCGCGCAACGGCCAGTTCACGCGCGACAAGGACGGCTACATCGTCAACTCCTCGGGCCTGCGCCTCACCGGCTTCGGCGTGAACGCCAGCGGCGGCATCAGCGGCGGCACGCCGGCGGCCATCCAGATCCCGACCGCGGCCATGACGCCCAAGGCCACGACCGCCATCGACGCCGAGTTCAACCTCGACGCGCGCCTGGTCACGCCCACCAAGACGCCCTTCAACGCGACCGATTCCGGAACCTTCAACTACTCGAACGCCGTCGGTCCCATCTACGACTCGCTGGGCAACCCGCACGACGTGTCCGTCTACTTCGTGAAGAGCGCCACCCCCGCCAACACCTGGAGCGTGTACGGCACGGCCGACGGCACGGCGCTCAACGCCGGTGCCGCGCTCGGCACCCTGACTTTCGACTCCGCCGGAAAGATGACCGCGCCGGCCAGCGGCCAGTTGAGCCTCGGCACGCTCAACTTCACCAACGGCGCCGCGGCGCTCACCGCTTCGGTCGACCTCACGGGCACCACCCAGTTCGGCGCCGCCAACGCCATGAGCAAGCTCGCGCAGGACGGCTACCGCTCGGGCGAACTCACCTCGTTCTCGATCAACGCCGACGGCACCATCACCGGCAAGTTCTCCAACGAGCAGACCAAGCTGCTGGGCCAGATCGTGCTGTCCTCGTTCGCCAATCCCAACGGCCTTGCGCCCAAGGGCGACAACGTGTGGGCCGAGACGCAGGCATCGGGCAATGCGCTCACCGGCACGCCGGGCGAAGGCACCAAGCTCGGCGCGCTGAAGTCTGGCGCGCTCGAGTCGTCCAACGTCGACCTCACGTCCGAGCTGGTCAACCTCATCGTCGCGCAGCGCAACTACCAGGCCAACGCGCAGACCGTGAAGACGCAGGACCAGGTCATGCAGACGCTGATGAACATCCGCTGACGCAACGCCCAACGACCGACACCAGGAGCACCCAGTGGATCGCATGTTGTACGTCGCCATGAGCGGCGCCAAGCAGGTCATGGAGCAGCAGGCCGCTGTCGCCAACAACATGGCGAACGTCTCGACGCCGGGCTTCCGCGCGCAGATCGCCAACTTCCGCGCGGTGCCCGTGGTCGGCCAGGAGGCGCCCACGCGCGCCTTCGTGGCCGCCACCACGCCCGGCGCCGACTTCACCCACGGCCCGCTCACCGAGACCGGTCGCGCGCTCGACGTGGCCGTGAGCGGCGAGGGCTGGCTGGTGGTGCAGACGCCCGATGGCGGCGAGGCCTACACGCGCGTCGGCAACCTGCAGATCGGCGCCGACGGCCAGCTCACCACCATGGGCGGGCGCCCGTTGATGGGCGACAACGGCGCGCTGACCGTGCCGCCCGGCTCCCAGGTCAGCATCGCCTCCAACGGACTGGTGGGCGCGCGCGACGCGAGCTCGACCACGCTCACGGGCATTGCCGAAGTCGGCCGCCTCAAGCTGGTCAACCCGGCCGTCACCGAGCTCGAGCGCGGCGACGACGGCCTGTTCCGCATGCGCGCCGGCCAGCCGCCGGCCGAAGCCGACGAGGCCGTCACGCTGGTCAGCGGCGTGGTCGAAGGCAGCAACGTCAAGCCGGTCGATGCCATGGTGGCAATGATCGCCAACGCGCGCAGCTTCGAGATGCAGATGAAGTCGCTGCAGACCGCCGACACCAACGCGCAGGCCGCCAACAAGCTGCTGGCCTACGGCTGATCGATCCGCAGCCCGGCCCGCCCGCCCCGCAACACACACGCAGGACTCTCCAGAAAATGATCCGCTCCCTCTACATCGCCAAGACCGGCCTCGACGCGCAGCAGACGCAGCTCGACGTGGTTTCCAACAACCTCGCCAACGTCGGCACCACCGGCTTCAAGCGCAGCCGCGCCGTGTTCGAGGACCTGGTCTACCAGAACCTGCGCCAGGTCGGCGGCCAGTCGTCGGACCAGACGCGCCTGCCTTCGGGCCTGCAGGTCGGCACCGGCGTGCACGTGGTCGCCACCGAGCGCATCCACTCGCAGGGCAACCTCACCAAGACCGACAAGCCGACCGACGTTGCCATCAGCGGCAGCGGCTTCTTCCAGGGGCTGATGCCGGACGGCACCACCTCGTACACGCGCGACGGTTCGTTCCAGACCGACCGCGACGGCCAGCTCGTCACGGCCAGCGGCTTCCCTGTGCAGCCGGCCATCACCGTGCCGGCCAACGCCACCAGCATCACCGTGGGCCGCGACGGCATCGTCTCGGTGGTGCAGGCGGGCAGCACCAACACCGTGCAGATCGGCCAGCTGCAGCTCGCCACCTTCGTCAACCCGACGGGCCTGCAGAGCAAGGGCGAGAACCTGTATGCCGAGACCGACGCATCGGGCGCGCCCAACCAGGTGAACCCGGGCGTCGACGGCGCCGGCACGCTGAGCCAGGGCTATGTCGAAGCCTCGAACGTGAACGTGGTGGAAGAGCTGGTCAACATGATCGCCACCCAGCGTTCGTACGAGATCAACAGCAAGGCGGTCCAGACTTCGGACCAGATGCTGCAGCGCCTGGCCCAGCTGTGATGTTGCGGGCGTTGCGTCTTCTTCTCGGTACTGCCGCCGCCGCGAGGGCGCGGCTGCTGCCGCTGCTCGTGGTCACGGTGGCGGTGCTGGCCACCGGCTGCGCGCAGGTTCCGCGCGAGCCGCTGGTGCACCAGCCGATGACGGCGCGCGCCGACAACTACGCGGCGGTGCAGAGCAGGCGCTCGCCCGGTGCGATCTTCCAGGACGGCCCGGGCGCCAATGCGCTCTTCGAAGACCGCCGCCCGCGCAACGTCGGCGACATCCTGACCATCCTCATCAGCGAGAAGGTCAACGCCACCAAGAATTCGGGCGCCAACGCCAGCCGCACCGGCAACACCACCAGCGTGTTCGCCGCCATTCCCAAGCTCATCGGCGGCCTGCTCGACGGGCAGGACACCAAGCTCACGGGCACCAACACGCTCAACGCCAAGGGTGGCGCCAACGCCAACAACACGTTCAACGGCGTGATCACGGTCACGGTGACGGACGTGATGGGCAACGGCAACCTGCTCGTGAGTGGCGAGAAGCAGATGGGCATCAACCAGGGCACGGAATACATCCGCTTCTCGGGCGTGGTGAACCCGCGCACCGTCTCGGGCAACAACACCGTGCCCTCGACATTGGTGGCCGATGCACGCATCGAGTACTCGGCCAAGGGCTATATCGACGAGGCGCAGCACATGGGCTGGATGCAGCGCTTCTTCCTCAACGTCATGCCGTTCTGAATATGGAAAGCCCCCAGGCTTCGCGCACTTCGTGTCGCTTCTCCTACCCCCTTGCAGGGAGCGATGCCTGCGGCCCGGCAAAGCCGGTTCCGCGGCATCCCGCGAATTTTCGGGCTCGCTTGCGCATCGCGGCGGTTGCGGTGGTTGCGTCCTTGTTCCTTGCTCCTGTGCATGCGGAGCGGCTCAAGGAGCTGGCGAGCATCCAGGGTGTGCGCGACAACCCGCTGATCGGCTACGGGCTGATGGTGGGGCTCGACGGCACGGGCGACCAGACGATGCAGACGCCGTTCACCACGCAGAGCCTGAACAACATGCTGCAGCAGCTGGGCATCACGATTCCGCAGGGCGTGAACATGCAGCTGAAGAACGTGGCGGCGGTGATGGTGACGGCCACGCTGCCTTCGTTCGCGCGGCCGGGACAGAACATCGACGTGACGGTGTCTTCCATGGGCAACGCGAAGAGCCTGCGCGGCGGCACGCTGCTGATGACGCCGCTCAAGGGCGTGGACGGCATGATCTACGCGGTGGCGCAGGGGAACATGGTGGTCGGCGGCGCGGGTGCGTCGGCCAACGGGAGCAAGGTGCAGGTCAACCAGCTCAGCTCGGGACGCATTCCGGCCGGTGCGCTGGTGGAGCGCACGGTGGAAGCGGCGGTGGGCGCCGAAGGCACGTTCTCGATCGAGCTCAACCGCTCGGACTTCGGCACCACGCAGCGCGCGGTCGATGCGATCAACCGGCAGTTCGGTTCGGGCACGGCCGAGGCCATCGATGCGCGCTCGATCCGCGTGCGCGCGCCCGAACCGCAGCAGCGCGTGGGTTTCCTCGCGCGGCTCGAGGATCTTGAAGTGACGCCCACGCAGGCCGGTGCCCGCGTGGTGGTGAATGCGCGCACAGGCTCGGTGGTGATGAACCAGGCCGTTCGCGTGAAGGACTGCGCCATCGCACACGGCAACCTGTCGGTGGTCATCAACACCGAGCCCGTCATCAGCCAGCCGGGTGCGTTCTCGGGCGGCAGCACGGTGGCGACGCAGACCTCGCAGATCTCGGTGAACCAGGGCGGCGGTGCTATCCAGATGGTGCGCGGCGGCGCTTCGCTGTCGGACGTGGTCAAGGGGCTCAACAGCCTGGGCGCGAATCCGCAGGACCTGGTGTCGATCCTCCAGGCCATGAAGTCGGCCGGCGCATTGAGCGCCGAGCTGGAAATCATCTGAGGCCCATGCGATGACGGTATCGGCCACCAACGACCGCAGCGGCGCGCTCGATCAGCGTTTCGCGCTCGACGTGCAGGGCGTGGACGCCCTGCGGCGCACCGTGCGCAGCTCGCCGGAAGAGGGCCTGCAGCAGGTCTCGCGGCAGTTCGAGGCGCTGTTCATGGGCATGGTGCTCAAGAGCATGCGCGAGGCGACGCCTTCGAGCGGGCTCTTCGACAGCCAGGACCAGAAGGTCTACCTCTCGATGTTCGACCAGCAGCTCACGCAGAACCTCTCGGGGCGCGGCGTGGGGCTGGCCGAGGCGATGCTCGCGCAGCTGCGCCGCAGCATGCCCTCGGGCCCGCCCGATGCGGAAGCCGACGCGGAGATCGGAACGAAGCCCATGTCGCTCGAGCCGCGCGGCGGCCTGCCGTACGGGCCGCGCGCGGGTATTCCCATCGGCTCGGCGCCGACAGCGCGCGCGGGTGCCGACCTCGGCATCTATCAATTCAACAGCGATCGCCGTGCGCCAGGTGTCGGCGCCAATGCATCGCTGCAGGGGCAGGTCGACGAGTTCGTGGGCCGCATGGGCGCATCCGCGCAGGCGGCCAGCACGGCCAGCGGCGTGCCCGCGCCGCTGATCCTGGCGCAAGCCGCGCTCGAATCGGGCTGGGGCAAGCGCGAGATCCGCGCCGACGACGGCACGCAGAGCTTCAACCTGTTCGGCATCAAGGCCGACCGGGGCTGGAAGGGTGCGACGGTCGAGACCACCACCACCGAGTACGTCGACGGCGAGCCGCAGAAGGTTCGCGCGAAGTTTCGCGCCTACGCCTCGTACGAAGAAGCCTTCACCGACTACGCGCGCTTCATCACCCGCAACCCGCGCTACGCGAACGTGCTCGCCACCGACGACCCGAACGAGGCCGCGCACGGCCTGCAGCGCGCCGGCTATGCGACCGATCCGCGCTACGGCGAGAAGCTGGTTCGCATCATGCAGAAATTCGGCTGAGCCGCCAGCGCGCTCACCGCACCGAGGAACTCCCATGGCAGAAACCGCAGCAGGCATGGCGCGCGCACAGGCGCCGCAGCATCAGGGCGCCGACGCCCGCCTGGAGGTCGTGACCTTCAAGCTCGGCGAGGAAGAGTACGGCATAGACATCCAGAAGGTGCAGGAGTTGCGCGGGTACGACGCGGTGACGCGCATCGCGAACGCGCCGGAATACATCAAGGGAGTGGTGAACCTGCGCGGGATCATCGTTCCGATCATCGACATGCGCATCAAGTTCAGGCTCGGGGAGCCGACGTACGACCAGTTCACGGTGGTG